>OCKA01000013.1_pt1 | contig 363180 bp, 306 predicted proteins | sample 1480951 | NCBI WGS metagenome assembly OCKA01 (sample SAMN05301504, study PRJEB22388) | human gut metagenome | isolation source: Infant 2 DOL 25 gut | host: Homo sapiens | place: USA: Pittsburgh, Magee-Womens Hospital of UPMC | collected 2013/2014
ATAAAAGAATTGCTGGTTTATGTTAATATCTTCTGTTTAATTTTCAAAGACCATTTCTTTGTCGCCCTCAAGCGACTTCCTTAGTTTATCATCACTTCGAAATCTTGTCAACAACTTTTTTCAAAATATTTTTTAATTTTTTAATTAAATTTAATTTTGAAAGTGAATTGTTTGTGCGTCTCTCAGCGACGAGATTTATCTTACCACATATAACCCCATAAATTAAGCTTTTTATAGTCATTTATACAAATTAAATATGTTTTTCTTGTTTTTTCTAAATAATTCTTTCAAATAACCACATTGATACGCTTGGGTAAGTTTCCTTTTATTTATTGTCTTATTATGTAGAAAAAACTACATTTTCATAAATATCAAATTATAAAGCAAAGTATTAAATTTATTTTTATTACAATAAATCATTATTATATGTCATTATATTCACTTATTTTTATGATTCCATCATTTATACTTAATTTATTTATTATTTCACCAACTTCTATATAGTTAGGTAATTCAACTCTATATATAGCATTTTTATATTGCACAGCTTCATTATTATTTCTTCCCAAAAACTCTATGCTTTTTATCTTTACACCTTTTTGAGTGAAAATCTTATCTATAAACTCTAAAACTTGTGAATCTTTCTCATATATTATTTCAAAACATTTTTCTCCAGCCTTGGTTATAAATTTAGATTGAAACTTCTTTAAGCTTACTAAGGTTAAGAATATAAATAAAAATCCTAAAATGCCTAAGTTATAATACCCCATACCAATAGCTAAACCAAGACAAGCCACAACCCATAGTGATGCAGCAGTTGTTAACCCTTTTACTGATCCTTTATTTTGTAATATTGTTCCTGCACCCAAAAAGCCAATTCCTGAAATGACCTGAGCTCCTAATCTAGCATAATCAATTTTTATTACACTTCTTATATAATAATTATCTTTTACAAATTCGAACACATCCTGTCCTAATCTTATTTCTATTAAAGAAACTATAGCTGCGCCTACACAAACTAATATTTGGGTTCTAAATCCAGCAGCTCTATTATGATACTCCCTTTCATAACCTATAACACCTCCAACTATTGTTGCTAATAACAACCTTATAATTATATCTTTAAGACTTAAAGTTAATCCCATAATAAACTCCTCAAATACTTTAAATGAACTTATTATAAGATATGCTAAATAAATGTTAAAATATTTAGTCTTAATTCATATTAGAATATTTTTATTTTAGAATTAATTTAAACAACGTATTTATATAAAGTATGTTATTAAATATAAAATAAATATTAAACTACTTAATTAATCTCTACACTATTAAATATTCTTTAACCTATAAAATAGTTGTTAAATTCTAAAAAATATAGGCTTAAATATATTTAGATTTTTAATCACTCTAAACATACTTAAACCTAATTTACTTATTTAAAAACTTCTATCTAAATATATCTAATTTTAATTTATCTGCTATTTCCTTTAGAAGTTTCATACTAGCAACACTATTTCCTGGTACATCTAAAGCTGGACTAAATAATCCTATACCACATTTATTAGGAACTGAAGATAATATTCCTCCTCCTACACCACTTTTAGATGGTAGTCCAATATGAACTGAAAAAGCTCCTGATTCATCATATAATCCATAAGTAGTCATTAATGATTTAACAACAGTAGCTGTTTCTACAGAAAATAATCTTTCACCATTCCAAGGCATAACCCCTTCATTAGCTAATACAGCACCTAATCTTGCTAAATCCTTAGCTGTAACTAAAACTGAACATTGTTTAAAATATGAATCTAAAATATCAGTAACATCACCTTCCATGATTCCATTACCTTTCATATAATAAGCAAGAGATCTGTTTATATCCCCTGTTTCTCTTTCTGATAAATATATTTCAGTATCTAAAGTAATTTCATCATCATTCATAATCTTTCTATAAAAATCTAAAATTCTTTTAAAACGTTCTTCATCATTTTTTCCCTTAAGTAAAGATACTACTTTAATAGCTCCTGCATTAATAAATGGGTTTGATGGTTTATTTTTATGATTTATTTGCATATTCATAATTGAATTAAAAGCAAATCCAGAAGGTTCTGTTCCAACTTCTGAAAATACTTTTTCTATTCCATTATCTAATATAGCTAATATTAATGTAGGAACCTTTGATATGCTTTCAATTGCAAATCTAACATCATATTCTCCAGCTGAAAACTCTTTATTTTCTTTTAAATCATAAATACAAACACCTAATTGATCTGGATTTACCTTTGCAAGAGCTGGAATATATGTAGCTACATGTCCTTCTTTTGTATATTTTCTATTAGCTTCTACTAAAGCATCTAAATTTATATCCATATAAATCACCTCTAAATTTATCTTCTAAAAATATTATAAACAGTTAATAATTTCAAAATCAAAACTCAAAAATTTTACTTCATATAATTTTTCTATAGGTTATTTACGAATTTAATTTTAAAATTAAGTTTATTTTAAAACAAAGTAGCTTTTAACTTATACCTAATCCTAAAAGTGTATTTTTTATGAATTTATTTACTTTTTATTAACTTATAGTATTCTTTAGAAAAACTTCAAAGAATACTATAAGTTATTTATAAAAATACTCTTATAAAAAAATTAGAAAGTGACTTATTTGATTGACTATAGTTTTACCTCTTCCCTTTTACTCAATGATGCGAGAGTTGAATCATGAGAAAAATTTATTAAATTACTCTTACTTACTCCTATTTTTTGAGAAGTATATATTCCTGTATGCCCTGAGAAAATATAACTTATTGCGCACGCCATAAATAAATATGGTGCACCTCCTACTCCAAACATCTCTATTCCTAAAACAAAAGAAGCAATAGGCGTATTAGTTGCTCCTGCAAATACACCTACTAACCCTAAAGAAGCTAAAAATGAAGGTGATAAATTTAATATTCCTGATAATGTATTTCCTAAGGTTGATCCAATAACAAATAAAGGAGTTACTTCTCCCCCTTGATATCCAGCACCTAAAGTTATTGATGTAAAAATAAGTTTTCCTAGAAAATCAAAAGGTGATACATGTCCATTGAAAGCTTCTGATAATAAAGGAAGACTTAAACCTAAATATTTTCTACTTCCTACTAAATAAACTAATAATATTACAATACATCCTCCTACAAAGCTTTTTAATGAGGTGTTTTTAAACTTATTAGAAAATATTTTTTTAAATTTATGTGTAAGTTCACTAAATAATCTACTAGCTAGTCCAAAACAAATTGCTGAAATTATTACTTTTAAAATAATAAGAACTGAGATATCTGGCACTCCTAAAACCTTATAATGAGAATGATGCACTCCTAAGATTTTAACAACCTCATTTCCCATAATACTAGCAAAGAAACTTGGTATTAAAGCTTCATAACTCATTTTACCTAATACAGAAACTTCTAATCCAAATATTGTTCCAGCAAGTGGTGTACCAAATATAGCTGAGAATCCTCCACTTACCCCTGCCATAAGCATTATCTTTGAATCTTCCTTATTTAATTTTAATAACTTTCCTATAGTCTCTGCTATACTTGCTCCAATCTGCACTCCAGTTCCTTCCCTACCTGCTGACCCTCCAAAAAAATGAGTTACAATTGTTCCAAAGAAAACTAAGGGAACCATGCGAAGTGGTACATCTCCACAATAATTATTTATATTTTCAATAATTAAATTATTACCTTTTACTGAGTTCCTTCCAAACTTATAGTATAGAAAGCTTACTAAAGCTCCTCCAATAGGAAGTAAAAATAAAACAAGGCCATGATTAACTCTGTAATCAGTTGCCCATTCTAAAGATTTTAAAAATATAGCTATTACTCCTCCTATAAAAATTCCTATTAAACTTCCTATTAATAGCCACTTTAAAAATGTCTTTCCTAGAAGAAAGGTATTATTTCTACTTATATACTTTAAATATTTCTTAGATTTTTGCTTCATTTATATTCTCCCTTCATTGATATTAATAATTTTTGAGCAAAAAAATAACTCCTACAAAATATAAGCTATATAAACATATAACTTGTATTTTGTAGGAGTCATTAGCATAAAGCATTTAATGGCGAACTCCATCGCCTATAAAAATCACTTAAAAATAGTAACATAATTATAAATAATTGTCCATATTCAATTTCAAATCATACTAAGTTAATAACTTGTAATTAACTAATTTACTTATAAAATATAAATTCATAATAAAAAACTCTTATAAGGATTAAAATTTTTTTCAAATTCTAACTAAGATATAAAATTTCAACTCATAAAAAACTTATAATCACTTAAAACTACTTATAGTAATTTACTGAAGAAATTATATTTCTAATCTAAAACAATATCTTCAATAACATTCACACCATTATCAAGCATAGAGTTTAAAAATACATAATTCATAAAATTAGCTTTATGCATAGGCATATCAAATGTATCTACAAGTTTTTTTGGTACATATATTTCCCCATCTTTATTAACTCTGTTAAACTCTGCTCTTAAGCTTATAGCTAATTGATAAATACATATATCTGTACAATCTCCTACTATTATTACATTGTCTATCTCTTCTTTATTTAATATGAAATTCTCCTCTAAAAATCCATTTGTTGAATTTTTCTTTATAACTTCTATTCCCTCTAAGTTCAATTCCTCAACAAGTTCCCATTCATCAGTATCTTTCATACAATGCTTAGGATATGCTTTTAATTCTATTGAGTCTTCTGTATGATAATCAGTAAAGGCTTTAACTCTTATTCCATTATTTAAAGCATACTTTGCTAAATTACTTATTGGATTTACTAACTTCTCTATTCTATCACTATATAAAGCTCCTGCTTTAGCAAATCCTTTATTTATATCAACTATTAAAAGCATTGTTCTATTCTTATCTAAACTTTTTAAATCTAAACTTTCTAAAGATTGAAGTCTTTCATAAATTCCACTTATCATTTCATTACTTTCACTTAATAATAGTTCTTTAGTATCCACGATTTAAATCCCCCTATATTTTTTTATATTTATTTTATTATGTAACCAATTCATATCTTTATCAATAATTATAGATATTTTTAACATTTAATTAAAGAATTGATTCTTAAGAAATTTTTAAAAATTACATAAAATAATTTCCTTTATTATATTTATATAACATGAACTCTCATTTGATAAATTGATTTTAAAACCATATAATCAAAGAGTAATTTATATTATCAAATGTTAAATCTTATAGAGAAGGAGGGTACATATTGAATAATTTTTTTAGAAACAATAAATCATATATAAAAATGGTATTAGTAATAATAGTATCTTATCTATCAATAAAGTTAATAGATAATATTCCTAGTGTTATGTCTGCTATTCATACAATTTTAGCAGTACTATTACCTTTTTTATTAGCATTTATTATTGCCTATATATTAAATCCAATTGTAAATTTATTTAGCAAAAAATTTAAATTATCAAGAGGAATTAGTATAGTAATAACTTACTTAATATTTGTAACATCAATTTCACTAGCAGCAACTTATTTATTACCTAAATTATATACAAGTTTAATTGAGTTAATAGATAATATACCTGCATTTACTAATTATGTACAAAACTTATTTACAGAAATAATGGCAAGTTTTAAAGTTCCTGAAGGAATAAACTCTTATTTACCTCATGGAGATACTAATAAACTAATAACATTTATTGGTTCTATGGTTACAGTGTTATCAAACTGGTTACTAGATGCTGCCATAAGCTTAACTAGTTCTATAATAAACTGGATATTTGGATTCTTAATTTCCATATATGTTTTAGTAGATAAAGATAAATTCTTAGCTCATAGTAGTAAGGTTACAAGAATCATTTTTGGTAAGAATCTTGGAAACGAAATATTAGAATTTGTAAAGATACTTAATGAAAAAATAGGAACTTATGTTGGAATAAAAGCAATAGATTCCTTAATAATAGGTGTACTAGCCTTTATTGGATTAACAATAATGAAATCTGAGTATGCACTTTTATTATCAGTAGTAGTTGGTATAACTAATATGATTCCTTACTTTGGACCATTTATAGGTATGGTTGTAGGATTCTTTATAAATGTATTTATAAGCCCAATGAAAGCAGTTATTGTTTTAATATATCTTTTCATATTACAACAATTTGATGCTTGGTACTTAGATCCAAAACTTATAGGAAACAGAGTTGGTCTTAGCCCATTTTTAGTAATCCTTGGAGTTACCCTTGGAGGAGCTATCTATGGTCCTATAGGTATGATACTTGGAAGTCCAGTTATGTCAGTTATTAGAATCTATACTTTAAAATTAATTAAAAAATTTGAATATAGAGCAGAATAATAAAAAGAAGTTGTATTTAATACAACTTCTTTTTATTACTTAAATATATTTTAAATCAAATTTAATTTCATTATATATTCATTTACAATTATATTTTTATTTTTTGATTTTACAATTTTTAATATTGAATGAGATTTTTTTATTGCTACAGTAACTGGTATATGACAGTCATTATCCTTTTCAAAATACATAAGTATTTGACCAGTTAAAACTTCTCCCCCAATATCAACCATAGGCTCAATAGCTTTTATATTCTTATTTATATGAGTACTTACTATTATATTAACTCCCTCTTTCATCCCAATCTCTATAAATCCATAATCCTTTGAAATATTAATAACTTCCCCATGAACTGGAGAAAATAAAAATTCATTATGTGAATTTAAACTAATTATTTCTTCTAAATCCTCTAAATTAAAAGCCTTGTTTAAAACAATATAATCTAAAACATTTCCCTCACTTGGCGCCATAATATAAATTTCATTATCTGATTTATTTAACATATATAAACACCTCTTGTTTTTAAACTATTTAGATCTTATTAATTTATATGTTTTCAGCTTTTAAATTATAATTCTATCTACGCTTATCTTAATTAAAGAATATCTTAATAAATTATCTTTTTCCTTTATAATAAGTTATAGAATATATAATTCATAAAAAGCCAAATTCAATCACAAAATCTTTTATAATTAAAATTTTTGATATAATACCTTGTAATTTTTGAATGTTTTTTATTGATTTTGATTGTTTTTGGTTGTATAATTTAGTTACAAGGTTTTAGGAGGTTATTATGTTAAGTGAAAAAAGACATGAGATAATATTAAACTTATTGAAACTAAAAGGTTTCGTTAGCCTAACTGAATTGCTTGAAGCTACTGAAAGCTCTGAATCAACTATAAGAAGAGATTTAAGTTATTTAGAATCTATAAATCTATTAAAAAGAGTTCACGGTGGCGCTAAATCATTGGCTAATGTTTCAAAAGAATTAAGTTACAACGAGAAATCATCCAAAAGCATTCACGAAAAAAGAGCTATAGCAAAATATGCAGCTTCTTTAATAGAAGATGGCGATTGTATTTTTGTAGATGCAGGCACTACAACATATGAATTAATCGATTACTTAGAAGGAAAAGATATACTTGTTGTAAGTAATGGCTTATCTCATATAGATACATTAATCCAAAAAAATATTAAGTGCTATGTAATAGGTGGAAATATTAAAATTTCTACAAAAGCAATAACTGGATGTGATGCATTAATGTGTCTTTCAAAATTTAGATTCGATAAATGCTTTATTGGTGCTAATGGAGTTCATCATACCTATGGACTTACTACTCCAGATACTGAAGAAGCAATATTAAAGGAATGCGCAATAAATAATTCTAGAAAAGCTTATGTATTAGCTGACGACTCTAAATTTGGAGAGATTTCAACAATAAAATTCTCTGATATTAACAAATGTGTAATAATAACAAACGAAAAACCTAAAGATAATACATATGATAAAAAAACTGATATAAAGGTGGTTGATATTTAATGATTTATACTCTTACTCTTAATCCATCTATTGACTATATAATAGATGTAGAAAACTTAGAGCTAGGAAAAGTAAACAGAACAAGTAAAGATTTTAAATTTCCTGGCGGAAAAGGAATTAATGTTTCAAGAATTTTAGGAAATCAAAAAATAGATAATATAGCCCTTGGATTCCTTGGTGGATTTACTGGTAAGTTCATTGAAGATAATCTAAAGGCTTTAGGGGTAAAAACAGAATTTATAAAAGTAAAAGGTGATTCAAGAATTAATGTAAAAATTAAATCTAATGAAGAAACAGAAATAAACGGAGCTGGTCCAATGATAACATCTGAAGAATTAGACTCACTGTTTAATAGATTGGATCAATTAGTAGAAGGAGATATATTAGTTCTTGCAGGTAGCATTCCATCTACTCTTCCTAAAGATTTATACCTTCAAATACAAAAAAGAGTTTCTAAGAAAAATGTAAAGGTTGTAGTTGATACTTCTGGAAAAGCTCTTTTAGAAGCTATAAAAAATAAACCTTTTTTAATAAAACCAAATAATCATGAAATTGAAGAAATATTTGATGTAAAAATAAATTCTGAGAAAGAACTTATTAAATATGGAAAAGATTTAGTTTCTCTTGGAGCAGAAAACGTAATAATCTCTATGGCTGGAGATGGTGCTCTATTAATAACTAAGGATGGTGTATTCAAAGGAAACGCACCTAAAGGAGAAGTTAAAAATTCTGTAGGAGCTGGCGACTCTTTAGTAGGAGGTTTCTTAGCAAAATATGTTGAAACTAAAGATTTAATTGCTTCCTTCAAAAATGGAATAGCCTCAGGAAGTGCTAGTGCATTTTCTCTAGATTTAGCTCTTGCTGAAGATGTCAATAAATTATTACCAATTATAAAAATTGAAAAATATGAGGAGGTTTAAAATATGAAAATTTCTCAATTATTAAGTCTTGACACAATAAAACTTGACCTTGCTGCATCTAATAAAAATGAAGTTATAGATCAATTAGTTGATGTTTTATGGGATGCCGGAAAGTTAACTGATAAAAATCTTTATAAAGAAGAGATTTTAAAGAGAGAAAGTTTATCTTCTACTGGTATTGGCGAAAGAATAGCAATTCCTCATGCTAAAACAAAGGCAGTAAAAAATGCATCTTTAGCTCTTGGTATATACAAATACGGTGTAGATTATGATTCACTTGATGGTGAACCTGTTAATATAGTATTTATGATTGCTGCTCCAGCTGGAGCAAATGATGAGCATTTAGAAACTCTATCTAGACTTTCAGTACTTTTAATGAATCCTGATTTCAAAAATGGACTTTTAAATGCTAAAACACCAGAAGAAGTTATTTCTCTTCTTGATAAATTTGAAGAAAATGAAGAATCTGATGAAACTCAAGCTTCTAATGAAGCAGAAAATAATTCAAATAAGAAATATATCTTAGCTGTTACAGCATGTCCAACTGGTATTGCTCATACTTATATGGCTGCTGATTCACTTAACAAAACTGCTAAGGAAATGGATGTACATATAAAGGTTGAAACTAATGGTTCAACAGGAGTAAAAAATAGATTAACTCAAGAAGACATAGATAAGGCTGACGGTATAATAGTTGCAGCTGATAAACAAGTTGAAATGGCTAGATTCAATGGTAAAAAGGTCGTAATAGTTCCTGTAGTTCAAGCTATGAAAAGACCTCAAGAATTAATAAACGAAGCATTAAGTGGCTCTGCTCCAGTTTATTCTCATTCTGGAGATTCTTCTAATCAATCTTCTGGTAAGACTGAAAAAAGAGGATTTTATAAACACTTAATGAATGGTGTTTCAAATATGTTACCATTTGTTGTTGGTGGTGGTATATTAATAGCTATATCATTTATGTTTGGTATTCACTCAGCTGAAATAAATGATCCTACTTTTAATCCAATAGCTAAATTATTAAAAGATATTGGTGGAGGAAATGCTTTCTTCCTTATGATTCCTGTTCTTGCTGGATTCATTGGATCAAGTATAGCTGATAGACCTGGATTTGCACCTGCTATGGTTGGTGGTTTAATCGCTGCTAACAGTGGTTCTGGTTTCCTTGGTGGATTAATCGCTGGTTTCCTTGGTGGATATGTAGTTGTATTATTAAAGAAAATATTTAGTAAATTACCTCAATCATTAGAAGGTATTAAACCTGTTTTACTATATCCTCTATTTGGTATCTTAATAACTGGTGCCTTAATGTACTTAGTAATTGTTGGTCCTGTAACTGCTTTAAATAATAACATAGCAATATGGTTACAAAACATGGGAACTGGAAACTTAGTTCTTCTTGGAATAGTATTAGGTGGAATGATGGCTATAGATATGGGTGGTCCTATAAATAAGGCTGCATTTACTTTTGGTATAGCTATGATAGCTTCTGGAAACTACTATCCACATGCTGCTATAATGGCTGGTGGTATGGTACCTCCTTTAGCTACAGCTTTAGCAACTACTTTCTTCAAAAATAAATTTACTAAAGATGAAAGAGATGCTGGTACTACTAACTATATAATGGGATTAACTTTCATAACTGAAGGAGCTATTCCATTTGCTGCGGCTGACCCATTCAGAGTTATACCTGCTTGTGTTATAGGTTCAGCTATAGCTGGAGGATTATCAATGGTATTTAAAATAGGTTTACCAGCTCCTCATGGTGGAATATTCGTAGTTCCAGTAGTTGAAGGAAATCCTCTTTTATATCTTCTATCAATATTAGTAGGCTCTATTGTAGCTGCTCTAATAATCGGCTTCTTAAAGAAACCTGTAAATGAAATAAATAAATAAGTTAATATATAAAATAAGTCTTAATAAAACTTACAAACATATTCCGAGAATTACTAGATATTCTTTTCATACTGTTTGTAAGTTTTATTTTTAACTTTTTATAACTACTCTTTATATTTTAAGCAATTAAAATTTAACTACTAAGCAATAATTTAAAACCACCTGAAAATAGGTGGTTTTATTTTTAATAAATAAAAAAGATTAGATAGAAATTCTTTTTAGAATTCTATCTAATCTTTAATTAAAATTTTCTATTATATTTATATACTTACTTTTTCAAACTATAATACAAATTTAAATATTTCAACTACTATAGCAGCTATGCATGCACTTATTGGGATTGTTAATATCCAAGCCCAAACTATATTCTTAGCAACTCCCCACTTAACCGCTTTAGGGTTTTTAGAAGCTCCAACTCCCATTATGGTAGTTGTTATTATGTGAGTTGTACTTACAGGTGCATGGAACATAGTAGCTATTCCTATAACTCCAGCTGCCCCAGTTTGTGCTGCAAATCCATTAACAGCGTTTAATTTAGCAACTCCACTTCCCATTGTTTTAATTATTTTTTGACCACCTATTGAAGTTCCTGTTGCCATTGCAATTGCACATAAAGCTATAACCCAAGTTGGTACTTCAAAAGTAGATAAAAATCCTCCACTTAAAAGTGCCATAGTAATTATACCCATTGATTTTTGAGCATCATTACCACCATGGTTTAAAGCCATTAATGCTCCTGAAACCACTTGTAATTTTGAGAAAATTCTATTTACAGGTCCTGGTTTGCATCTTCTTAGTGCCCAGTTTAATAAAATCATAAATATGTATCCAACTATTAAACCTATAATTGGTGATAATATAAGCCAAAGAATTACTTCATCAAAAAGAGTTCCCCAACTTACTATGTTTATTGAATGTGAATAAGCTATTCCTCCACCTATTAATGATCCTATTAAGGCATGAGAAGAACTACTTGGAATTCCAAAATACCAAGTAATAAGATTCCATATAATAGCTCCTAATATAACTGCTGCAATAACCCATAGAGGTATTTTATTTTGATCTACTATACCATCTCCCACAGTTTTAGCAACTTCAGTTCCTAAAAATGCTCCAACAAAGTTAAATACGGCACATAAAGCTATGGCAGCCTTAGGTGAAAGAGCTCTTGTGGAAATTGATGTAGCAACTGCCGTTGCAGTATCATGAAATCCATTTATAAAATCGAAAGCTAATGTTAAGAGAATAATAACAACTGTTACAGCTAAAGTACTAGACATACTTCATCACTACTCCCTCAACTATATTGGCTACAGCCTCACAACTATCTAAAGTTGCCTCTAAGAATTTATATATTTCTCTCCATTTTATTATATCAAGAACTGGAGTTTTTCCATCTTCAGCAAATAATTCTGATATCATTTGTCTATAGAAAATATCTCCTTTGTTTTCTATTTTATTTATTGAAATTACTCTCTCTGTAATTTCTTTATTTTTCTTTTTCATATGCTTAAATTCTTCCATTAGAGATACTAATTCTCTTGATGCATCAACTATTAAGCTTCCTAAAACTTTAGCACCTTCTTTAGATTCATTTATGTTGAACATAGTGAATCTATGCATAGTACTTTCTATTGAATCTAAAATATCATCCATTCTTTTTGTTATAGAAAATATATCTTCTCTATCAATAGGAGTTATAAAAGAATTGTTTAGTTCTTCTATAAGTCTATGAACTATTTCATCTCCTTTATGTTCTAACTCTTCAACTCTAGCCACGTGGCTTGTTTTATTTTCAAGATCCCCTAAGGCTTCACTTAATATTACTGCTGCTTTTTCTACATTTTTTGCTTCATCGATAAACATATCATAAAATTTATCGTCTTTAGGATTTAAATTAAACATTCGTATTTCATCTCCTGGTTCTCATTATGAATTTTTATTGAACAAATCTAGTATATCATAATATTTTTTTAAATTTAACATTCAATTAATTAATTAACTTACACTTAACACAGAATGTATCTTTATCCATTTATTATACAAATATACCTTACTTTATTTAATTTAATTAAACAAAGTCTTTTAAACATCCATTATATTATTAATTATATGTAAATCCACTTAACATTGTATTATATATAGTTCAGCACTTTATTAATATTTTATTAAAAACATTGTAATTATATTTTATTTTAAAAGCCTTTTAGCCTCTAAAGCTCTTTGTATTATGGTTATAAATATTATTAAGGAAAATATATTTGTAACTAAATTTAATTTTATAGATGATAGTAAAATCATAAGTGAAAAACAAATAAATCCTTCTGACCTTTCTGCAAGTCCTGCTTGGTATCTAAAAGACTTCATACCATTATTTTGAGCTAAAGCTCCTACTGTTAAAAATATGGTCATAGATATTAAAATCATCATGGTTAATATTAAAAGATATAATCTACTATTTTGAAATTTTAAAGCTAAGACAAATATTATGCTAAGTTCAACAATTCTATCAAAGGTTATATCTAAAAGTGTTCCAAAAGGGCTAGTTAAATTCTTTTTTCTTGCCATAGCACCATCAACAGAATCTAAGTATCCTGATATCCAAAGAAAAACTACTGATAAAATCAATTTATCGAAATAAAGAAATACAGAACTTAAAACTCCTATAATTAGAGCTATTATACTAACCCCATTTGGTGTTAACCTTAACTTTAATAATGTATTAGCACCTAAATCTATTATTGGATTTACATACTTTCTTCCATAAGTATCTAACATTATTTTTTCTCTCCCTCTATTTTAAACTTTCATTTGCTTTTATTAGATAAGTATGTGAACTACTCTCCACCTATAGGAATGGGAACTCCTTAATGAATATACCTAAAAATACAGGGTTCCCCAAGCTTATATGGTAGTTCCTACCCCAATTTAAAATTAACTCTCTTTTCCTACTTTATTTGCTAATTTAATTCTATTTATCCATTGATTAATTGTGCTTATATTTTTTTGACTTTTAGCTTTGCCATTAATAACATCCTCATTAAAAATAAAGTCTAATATGTGTAATGCATTTTTATCTGAAGATTTAAAGGTATTTACGCAGGATTCACAGTAAGAAACTATATTTTCACATTCTGTAGAATTAGCTCTTTTATTTTTTTGACTTAGCCATAATTCCTTATTTGTAACTCCTACCATTCCTCCACAACCACAGCATTCAGTTTTACTTCTATTCTTCTCAAATTCTACTATTTTAATTCCTAAATCTTTAAGTATGCTTCTAACAGCTTCGTGAATTTGTTCTTCTTTTTTTATAGGACATGGATCATGCAAGGCAAATTCTTCTTTTAAATCTGAATATTTGTTTTTTAGTTCCTTTGGAACTCCAAATTCATTTATAACTTCCCAAAGTGTTATTACTTTAATATCTTTAAAAGCTGATCCAAAAGTCTTATAACAATTTTCACAGGCTACTATTATTTCATCAACTTCCTTGATTTTTAGATTATTCTCTATATCATTTAAATTACTTTCAAATAATTCTAAGTTTCCAATATCCTTTGAAGGCTTTCCACAACATTTTAAAAGTATCTCTACTTCTCCTAAATTTTCTATTAAGTAGTCCTTTATTTTAAAAATAATTTCATTATTATATCCACTTAAGCTACACCCTGGAATAAACACTCTTTTTATTTTCTTATGATTATTTTTTGATGTTAAAAACTTAGAAAAACTACCTTTTTGATGATTTTGAACAACCTTTAAATTAAATTTCTTGCTAGTATTTTTTAAATTCTCTCTATAAGATTTTATTCTTAAATTTTGAAACATCTCTTTTAAGTTTATATCTTTTGGACATACTTCAGTACATGCATTACAAAGCATACAAGAATATGCAATTTCATCATAACTTATTTTATTCTTATCTATATCTCTTAATATATTTTTAGGACTTTCTCCAAAAGTATTCATCATTGGACATACCTTGTAGCAAAGTCCACAATTAACACAATCCTCTAAATTTTTCTTTAGTTCCTTATTTGTCATTTTTACCTCTTTTCTCATTCCAAACTTTTTTCCCTACATATATTGCTATACTTAAAGCAAATAAAATTAAAAGTCCACTCATAAGTAATTGTGCTCCCCCAGTAAGCATACCTCCAACATAAGAATATACTATTGTGGCAGGTAATTGACCAATACCTGTAGCAATGAAAAATGACCAAAAATTCATTGATGTAAGTCCTGCAGCATAACTAACTAAGTCAAAAGATATAAAAGGTAGCAATCTTGCTATTAGTATAGTATGTTTACCATACTTTTCAAAGAAACCATCTATATCCTTTAAGGCAAATTTGCTAGTTAACTTTTCAACAGCATCTCTTCCTAAGCCTCTTGCTATATAAAAACATAGTGCTGCTCCAGCCATGGCACTACTCCATGATAATATAGCACCCTTAACCCATCCAAATATAGCTGCATTGCTTAAGGTTATTAAAAAAGCTGGTATTGGTGCTATTACAGATTGAAGTACCATTAATAAAAATGATGTTATAGGTGCCCATATTCCAAAAGATAATATATATTCCTTTATCATATCTAAATTCATACTACTTAAGTAAAATATCATCTGATTTATTTTACTATTAGCAGTTGGAACAAAAAAATACACCAAAAAAGCTACTATTAAAATAATTAAGGTAGCAACCCAAGGTTTAACTATTTTCTTCAAATTATTACCTCCATTTAAATCAAGATTTCATTATTATAAAATAAACCTCTACTTTTTAATAAGGTTAATCTAAAAAACTTTAAGCCTTTATTTTAAAGTTAACCTTTTAAATAAAGATTAGCTTAAATTAATAATAATGTTTTTATTAGCCTTTAAGTCTAATTGGCAAACCTTAAATTCTTAGTTTAAAGTCACTAATTAATTATATAGCAAAAATTCTAAATAACTATACTGATTATTGTAAATTTAAATTTTAATTTTATTTTAACTAAAAAAGCAGATCTCACTAAAAGTGACATCTGCTCTTATTTTAATAATACTATTTTCTTTTCTAAATGCTAATAAATTTAGCCCTTAACTCCACCAATATTAACACCTTCTGTTAACTTCTTATGAACTAGTGAGTATATAACCATTGTAGGTACCATTACTATAACTAATCCTGCAAATAATGCTCCCCAGTCAGTTGCAAACTTTTGAACTTCCATTAAGTTTTGTAACCCTACTGGTAATGTCTTTTTATCTGCATCTGTTATGAAAGTCATTGCCATAGCATATTCATTCCAATAATTCATAAAGTTGAATATCATTATAGTTATAATACCTGGTTTAGCTAATGGAACTACTATCTTTGTTAATATTTGAAGATTAGTACATCCATCTATCATTGCTGCCTCTTCATAATCCTTTGCAATCCCTTTCATAAATCCACTCATTATATAGATTGAGAAAGGTAAGCTTAGCACTGCATATACAAGAGCTAGGGCAAATAAATTATTTAACAGTTTCATTTTTTCTAATATTGTAAATAAAGGTACTATAATATATACTGGTTGAATAAATAATCCTGCCATAAATAGATTCTTTATAAAACTACATCCAAAGAACTTTTGTCTAGCTAAAACATAAGATGCTGGTACACTTAAACATAGGGATAAAACCATAGCTATTATAGTAACTAATATTGAGTTGAAGAAGTAAGCTCCCATGTTAGCTTCTGTAAATGCAGTCATATAGTTAGCAAACCCAAAACTTTTTGGTAAGGCCCATGGACTTGCATAGAATTCTTTAGTAGTTTTAAAAGAAGACATTATTGTCCATATAATTGGCACTATAACTAAAATAGTTGCAGCTATTAATATAATCCTTAATAATGTATTAGATATTACTTTTTTAGTTTTGTTCTCAGTATCTAAACCTACATTTTTTCTCTTTTTAGTTTCTAACATGTTATCTCACTCCCTTCTGTTGTAATCTTTTTACTCTCTTTTCTTCCCTTGCATCAGAGTCACTTAATTTATTGATTATTAATGCAAGGATCATAGCAAAGGCAAATATAGTTACCCCAACTGCCATAGCATATCCATATTGAGAATTTGTAAAGGCTTGTTTATACATATATGTCAATAAAACCTCTGATTTTCCATTTGGTCCACCCTTAGTCATTACAGTTACAAATATAAAGCTTAGGTTAAGTGCCCCTGTAATAAAAAATGCAAAGGTTACTCTAACTACATCCCATAAAAGTGGTAAGGTTACATATCTAAACTTTTGCCAAGCTGATGCTCCTTCTAAATAACATACTTCATAAAGAGAAGGTGATATTCCATCTAATCCAGCTATATAAATTACCATATAATAACCAACTGCTTGCCATACCATAGTTATAACTAATGCCCATAGGACTAACTTAGAATCTCCAAGCCATGCCAGACCTGCTAACTTATCTAGTCCTATCATTTCAAAAAATGCTTTAAGAATTCCTATTGATGGGTCATAAACATATGTAAATAAAACCCCTATAACAACCATTGATAATATATTTGGGAAAAATAGTATAACTCTGTAGAAATTCTTTTCTTTTAACTTACTTTGAGTTATTACTACAGCTAAGAATAAAGAAAGGGTTATTGTTATTGCTGGAAATAAAACTATTATGAAAAATGTATTCCCAAATGCTTCCTTAAAATATCTATCATTTAAAAGTGCTTTAAAGTTATCTAACCCCACAAATACTGGTTCTCCTGAAATCCCACTCCATTCATATAAAGACATCATGAAACCTTTTCCAATTGGGTATAACATAAATATTGTAAATAGTATAAGTGCAGGCAACACACACATTGCTAAAAATATTTTTCTTTTATTACTGTTCATGAAATTTCACCCCCTATAATTTTAAAGAAGGAGAAGAATCTCCTCTCCTTCTCAATAAATTTTATTTTATCTTAATAATTATTCAACAACTTCTTTAGCAAGAGTTTGTGAATCAGATTCTAAGTTATTAATCCATTCATCAACTGTTAATTCTTTATTTATGATACTTCCTACTGGTCCAAATAAACTATCATTTCTAAAATCTAGTTTAGAGTTTGTTGGTTTAAATGAAAGTGGAATTGGTTTAGCACCTTCTTCAACAACCTTATAAGACTCATATCCTGATGCATCTAATGAAGATTTAGCTTTTTCAACTGCTCCCTTAACTGGAACTACAGCCTTAGCTATTTCAGCATTCTTTTGAACCATAGCATCTGTATATTGGAATGCTAAGAATTCTTTTGCTAATTCAACTTGATCTGATTTAGCTGGGATATACATTTGCTCTATTGTAGTAGTTACATATGGAGTATCCCCTTCTTTAAATGCTGGTGGAGCCATAAATCCAAACTCAAATCCTTCTGGTATAGCATCTTTCATTTCTCCTTCTAACCAGCTACCGCATGGTAAGAATAATGCTTTTCCATTTAAGAATTCAACTTGTGCTTGAGTATGAGTCATACCAACTGTTCCATTAAGAACCATGTCCTCATCAGCCATTCTTTGGAATATATCTAATGCTTTTTTAACATTTGGATCTTTCCAAGCCCCTTCTTCATAGTTGAATATCTTTTCTACAGCTTCTTCTCCAGCTGCACTAGCTAACATTGGGAATATTACAGCCTCATTATATCCTGGTGCTTGTCCTTGATAAGTATAAAGAGCTATTCCCTCATCTTTTGCCTTCTTACCTAATTCAAAGAACTCATCCCAAGTTTTTGGAACTTCCCATCCTTTTTCTTTGAATAATGCTTTGTTATACCACATACCTGTAACATTATAGTAAAGTGGTGCTAAGAATACTTTTTCATCTCCATATGGAGTTGTAAGTGGTGTATCTAAAAATCCTGGTAATATTTTATCTTTTAATTTTTGTCCTGGATTATCTGGATCTTCTCTATCAAATACATCACTTAAATCTACTAAAGCTTTATCCTTTATTAAAGCATTAGCTATACCTGATGGGTCATTTGTACTTAAGTATATAAAGTCAGGTGTATTTTCTGATGATAATTTAGGTCTTATAATATCACCTATTTTAGGATTAGCTTCCATCTTAACTTCTACATCTGGGTACTCAGCTTCAAAGGCATCTATACAAGCATCCCAGTAATCCTTACCAAATCCACCTTCAAAAACAGCTATTTCTAAAACCTTTTTCTCTCCTGAACCTTCAGCTTGTTCAGTTGATGGCTTTTCATTATCTTTTGGTGCCTCTTCTTTATTTCCACATCCAACAAATGCAGAGGCAGCTATAGCGGTAACACATGCAACAGTTAGCATTTTAACTAATTTTCTTTTCATAAACTCTCTCCTCCAATACCCTTACTTATTTCTTGTAAACATTTTCTTCTCATAAACATTTTCTTCTCATATTTATAATACTTCTTATTGGAATTTTTTTGAATATAAGGATTTTACTTAAACATGTACTTTTTTTACAATATCAATCCAAAATAAAAATAATCTATATTTATGACAAAACTTTATTACTATAATCCTTTTTAAACTTAGATGGACTTACCCCATAAAACTTCTTAAAAACTCTGTTAAAATAAAACTGATCTGTCATTCCAATACTGTTAGCAACCTCTTTAACTAAAGTATCTTGCTGTTTTAATAATTCCTTAGCCTTTTTCATCTTTACTTCGTTTATAAAGTACATAAGATTTTTTCCTGTTTCATTTTTAAAAATTCTACTTAAATAACTTTCATTTAAATTCACAGCATTGGCTACCATAACTAAGGTTATTCTCTTATCAATATTCTTTTCTATAAACTTTATAATCTCATTAACCTCTTTTTTATAACTAAGCTCTTTGCTCTTTATATATCTTTGATTGATGTAATCTATTAAAAGAGTTGAATTATTTATTAATTCCTCTATGTTATCACTCTTTAATATCTTTCCTTTTAATTCTTTTATACTATTTAAATCATCTTGTACATACTCATGATTCTCTATTAATTCGCACATAAAATTTACATAGTTTATTAAAGTTGAAGGTTTTACATTCATATTAGAACATCTTCTAGCAAATTCTTTTATAAGTTCCTTATTAGCAGAAATTTCTCCTAACTCTATATTCTCTAAAATTGCATCTGTTACTTCCTTTCTAAGCTTAATAGCATCACCAAACCCCAAAAATTCTTCACTTATTATTAAAAAGTTTTCTTTCCCATAAAACTTTAGACTAAGAATTTCCTCAACCTTTTTAAAACTCTCTTTTAAGCCTTTTACACTTTCTATCCTTTTTATTAAGACAGCACTAACTTTAATATTTAAATAAAGCATTATTAAATTCTGTATATTTATTGTTTTTATCTTTAAACTATTAAAATCCATCTTAGATATAAAAATATACTTATGATTATTTATTGGGATAATCTTAACCCCATTTACACTAAATTCTTCTTTTATTATGTTTTCTATAGTAATGGCCAATTTATTTTTATCCTTAATTTTTTCCTCATAAATCTTTTTATAATTATCTATATAAATACAGGCACCAGTATAATATTCACAATTATCATCTAAAAAATTAATCTTTGGAAACTCATTTAAAAGTTCTTCATAAGATAAATCATCCTTTAAGTATTCCTTTAATAAAGAAATCTCGGCTAATTTTTTTGTTTTATCAAATTCATTTTTAAACTGAGCTTCTTTCTCTTCTTCCTCTTTCCTCTCTTCTAAACTCTCCCTAAATTTATCAATTATATCTTCTAGTTCCTTTGGTCTTAAAGTTATTTTTAATAAATAATCATCTGCGCCCTTTTTCATTGCTTCCCTAACTAATTCATACTCCCCATGATTACTAAGAACAAGTATCTTACCCCTAAAATTCTCTTCTTTAAGCTTATCAATTAATTCAATTCCATTTAATCCTTTCATTTTAAGGTCCGTTATAATAAGATCAGCACCATTTTCATTTAGTATATTAAGAACTTCTGAGCCATCTTGAGCTAATCCAACTATATTAAACCCATGAGATTCCCAGTCTATTATATTTCTCATAGCAATTCTAACTATTTTTTCATCATCAGCAATAATAACCTTGAACATAAAAAATTCCCCCTATATACTCTTAGGAATTACTATTTTAACAATAGTTCCTTTATTCACCTCACTGTAAATAGTTGTCCCATAACCTAAGCCAAATGTTAACTTTATCCTTTCATCAACATTATTCCATCCAATACCTGAAAGTTTATTATCTTTAACCTTTTCTTTACTATTAAACCCCTTTCCGTTATCCTTAATCGATATTAAAATATTTTCTTCCTCTGACATAACTTTAATAATAATCTTTTGATTCTCCTTATTCTCATCAATTCCATGAATTATTGAATTTTCTACTATTGGTTGTAAAATGAACTTTATAACTTTATTTTCTAATAAAAGTTCATCTACTTCATACTGAACATCAAAGGAATTACCGTATCTTATCTTTTGAATAACAACGTAATTCTTTATATTCTCTAGTTCTTCTCTAATAGTTACAAGCTCATTTTTATCTATAATAGTATTTCTTAATAATTCTGCTAGGGAACTAAGCCCCTCGCTTACTGTATAATCTTGATTCATTAAGGCTGTCCACTTTAAAGAGTTCAATGTATTAAAGAGAAAATGAGGATTAATTTGTGCCTGTAACATCCTTATCTCTAAATCCCTTTTCTCAACTTCTTGTAATTTAGTCTTTTCAATTAATTCATTTACTCTTTTTAACATAGAATCAAAATTATCAGAAATAACACCAATCTCATCTTCATAAGTATCATTTACTAAAACCTTTAAATCCCCCTCAGATACTCTTTTCATCTTATTTAAAAGGTTATATAAAGGTACTTTAATACTTGAATATAGAAAATATGAAAATATTAATACCACTAAAGTGAAAAGTAATCCTATTATAGTCATTTCCTTCCTTAAACTTTGAATATCAGCATTTATAAAATCATAAGGGGTCATTGAAGCTATATACCAATTAAATCCCTTTAATTTTCTATATGTAGCTACATAATTTTCTCCATTTACCACTATACTCCTTGCTGTATCCTTAGCCCCTTTATTTTTAAGGAATTTATTTAAATCGGGCTCCTCTAATATAAAATTACTATTTAAATTATTTTCAGAAATTATTATGTTATTCTTATCATCTATTATAAAAATTTCACTGCCTTTACCAATATTAAAAAGAGAAAAAGAAGAAGCAAAAACTTCACTTTTTATAGCCATGAAAACATATCCCACAATACTATTATCCTGCTTCACTGGAGTTACTATGCATATGTGAGGTTCATTATTTAAAATTGTAGAAAACCAAAATAGTCCATTTTCAGATTCATCTGCATACCTTTCTATATCTTCTCTCTTAAAATATTTAAAACCTTGCATATAAGTGACTTCATAATCCTTTGATATTATTTCAACCTCTGCTAGATTAGGTAAAAGAGAAAGTTTTTTAGATAAGTAATCATTCATATACTTTAAAAATTCATTCTTTTCTTTTCCATCCATAAATTTGTAATTTATAAGATTATTAGCTATTTCTTCATTCATTGATAATTCAATAGATGCTCTTTCTAAGAATTCTTTATTTTTGTAAATGTCTTCACTCATGATAGAAAGCATATTTTCCGAATAATTTATTGCATTATTCTTCAATGCATTGGTAGCCTTTTTATATAGGAGTATGCCTAAAATACTACTACAAAAAATTATTCCTACAGAAAATGATGCTATAAGTCTATTTTTAATAGAAGTTTTTCTAAGAAAATTTGATATTCCTCTTAAGGTATTTGTTATTTTCTTTATTATTTTCCTCACTCCTTAGTATAATTTCTATATTCTTTTTTAACATTTTATCATATATGGTATTTTTTTGAAACTAACTTCCTAGGCTAAATATTTTATTTTCCTAATTTTTACAAAAATTATATAAAATTTAAAAAGACCCTTAGTGAAAAACTCACTAAGGATCTATATATATAAGGGAATTAAAAGAAAAAGCTTATTTATTTATATTTAACCATCTTATTTCCATTGGAGCTAAGGTTAAAGTTTCAACCTTAACACCATTTATATATGCATCTGTATTTTTTTCTTCTTGAGTATTGTTTATTACAGCCATTTTTCCTACTTCTAAGAAGGCAGCACACTCAGTATCTATATTAGTTACATAGAATTTTTTCATCTCATCTTCTTTACTTGCAGCCCAATAAATTGCTCTTAATAAAATTCTGCAATTCTCTGGAGTATATGGGAATCCTGCAAAATAAACACTTCTACCTTTTCCATATGTGTTTACAGCACAAGTAGTATCTCCTCTGAAGTTATTCTTTAAGCAATGGCAATTGCCAAAGTCCATTCTTAAGACTTGGTAACTATCACCCTTTCCATAAACGCCTTTCATCCCCTCACCAAAATCAATAGCTTTTTCACCAATTTCTTCTGTTATAAAATGATGTGGATTTAATTCATTATATTTTCTAGTGCTTAAACTAAATCCAACTTCCTTGTCTACTCCTAAAACATCTGCTAATTGGAAGAACTTATTCTCATAATGTATTGCAGTTGGTTCTCCAACTCCTATAAATCCTCCACCATTATGAACCCATTTTCTAATCATAGAAACTAATTTAGGATTTTTCCAATACTCTCCACCACTCCAAGCAGTGTAAGCATCTCCAGCATTTATAATAACTCCAGTATCCTCTGGAATTCCATTTTCTAATATATCATCAAAACTAATAAATTCTATTTCTACAGGCATACCACTTAAACATTCAACAATTCCAGCGTATGAATATATTTCCTTATACCAAAGAGCATGAGCTACTTGTTGAGTTTGCCAGCTTCTTAATTTACCCCAACAGTTTAATAAACAAATCTTAAATGGGGCTACATACGCCTTAGTTCCTTTTATGGTTTCATGAATTTCTCTAAACTCATCACATATTTTTTCAACTTGCTCAACAAACTCTGGGAATTTAACTGCAAGTCCTAAATATCCACCATATCCTATTCTATCTAGTGGACTTCTTAAAATAGCTCTTCTTGCTTGTAACCAATTCTCCCTTGCTTCCCCAACAGGGTCTCCTGTTTCATTAAATACATCTGGGAAAAAGTATGGTAAAAATCTTCCTTCTGTATATTTAACTCCTGGAATATCCGCTATCATTCTCATAGTTGTTCCATTACCTACTGAACCAACCACTGCATCTAATCCAATGCTTGGGAAATACTTTCCATAAGGCTCTGTACCTATCCAGTTATCCCCTAAAAACATCATTGCTTCTTTTCCATTTTCATGACATAAATCCACTAACTCTTTAGCCATTTTTGAAACATGCTTACATTGAAAATCTATGAAATCTTTATATTGTTTTGTTGGAACCCTGAATGTTGAATTATAATAACCAGCATCAACTATATCTTCTGGTCTTAATTTATATCCTTTTTCTTTTTCAAATTGCTCTAAAGCTAAAGGACTCACTGATGAACTATATCCAAACCAATCAACAAATTTCTCCTTAGCAACCTCGTTAAAGCATAATGTAAAGTGATAGAAGAAAGTAGTAAATCTAACTACATCTACTTCTGGATTCTCATGAATCCATTTTTTTAAAGCTTCTTTAACATGTACCCTAGTCTTAGCTTGTCTACAGTCATATGGCATTTCATGAGGTTTATTTCCCCAATCATTAGTTATATGATTATACATTTGAGTTGGATCCCAAATCATATAAACTAAGAAGTTTACTGTATATTCATGATAAGGTGTAGTTTCTTCTACTGTTAAGATTTCACTCTCTTTATTAAAATTCCATTTTGAAGGATCTACAACTTCACCAGTAGTTCTATCTATAACTTCCCACCATTCTTTTTCATCATGAACCTTATCTATTTGAAATTGCTCAGAATAATATCCAGCTAATATTTTTATTTCAGTTTTTTCTGATTTAGCAATAACAGGCTCTGACATTAAGTAAAGTTGTTGTAATTCATCTTTATTTTCACTAGCCCATTTTTGATCACTTCTAACTGTTAGGTATGTAGAATATAGCTTAACCCCTAAGTCAACTATATCCTTAGAAAGCTTAGTGCCATCACAATCTCTTAAGGCATCAGCTCCCCATCTATCTATAATACTCTTTATTTCTTCTTTCATATTAGAATCCGTTGGTATTGTAACTCTTCCCTTTAACTCTCCCATAAATTTCTCCTCCATTTCCCTCAATTTAAACATTTAAAGTCATGTATATTAATATAACCTTTTTCTTACAGTTTAATATTAACATTTGTTAATTAACGTTTACATGTAATTTATTTACTAAATCATTGAAAATTTTGAGTATATTATTTTTAATGATAATTTATAATTAAAAAGTACTTTATTAAAACAAAAAAACTTACAAACCTATTCTAAGAACTACTAAAAGTTCTCTTCACATGGTTTGTAAGTTTTATAGACGATTATTTTAATCCATTCCTTTTTTTAATCTTATTAAAGGTTTAATAATTTAGCTGTTACATCTTCTAAAGAATTTAATTCATTATCTAAATTTTTTATTTCTTCCTCAGCACTTGGTGTAAGGTTTAAAAGAATAAGACCTGAAGTTGAACATGTATTTTCAGTAGCTTCGTGTAAGCCTATTCTAGTATGTATTATACAACCATATTTAGTTAGTATTTCTTGAACTCTTGGTGCTGCAACAGTTCTAGGTGATATTTTGATAGCCATTATAGTGTACATAATAAATCCCTCCATAAATAATAATCTTAATTACATATTAGCATATATTAGTAAATTTTTCTTGCATAATCTTTAATTATTATTTACAAAAAATAATTACAATATACTGTTTTACTGATTATTACTTTATTTTAAAAAATTTCAAATAAATAATTATTTTATAAATACATCTGTGAAAGAAACAAGACTATAAAATTTCTCTCATCTAAAAAGCTTCTCCCCTTAATCTTTTTGTCCTCTTTATCAAATATGAAATCAAACATATTACTTCCTCCAATATAAGTTCTTCATATGCCATTCTATCCACATTTATTAATATTAAACCTAAGAATATTATGTTATTTCAAATAAAAAAATATTATATAATGTTTATATATTAAGATTTAAAGGGGTGTTTTTATGAATAATTTTTTTAAACATACACTAGAAACTCATACACCTCAAAGTATGAGTAAAATTACATCTTATATAAGAGAGGATATAAAAAATAGTAATATTGAAAATGGAATTGTGGTTGTTTATTGTCCACACACTACTGCTGGAATAACAATAAATGAAAATGCAGACCCTGATGTTGTTAAGGATTTAATTTATGGATTTGAAAAAGTTTATCCAACTAATGATCATAAATACAGACATTTTGAAGGCAATTCACATTCCCACCTTAAAAGTTCTACAGTTGGAGTATCTCAGCAATTAATATTACATAGAGGTAGATTAATCTTAGGTCAATGGCAAGATGTATATTTCTGCGACTTTGATGGCCCAAGAAATAGAACTTTTTATGTTAAGATTCTTGAGGGATAATTAGAAAAATTTAATCGCTTTTTTAATAATCTCTATAAAACATAATAATGTTATTATTTATATTAAAATATAAATACAATTTTTTTAAATACTCATTTTATATTTGTATTAATTTTAAAACCTCCTTGCGTTACAAAAATTGATTACGAACCTAATTTCATCTTAACAAAAGAGGTTTTTTCTTAAACCGATAAAGCTAACATTAACCCACTCTCATACTAAGTGGTTTTTATTAAATAAAAATAATCAGAAATGAATTAAATAATCATTTCTGATTTTAATATAATCAACTTATTAAGACATAGAAGGTTTTTCTGTGTGCATCGGACAATACTTACCACTAGTAATTACTACTCTACAGCCTTCTTGTGCACAAAGATATGCATCTTTAGTCACATCATTAGTAGCTTCTAAACCTAAATTCGTTAGTTCTGGATTCATCCATTTTTCTTTCATTATTATCTCTCCCTTTTATTCTTATTTATCTGATAAGTTAAATTAACATTTCTATTTTCAACACTTGAGAATACAATTAATTTATAAAAAATATTTATCCCCTAATAAATAGAAAAAGTAATGATCAAAACTAAGATAAAACTCCCTCATTGTCATTCAAAAAACTATTTAAGTTTAGATTTAATAAGCAGAGTTATCTTCTCATAATAACTTAACAGTTTCATTTTTATGATATAACCCTATTTATTTGGTAATAAATTCATAATCATAAAAAATTTAATTTAATTATATAATTTTGGTTAATTATATTCAATAAATATTTCACATTATATTATTAAAAAAAAGAAAACAATTTAAATTAAAATATTTATAAATATTTTCAAAAATTTTAGATTTATATAGATATATTGAATATAAAAATTCAAACTTACTCAGTCCAACTGAAAGCTTTAAAATTAATTTAATTGAAGTTATAATAATCAAAAGCTGAATAAAGACTTTAATTATTATAATAATATTTATTTTGTATTTAATTTTATTTTATATACGTTAGAACAAAAACTATATAATATTTGCATATTCATTACCATGTACTAGCTACAATTATTCATTTCAAAAAAATCTCTTTAAAATTAAGTTTTGTTCACTAAACCTACTATTAATTTATAAAATCTAATTCTCACTATATAATCATCACATATTCTTTATTTCCTCAATAATGCTACTTTTTATATTATCCATTGGAAAAAGTGTGCCTGGACATAAAGTATCCACAACTTCCCTGTGTGGAAGTATATCTTTTATTGGATATTTTAAGCTTAAATAAGTTCCTAATTTAACAAGTGAATTTTTTTGTGCCTCATTTAAACCCTCTTTTTCAAAGTTTCCTTCAATGCATATTCCTAAGGTATTATAATTTGCATTTTTTGCATGAGCTCCTATTACATTTTCATCTCTACCTTTATAAATTGTACCATCCTCTCTTATATAAAAATGATATCCTATTCCACTCCATCCATTATCTAAATGAAACTTATGAATATCTTCTGGAGTTTCTGGTGAATCCGTTGCTGAATGATGAATAATTAATCTTTTAGGGGAATTCCCCTTTTTAAGCCCGCTTCCCCATTTATAATCAACTTCCTTTATATCTAATTCCTGCCTCATTTTTTCTAACTCTCTACTTGAAATATTCTTTTTATAAGCATCTCTATAACTCTCATCTTTATTCATTTTAGAAAAAACAAAGAAAATACTTCCACAAATAATCAATATAATACTAATTAAAAATATAAGTCTTCTTCTAAAAATCTTTTTTCTTCTCTTTGATAAATTAATATTCTTAATTTTAGTATGCTCCAACTCTGCTCTTCCCCCTTTTATTTTTTAATATAGCCCTCCAATATTTCAGCTCCTATTTTAAAATATTAAAATACACCATAGTATTTAAAAACCTTATATGTAAATAATAAACAAAATTCTTTTTAATCTCTACCTTATTTTTAAGAATTTACATTTTGTTGCCTCTATAATTTTTTATTCCATAATTGAAGTATTTTAATCCCTAACTATAAATTATTATGAATTTTACTATACAAATAAAAATAAACTTTTATTTTAAATAAGCTTTTTTTTAAATTTTATAATTAATTTCTTATTTAACTAATATTATGTATAGATAAGTTTTTTTGGAGGAGGTATTTAATATTGAAAAGATCATATAGAGATATGGCCATAATAAGAAAAAGACTTTCGTTTATCCTAGCATTTATTATAATTATGTGTTTTATACTAAGCATTAGATTATCTTATGTAATGATAGTTAAAGGACCTGAATATGCAGAACTAGCTGTTGAACAATGGACAAACGAAGTTAAAATATCTGCAAGAAGAGGAAAAATACTAGATAGAGATCTAAATGAGCTTGCTGTTAGTTCTAACGTTTATAGAGTTGACTTCAACCTAAATGCAATTAGATCTTATACAAAGAAAACTGGGAAAACTAATGAAGAATTAGCTTTAGAAATTTCTAAGGTTCTTGAAATGGATAAGGATACAGTTTTAAAAAAATTAGAATTTAAACTTCCTTCCGGAGCTCCTGCTGGTGCTGCAATCCTTGCTAGAAGAATAGAAAAAGAGAAAGCTGATAAAGTTAAAGAATTAGAAATTCCAGGAGTAATGGTTTCTCCAGATACTCAAAGATACTATCCTAATGATAATTTTCTTTCTCATGTACTAGGTACTACTAACTCTGACGGTGTTGGACTAAATGGTATTGAGCTAAAATATGATAGAGTTTTATCTGGAAGTCCTGGATTAAAAATAACTGAGATGGTTAAAGACGGTGCTGAATATCCTTATACTATTTCTAGATTTACAGCCCCTGTAGATGGCAAAGATGTAGTCTTAACAATTGATGAAAAATTACAATACTTTGCTGAACAAATCGCTGAAATAGGTTTAGTACATCATAATGCTGATGCAGCATCAGTAATAATAATGAATCCAAACAATGGTGAAATCTTAGCTATGTCTAACAAACCAGACTTTAATCCAAATAAACCTTATGATGGGGCTGAAAATTTTTCTGGAAATACTTCCTCAGATAGAATTCAAAAAATGTGGAGAAATAGATCTGTTTCAGACTCCTTCGAGCCTGGTTCTATTTTTAAGATAATAACAGCTTCCGCCGCAGTCCAAGAAGGGGTAGCTGGTAAGGATGAAACCTATACCTGTAGTGGTGGTCTCCAAAAAGGTGATAGATTCATTAAATGCTGGAAAAGAGGTGGCCATGGCACTCAAACCTTTGAAGAAATAATACAAAATTCATGTAACGTTGGATTTATGAATTTAGGAGAAAAATTAGGTGCTGAAAAATTAAATGAATATATTAAAAAATTTGGTCTTGGAAAAAAATCCGGTGTAGATTTACCTGGTGAATCTCCTGGAATAGTTAAGAAAACAGAAAATATAACAGATATGGACTTAGCAACTATTTCTTTTGGTCAAACTAATACTGTTAACCCAATTCAATTCATGACTGCAGTTAATGCAGTTGCCAATGGTGGCACATTAATTCAACCCCATGTTGTTAAAGAAATAAGTTATATAAATGAAAATAATGATAGAGTTATAGATGAAACCTTTGTCCCTAAAAAAACAGAAAATTTAATAAGCAAAGAAACTGCTGATCAAATAAAATTAGCTTTAGAAAACGCAGTAAAAAATGGATCAGCAAAAGGAGCTTATAAAGAAGGATATGGAGTTGCTGGTAAAACAGGTACTGCTCAAAAAGTTAATCCTGAAACTGGTGGATATGGTGGAGGATATGTAGCTTCCTTTGTTGGCTTTGCCCCTTATGATAATCCACAAATATCTGTTATGGTTTCTGTTGATAATCCTAAAAATGGAGAATATTATGGTGGTAGAGTTGCAGCACCTTTAGCTGGAATGCTACTCCAAAATATATTTAATTATATAGATTTAACAGAATTCCACTTAGATGAAAAACTTCCTGAAAAAGAAACTGTTATAATTCCTGAAGTTCGTGGATTACCTATAAATGATGCTACAAGTATGCTAAAAGAATTAGGTATATCTTACGAAATAGAAGGTGAAGGTGAATTTATAGTTGAAAGTAATCCTGCTCCTGGCTATCCAATATCTCCAGATACAAAAATAACTTTAATAGCAGGTGATAGTTCAAACTTAAATAGTGATGTTATAATTCCAGACTTTAAAAACTATTCTAAAGAATCTGCTGAAAAACTTCTTAATCAGTTAGGTCTTATAGGAGAATTTGTTGGTGAAGGTCCATCTGTAACTAAACAAAGTATTTCACCTGATGAAGTTGTAAATGGAAATTCAAAAATTACATTAACCTTAGGATATTAAAAAATTGTTAATGTAAAATGTATACATTCCTTATTTAAATAATTATTTAATGGTTAAAATTATTTAATTTCAAAATATAGGCTTAAATATTAAAATTATTTAATTCCATTTATTTGACATTAAATGCAAAAAGTTTTATAAATAATTTGTAAACATTATTAACTTTTTTTTAAAAACTGTTTGATACTTAAGTGGCTTTCCTAAATTAGCCTTTACTACATCGAAACTTTTTCCTTTGCTATTTTAGGTGTTAAACATTATTCAGTTAATGAGAGTACATAAAGTGCTCTCATTTTTTTATTTAAAATAATTAGTAATTCTAAAAGAGGCTTATATCAAAATAACTTTTAATAAAACTTGCAAACATTCTAAAGCTCATCTAACTACTCTTTTTATAATGTTTGCAAGTTTTATTATTATATTTTTATATAGCCTCATCACCATTCTAATTCTATCTTCTTGCAAAATCTACAAACTTAAACTTATCTGGTCTATGTCTTGACTCTGTGTATTGAAATAATTTTCTTCCCTCTAAATATGTATAGCTTTTAACCACAGCTACCATATCATATCCTCTTAAATCTAAAAGTCTTTGATCTTCCTCAGTAGCAGTTTGTACTGTTATTTCTTTTTCAGCATAGGCTATTTTTAATCCTAATTCTTCCTCTATATATTTATATAAAGAATCCTTGCATATTTCTTCTGTAAGTCTTGGAACAAACTCTGAATTTAAATAGTCCTTATCTAAGATTATCTTTTCACCATCTATATTTCTAACTCTTACTACACTCCAAATATATTTATTAGGAGAAACCTCTAGTTTTTTCATAAGGCTATCGCTAGGACTTTTTAATGTTAATTCCTCCAATATAGTTTCGCACTCTTTTCCTAAGCTATTTTCAATCTCTTTAAAGCTCTTTATACCTGACACAGGAAAATCAAATTTATTCATATCAAGTACAAAGGATCCCTTACCTTTAGATTTTTCAATATACCCATTTTGCTCTAATAAATTTAAGGATTTTCTTACAGTATCCCTAGATACATTATATTCATCCATAAGTTGTGATTCTGAAGGCAATTTAGTATTTGCTTCAAAAATTCCACTATCTATTTTTCCAACAATATCATTATATATTTTTAAATACTTACTAGACATATTTTAAACTCTCCCCAACCTATAATTATAACTTTTACTACTTTTAAAACTTTGTATAATAAATAACTCAATATTTATTATTACCTATAAACATTAAAATTCAATTATATTTTAACATAATAGTAAGTTTTAAGTGAATTTCAAAAAATAAAGGAGTTGCATCTTATTTAAAATACAACCCCTTCTTAATTTGTAATATATAATTGATGCGCAAAGTATATCTTTTATACTATTTAAGCCTAAAATTTTTCAATTATTACATATTACTTTTCTAATTTATAAACTATTGATTCATATGGTCTTAACTTTAAATTTAATAAATCTAATGTACTATCCTTATAATTAGATATTAAAATACTCTTATTGTAATTTTCTAGCCCTTCAATTTCCTTTGATAAATCTACTAAGCACTCTTCTCCATAGAAGTTATTTATAACAAGTAACTTTTCACCATTATAATTTCTTTCATAAGCATAAACTTTAGGATGATCTTCTAAAAGCTGAACGTAATCTCCATAGGCTATTACATCTTCATTCTTTCTTAATTCAATAAGTTTCTTATAATGATAAAATACAGAATCCTTATTTTCTAAAGCTCTTTCAACATTTATTTTTCTATAATTATTAGCAATATTTATCCAAGGAGTTCCTGTAGTAAACCCAGCATTTTTTTCTTCATTCCATTGAACAGGAGTTCTTGAGTTATCTCTTGATTTGCTCTTAAGGATTTCCATTATTTCTTTTTCATCAATTCCCTCTTCTTTTAAAATGTTAAAATAGTTTATTGATTCTACATCTCTATACTCTTCAATACTTTCAAACCCTGGATTCGTCATTCCAATTTCTTCTCCTTGATATACATAAGGAGTTCCACTCATCATATGAATTGAAGTAGCTAGCATTTTTGAAGATTCATTAAAGTATTTATTTACATCTCCAAATCTTGAATTAACTCTTGGTTGATCATGGTTACACCAGAAAACAGCATTCCAGCCTTCTCCCTTAATCATTCCTCTTTGCCAATTATTAAAAAGTTTTTTTAATTCAATAAAGTCAAAATCCATTAAAGACCATTTTTGGCCATCTTTATAATCTACCTTTAAATGATGAAAATTAAATACCATTGATAATTCTTTTTCCTTAGGATTAGAATATTTTATACAGTTTTCTATAGTTGTTGATGACATTTCACCAACAGTTACTATTTCTACATCTTTACCAAAAGTTCTTTCATTAAGCTCCTTTAAATACTCATGTATTCTATATCCATCAGTATAAAATCTTCTTCCATCACCTTCATAATCATTTTCAAATTTTTCTGGTTTAGAAATAAGATTTATAACATCTAATCTAAATCCTTTAACACCTTTATCTATCCAGAAATTCACCACTTTATAAATTTCTTCTCTTAATTCTTTATTATCCCAGTTTAAATCAGCCTGTGAAACATCAAATAAATGTAGGTAATACTCTCCTAGCTCCTCAACATACTCCCAAGCATTCCCTCCAAACTTTGAAATCCAATTTGTTGGTGGTTCTCCTTTTTTTCCTTCTTTAAAAATATAATAATTTTTATATTTTTCTTCGCCCTTTAAAGCTCTTTGAAACCATTCATGCTCTGTGGAAGTATGATTAAAAACCATATCAAGCATAATATCTATATTTCTACTTTTAGCTTCCCTAACTAGCTCTTCAAAATCTTCCATAGTTCCATATCTAGGATCAATTTTATAATAATCAGCTATATCATATCCATTATCTTTTTGAGGAGATACATAAAATGGAGTCATCCAAATATAATCTACTCCTAAATTTTTAAGGTAATCTAATTTTTCAATTACTCCCCTTAAATCCCCAAGACCATCTCCATTTGAATCCTTAAATGATTTTGGATATATCTGATAAACAACACTTTTCTTAAAATCTTTCATAATTCACACCTCACACAACCTGTACGTATAAGTTATTTTAAATATATTCTAATTTACTCTTTCTGTCAACTCTTGTTAAATTCTAAATATAATTTTTAGTTATATTTAAATCCGTAATTTAATAGATATTACCTAGTATTTCATTTATTATTTCACCTAAAATCTATATAAGCAAAAGGTGGAGTTACCCCCACCTTTTTATATTATTTTGAAGCCATGTTAGCTAATTTTGTCTTTGAGAACACTATTGTTAAGATGAATGGTACAACTATTGCTATTCCCATTGCAACTAAATACATTAACATACTAGATGATTGCATTGATAAGATTGCTGGTAATCCACCAACTCCTACTGAGTTTGCCATACATCCCATTGCCATTGAGAACATACCTGCTACCCCTGCTCCAATCATAGAGGCTATGAATGGGTATAAATATTTTAAGTTAACCCCAAACATTGCAGGTTCAGTTACCCCTAAATATCCTGAAATACATGCTGGTATTGATATTTGTTTTTCATCTTCATCTTTTCTATTTACATATATCATAGCTAAAACTGCTGATGCTTGAGCTATATTTGATAATGCAATTATTGGCCATAAGAATGTTCCACCTATATCACTTATAAGTTGTAAATCAACTGGTAATAAAGTATGGTGTAATCCTGTTATAACTAATGGTGCATAAATCATTCCGAAAATTCCTGCAAATAACCATCCAAATGATGATGTTAAGCCTGCCACTATAACTCCTGATATTACGCTACCTATTTTCCAACCTATAGGTCCTAAAACAGTGTGTGCTAATAATACTGTTGGAATTACTGAGAAAAATGGTACTATTATCATTTGTATAGGTCCTGGTGTAATCTTCTTAAATAATCTTTCTAAGTAAACAAAAGTGAATCCAACCATGATTGCTGGTAAAACTTGTGCTTGATATCCTATCATTGGAACTTGAGCAAATCCAAAGTCCCAAACTGGAGCAGCTGCTCCATTACCTGCACTATATGCATTTAATAATTGTGGAGATACTAAAGTTATACCAATAACTATTCCTAGCATTTGATCTGCTCCCATTTTCTTAGCAATTGACCAAACAACTCCTACAGGTAAGAAGTGGAATATTGCCTCTCCTATTAACCATAAGAAACTATGTGTTCCTGCCCAGAATTGAGAAATTTCAACTAAACTCTTAGTTCCATCTTCAAATAATTTCATATCTCCGATTACATTACGGAATCCTAATATAAGACCTCCAACTATGATAGCTGGTATTAATGGAGCAAATATTTCTGCTAAGCCTGCAACGGCTCTCTGAACTATATTCATATTCTTCTTGGCAGCCTTCTTGACTTCTTCCTTACTTTCTCCAGATACTCCAGTCTGTCCAACAAAATCATTATAAAAAGTTGCAACTTCTGGTCCAATTATTACTTGAAACTGTCCTGCTTGAGTAAAAGTCCCTTTTACACAAGGAATAGCTTTTATTTTTTCAACATCTGCTTTGCTTGTATCATTTAAAACGAATCTCATTCTTGTAGCACAGTGAGTAACTGCAGCTACGTTTTCTTTTCCGCCTATGTACTCTGTTAGTAACTTTGCATCTTTTTCAAACTTACTCATCTTTTTCCCTCCATAACTTGTACGTATATCTTATGGCTTTATACTAACATATACGTATATGTAGTGTCAACCTTTTCATTAATCCTTTTCAAAAGTTTTTATTTACTATTTTTATCATTAAATAATAAAATATTTAACTTATAGTTAGTAGTTTAAAAATAATTAATATACAAGTTACTAAAATATTTATAAGATGAAATTAAACTTTAAAATTTAAAACTATCAGAAATAAAAAAGAAGCCAATGAAAATTACTATAAACTCTCATTTAACTTCTCTTTATAAAACTATTTTAGGTTAATATATTTTTTATTTTAAACTTAATAAATTAATATTATAAACCTTGTTTATTCTAAATTTATTTCCTTAGAATATAATATAGTTTCTCTAGGATCATGAAAATAATCTTTTCCATTTTCATCTACAAATGGTTTATAAATTTCAACTTTTATTTTTTTAATATCTTCACCTTCCTTAGCAATAGTTGATAAGTATTCTCCATAACTAGATAATTCTTCTCCACTGCTTGTTCTTAATATATTCCCTTTTTCATCATAAACTCTTACCCAGTAATTATTCTTTTCTCTGTCATAGCCAGTAGTAACTAATTTTAATTTAATTGGAGTTGCTATTACTTCTTTAATACCAACACCCTCCTTATTCATATCATTAACTTCTATACACTTAGATAAAGATTTATCTACTTTTACAGGTACTTTAAAATTCCACTCTCCTTTAAATATGTGTCTTTTATCTCTCTCATTCCATCCCTCTTCAACTATTGAATTGAAATTTATTATAAATTCAAATTCATCTGGAATCCTCATGTTTAAGCTTGTTAAATTGTACTCTTCTACTCCAACAAAAGTATGATCATCTATGAATCTTCCTTCTAATCCTGAAACTCCACTATTATCTAACTCACTATCTGTAAAACTTACTTTAGCTTCAGCTCCGTAATCTAATTGCATTTTTTCAATGTTTTCTGCTTGTTCTTTAGTTATGTCATAATCTTTCACAGGATCATATTTATATTTTATATATTTAAAAGGTTCTTTGCTTTCAATTACATAGCTTACATATAAATTCTGTCCATCACAAAGAATCTCTGACAAAGTTATTCCTACCCCATTATTAGAGACAGTCTGATTAACTTCTGTTGCATATTTTGAATAATTTCCTTTATTCCATATCTCCTTTTGTATTCTTTCAAAAGCATTCTTTATTACTGGCACTCCATAAGCAAAAGTGCTTGTACCAACACCAATTCCAATAATTATTGCAAGTCCTGCTGCAATATTTTTAAATACTTTCTTATACCCTTTACCTTTTATTTTATTTTTCTTTTTATCCTCATTAGCCATATTTATTGCCTCATCTATAATATCATCTAAATTATTTGGTAAATTTATCTTATCTAAGTCTTTTTTATTCATTTAAATAGCCCTCCTTTAAAACCTCACCTAAAGCTTGTTTTGCTCTTCTTAAATAAGTTTTAACTGTGTTTTCTGGAATTTCCATAACCTTTGATATATCTTTTATTTTCATATCATTAAAGTACATCATGATTATTACTGTTTTATAATTATCATTTAATAAATCTATTGCATTATATAAATCTAACTTTTCCTCTGTGGATATTTCACATCTTTCTTTTCTTATCGGTGTACTTTCATCCAACATTTCATTTTTTCCTTTTTTCTTTAGAAAATCAATTGATACATTTATTAAAATTCTTGTAATCCATGTGTTAAAAAACTTTTCTTTTTTTAATTTTTCAATATTTAAAAATGCTCTATATACGGTTTCATGTATAACTTCAAGAGCATCTTGCTCATCTTTAACATATAGAAACGCCATTTTGTATAAGTATTCTTTATTGTTTTTTATAAGGATTCCAAAGGATTCTTTATTTCCTTTCATTGATTCTTTTATTAATCTAATTTCATTTAATTCATTTTTTCTATCTATATCTAGATATGATATACTCATAGTTTTTTCCATCTTTCCCCTCCTAGCAAAAACTTTAACATCGATGTCTACATACATTAGTCTTTTTAAGTAGCTAAAAAGTTTCAAATTTTTTATTTTTTCTTTAAGTTAGGTTTCATTTAAAAACTTTCTAAAATAATATTCTTTAAACACCCCTTCACTAAAAACTATACTAATTATAAATTAAGCAATAAAAAAAGCATATTAAGACTTATATAAATCCTAATATGCTTCTTATAATTTTTATTTAACATATAATAAATACTCACTATTGTCCTATTAAACCTTCTCTAATTAAGAAAGCTTTAGCAACCTCTTCTGGTGATTTACCTAATACATCTACTTCATAGTTTAAGTCAATCATTTTTTCTTCATTGATCTTACCACTTAAAGAGTTTAAAATCTCCTTTAATTGTGGATATTTTTCTAAAGTCTTATTGTTAACTATAGGTACTGCACTATAATTTACAAAGAATTTCTTATCATCTTCTAAAGTTTTTAAATCAAACTTTTTAAGAAGTCCATCTGTTGAGAAAGCATCTATAGCCTGTGATTCCCCATTTGATAATGCTGAGTATCTAAGACTTCCATCTAAAGATTTAACATTTTTAAAATCCATGCCATAGTAATTCTTTAATCCAACTAAACCATCTTGTCTATTTTGGAACTCAATAGTTGGAGATAATACAAATTCATTACTGTACTTTGATAAATCTGATATGGTATTTATCTTATACTTATCAGCTAATTCTTTTGATATAGCTATATTATAAGTATTATTAAAACCTAGGGGTTCCATTACTGTTAACCCATGTTCCTTGTTCATATTTTCTTTTATGCTATTATAATAATCTACACTATTATCAATATTATTTTCTTTCATAACATTAACAAGTAATGTTCCAGTATAATCAACATACATGTCAACATCACCTTTTTCAAGTGCTCCAAAGGCAACTGATGTTCCTCCTAGATTTAGCTTTTTTTCAACTTGTAAATCTGTTTTAGCCTGAACTAAATCTGCATACATATTTCCTAAAATAAGTTGCTCAGTAAAGTTTTTTGATCCAATAACCACTTTATCTTTTCTACTTGATATAAATGATGAAATTCCCATAAATAAAATAGCTATTATCATTATTACACTTATTATTTTAAGAACAAAAGTATTTTTCTTTTTGTTATCATTACTTAATCCCTTTGGTGTAACAGCTACCTCTATTTTTCCAAAAATAAAGTCAACTATTAAGGCTAAAATACAAGCTGGTATAGCTCCTGCTAAAATCATATTATTATTTACCGTTTGAACTCCTGAGAATACTAAGTACCCAAGTCCACCGGCACCAATAAAGGCTGCTAAAGTCATAAGCCCTACGGCTGTAACTGCTGATATTCTTATACCAGACATTATTATTGGCAATGCTAATGGTAATTGTATCTTAAATAAACTTTGGTTCTTAGTGAGTCCAATTCCCTTAGCAGATTCTAATACTACTGGGTCTATGCCAGAAATTCCTGTGTAAGTATTTTTAACTATTGGAAGCAATGAATATACTACAACCATGAAGATTGCAGGTGTACTTCCTATTCCTAATATGGGAATAAGCAATCCTAGTAAGGCCATAGAAGGCACAGCTTGTACTAAGTTTACAAATCCTAGTATAGGCTTTCTTAAAAATTTGACCCTTGAAACAAGAATTCCTAAAGGAACTCCTATTAATATAGCTATTCCTATAGCCGTAATTGTTAAATATATATGTTGAACTAATAAATCTAATATTTGAGTTTTCTGTGAAATTACATATTGTAATAAACTATTCAAATATATTCACCTCCATGTCTAAGAATTGGTCGCTTAATATTGAAAGTAAACTACTTCTTGTTATAAGCCCTACCAATTTTTCTTCTGAGTTAACAACAGGTATAAATCCTACTGAGTTTTCATTCATTACAGTTAAAATATCAACTAAACTATCATCTTCATTAACTCTTAGTGGATTTTCACTCATAATTTCTGAAAGTGCTCTTGATTTTTCATTTGTAATTTTTATATCTTTAAAAGTAACAATACCTTTAAGTACATTTTCTTTATCAATAACTAATAAACTATCAACCTTATTACTTCTCATTATTTCGATTCCTTGTAATATGGTTCTAGCCCCTTTAACAGATACAGGATTTTTTATCATTATATCCTTTGCTTTTATGAAGTCAGGATTATTCCAAACCCTATCTGATCCTATAAAATCTCTAACAAAATCATTTGCTGGATTTCTAAGTATATTTTCTGGAGTATCATATTGAGCTATTTTTCCTCCATTCATTATGCATATTTTATCTGCTATCTTTAAAGCCTCATCCATATCATGAGTAACAAAAATAATTGTCTTTTTAAGTTCCTCTTGAATATTAAAAAGCTCTTCCTGAAGTGAAGTACGTGTTATTGGATCTAAAGCACTAAAAGGCTCGTCCATTAAAATTATCTCAGCATCTGTTGCAAAGGCTCTTGCAAAACCTACTCTCTGTTGCTGTCCTCCACTAAGCTCTGATGGATACTTGTTTAAATAAATTTCAGGATCTAATCCAACCATATTTAAAAGATCTAAAGTTGTCTTCTCTATTTTTTCAACATCTTTGCCTTTCTTTAGTCTTGGAATAAGCTCTATATTTTCCTTTATTGTTAAATGTGGAAACAATCCATTATTCTGAATTACGTATCCAATATTTCTTCTTAATTCAATAGGGTTTTCCTTGGCTAAAGATTTCCCATTTATAAATATTTCACCAGAAGTAGGTGTTATTAACTTATTTATAAGTTTTAAAGTAGTTGTTTTACCGCATCCACTAGAACCTATTAAAACAACTAGACTTCCTTTATCAATAGTTAAAGAAATATTATCTAGTATCTTTCTGTCCCCTATTTGTTTAGATACATTTTTTATTTCTATCATAAAAATCCCCCTTTTCTTCTGACAACTTTTATTATTTTAAAAAGTTGTTAGTTCATTGTAACACGATTTTAAGTTAAATTCAAATTTTAATTTGTTTAACCTAAAATTTATTTCATATAATTTATTAAATACTAAATACTATGTTAGTCTCTATTAATGGCTATATTACTATCTTCATAAGCTTTTAAAATAGTATTTAAAATAATAAAAAAACACCATTATATAAAACAGTGCTCTACATAATAAAATCTATTTATTTTTTGCCTCATTTAAAATATTCTTTACATCTGTACTAGTTCTTCTTTTATTCTTTTTACTTTTACTAAATTCATTACAAATATTATATATTAACAAATTTGTATCCTCCTTTTAATTTACATTTTAAATGAATTCTCCCTATATAGAGAATTCAACTTTCACTTAAATTATAGACATAATTTAATATTTATATATCAAAATTTTTATTTTTTTCCTTTAATTCACAGGTTTAATTATAAGTATTAAAAATCATCTAGTTTCTCTTTTGAGTTAACAACTAGTATGAATATATTCTATTTTTTTCAACAAAAATTAAACTAATCAAATATCATTCTAAATTAACTTTAATTAGCTATAATATATGAAAATACATATTATTAATTTTTCACGCAGTACCTTTTTATAAATCTTAAATAAATAGTCCTATAATGTAAAACTATACTGAATTAATAACATACTTTTAAATTTTTTACTGGATTTATTAAGAATATTTTAGGTGTTATGTTTTTATACCATTTATCATGTTTTTAGAAATTTTAAAACATTAGTATAAAATAATTTTGTACCTATTGAAGTGAAAATCCTCTTTACGAAGTGAATTACAATTTACCGTTATTGTAATTTAAATATTTTATCTCTCTTCTATACCTTTTTAAACCTGAGAATAAACTCTAAACTTTATTTTATTATAAAAATAATTTATTTCTATATTCTAATTTCAGCATTTAAACCCACAAGCTGAGAGTTAAGTATAACATATAAAAGTAAGAAATGCAAACATTCGTTCTCTTTTGAATTTAGAAACCTTGTCTTTAAAATACTTTTTCTCATATTTAAAGTAAAAGAATTTATCAAAGATCATGAATAAAGCTTACAATTAATATGTTATGTACAGGTAAGTTTTATTAATAAATCACTTTGATAAATTCTCTTTAAAATATTTATGAACCTAAAAATCAATCTTTAAATATAACCAAATTTAATTTTAATATGAAATTTTCTTAACCAAATAAAAAACTTTTATTTTAACCTTTATTACTAAAATGTATGTCTTTTATTACATTATCTATTTTTTCAACAGCCTTATCTTCAGCCTTAAACTTTTCTTCTATGCTAAAACCTGTTCCATCCACTAATAATTGATGGAATTTTTTTATTCCTAAGAATTTCATTATATCTTCAACATAGTTTAAGCCTTTATTAAATATCCCTTTAGTAAGCCAAGGAATTTCTCCCCCTGAAGATTGTATATACACCATTTCTCTTTGTTTATCATCTAACAAGCCCTTAACCTCTTCTGGTGTTACTTTAATTGTTATTTTGTTTTGTACAACACAATCTATGTATTCTTTTAATGGTGCTGGAAAAGATAGTGTCCATAAAGGGGCTGCTATTACGTATAAATCTGCATTTTTAAATTGCTCACTTAATTCTATTATTCTTTTTACTTCTTCCTTTGTCTTTACATCTATACTAGCAGTCTCACAATCCACCACAGAACTTCTTCCTGAAAAATGCTTATGCTCTAATCTAGGAATAAAATCTTTGTATAAGTCCACTTCCTCTATTTCAAACTCTGGATTTAGTTCCACAAATCTACTTATAAAAGCTCTTCCAATAGTCTTACTTGATGAAAGCTTCTCTGGCTTTGAGTTTACTGTAATATAAAGTAACTTTTTCATATACTCACCTCATTTAATTTTTCTAAATTAACTTCTTTTTCTTATCTTGTGATTTTTTTAGTTTTTTATTAATAATTATCTAATTTTAAATAAGTTTTTATTTTTTAGCCAAAATAAGTTTATATTATTAAAAATACTTACCATAAATCTTAAATTTCATTGATAATACTTATCACTTTATTATTGACAAAAGAAAAATCAAAGAGTATATTTGAATCACAACCACCCCCTAGGGGAGGTAAAAATTTAAAAGGAGGAAAACTGTTATTCCTTTCTTTATAACAAGGGAATATGTCAGCTATAATTTTTATGATAAATAAATCAATTAAAATAAAAGGTATGAGTTGTGCCGCTTGTGCTGCTAGAATCGAAAAAGTTCTAGGTAAAATGGATGGCATATCAAAAGCTAATGTTAATTTGGCAACTGAAAAATTAAATTTAGAGTTTGATGAAAATAAAATATCCTTTAAAGAAATAGAAGAAAAAATAAATAAGCTAGGTTTCTCAGTAGTTAGAAACTTAAAGAAAGAATCTTTCAGAGTTTCTGGAATGAGTTGTGCTTCTTGTGCTGCTAGAATTGAGAAAGTTTTAAATAAATTATCTGGAATATATAATGCTACTGTTAACTTTGCTAATGAAAGCCTTCAAGTTGAATATGATGAAGATGAAATTTCCTTAGAAGAAATTAAAGAAAAAGTAAAGAAACTAGGCTTTGAACTAAAAGGAAATAATAAGTCTACTTCCTTTAAGGTAGAAGGAATGACTTGTTCAGCCTGTGCAGCTAGAATTGAAAAGGTAACAAGTAAAATGGATGGTGTTGAAAGTTCTAATGTTAACTTCTCAAATTCCACTCTTAATATTTCTTTCGATAAAGATAAACTTTCTACTAATGATATAAAAGCAAAGGTAGAAAAATTAGGATATAAACTTTTAGATGCATCTCAAGAAGATGAACATGAAAAAGCAAAAGAGAATGAAACTAAAAGAATGAAAAATAGACTTATTGGCTCAGCAATATTCACAATTCCATTATTCATAATATCAATGGGACATATGGTTGGCCTTCATTTACCTAATATAATAGATCCGATGCATAATCCCTTAAACTTTGCACTTATTCAATTGCTTCTTACAACTGTAGTTATCTTCATATGTAGAGATTTCTTCATACATGGTTTTAAGAATTTATTTATGAGAAGTCCTAATATGGATTCCTTAATAGCTATAGGATCTGGTGCTGCATATGTTTATGGATTATTTGCAATATACCACATTTATATTGGTGACCATAGCTATGCTATGCAGTTATATTTTGAATCTGCTGGAACAATACTTACATTAATAAGTTTAGGTAAATACTTAGAAACTTTAACTAAAGGTAAAACTTCTGATGCAATAAAAAAACTTATGGGATTAGCCCCTAAAACAGCTACTCTACTTGTAGATGGCAAAGAAAAAATTGTATCTATTGATGATGTTAAAGTTTTTGATTTAATACTTGTTAAGCCAGGTGAGAAATTACCTGTAGACGGTAAGGTGGTAGAAGGATATACATCAATTGATGAAAGTATGCTAACTGGAGAAAGTATTCCTGCTGAAAAAAAAGTAGGAGATACAGTCTTTGGAGCTAGTATAAATAAAAATGGAAGAATAATTTATGAAGCTACAAAGGTTGGTAAGGATACTGTAATCTCTCAAATAGTTAAGTTAGTAGAAGATGCTCAAGGATCAAAAGCTCCAATTGCCAAATTAGCTGATACTATTTCAGGTTATTTTGTACCTATAGTAATATCTTTAGCAGTAATTGCAAGTTTAGCTTGGTATTTCTCTGGTGAAAGTAAAACTTTTGCACTTACAATATTTATATCTGTATTAGTAATTGCTTGTCCATGTGCTTTAGGTTTAGCTACCCCAACAGCTATTATGGTTGGTACAGGTAAAGGAGCTGAAAATGGAATACTTATTAAAAGTGGTGAAGCTTTAGAAAGTACACAAAATTTAAATACTGTCGTATTTGATAAAACAGGAACTATAACTGAAGGGAAACCTAAGGTTACAGATATTATTTGTGAAAATATTTCAAAAGATGAACTCCTTTTATTAGCTGCCTCAGCAGAAAAAGGTTCAGAACATCCTCTTGGAGAAGCTATTGTTAGAGATGCTGAAGAAAAAAATCTTGAACTAAAAAATGTTTTAGATTTTGAAGCAATACCTGGTAAAGGAATTAAATGTTCTATTGAAGATAAAAGAATTTTATTAGGTAACTATAAACTTATGAAAGATAAAAATATAAATCTTAAAAATTTATTAGCGACTTCTGAAGAACTAGCTTTAAAGGGAAAAACTCCTATGTTTATTGCTATTGATGAAAAAATAGCTGGTATAATCGCCGTTGCTGATACTGTTAAAGAAACAAGTAAAAAAGCTATAGAAACTCTACAAAAAATGGGACTTGAAGTAGTAATGTTAACAGGAGATAATTTAAAAACAGCTAAGTCTATTGCAAAAGAAGTAGGTGTAGATAGAGTTATCGCTGAGGTTCTTCCTCAAGAAAAAGCAGAAAAAATTAAATCTCTTCAAGATGAAGGCAAAAAAGTCGCTATGGTTGGTGATGGAATAAATGATGCTCCTGCTTTAGCTATTGCTGACATTGGAATGGCTATAGGTTCAGGTACTGATATAGCTATGGAGTCTGCTGATATAGTTCTAATGAAAGGCGATATATTACATGTTGTTGGTGCTATTCAATTAAGCAGGCAAACAATGAAAAATATAAAGGAAAACTTATTCTGGGCCTTTGGATACAACACTTTAGGTATTCCAGTAGCAATGGGAGTTCTTCATATATTTGGAGGCCCATTACTTAATCCAATGATAGGTGCCTTTGCCATGAGCTTTAGTTCAGTATCAGTATTATTAAATGCCTTAAGACTAAAAAAATTCAAACCAAACTATAAATAAGCTTTAAATTTAAATATATTATATTTAAATTTAAATTATAAACCTTTAAAATCCTTAATCACAAAATAAAAAACAGAGTCTAATGGACTCTGTTTTTTATTTTAAATTAATATTATTTATTAACTTGTTCTGCTTCAACAAGTACTAGTGGAACTGATTTATCTTTTAAGAAGTCAAATATTTCAACGAACTTATTTCCCTCATGGTTAAACCTATCATCCATTCCCTTTTTATCTACTTCTAAGTTAACTTTCATATTTACAGCACTAGTTGATGGATTAGCATTTTCATCTTCACTGTAAACTGAATCTAACATAAACTTAATCTCTGATCCTTTTTCCTCACTTAATGGAGTTGCTTCTAAATCAAAAGTTAAATTGAATAATTCATCAAAAGTAACTGCTTGACCTTCAATTGTAGCAACTACTTTTTTAGCTATATCAGGATTTAATTTAACTGTTACATTTTGCTTTAATGTACCAGTATTATTGATATAAAACTCTCTTTGGAAACTATCTCCTGGTCTAACATTTTTAAAGTGTTTAGTTGAATTTTTATTTATTATTTCTGATGTTTCATCAACAATCTCCCATCCATCACTATGTTCCTTCACTTCAACATCTAAAGTCCCCATTGTTAATTTAATTCCTGAATTAACTTCTGCTTTATCTGAGAACCAAGCATATGATCCAACTGCTCCTACCATTAATGTTCCGGCTAATAACATACCTAATAATTTTTTCTTCATAAAATTTCTCCCCCAAACATTTCAAATTTTTTATATATACAAAATGTATGATTACTTTAATAATCTACATAAATATTTATATTCGTTTACATTACATAATATTACTTATTTTTTACTTATTTACATTTAATTTTAAATTTATTCATTACCTAGCAGTTCTTATAGTCTTACTTTCTTTAGCTGAAAGTTCTCCATTTGAATATTTAGCTGCAACTTTAAAATTGTAAATAGTATGTCTATTTAATTTTGAAACCACAAACTCTGTAGATTCAGCTGGAACTTCTGATAATTTCTTTCCATCTTTATATATTACATATCCCTCTAACCCCTCAGTTGTTATTGGAGCATTCCATGTTAATTTAACATTTTTCTTGTTTATTTCTGGAATTTCAAAATTTTGTACTGGATTTACTACTATCTCTCCTGAAGCTTCTTCATTAATTTTAACTTCCTTACTTGAAAGTTCTAAGTCATGAGTATTTCCATCTCCAGATCCTACTAAAGCTGTTGTTAATCCTAAAACTTCTAATTCAGAAGAAATCTGTGGAGTTAAGTTAACTTTTACTAGATCTGAATCTTTTTCTATTTCATTTCCTAAAGATGCTACTAATATTCTAACTTTTCCTGGTTCAACTTCTTTACTCTTTACAAATAAAGAATCACTAAATGAAGTAATTTCATTTAATTTAAATGCTTCTGCATTATACTCAAATAAATATTCTGCTGAATAAGCTTCTGTATCTCTATTTAATCCTTCAATTCCTAATATAGCATCAAATGTTGAGCCAACTTGAACTTCATCATTAACCTTTAGGGTTGAATTTCCCACAGTTGTTTTTAATTCACCAATCTGTATATTAATTCCTGTATTATCTAATCCATTCAAAGTTGAAACTTTATTATAAACAGTATTAAGTTCTAAAGCATTATTTTCCTTAAGCTTTATTTCATAACTTCCTTGATTAATTCCTTCTGGCATAGTTCCTTTAAATATAGCTGAGCTTTTTCCTTCATAATTAACCATATTTAGTGGTACGTCTACTCCACCTATATCTAAAGTTATTTTTCTATCTCCTATTAGACTAACTAATTGATTGAAGTTTACTTTTATTGAAACTTCCTCTCCAGAATTATAAGTTAAATCTTCATCTAAAATTTCAATTGATTGAACTGAAGATGATGGTGAATCTTCAGAAGCATTAAACTTAAGGTAATTTAAATCAAATTCAGTATATGCCATTCTGCCTGCCCCTTCACCCTCGTAGAATAATCCTAGGTTTCCATCTGGTAACTCTGTTAAACAAGAATAAGCAAATGAACCTGGCTTAACTGTCTTATTATAAATCCAATCAAATTCATATCTTGGTTCTCCATTGTCATAAGTTCCATTCTCATTTATTAAGCCAACCTTAACACTTCCATTTACTCTACTACTTGCGTCTGGGTTTGAGAATATAATTGCATCTTTACCATTTATTTTTCCACTATAATTTATAACACTTAATTGACAATAAGGCTCTCTTAAAGAAGTATCTTCTTGAACTTCATCATGCCATGTTGCTCCTCCATCAAAACTAGTTGCAATCTTTGTATATGAACCAGTATTTCTCATAAATAATTTTAGTTGTCCATTTGGCATTTCAACTACTTGGCACTCTGTTAACTGAGTTCCTGAAGAAACTGTTTCAGAGCTTACAGAAGCTGTATCTATTGGAGATTCTCCTAACTTCCAAGTTTCACCAAAGTCATCACTATAAATTACAGCACTTGATTGGAAATTATTTTGATTAGTATAGTATATTGGGAATACTAATCGACCTTTATGCTCTCCATTTTTTATTTGAATTCCCTTTCCTGGTGCAGTTCCAAAGAATTTCATCCATTCTTTCTTAAGTCCTGGATTTAAATCCTCTGGTTCACTCCATGTTTTACCATCATCATCACTATAAATCATTTCAATATGAGCAGTTCCAACTGCCTTAAGTGGAGAATTGCTTAGTAAAGCATTTCCAACTTCTTCTCCATTTTGAATAAGGGTTTTATCATTTTTCATTACATAATCAGTTTGATTTCCTTCTGAATTATAAACAATTCCATCTTCTCTAACTGTATATTCATTATTTTGAGCATCTTTTAATATAAAATAATATTTTCCATCAATTTCTTTATATCCACTTCCGCCCTCTGTATTAGGGAATCCATAACCTTCTGGGAAATGAGTTACTATAAGAAATATTCTCTCTTTTTCAATTCCATTCTCTTCTATGGTAGCTGACATAAGAGAGGTATCTATAGCTGCTGATTTACCTGGATAATCTAATATTACTTTTCCTTCTTCCCATTCCCCATTTACTTCTTTTCTTCTTATACCTACATCTATGTTATTATTAGGAGCATCATGATCTCCGTTATTTCTAACATCTATAGAAGCTAAAACCGTTCCTTTTTTAGTTGTTTCTAAAGCAGGAATTCTATATCCTCTTGATTCTAAATATCCAGGATAGAATAATTCTACTGGTTGTGTTTTATAAACATCATCTGGCAATAAACTATCCTCTGATGGCGCCTTAGTTTCCCCTGTTTTTCTTAACAAATAATTATCACTTACTGGTTTATCATAAATATTCATAAAATCTATATTTCCTCTAAATAAGTACTCATTGTACCCATTTGCTCTATCAGTTTTACCAATAAATCCACTATTAAGATTTATTGCATTTAAAAATTTAATATTGGGATCTGATACCGTTTTAACCAGAGAACCATTTAAAAATATCTTAGCTCCTACTCCCTTTTCTATTTTTAAAGCTAAAGTATTTATTCCTTTATTAAAAGTAACATCTGCACTGTGATGTACATTAAAATCTCCATTTCCTTCTTGTCTTCTAAGCTCATATCCTACTTTTCCTCCACTTACATAAAGTGAAAAATAGTTATTTGCTTTATTTCCATCACTTAAACCAATTAAACTTTGAATTGAGGTATCATTCATATTAAATCTAGTTACTATAGTTCCTTCATCTAGTGAGGAGAATTTTTCTAAATCACGTGTTATATTTAATCTTTCTTCCTCCTTAGTTATTTTTAAGTTTCCATAGTTAGCAATTTCATCTACTTCGCCTTTGATTTCATAAACATTTAACTCTGCTATTGAAGCAAATCCACCAACACCTTGAATTGCAGTTATTTTTATCTCTTCTGCATCAATAGGAGAATCAAAAGTTACAGTTTTAACTAAATTATTTTCTTCCCAGGTACCCTCTGCAACTAAAGCTTCCACTCCATTATTAATAGCATGAATTTCATACTTAGTTATAAATCCATTGTTTCCACTTGTTCTTGGTGTAATAGCTATAGAACTAACTTTTCTAGAACTTCCTAAGTTTACTGATAAACTCTGTGGAAGCGCATCACTCCCATTCCATTTTGTATGCCACATAGTGTTTGTATTTCCATCAATAGCACTTGAAGCTGGATCTTGGCCCTCTTCTGAAGTTGCACTAGCTGTCATTTCTGATTGTGGAATAGCAGTTTCAATAATAGCTTGTTTATCTTCTATAATAACTGCCTTATGATTTACATTAGGATTAGCTTTTACTAAATATCCTCCCATATTAGAAATAACTAAACTTGCAACAAGTGTAGCTATAATTTTTTTACTTTTCATTAGCTCTCCCCCTTAAAATAAAATGACCTTATATTATGTATACGTTTAAATAAACTTTAATATTACTAAAATTGTATGAAATACACTTTATACTACGCAAATTTTATATTTATCTACTAATTAATAATAACTTTCCCTAGAAATAAGTTATAATTAACTTAAGAACCATATAATAAATACTAATGAAATAAATTAGGAGGGGTAATTATTGAAAGAACTTTTTGTAGGTTATTTAATTGTAATAAATTTAGTGGCAATAATTCTAATGTATATAGATAAACAAAAAGCTAAAAAACATCAATGGAGAATAAGTGAAGATACCTTAATAGGCGTTTCTATAATAGGAGGAGGAATTGGAGCATTATGGGGAATGCATGTCTTTCGTCATAAAACAAAACATGCAAAATTTACTATAGGTATTCCTTTAATAATAGCAATTCAAGCACTTTTAATTCTTTACTTTATTAGATAAATACGCAAAAGAACTGTATCAAATTAACCTTAAAAAAATTTCTAAAATTATTTTTGAAAGAGTTACTAAATACTCTCTCATTAATTTAAGAAATTTTTTATTAGCTTTTGATACAGTTCTATTTTCTTATATTTAAATATCTAAGAATTCTAAATTAAATTTAACTTAAAGTATATTTTGCATAAATTGCAATTAACTTTAAAAATCTCTAAATATACCCTTAACTGAATTGATTAAGAACTAGTTTTAATTTTAACTAGTTCTTAAATCCATACCCAAATTTTATCTAATACTAATCTAGCTTAAAATCATTCTATTTGTTATTTGCTACTAATAACATCTCTCTTAAAACTTTACAAGCCACAGCCGTTGATGCTCCTGTTTGGTCATACTGTGGTGATAATTCATTAATATCAAATCCCACAATATTTAAGCCCTTAAGTTTTAATATTGAATTTAAAAGTTCATTAAACTGAATTCCACCTGGCTCTGGGGTTCCTGTACCTGGGAATACAGATGGGTCTAAAACATCTAAGTCTATTGTTACATAAACAGGTTTATCTTTAACTCTTTCTAAGGCATAATCTAAAGTATCACAATTAAACTTATTTGTATAAACGTGATCCTTTGCCCATAAAAATTCTTCTTTTTCACCAGAACGTATTCCAAATTGGAATATTTTATTATCTCCTACTAAATCCCAAACTCTATGTATAACAGTAGCATGAGATAGTTTTTGACCTAAATAATCTTCTCTTAAATCTGCATGAGCATCAAAGTGAATTACATGAACATCAGGATATTTTTTAAATACTCCTTTAAATGCCCCTAAAGTTACTAAATGCTCTCCACCTATCATAGCTGGTATTTTCCCATCTTCAACAACCTTAGTTGAAAAATCCTCTATTAAAGCTAATGCTCCCTCTGAATTTCCAAAAGGAAGCTCTATTTCTCCTCCATCAAAAATATTAAAATCATAAAGATCTAAATCTTGATATGGACTATAGCTTTCTAATCCCCAAGACTCTCCTCTCATCACTTGACTTGCAAACCTAGTACCTGGTCTAAAAGAAGTTGTTGAATCAAAAGGAGCTCCAAATACAACTATGCTTGATTCATCATATTCAGCTTCACACCCTATAAAAGTGCTTACATTTCTATTCATCAACATTCTCTAGCATCTCCTTAACATAATTAGGTAATGCAAAACATCCTTTATGCAAATCAGTATTATAATATTTAGTTTTTAATCCTAAATCATTCCACTTTTCTATATCAGCATTTAGTGGATCATATTTTTTTGATGCAAAACCAAATAGCCAATGTCCTGATGGATAAGTTGGTATATGAGCTTGATAAACTCTACATACTGGGAAACATTCTTTTATTCTCTTATGAGCTCTCTTCATTCCCCTTGCATACTCTTCATAGTATGGGCTTTCATGTTGATTTACAAGTATTCCATCTTCTTTTAAGGCCTTAAAGCAATTTCCATAAAATTCTCTTGTGAATAAACCTTCTCCAGGTCCAAATGGATCTGTTGAATCAACTATTATTAAGTCATATTTATTTTCAACTGAACGTACAAATTTTAATCCATCTTCAAAGAATAAACTTACTCTAGGATCATCTAATTTATTAGCTGTTTGAGGTAAATATTCTCTACAAACATCAACAACTAACTTATCAATTTCAACCATGTCTATTTTTTCTATAGTTTCATATCTTGTAAGTTCTCTTACAGTTCCACCATCTCCAGCTCCTATAACTAGTACATTTTTAATATTAGGATTTGTAGCCATTGGAACATGAACTATCATGTCATGATAAATAAATTCATCCTTTTCTGTTACCATCATAAGTCCATCTAATGTAAAGAAAGTTCCAAACTCTTGAGATTTAAAAACATCTATTCTTTGGAAATCACTCTTTCCACTATAAAGTTGTTCATCTACTTTGATTGAAAAACGTACCTTGTCTGTATGTTCTTCTGTGTACCATAATTCCATAATTTAAATTCCTCCTAACAATCTAAAACATTTATATATTCAATTTCCATATCTTCAGGGCCTGTAACTAAACTTCCCTTTTTCTTAGAATACTCAATATAATCTATAGTCTCCTTAGTTATAAGCTCTCCTGGGGCAAGTATTGGAATTCCTGGTGGATAACACATTACAAATTCTCCAGAAATTAATCCTTCACTTTCTCTTAAAAGAACCTTCTTCTTATCAGCATAAAAAGCCTCTTTCGGCTTAACCTTAACTATAGGATCTATATATTCGTGGTCAAAAATATCTTTTTTATCTTTTTCATGAATTCTCTTAATCTCACTTAAAGCTGAAACTAATCTCTCAATGTTATATCTAGTATCTCCAACTGATATTATGGCAAGAATATTAGCCACATCTCCAAGCTCTATTTGAATTCCATAATCATCTCTTAATATGTCATAAACTTCTATTCCAGCAAGTCCAGTTTCTAAAGTGTTTATAGTAAGCTTAGTTACATCAAAATCATAAATATCATCACCATTATTTATTTCTTTTGAGAAAGCGTAATAACCACCTATCCTATTTATTTCTTCTCTTGCATATTCAGCTATTCCAACAACCTCTTCAAATATTTTTTCTCCATTTAAGGCTAAATTTCTTCTAGCAATATCTAAAGAAGATAAAAGTAAATAAGAACCACTAGTTGTTTGTGTTAAGTTTATTATTGTTCTCACATAATCAGGCTTAATTCTATTACACTTCATAAGTAACATAGAACTCTGAGTTAATGAGCCTCCTGTTTTATGTATGCTAACTGCTGCCATATCTGCCCCTGCCTCCATAGCTGATACTGGAAGTCTTTTATCAAAATAAAAATGAGTTCCATGAGCTTCATCAACTAAGACATACATATTATTTTCATGAGCTAACTTAACTATTTCTCTTAAATTAGAGCAAATTCCATAGTATGTTGGGTTATTAACAAAAATAGCCTTAGCATCTGGATTTTCCTTAATGGCTTTTTTTATATCTTCCATTGCCATTCCTAGAGAAATTCCAAGTCTACCATGAATTCCTGGATTTATATACACAGGAGTTACCCCTGTTATTATTAAGGAATTTATTGCAGACCTATGCACATTCCTAGGCATTATAATCTTATCTCCATCTTTGCAAACACTCATTATCATGGCTTGTACAGCTGATGTGGTTCCATTAACCATGAAAAATGCCTTATCAGCACCAAAGGCCTCAGCTGCTAATTCTTCTGCATCCTTTATTACAGAAGTTGGATGACAAAGATTATCTAAGGGTTTCATTGAATTTACATCTACTGAAACACAATCTTCACCTAAAAATTCTCTTAATTCTGTATTTCCTCTTCCTTGTTTATGACCTGGTACATCAAAAGGAACAATTCTTTGATTCTTGTACCATTTTAATGCTTCATAAATAGGAGCATTTTCTTGAGAAAGTCTTTTCACAGAAATCCCTCCTTTTCTTAATAAATATTTACACCACCGTATATTTCAATCATCTCTTTTGATATTCTATCTCTTATTTCTCTTCTATCATTTGGAGATAATTCATATGGATCAGAATTAAATAAATAGTTATTTAAAACTATATCCTTAAGCATCATCTTTGTATGGAATATGTTAGATTGATAAACATTAACATCCATAGCATCGTATTTTTTTAGGGTCTCTCCATCTATATAATCTTGAATAGATTTTATATCATGGTCTATGTAGCATTTTCTACCATCAACATCTCTAGTAAATCCTCTAACTCTATAATCAATAGTTATTACATCTGAATCAAAACTTCCGATTAAGTAATCTAGAGCATTTAATGGAGATATTTTTCCACAAGTAGATACATCTATATCAACTCTAAAAGAAATTATATCGTTATTTGGATGAATTTCTGGATAAGTGTGAACTGTAAGATGACTTTTATCTAAATGTCCAACTACACTATCCCTAAGCTCCAAATATGAAAGTTCTCCTTTATTACATGATGGGTCAATTAGTGCTACTGGTAATGCCTCCTCTGTTATAAGAACATTTACACTAGCTCCCTGAGGTTCATAATCTTGTTTTGAAATATTTAGGACATGAGCTCCTATCATTTCTGTAACATCACAAAGAATCTTTGTAAGACGTTCAGAATTATACTGCTCGTCTATATATTTTATATAGTCTTCCTTTTCTCTCTCTGTTTTCGCATAACAAATATCATAAATATTAAAACTTAGTGTCTTAGTAAGATTATTAAAACCATAAAGGCATATCTTTTCTTTCAACCCTAACATCAATCCTTTCTTTAAACAACTTATTTAACTGCATAAATATAAATTTTGAATTTATTATATATCACCATTTTATTTTTTTCTATAGCAAATTCTTTCTAACCCTTATTTCAAGCTATCTTCAAAGGTCATCGTTAATATTTCGGTAACAAAAACTAAGTAAAATACTTAGTATTACTAAACCTAATATTTAATAAAATAAACTAAAAAAGTATTTAAATATGCCTACTCAAAGGAATTTTAAGTAAAAATCAAAAAATCCAAAAAAACTTATTTATTAAGTTTTTTTGGATTTTGTAAATATTTTGTTAACAGCTATACATTATATTCTTCAACTATAGCTTTAAATTCTTCACTATTATCCTTAATCCACTCTTCAAAAGTTGAATTTTTAGCTTCTACAGCCTTTGCAACCTTAATTAAGAATTCTGGAACCTTGTCTTGAAGTATGTCTCCATAGTAATCTCCTAAACGAGTTTCACATATTCCTAATTTTCCACCAAAGTGTAATTCAAATACATTTGATAAAACATCACCAACTTTTTTCTTTTTACCAGCGAATCCTATATCTCCTATTTCATGCATACCGCAAGAATTTGGACATCCTGAGAAACGAACTCTTGGTAATGTTCCTTCCTTAATTGAATTTTCTTTTAATAATTCTACAAACTCTCTTAAAGTTTTTTGGCTTTCTAATACTCCCATTTGACATATTGGTGTACCTATACAAGAAACACTTCTTTCAGCTAAAGTCTCTCCTCCTTTACCTTGAGTAAAGTCTAAGATAGCTTCTGCTTCTTTTCCATTTAAGTTTCTTACATATAGATTTTCATCCATACCTAATCTTACTTCTACTTCTTCTATTTTCTCTATTTTTTCTATTAATTCTTTTAATACATCTAAGCTTAATTGTCCTCCAACTGGGTGGAATAAAACAGTATATAATCCTTCTTGTTTTTGAGGTATTAATCTTTCATGTTTTATATTAGTTTTTTCACCTTTTTTACTATATTTTACATCTTCAACCTTAAGGTCTAATCCACCTTTAGCTTTCACTTCTTCTAAGTGTTTTCTAAAGCAATTTTTAAACTCTTCTTCGCCCATTCTCTCAACAATATATCTTATACGAGCTTTTCCGTGATTTTTATAATCTCCTTCAGCTACAAATAAATTAGTCATAGCTTCAAGACAATATAATACGTCCTTTTCATCTATTAACTCATCAAATTCAACAGATGTTCTTGGATTTCTTCCTAATCCTCCACCTATATAAAGTTTAAAAGCTCTCTTACCGTTATTGTCCACAGCTAAAAATCCTAAGTCTGTAACTGTGCAATGAGCTGAATCCTCCTCTGTATTTGAAAATGCAGTTTTAATTTTTCTTGGTAAATTATAAGTATATATTTTACTCATATAATGTGCATTAGATGCTAGTGCATAAGGAGTTACATCAAAAGTTTCTCCTATTTGAACTCCTGATAAAGGATTTAAGGCTACGTTTCTTGGGAAGTTTCCACCACCACCTCTAGTGTATATTCCTTTAGTTAACCCTTCTTGCATTATGTCGCATACAGCATCTATTGATATTCCATGTAATTGTATTGCTTCACGAGTTGTTAAATGTATTTTTTCTAAGTTATATTTTTTAGCCCAATTATATGCTTCTTCTAATAAACTTAATCCAGCAACTCCTGATGGAACTCTTAATCTCACCATGAATTCTTTTCCTCCACGGTGTGCATAAACTCCCATGCCTCCTGATGCCTTTTTAAATTCACCAACAGTCATTTCTTTATTTAAAAACTTATGTCCTTTTTCTCTAAATTCTTCAATTTCTTTTGATAAAATATCATTTAATGTATTCATTTTATATCACCTCACTAAAATTTTATGCCTCTAAATTCCATTAGTAAACAATTATTTCTTTATATATAATATAAGTAATTACTTATATAAAAACATCTTTTAAATCAAATTTTTTTATTAAAATTATTTTTTTTACTAAATTAAATTTTATACTTTTTATAAACAAAAATCTTTCTTTATTTACAATATTTTAAAATATATATTTTTATTATATAATATATTTATAAAATTTATAAGGAGTTGAATTTTATGGGAGAGGAAAAAATAAAGAAGGAGTTATTAGATCTCTATAGTAAATGGAGAGTTTCTGAAAAAAGCTTTTTTGAAAAATTAAAATTAAATCATGATTTTAAAAAGTTAGAAAAAGAGCAAATAAAACTTATAACAAAGAAATTTTCTGAATTCGCTAAAATTGATACACCATTGACAGAAAAAGAAATACTTGAATTAGAAGAATATTATAATAATACATTTATTTAAGGAGATGTTTTTCATGAGCGATAATAAGTTAAAAGAAGATTTAGTAAAAGTTTATAAAGAGTGGAAAGACCTTGAAAAGAAAGCTGGCAAAAAAATTAAACATCATCACGAGCTAAAAAAAGAAGAAAAAGAAGATGAGATCCAAAGATTTTCAGACTATGCTGGATTGTCAGTTCCTATAACTGAAGAAATGCTTTTATACTTAGATGAAGAATATTTTAGAGTTTAAAAAATACTTAACTTAAATTAACTAAAATAAATTTAAAATAAAAATTTTTAAGATACAAAAAAGACACATTAATTTATTAATGTGTCTTTTCTTATATAAAACTTAAATATCCTAATTTAATTACTCAAATCTTCTTAAAGAGATTTAATTTTAATATCATTTTATTCCATCATAGCTGTAATCTTTTTGCTTAATAGTAATAGTACTAAACCTAATACTATACTTACTCCAGCTATTGAACCAAATAGTTCTAAAGCTCCTAGTTTTTCAACAAATGATGCTATGAATCCTGATAAGTAGTTTGCTACTCCGTTACTAGCAAGCCATACACCCATTAATAATGAAGCGTATTTAGCTGGTGCTAATGAACTTACCATTGAAAGTCCTATTGGTGATAAACAAAGTTCTCCCATTGTGTTAAATAAGTAAGTTCCTACTAACCAGAACATACTAGCTTTAACTGCTGGATTTTCAACATTTCCACCTAATGACATAGTTGCGAAAACCATTAATAAGAATCCACATCCTAAAACTATCATACCCATAGCCATCTTAGTTGGGATTGATAAATCCCCTCTTTTACTATTAGCAAGTGTAAACCATAATTTTGAGAATAATGGTGCTAATATTAGTATAAATAATGGGTTTATAGATTGGAAGAATGCTACTGGTACTGTCCATCCAAATAAACTTCTATTAGTTGCATTTTCAGCAAATAATGTTAAAGTTGTACCTGCTTGTTCAAATCCTGCCCAGAAGAATACAACGAATGATGCAAGTATTAATATAACTGCAACTCTCTTCTTCTCTTGCTTAGTTAAAGGTTTCTTTTCTTTTGCAACGTCTTTTTTATTTTTTTCTCTTTTAATTTCACCAACATGTGCTAAATATTTTGGAGATAAAGTTATGAAGATAATTTCTCCTAATATTATACCTATACCTGCTGCTAAGAATCCGTATCTAAATCCATAGTGAAGTATTACTTCTCCTGATTTTGTAGCAAAAAAGTTTTCTGCTAATAATCCACATATTATTGGTGCTATTAAAGATCCTAAGTTTATTCCCATGTAGAATATTGTGAAAGCTGAATCTTTTCTCTTGTCACCATCTTCATATAATTGACCAACTATTGTTGATATATTTGGTTTAAAGAAAGCATTTCCTACTATTATGAACCCTAATCCTAAGTATAAAGCCCATCTAGTTTGCCATCCAAATAAAGTTAAGTTACCTAAAATCATTACTGCTGCCCCAAGCATAATTGATTTTTTCTGTCCTAAAAACTTATCTGCTATTTCTCCACCAATTATTGGTGTAAAGTAAACTAAAAAAGTATAAGCTCCATATATTCTAGCTGCACTAGGTACATCATATCCTAATCCGCCAGTCACAAATGATGCTGTTAAGTAAAGCATTAATAAAGCTCTCATTCCATAGTAACTAAATCTTTCCCACATTTCTGTGAAGAATAAAAGGTATAGTCCTGCTGGATGCTTTAATCGTCCATTGCCTTTTTCTACCTCAAAATCAGTAGATTTAATTGCCTCTGCCATTTTATATTGATCCCCCTCTTTTAATTATGACCTCATTCAAATTATCAATTTATATGAATTTATCATTAAACTTATTATTTCGTTAACACATTTTTAATTATAAATACATTTTTAATTGTAATCAAACTTACTCTTAACAAATTATTGCAAGTTTCTTAATAATTTGATTATATTTCCTCTTAAATACTCCATTTTTCTATGTGTATCATAACAACACAATTGTTTTTTATAGAAAAACATATACTTAAAACTTCTATATCTAATAGAAACATTTTAACAAACTACCAAGTTTAATTGTCGAATTTTATCACTTTATTAATTTTTCCTTATTATACCTCCTTAAAAAATCAAAATAAAAAAGCAGCCTATTTATAATAAACTGCTTTAAAATGAATATCTTAAATTATCTTCTTTCAATTCCCTTTTCATTTATCTTCCTATTAGCTACTCTCTTTAAGATTTTAAAGACTACACCAAAGATAGGAATTCCTATTAACATTCCTATTATTCCAAATAAACTTCCTCCAACTATCATAGCAAACATAACCCACAGAGCAGATAGTCCTATAGAGCTTCCAACAACTCTTGGATATATTAGATTTCCTTCTAATTGCTGAAGAACTATTATAAATATAATAAACCAAAGAGCCTTAATAGGATCTATTATTAGTATTATAAATGCTGAGGGTATTGTACCTAAAAATGCTCCAAAAACAGGTATTAATGCTGTTACTCCAATTACTACACTTATTAATAAAGCATATGGCATTTTTAAAATTATCATCCCTATAAAGCATAAAACTCCTATAACTAGGGCCTCTGTGCACTGCCCTAATATGAATTTAGAAAACATTTCATTACACATATTACCTAGTTCTATAATTCTATCTGCCTTATTTTTACTAACAAAAGCATATATTATAAGTTTTAGTTGACTTATTAAGATTTCTTTACTTGCTAGCATATATATAGCTAAAATTAAGGCTAAAAAGAAATTTATTACTCCATAAGTTATTCCTAGGGTAAAGTCTAATAAATAACCTAAGGAGGTTCCTACTATTTGACTTGTTACCTTTAATATTTCTTTCCACATATTTAGTAACTCATTAATTATATTTTGCATCATAACTTGTGACTGTGAATTATTTATTGCATTTACCTCTAAAAACTTTTCAAATTGAGATAAGTATTCTGGAATACTATTCATTAAAGTTGAAATACTACTTAATAATTGAGGAATTACAAATAATATAAATAATGTTATAGCTAATATAAAGAAAAGAAATGTTAAAGTTATAGAAAAACTTCTTTTCATTCCTTTAAAGAACTTACTATTTCCTAAGTTTTTTTCTATTAATTTCACTGGAATATTAAGAATAAAAGCTATGGCTATTCCCCATATAAAAGGCTTTATTATTCCTAAAAACTTATAAAGAAAGTTCATAATATCCTTTATATTTATAAAAAAGAATATTAAAAGTATTATATATGTTGATAAAAAAATATAATCTTTAATTTTATTATTTTTAAACTCCAATGTTTTTCCTCTCCTAAATAAATTTATAAATATGTTATAGTAATTTTTTACTATTTTATCCTTATATTATTAACTTAATTAAAAAATATTAATCTTTTCTACATTAAACTTTGAAAAATATTATTAAAAAAGTATAGTTTCATATGTATAATGATTATATGCTTTAAATAAGAAATATATAGTTTACTTATAAACCAATTTAAGGTATAATTTATATAAAGTTTACAATTGAACTATTCAAGGAGGAAGGTTAATGGATTTAAAAGCTCTTAATCCTAATGGAAATGCTTTTTTAGTTTCTTTTACTAAAGCCAAAAAAACATATAAAAAATTTATTTCACCAACATTAAATGATTTGGGATTAACGCATAATGAATTTGAAATATTAGTTTTCTTACAGGAAAATTTAGAATATAATACTGCAAAGGATATAGTTGAATTTTCTGGTCTTTCTAAGGGATTAATTTCAAGATCTATAGAAAGCTTATTAAAAAAAGAAATGCTATCAATAAAAAAAGATGACAAAGACAAAAGAATATTTAGATTATACATATCTCCCTCTGCCAATGAAACACTTAATGTTTTAAACAAAGTAAGTAATAGATTTTTTAAGTTACTATTAGAAGATTTAAAAGATGAAGAACTTATGTTTTTTGATGAAGTTTTAAATAAAATGATTAAAAATCTAAATAACTTAAAAATCTAATTAGGCTATAAATAATTTTAAAAATGGGTTTGTATCAAAATATAAAAAATAAAACTTACAAACAATACTGTTTGTAAGTTTTATAAAGAGTTATTTTAATATACGCCCATTTTGTTATTTAACTTCATTTATATGCTTAAACATAGCCTTTATATTTTTTACATTACCATACACTGTTACCTTATCACAAACTTCAAAAGTATAATCAGGAGTTGGGAAATTAACAAACTTGTCCCCTTTATCTATATTTAAAACTTCTATTTCATTTGCTTTAAGATCACTATCTCTTATACTCTTTCCAATAAGTGTTGCCTTGTTTGAAAGATATATTTCATAAACTCCAAAGCCTTTAGTGTTAGTTATTAAAGTTAAGTGCTTTGAATTAATCTTGTCCCAAATTTTAGATTGAACAATAAATTTCTCAATTTTATTTTCAAACTTTTCTAATAAAGAACTTTTATGAAAAAACAAAACAAATATAATAAAAAGAACAATTACAGCTATGGAACCTACATCTATGACACTACTAGTTATTATATTAACTGCAAAAGATATAATAGTTGCTGTACTGGCATAACTAAATCCCATAAGCCAAATAGCAAGCTTTCTTCTAGTAGGATGTTGAACTATTATCTCACTTTCTTTTGTTGTAAAACCTGTTCCTGTCAAAAGAGATGTAACTTGAAATCTGGCTTTTTCTATTGGCACCCCTGTAAGTCTAAATAATATAGCAAAGAAATCTACTATTATTAAAAATATCATTAAAAATAAAATAAATGTAAGTACTAAAACCACAAGTACCTCTCCTTCCCATTAACTATTTAAAATTATTATCTGATAATACTACAATATAGTAATTTTTCTTGTTGTTCATCATCCAATTTAATATGTTGTTCTTTAATATTACTTAAACTTTTATCCTTCTTTTCACATTCAGCTACTTTAAACACAATACCTAAAAGCAACAAAATTACAAGCAAAACTTCTCCAGCAATTAAAATCATCCTAAAAAATTTCATAATGCCTCCTAATATAGAGATTTATAAATTTCCTCCATATCTTTTATTTCCATAGATACATAATTATTTTTAAGTAATCTTTGTTGATTTTTCATTACACTATGAGAAAATTTTTCAATTTCATCAATTGTCATTCCATATTCTTTTAAATTTTTTCTTCTAATAAGATTATTTAATAAGTTTTCTAACTCTAAATAACAATCCTCTTCCTTTGCATTTATAATACTGCTTATTAATTTTGTTAATTCGCTAATTTTTCCATCTCCATTGTTTTTCTTATAGAAATTTAATACTGCCATTAAAAATTGATAATTTGCCTCTCCATGAGGAACATGATATTTTCCTCCTAAAGGATAAGATAAGGCATGAACTGCACCAACTCCTGCATTTCCAAAGGCTATTCCTGCATAATTACTTGCAATTAAAAATTTATCCATTATAGTATTTCTATACTCTTCACCTTTTTCTATTATCTCTTTATATCCACTTAAAATCATTTCAATTGCTTTAAAGGCAAATAAATCTGTGTATGGAGTAGAATTTGGAGATAAAAATCCTTCTATACTATGTATTAATGCATCAATAGAACTATAAACAAAAGCTTTATAAGGCATTGTTTTACAAAGTTCAGGAATTAAAACTCCCTTATCTGCATAAAGTTCATCTACTGCTAAACCTAACTTAGTATTTTCACTCTTTATTTCCACAATAGATATGTTTGTTACCTCACTACCAGTACCACAAGTTGTAGGAACTATAATAAGCTCCTTATCTCTTATTATAGGAAGTTCTCTTTTAAATAGTTTCTTTGTACTATCTACATCTTTTAAAGCTAAAAGTTTACCTACATCTAGAATTGATCCTCCACCAATAGCTATAACTCTATTAAAATCTATATTTTTTATATCTTTAAAAATTTCATCTATAATTTCATCATTAGGTTCATTGAAATTATATTTGTCCTTTAAGACATAATTACATTTTAAATCTAAAGATTTAAAACTTCCTTCATATATTCTTCTGTTTGTAAAAACTAGGTCTTTTTCATTTAAATTTAATTCTTTTGCAAATTCAGAAGAAGTATCAAAACCTAGTATTTCCGTATTTAAACTTAAAAGTTTCATCTTAATCACCTACTAAATCACTAAAATATTTTAACTAATCGTACCTATAAAAATTACATGAATTAAAACCTTCATTTATTCTTTAATTTTTATTCACAACAAATTAATAATTTTATTATACTAAACTTTTTATTTTTTCTACAACCAAAACTATTTTCAATAAATATTTCATAAATTCCTTTATTAAAAACACAATAAAAAAATCTATAAATGTTAGAAAAACAAATAACATTTATAGATTTTAATTATCTAATTCATATAAAACTTATTTTATAAAAATTAATTTGAAAGTTTATTGCACCATTTAAAATTAATCTACTTGTCTTAATAATCTCTTCATAACATCATTAACCTTAGCTATTCCAAGATCTTCATGAGCCATTACCATTATTAATTTTACATCATTGTAAGACATATCCCATTTATATGATCTTATATCTAATATAGCATCTTCTGGCATGTATTCAAATATCATTCCAGCAACCTCTTCTGCTAAATCTAAATAATCTTCAAATAACTCTTCATCATTTAAATCTTTAAGATCAGAATTCTCCTTCATAAGACCTCTTAAGATATCCATATCTATGCTTAGTTTAAAAGCAATTATATCTTCTCTTTTTGAGCTCTTACATAAATCACTTACAACTCTAGCATCAGTATTAAGTTCTATTTCTTTTTTTATTTCTTCACTATCTAACACTCTGTTTCCAAATGCAACGTACATGTAAATTACCTCCTTAGTTGTTTATAACTCTAAACCATATTTAACACAAATATATTTAATTAAAATTATTATTCTAAAATCTACCTATATATTTATATCACTTGTTAATGTATTATTACAAGTAATATTTTTTCTCTTGTTTAAAAAATAGTGATTTTAAGTTTCAACCTAAGATAAAGTTATATATGTATCCTTACCTTAATTATGATACTAAGAAAATAACTTTTCAATAACTCCTGTATGTTCTAACAATATATTTATACCTATAAGAATTAATATAACTCCACCTACTATTTCAGCATAGTTTTTAAATATATCTCCTAATTTTTCACCTATTATTACCCCTAAAAAACATAAAACAAAAGTTATAATACCAATTATTATTATAGTTTGAACTATAGAAATACCTAAGAATGCAAAACTAACCCCAACTGCTAAGGCATCAATACTAGTTGCAATAGCTAATACTGTAAGATTTTTAGCACTTAGCTCCTCTTTGCGTTTCATATTAGCAAATTCTCTTTCTTTATTTTTGCTAACTTCCATTGATACTGCAACCTCAGCTTTTTCTTCATCATCTTCTTTTAAAGCTTCAAAAATCATTTTTCCACCTATGAAACTTAATAATATAAATGCTATCCAATGATCAAAAGCTTTTATATAATCTGCAAAATATCTCCCAGCTCCCCATCCTATTAAAGGCATAAGCGCTTGAAATCCTCCAAAGAATAAAGCAACTTTTAATGCATCTTTAGCTTTTACTCTAGTAAGGGTTATTCCCTTAGCAACTGATACGGCAAAAGCATCCATAGCAAGGCCAAAACCAGTTAAAACAATAGATAAAATACTCATAATATATCCTCCTACTTATAAAAACTTTATAAAAAAAGACCTATATGCAGCAAAAAACTGCATATAAGTCTCGCTATTTAAGATTAAGCCAGACCAAAGCCCTTTGGTCAATTTGTTGACTTAATCACTCATTCAACTTGAGCTAACTACTCCCTCATATGGAAACAAAGTTTGTTAAATACTTTAAAACTTTATCATAAATATTTGCATAAATCAATGGTATATTACTATTAAAATTTATTAACATAAATATGTTCTTTATATTTTACTCCAATTTAAGTAAATTTATTTCACTAATTTTATATTTATTTTTATATAACATCTTAAAATATCCATAACAAACTTTTATGAAAATTATAATTTCAATTAGTGTAGTATTGATTTTTTATATTAAAAGTTAAATTGACTAACTCTTAAAAATTCATTTCTTATTAAGAAAATTAAGGATAGAGATTAATTTACTATTTAATAAATTTATCTCTATCCTTACATAACATGCTTTGACTTTTAGGTTTATGAACTTAATTATTTACCACAACATTTTTCATGACATTTAACTTTGTTAGCCATTTTTTCTTCTTCTTTTCTTACTTCGGCCATTTTTTCTTTTTCTATTTTCATTGTATGTTCTGCATCACAATGACTTATTCTATGGTGTTTTGACATATAAAATTCCTCCTTATTTTTTATTGCATAGGTAAATTTTTATATTAAAGATATTGGATTAAATTTATCCTTACCTTTACCCCCATGTTACTCTGAAGCTAGGTCTTTGTAAAAATTAATAAAGTCTCATTTATTATGATTTAAAGTTGAAATTTCTTATTTTACCTAATACTCAATATGTTTTCTGTATATTAAGCCATATCCTGCACTATTTTTAAAAACCCTCTAAAATAAAAATAATTCTAATAAACTATTATTTATTTTATTAGAATTATTATCTTTAAAGCATAAAAAAATTAAGAAATTTATAGTCTAAAACTATAAACCCCTTAATTCTCTACATTTCTACCATAATTTTATTTTAGGTTTTATTTTAGATAGCTCTTTACTTTATAGTCATTACTTCATACTTAAAGTTCTATCTAAAATCAATACTTATATATGCTATTCTTATTTTTAAATATTAAAAATTAAATAGCACTCTTATTTACAGTGATTATAGTTTCTTCTCCAACTTGTGAAAGCTTATATTGGTATCCATCTTTTTCCCATGAATAAACTTTAGAATCACCATTTTCCTTATCCTTGCTAATTTTCGGCTCGCCTAATACCTTCTTTATATTTTCTAATATATTTTCTGGCCCTATACCTTTAAAATGAACACTTACTGCACTTACATTTTTTGAATCATCAAGTTCTAGTATTAAGTTTGCATTATAATTAAACATTCTTGTAGAATAGCTTGAAGAAACAATAACTTTCTTTCCTTCAACCTCTTCTATATTTTCATTTCCAGTTCCCTTATTTTCTGAAACCTCATTGTAAGTCTTTCCTACATAAGTTCTTAAATCATTAAAATCACTTTGATTTTCAACACTTTCTTGAACTTTTGAATCATTACCACTTGTATTGGCCTTATTATTTGATCCAACACACCCAACCAGAGATGTAACTAATAAAGAGGTCGTTAAAATACTAGCAACAATCTTTCTTTTATTCATTTTTTTCTCCCCCACCTATTTTTCATGTGTTTTTTTAAATGCAAATGTGTATGATTTGCATCTTCATCTAATTATAGTATAGTTTCCCCAAGGAAAAATTACAAAACTTATTTTTAAGCTCTTTTAATTAAGAAAATATACTCTAAACAAAAATATTTTATTTATTAAACTTAAAGGGAGCTCCTACATATAACCAACTGTTCTCATAAAAAAGTGTAAACCATAAGAAATTAAGAAAGAAAATATACCATAGAGCATTTCCTCCTGTAAATCCCTTAAGTCCAATTAGTGAAAGTAATCCTAAAAATCCTAAATATCTATGCTTGTTATATTCCACACTATCCCCTCCTAATAAGTATTTCTAATATAATTATACTATACAAATCAGGAAATATTTTCTATAAAACTATTTATTTATTAGCCTAGAGTGTATTTATATTCAGGTCTCCCAACATTTCCACTAGTTAGTGTTACATTTACCTTTTTAACATCCTCTAAGTAATCCATATATTTTTTTATTGTTACATTGCTTATTTTTAATTCATAGGCTATTTCTCTTAGTGTCCAAACCTTCCCTTGGTTTTCTTTTAAAAACTCCATTATCCTATCTAAAGTTTTTTGATTTAATCCCTTAGGTAATTCAATCTTTTCCTCTAAAGATTTTGAAATAACATCTATATCCTGCTGACTTAAAGCCTCTCTCTTATTTAAAAGATTATTTTTTTGTTTATACTTATTTATAGCCTCCTCAAACCTTTCAAATTCAAAGGGCTTAACTAAGTAATCAGTTACCCCATAAGCAAAGGCTCTTTTCACCTCTTCAACACTATTGGCAGCAGTTATCATTATTACATCAGTTAAATACTTCTTGTATCTTAAACTTTTTAATATATCAATACCATTTTTCTTAGGAAGATATACATCTAAAAGAATTAAATCAATATTTTCTTTATCTAATACCTTTATTATTTCCTCTTCAGTTTGTACTGGTCCTAATATATCTTTAAAGCCCATATTTTCTAAAAATCTTTTATTAATAAGAGCCACCATTGGATCATCTTCTACTATAAGTATTTTCTTTCCCATTATTTTTCTCCTTTTAAAATAGTTATAATAAATATTTTCTCTTCATTGAATTCCTCAATATCAATACAACCATCATAAAGCTCAACTCTATTTTTAACTAATGATAATCCTGTTCCTCTTCCTTCTCCCTTTGAGGAAACTCCTAATTCAAATATTCTTTCCTTTATATTATTATCTATAGGTTTCCCATTATCCCTAACTTGCAATTCTATCTTTTCATCATCTTCATATAAAGTAACCTCAACTTCCTTGTTCTCAATACTTGAACATACACAAGAATCAAAAGCATTTTCTATTAAGTTACCTAAAATAGTGACAATATCATAGGAATCAACATAATTATGATTTCCAAATAAAAATGATTCCTCTGTTAGAATAAAGTTTACTCCTCTTTCTTTAGCAACTAACTCTCTACTTAGAAGTAATCCTCTCACGTAATAATCCTCTACATTTGAAAATTTTAAAGAGTTATTTTCATGGATCTTTTGAGTTTTTAATATGTATTTTCTAGCTTCTTCATATTCACCTAGTTGAATTAATCCTAAAATTACATGTAGATTATTTCTAAATTCATGGACATTAGCTCTTAGATTCTTAACAACCTCGTCAACTCCAGTTATCTCTTTTGCAATTTTTCTAATATCATTTCTATCCATTAAAGTTATTACAGAACCTAAATATTCACCCTTTTTCATAATAGGTTGTATAGTTACAAATACCTTCTTCCCCTGAAGTATAATTTCTTTCATTTCTACAGGTTTATTTTCTTCTATATAAGGTAATAATTTTTTCAACACCTTATACTTTGAAAACCCATCTATAAGTTTATAGCAATTATCATTTATCTCTGTTATTTCATTATTTTTATTTAAGGCAATAATACCTTCGCTTACTGTATTTAATATTATCTTTTTTTCTTTATATAAGGCAGCAATTTCTTCTGGTTCCATTCCCAAAATCGCCTTTTTAACCTTTCTAGCAAAAAGTTTAGATATTAATATAGTAATTAAAAAAACTAAAATAAAAAGTCCCATATATTTTATTAAAGTCTTATGAGTTAAAAGTTGAATCTCATTATAATATTTACCTACCATAATAAAACCAACTTGTTTTCCATTGTACATTACAGGTTGAAACCACCTTAAGGTTTCTCCCATAGAGCCCTTCATCAAAGAATAATAACTACTTCCTTGTGTTAAAACCTCTTTCTTATCCTCATTAACAAATACCTGTCCTATTTGCTTCTCATCTAAATGAGAATACTTAACTCCTCTCATATCAGCAACAACAATAATATCAACATCATTTATGGCTTCAATAAAATGTTTGGTATATTCTTGTATTCTTGAGTTTATTTCTCCATTACTAAGATCTTCCTGAATAAAAGGGATCTCACTTATACTAAAAGCAGTCTCTTTTAAGGTATTTCTTACATCTTCATCCATATATGAAAGCTTATCTTCTATAAATAAAGTAAAAGATAATGCTAGTGGAATGAAAGTTATAAGTATAGCCCATAATAATATTTTATTTTCAAATTTTACTTTCATATTTTTCACCACCGTGAAGGAATTATATCATATTGTAAAGATTACTCCAATTCTATTTTTAACTTTTCACTAATCTTTTTTTCTAAACTCATATTTTTAACTTTTTTAATTTTTAAATATATTTTAGATTTAAATTAAACTTAGGAAATCTCATAAAAAAAGAGTATATCATAATTTATAGCTCTAGAAAATATAGATTATATTTTCTTAAGAACATAATTATTGATATACTTCTTTTGTTAGTAAACTTATTTAATTTTAACCTTAATTAAAGCAATTTAAAGATACTCTATTTATTATGCTATTGCGTTTTTACAAGTATTTCCCTCTAAATACTCCTTTAAGTTTTCATATGATATTCCTATCATATTTCTTAAAGCCTCATCTGTATATGAACCCATATGAGGAGTTACTAAAGCTCTTGGGTATAAGCTTATTAATTTTTCATATGACTCATTTTCTAACTTTTGTCCCTCTAAGTTTTTGAAGAATACTGCTGATTCTCCTTCTAAAACGTCAGCTCCAAATCCACCTAATCTTCCTTCTTCAAGAGCTTTTACTATAGCTTCTATGTCTTGTAATTCTCCTCTTGCAGTATTGATTATAATAGCATCATTTTTCATTTTTGATATGAATTCTTCATTTATCATGTGATAATTTTGCCCTTTTATATATGGCATATGTACTGATAGTACATCAGAAACTTTTAAAACTTCATCTAAAGGCATAAATTCAACTATTTCCTTAGCAGCATCACTTTGGAATACATCATATGCTACAACCTTAGCTCCTAGCCCTTTAAATAATTTAGCAGTTGTTAATCCGATTCTACCTGCTCCTAATATTCCAACTGTACAGTTTCTTATTTCTTTACTAAACATAAATCCATCTACTACAAAGTTTTTATTGCTTGTTCTATTAGTAGTGTATGCTGTATGTCTTAAAAGCATCATAGCTAAACTTACAGCTAATTCTCCTATAGCATTTGGTGAGTAACCTGGTACTCTAGCAACTTGTAATCCTAAATCCTTAGCAGCTTCTAAATCAACATGGTCAAATCCAACAGTTCTAGTTAAAACATATTTAAGACCCTTACTCTTTAATAGTTCTAAATTTTGTCTATCAGCCATACAGTTTCCTCTTACCATTATAGCCTCAGCCCCTATAGCTTCCTCTACATTTTCATGGTTTAAGTTTTTTTCAACTAAAGTTAAATCATATCCGAACTCTTCATTTAACTTATGGAAGTATGGTACCTCTGTTTCTCTAACTCCATAACATACTAATTTTATCATACGAAAAACCTCCTCTTTTCCCCATCTTTTTATTTTATTTAAATCTCTATTTATCATTTAAATTTCTAATTAAATTTTTCATATTAAATATAAGTGAAATAATATTTGAATGAGTGCTTAGAATTTCATTTTTTATAGAATAGATTCAGCGTTAAAAAGCGAAAACTGTTTGAAGCGAAGCAAGTTTTTGAGCTTTAGCTGAATCTATGGAATAAATAATAGAAATTCTCCACGAAATTCAATAATTATTAAACTATATTTAATATGAAAAATATGTTTTTAGTTTTAAAAAGTTTGTTAGTTTTATATTATTAAGCGAATAATCCTATGTTTTTAATTATTTGTAATATTACTATCCAGAATGGCATTGCTACTACGGCAACAACTGTTGATAGTAATGAACAGTTTGATGTTAATAAAGCTTCCTTATCAAAACTTATTGCGTAAGCTGCTGCCACTGTAGCAGTTGGAGTAGCTAACATGATAACTGTAGTAGCCATTCCTTCGAATGAAACTGGTAATATACCTGTTTTGTTTAATACTACTAATAATCCTAAGTTTATAACTGGAACTAATATTATTTTTATTAAACTGTAAACCCAAGGTTCTTTTTGTCCTACTGCTTGCTTAAATGGTACTTCTGCTAAAGTAATACCTATAGCTAACCATGCAAGTGGTGAACATAATTTATCTAAGTATGTAAGTGGTTTATATAACCAAGGTAATGTTTGGTCTATTCTTAAGAATGCATAACTCTTATCACCTATTTGAACTTGTGGTAACATGCCTTGGAATAACCATATAAATAATCCTAAGAATGTAGCTATAATTACTGGGTTTAATAACATTTCTTTTAAGTTTTTCTTTAGGTTTTCTTTGTCCATTTTTACACCTGACATTTTGATGTATCCATATGAATATAAGAAAACTCTATATGCTATGTTAAATATTGATGAGTACATAGCTCCAACTGAACCATAAACTGCTTTAACTATTGGAACTCCAAAGAAAGTTGTTGATCCAAATATAGTAAGTACTCTAAATACGTCTTGCTTGTCCCCTTTAACTCTTGCAAAGATAAACTTTGTTAATACAATTAATAATATGTAAATTACAAATCCCCATATTAGAATATTAATACCTTCATGTAATTCTTTTTGATTAATATCTTTCATGAATGAAGTAAATGCTAATGCTGGAATTGCAACTGTTAATACAACCTTAGTTAATATTTTAGATGCAGCCCCTGTTAATATATTTCTTTTTCTAATATAAAATCCTAAGAATATAATTGCTATTGATGAAAATATTGCACCTATGATTGCATTATCAGTAAGTGTTTTTTGAATGATTTCTAACATTACTAACCTTCCTCCTATTTTGTGTTTTTTTTAACATTTAAAGTTATGTTGATTTTTGTCGAAATTTCTTCTCACAAGAATTATTGTACAAGCCTTGCCCTTTTCAAACAATTTATTTAAGTTTTTAAATAATTATTTAAGTTATTTAAGTTAAATATTTAACAAATTCAAAATTTATTGAAAACTAAAAAAAGTCCTCAAAACAGCTTTATAAGCCATCTTAAGAACTTTCAACTATAAAATTATTGTTCTTTTTATTTAGAAAGAAGTATGTATCTTACTTCATCATTAAAAAAATCCTTTGTTAATTGTTTAATTATCAACTTAGAATCTAAGGATATGTATTCTTTTAAAGCATCCTCTATAAGAGCTATTTCATTTAAATTTACTCCTTCTTTGCTCATTAATATTAATTTAAATAAATTATCTTTCTGTATTTTAGAAAACTCCCCTAAAATCCTCATAATTACTTCTCCTGAAAAATCCTCTCCCTTAACCTTTCCAAGAGTTAATTTAGAGTTAGCTATTTTTTTTCTATATTCAGTCCATTTATCTCCTAAATCATCCTTTAATAATAGGAAATCTATTAAAATATGAATAAACTCATTTAAATTAACATCATAATTATTTAATACTAAAGAACACACTCTAAATCTTGAATCTATATTAGTAATTTTATTAAATATAATCTCTTCATTAAATATTATTAATATCTTGTCCCAATTTATCCCCTTTGAAATTTCACCTAATTTATTCATGAATGAAGTTATAAACAATTGATCCTTATTAGCGTCTTTATTAAATAAATCAAAAAAAATTATTTTAATCTCTTCATTTTCACCATTTTTATTTAAATCAAGTAAATCCTTAAACCTATTTGTATCATTTAAATAAGTTTCATTGAATTCTTTGCTTCCTAATGAATAAAAATTAATTACAGAACCTCTTTTACTTAGATAAATCCTATTAAACTTCTCTTCACTAAATCCATTTTTATACTTTTTTCTATTACAAATTTCTTTATAATCTAAAACCTTTTTATTTAAAGAATATTCCTCACAATTTAAAACCCTAAAAAGCCCCTCTTCTCTATGACTTAAGATTTTATCACCAACATATAAAAACCTAAACTTCATAAAAAAACCTCACAAATTTCACTTTTAATACCTTATTTTCACTAAAATTATTTAATAAAAACCTAGGCAATAAAAGCTATTAATAATTATTTTTCTCAGCTAAATATAATTATATCATATTAGATTCTTTGCATTATGTAATAACTAAAATTATATCTATCAAACTAAATCTTTAAAAATTATCTTAAAATAAATTTCTTTAAAGTAACTTGCTTTAAAGTAAATAAGTTACTTTAAATTAATAGCTTACTTTAATTACTTTTAATTTATTAACTTACTTTCAATTAAATAAGCTACTTTAAAATAAAAAATATAGCTGATACAAATTTAAAATTCTAAAAATTCATATCAGCTACATTATTCATATATTTTATTTATACTATTTTTAAGAAAAAATACTTTTTAACACTATTTAACCTAAATAATTTATTACATACTTCTATAAAACTCTAATTTAAAATAACTTATTCTAAAGTCTCATAATCTTAAATTTTAAAGTTTATATTTCTTATGAAGCACTACTTTGTTCAAATTGGCTATTGTAAAGGCTTGAATAGAATCCACCTTTTTCTAGAAGCTCTTCATGATTTCCTTGTTCAACTATATCTCCATCCTTCATAACAAGGATTAAGTCTGCATCACGTATAGTAGAAAGTCTGTGAGCTATAATAAAGCTTGTTCTTCCTTCCATAAGTTTTTCCATAGCTTTTTGTATTAAAAGCTCTGTACGAGTATCAACTGAACTTGTAGCCTCATCAAGTATTAATAGCTTAGGATCTTTTAAGAAAGCTCTAGCAATTGTTAAAAGCTGCTTTTGTCCTTGTGATATATTACTTGCTTCTTCATTTAAAACCATATTATATCCATCTGGTAAAGTTTTTACGAAATGATCAACATGGGCAGCCTTAGCAGCCTCTTTAACTTCAGCATCTGTTGCATCTAGTCTTCCATAACGTAAATTCTCCATTATAGTTCCATTAAATAGCCATGTATCTTGAAGAACCATACCAAATAAGTTACGTAAATCAGCACGCTTAAAGTCTCTTATATCATGACCATCAATCTTAATGCTTCCACTATTTATATCGTAGAATCTCATTAATAATTTAACTATTGTAGTTTTACCTGCTCCTGTAGGTCCAACAATAGCAACCTTTTGCCCTGGTTTAACATCTACTGAGAAATCATTTATTATTATCTTATCTGGGTTATATCCAAAATGAACATCTTCAAATTCAACTTCTCCTCTTATTTCTGAAGGATCTACTGAATTAACTGGATCTTTAACCTCATCCTCTTCATCTAAGAATTCAAATACTCTCTCAGCAGCAGCCGCTGTTGATTGCATTATATTTGCAACCTGAGCCATTTGAGATATTGGTTGGTTAAATGAACGTACATATTGGATAAATGCTTGTATATCCCCAACTGTTATAACACTTTTAATTGTTAACCATCCACCAAGTATTGAAACTAAAACATATCCTAAGTTTCCTACAAAAGACATGATTGGCATCATCATACCTGATAAGAATTGAGATTTCCAAGCTGATTTATATAAAGTGTTATTTAATTCATCAAAGTCTTTAGTTGAAGCTTCTTCTCTATTGAAAGCTTTCATTATATTGTGTCCACCATAAACCTCTTCTACTTGACCATTAAGATGACCTAGGTATTCTTGTTGAGATTTAAAGTATTTTTGAGATTTCTTAACAACTAAAGATATAAGAACCATTGAAACTGGAAGTATTATAAATGTTGCTAAAGTCATAATCCAACTTATTGAGAACATCATTATTAATACCCCAATTAAAGTAACCACTGAAGTTATTATCTGTGATAAACTTTGATTTAAAGTTTGGTTCACTGTATCAACGTCATTTGTAATTCTTGATAAAACCTCTCCATTTGTTCTTGTATCAAAATAATTAAGAGGTAAAGTATCCATTTTTTCTGATATTTGCTTTCTTAAATTATAAGAAACCTTTTGAGCAACTCCTGACATTATAAAAGATTGTATAATCCCAAATAATGAACTTACTAAGTATAGAGCTACTAAAATCATTGCTATATTGCCAATATATCCAAAATCTATAGAAGCATCTGGTACCCCTGATATCTTTTGAACTAAACCTTCAAATATTTTTGTAGTAGCTTTACCTAAAATCTTAGGTCCTACAATTGAGAAGGCAGCACTTCCTATAGCAAATAATATTACAATAGCTATAGATAAACTATAGGGTTTTAAATAAACCCCAAGCTTTTTCATTGTTCCTTTAAAATCTTTTGCTTTTTCAACGGCTCTTGGGCCTCCACCCATTCTACCCATTGGGCCGCCCATTCCGCCTTTTCTTTCTTTACTCATTACTTAGCTCCTCCTTTGAAAGTTGAGATAAAGCTATTTGCTTATAAACCTCACAATTTTCTAGAAGTTCTTTATGAGTTCCCTTACCAACAATCTTACCTTCATCAAGTACGATTATTTGATTAGCTCCCATAATTGTGCTTATTCTTTGTGCAACTATAAGCATTGTGCTATGTGATGTTTTCTCATTAAGAGCTTTTCTAACAGCTGCATCTGTTTTAAAGTCAAGAGCTGAGAAACTATCATCAAAAATATATACATCAGGATTTTTTACTAAAGCTCTAGCAATTGAAAGTCTTTGTTTTTGTCCACCAGATACGTTAGTACCACCTTGTGAAATTTCCTCTGCATATTTTAAGGCTTTAGTATTTATAAATTCAGAAGCTTGAGCAATATTTGCAGCCTCTTCTAATTCTTCTAAAATTGCATCCTCATTACCATATTTTAAGTTGCTTTCTATAGTACCTGAGAATAATATTCCCTTTTGAGGAACATATCCTATTTTCTCTCTTAAATCATGTTGAGAAACTTTTCTTATATCTGTTCCATCAACTAAGATTTCACCTTCTGTAACATCATAGAAACGTGGTATTAAATTAACTAAAGTAGATTTACCACTACCAGTTCCTCCAATGAAGGCAGTTGTTTCCCCAGGCTTTGCAGTAAATGAAATATCTTTTAAAACATATTCCTCTGCACCAGGATATTTAAATGAAACATTTTTAAATTCAACATATCCTTTTTTATTTTTATTAAACTCATGATTCTTTTCAGGGTCTTTTATGCTTTCTTTAGTTTCTAAAACCTCAGCTATACGTTGACCTGAAACTGATGCTCTTGGAAGCATTACTGATACCATAGATATCATTAAGAATGCCATTATAATTTGCATTGTATATTGAATAAATGCCATCATATCCCCAACTTGCATAACTCCATCATTTACATTATGAGCACCAACCCATACTATAAGAATAGTTATAAGGTTCATTATAAGCATCATAAGTGGCATCATTCCACCCATTATTCTACTAACGAAAAGATTTGTTCTAGTAAGATCTTTATTTACTCCATCAAACTTATTCTCTTGATATTTTTCTGTATTAAAGGCACGGATTACTAACATTCCTGTAAGTGATTCACGAGCTACTAAGTTAAGTTTATCAACAAGTTTTTGAACTAACTTGAATTTTGGAATAGCAAGTCCAAATAAAACTATTACTAAAGAAAGTATAGCAGCTAGGGCTACAGCTATTATCCATGACATTCCAGTATCTGTTTTTACAACTCTAAAAATACCTCCTAGACCTAAGATAGGTGCATAGAAAACTATTCTAAGCAGCAGAACCATAAGAGTTTGTATTTGTTGAATATCATTTGTACTACGAGTTATAAGTGAAGCTGTTGAAAACTTATCAAATTCTGCATTTGAAAATCTAACAACTTTACCAAAAACTTTACTACGAAGATTTCTTCCAAATCCTGCTGCCACTCTTGCGGCTATTAATGTTACTGATACTGCTGCAATCATACTTCCAAAGGCTAAAAGAATCATTATTCCTCCAGTTTTTAGTATGTATTGGCTTTGTATCTTCTCTATATTCATGCCTAAATCAGTATATTGAGCTTTAATAAAAGTAGCTGCTGTTTGAGTAACCATACTCTCTGGCATACTTTCAAATTTCTCATTAATTTGCTTAAGCATATCATTCTTTTGTTCCTCTGGCATATTCTTAATCATAAAGAATGGATCTGTATTAGCAGACATTCCTTGTATTTGTCCTTCTTTAGGAGCACTTTCTTCCATATTAGCCTTGGAATTATCAGGAGCTCCTGTAAGAGATGAATTTCCCATTACTCCTTGTAGGCCCTTTTCTTCAATTCCACCTACAACTATCATTGCCTTACCCATAATAGGATTTAATTCATTAATTATCTCTTTATCTTTAGTATTTAATTTACAAATATTCTCCTTCTCTAAAGCTGGATAATCTTTTACATATTCATCATACTCACTTTGAGATAGAGTACCTTTATCTAACAACGTATAATTGCTTTCTACTTTTTCTTTTTCATCTTTGCTCATAAAAAGTGTCAGTTTATCAAACTCTGATTTACTAATTACTTTTGGAACAGCATTTTCTATACCACCTTGCTGAATTCCTACATTGACTATGTTTGACATATAATCTGGTAAAGATAAATCAAACATTGCCTGAGCAAAAAGAAGTACTATAACAGCTAAAATTGATGCCGTAAATGGTTTTAAGTATTTAATTAGCTTTGACATGTATTTCCCTCTTTTCTTTTTAATTTATAATGTTTTAAATTTGTATTGTCTTTGAAATTAAGTTAATTCTAAAAATATATTAAAAAATCAATACTTACTAAAACAAAATTTTTCAAATCTATCGCTTTATAAATAGTTATATTTTAATATTAATTATATTTTCATAACTATTCTATGTCAATAACTATTTTTGGTGTATAATAGTTATATGTGGTTATAATATAAAGTGTTTTGCTACAATACTAAAAACTTTAAAAATTTATTCATTTATTATATTATACATCAACTAAAATTTATAAACTTAATACAATAGGAGGTAAAAATGAATACCATAGAAAATTTAATGGGAGCTACTGAAGAACTTTACACATTATTATTGTGTTTAAATAGAAAAGTATTTAGTCATGATGATATTATTAAAAGATTGTCTATTCCTCCATCACATGCCAAAGTTATATTTCATTTACATTGTGGTGGGGAAGCTTCTGTTTCAGAAATCGCCAAAAATTTATCTATATCAAAATCAAATATGACTCCAATTATAGATAAACTTATTCAAGAAAATTTAGTTGAAAGATTTACAGATCCTAATGATAGAAGAATCATCAGAGTTAGAGTAACGGAAAAAGGGCATGAATTTTGTTTAAAACAAAGAGAAAAAACTAAAAAGCATCTTGAAGAAAAAATATCATCCCTTTCACCAGAGGAATTAGAAAGAATAAAAGATTTAGCCAAAGAACTTAATAGCATTTTTTCTAAAATAGAATAAAGTGGCTGCTAGAGCTATATCAAAATATAAAAATAAAACTTACAAACATATTCAGAGAATTACTAGATTTCTCTTCATACTGTTTGTAAGTTTTATTAAAAGTTATTTTCATACACGCACTTCATAATTTTTATTATATTAAGCCTAATTCTAATAAGGCCTTATATATTCCTTCATTTGGAACATTTTCTGTTTGCTTATATGCATGTGGTATTAAAGTTTCATGAGCATCTCCCATTGCTATTCCATATTTAACTCTTTGGAACATTTCTATATCATTTTCTCCATCTCCAAAGGCATAAGTATCCTTATCACTTAGGCCTAGCTCCTTTATTAAATGTTCTATTCCATGAGCCTTTGTACATCCTCTTCTATACATATCATAAGATGAATGTCCTGGATGTTGCATAAATACAAATTCATCCTTAAATCTTTCAAATATGTCTTTAAAATCATCTTTATTATTATCAACAATAACAAGCTTATTTGCTGAAAGCTCCTCTTCTGTCCAATCACCAGTAAAACTTTCCTCTGGAAGAGAAAAATTTTCTACCATTTTTTTAGCCACATCATTATTTAAAACATAACTTGTCTTTTGTCCTTCTAAAATAAAGTTAATATTATGTTCAACGCAATAATCCATTATCTCTTTTAATTTCTCTAATTTTATATCATCATTAAGAATGACTTCATTATTTAACTCTATATATGTTCCATTAGATGCTATATATCCATCTAACTCTAATTCCTTTAATCCATCATCAACAAAGCTCATTGGACGTCCTGTAGAAAGAATTGTTAAATATCCATTTTCTTTTAATTTTTTAATTGCCTCTTTAGTTTTATTTGAAGGTTTATATAGCCCTTTGCCGCAATCAATTAATGTACCATCTACATCAAAAAATACTATTCCTTTTAAATTCTTCATAAGTACCCTCCTCCTTTTAATAATTACTATGATAACATACTTTTTTTCAGATTATAAATCTTTTCAACATAATTAAATGAAATGTAACCCTGTATAAAAATATAAAAATAAAACTTACAAACATATTCTGAGAATTACTAGATTTTAAGTGAAAGTCCAAATTTTAATTTGGAACCTTGAACTTATAGAGTGGAACTTTAGTTTCATTGGAGTCATTTGGATAATTATTACTCCGAAGATATTACTAAAGCTCATCTAGATATTCTCTTGATACTGTTTGTAAGTTTTATAAAGGCCTATTTATTTGTTACCTATAATAAATATTATATATTAATCTCTAAATTAAACTCTTTTATTATATGCTAAAAAGCTTTCCTACTAAGTCACCTATTATTACCCATATTGAGAATTCATTTCCTCCATATGTTTGAATGAAGTTTCCTACAGTTCCACTTACTAAATTTAAGGAAATAGCCGCTAATACCATTAGGATTATTCCTCCTAAAGCACTTGTAATTATAGCTGCTGGCCACCCACCTCTTGCATTAGCAAAGATAGCTCCTGGGGCAACATCAAAATAACATGCAACTACTAGTGGTATAAGAGCAAAGGTTAATACCCCTGATGCTCCTAATAAGAATAAAGTACCTATACTTGTTATAAGTGCTATTATAAATCCAATTAATAAAGCATTTGGTCCATATGGGAATATCATAGGAATATCTAAAGCTGGAATTGAACCCTTAGCTAATTTATCTGCTATACCTTTAAATGATGGTATTATTTCTCCTAAGATCATTCTTACCCCTGTTAAAAGTATTATCATACCTGCTGCAAAAGTTATTCCTTGAATTAAAGAATAAGTAATAAGTGGTTCACTTCCATATATAGCTATTCTACTTTCTTTTCCTATAAATAAACCAACTATTATATAAACTATAAACATAACTATTGCCGCTGTTATATTTGTATCTCTAAAGAAACTTAAAGACTTTGGAAGATTTAAATTCTCTATATTTTTATCTTTTTGTCCAATAAGTTTTCCTATATAAGAACCTAACAAACAATATATTGAGGCAGTATGTCCAATGGTAAAACTATCATTTCCAGTTACATACTTAACATGTTTTCTTAGTATATATGGGAATATTGTTATAACTAAAATATACATAATTAATGTGAATATGAATAACTTTAATCCACTTACATTATTTTCAATACCAACTGCTAAGAAAAGCATTGGATACCAAAATAATATGTTTCCTGTTAAATATATAGTCTTAAATCTTGTATATCTAGCAATAATTATGTTGATTACAAATCCGCAAAGAAGTATTAATCCAACATAGCTTCCATACTGACCTAAAAATACATTAAAATCTCCTAATGTACTATTACTTTGAGTGTTAAATAATCCAGAAAAGGCATTAGCTAAAGGAGTAATTGAAGAAACTACTATATCTACTCCCTTAAGTAGAATTACCATTCCTATTATTCCTTTAAATATGCCTTTTAAAATAGCATCTATTGGTTTTCTTTGAAGTATTAAACCAATTGCTACTACAAGACCCATAAATAAAGCTGGATTTCTAAAAAAACTTACACAAAAATCTAATATTTCTTTCATTTTTAATAATTCCTTTTTATTTAATCTAATTTAATTTTTCTTAATTTCTTATAGCTTTTAAAATCTTTTCCTTTACTTCTTCTTTATCCATAAAGTTTGATATATAAACAAGTTTTCCACTTACTTGCCCTTCTATCTCTTTTCCAATTTCTTTTGATGTTAAAATTAAGTCCGCAGAATTTCCACATGCTGAAGTCATATCACTAGCTTCAACCTCACCATTTATTCCTTCCTCTTCAAGAATTGAATCAACTGTCATTTTTAAAAGCAAACTTGTTCCAACTCCAAATCCACATACAGTCATAATTTTCACCTACATCCCCTCCCTTCCATAGTATATAGATAGATTTAAATTTCAAAAGATACTTTTAATACTTATCCCTTAGAAGTCAATTCCTCTCTTAAAATTTATCTACAAATAAATATTACTTATAAAATATACTAATTTAAAATATTCTATAAGCTACTTTTTGAAAAGTTTAATAAATTACATAAAAAGCTCCATTATCTCTTCTTTATTTTGAGCATTTTTAATTTTATTAACAGAATCCTCATTTATTAAAACCCTTGCCAAATCTTGTAAAGCATCTAAATGACCTGTATTTTCCTTTGCTCCAATAACAAAAATTATTTCTATTGGATCATTATCCTCATGACCAAATTCAACTGGATTTTCTAAAGTAAGCATGCTAATACAATCTTTAAGAACATAATCACCTGGTCTAGAATGAGCAATAACTACCCCTGGCATAATTGCCATGTATGGTCCTAAGTCATTAATTTTCTCTAAAATGTCTTTTACATATTCCTCTGTTATACTTCCATCTTTTAAAAGAGGCTCAGCAGCCAATCTAACTGCCTCTTCTTTGTTAAAAGCCTTAGCCTTGAGAATTATATTATTCTCATTTAATAAATCCCTAATAAAATTCACCAACTTTCCTTACGTTAATTTAACATCATACAAACAAAAACCCCTAATTACTTTATAAATATGTTAAATTTACCTAAGTATATTATCATTCCAAAGCATTTAAAGTCAATTTTAAAGTATATTTAAGTAAAATAACCCTTTTACATACAAAATAAAAAGGTAAATATTTAACCACCTTAAATTTAATATCCCTATAAAAATTAAATTTTACTTAAATAAAAAAATATCACATTTATATACTAACTATTCTTTATTAACTAGAATAATTAGTATACTATAAATGTGATATTTATAATTCACTTAATAAAAGATATTTTACTTTCTTAAATTCCCCTCTAAACTTAATCTTTTCTAAAATATAAATTATATTAATTTAAAGCTGCTATATTAGCTTCTATTAAAGATTTTATATTAGAAAAATATAGGCTATATCCTACGTTATTTGGATATATTCCACCCTTAGTTGTTAATTTAGCATAAGGGGCTGGATCCTTTGTAAACACTGTAGCCATATCTAGAACCTTTATATCATTATCTTTTCCAATGTCTTCAATTATAGTCGTATATTCATTTTTCTTTCTAAGAGAATTCTCTATTATAGGAACTATAGAGATATTTTTATTTCTTTCCTTTAAATTCTTAATTATTTTTTCATAATCTTCTTTGAATTCATTAGGTTTAATTTCCTTTTGATCATTTTCACCAAATATTATGTAAGCTAAATCAAAATTATCTTTATTTTTCTCTAGTTCCTCTAAACCTACTTTAACTGTAGCTTTATCTTGTGATAAATTTGTTATATTAGCCTTTGATTTATATGTTTCTTCTAACCATTTAGAAAGACTACTTGTCCAATTACCACTTTCATCTGTTTTTCCTTCACTAATTCCTACACCATTACCTAAAACTAAAATATTGACTTCTTCACCTTTTTTAATTTTTTCATAAGGATTTGATGTGGTCGCTTTCTTTTTATTATCTTCAGAGTTATTACTTGAATCTGAGCTATAAATTTCCATATTTTTAGCTAAAGTCTTCTTATCCCTTATGGTTCCAACAGCTATAACTAATGCTAAAGCTATTATTAAAATTATTATTGAAATATCTAGAACCTTAGATTTACTTCTACTAGAAGAATTTCTTTTAGGATTTTTAACTCTTCTTCCATTCTTCATATTTTTCCTCCATATTTTTATTTGTGAGATAAGTTGTTATATACTATATATTTTACATAAAAATTGGTCTTTTTTACAGTATAAATTGCAATTTATATTTATAATTTATGAACTTTAGCCAAAAATTTCTAAAATAATCTTATAAATATTCTTGCTTATTTTATCTAAAATACAAACTTAACATTTCATATATAAACTTACTTCAAAAGTATTCTTTGAATCTTTAATTTCAATATCTCCATGATTTTTATGCACTGCTTCTTTTACATTTTCTAAGCCTATTCCGTGATTTTTCTTATCCTTTTTACTAGTTAAAAATTTGTTGTTTCTCTTTTCAACTTTATTATTCTTTGAATTAATTACCTTAATATAAATTTGATTTAGATAAATTCTAGCACTAACCTGAATAACCTTTTGAATCTCTTTATCATTTATTTTTTCACAAGCTTCTATAGCATTATCAATTAAATTTCCTAGGACAATGCATAAATCTAAGTCATCAATCTTTAGCTTCTTGTTTATAATAGTATCAAATCTTATATTAATTCCTTCTTTTTTACACCTCTCACATTTATCAAGACATATAGCATTTATAACCTTATTGCTACATATATTATTATCCTTATTTGTAACAATCCTCTCACTTAAGGATTGTATATAATCATCCATATTCTTATAATCTTTGTTTTCTAAAAAATACTTAATAACACTCATATGATTATTCATATCATGAAGAGCTTTTCTCGCCTCACCATAGTTATTAATTACCTTCTCATAATAATTTTTTTGATAATCTAATTGTTTCTCCAAAATATTTATTTGAGAATTAGCCTTATATTCCTTAAACCTCTTGTATGTAATAAAGTGTATTATTGCTAAATTAACAGCTATACTAATTGTACTTATATTAACTCTATATACTAAACCTGCATTTAATGCAATATTATCAAAAACTTTTTCAGATAATAAAACAGCTATTCCAATTGCAAATACCAGTTTAGTTTGTTTTTTTATTGTTAAGTCATTTACATTTATAATACACTCTTTAAAGAAGTTTACTATAAATACAACTACTGTAATCATTAATATTAAAAGTATTATGAAGCAAAGAAACATAATATTATTCATGATTTTCAACACTTCTAAATCAAAAATCATAACTGAATATATAAACATTAGTATGTATTTTCCCAATGAAAGATTTAATAAATATATGGAAGACATTAATATAGACGTTGTATTTTTTTTATATAAATATACATAGTATATATATATAATTAAAGCTTCAAAAAAACAGGAAAGCTCATTAATATAAAAAATATAATTAATAAGTAAAAGAAAAAAATTTAAAATAATTGTAGTTAACACTCTCTTTTTCAGATCAATTTTCTTGTCTAAATAAAAAAAGCTAGAAATACCAATAAAAGAAATATATATTATATAAAATAATTCTATAACATTCCGTACGTACATAAAATTACATATCGCCTATTCTATTCATTAAGAATGTTTTTAACTCTTTTTTATAAACTCTTCCAACAGGTATTTCAACGCTATTTTTTAATATAATTTTATTTTGCAAAATAGAATCTATATGTGAAATATTGACTAAATAACTCCTATGGCATCTTAAAAAATTTCTACTTTTCAGTTCTTCTTCTAATGTTGCTATTTTCATATTGAAATCTATACTCTCTTTTTCTAAATTGGCAGTAATTGTCTTGTTATTAACCTCAAAAAATAATACCTCTGATAGGTCTATAAAATTAGTTTTTCCATTTATATTTATTGCATATCTAGATGGGCTAGTAAAATTTAAACTCTTTATAGCTCTTAAAAATTCTTTTTCTAATTTTTCAAAAGAAACAGGTTTCATTAAATAATTTAATGCTCCCACATCATATCCTTGAAAAACATATTCCTCACTTCCAGTTATCAAAATAGCTTGTATAAACGCATCTAACTCTCCAATTTTTCTTAACAATTCTATTCCATTCATTTCATCCATGAGTATATCGCAAAAAACTATACTATATTTTTTTGTATTTCTTTTATATACATTTAACAAATCTACTCCTGAGCAAAATTCATCAATGATGACATCCATATTATTTTTATTGCATATTTTATATAACATATCCTTCAATATATTACGCTGGACTTTTTCATCATCGCATATTGCTATATTTAACATAATTTTACCTCCATAACATTATATTACATATAAATTATAATAATTATTCAAAATTTATTCAATTATTTCACAAAAAATATATATTTTTAAATTATTATTTAAATTAATATTGGTAAAATCACATTGATTTTTTAAATTTCTTTAAAATCATCAATGAAATTTAATTTTTTCTATAATAGTTCTTGATTGAAAAATCATCTTTAAAGTCATAAAACAAAAATAAAAAACTTTTTATTTAAAAATAAAAAAATGTTTTTAAATAAAAAGTTTTCCATCTTAATTTAATTTTAATATACCAAAATCATTGATTTTTTCTTTATTATCATAGAAGTATTTTTCATCCTTTATTGAACTATTTATAACTATATCAATATTATTATTTTGCATATTTAATTCAAAGCTATCCTTTTTAGAACCATTTACAAAAATTGATTTAGTTTCTGAATCCATAGTATCAATTTCACTAACCTTATATATTCTTTTGTTTTCTGAACTTTCTGTAACCTTTAAATATCCTTTTTTAGTATCAGTATTATTAGATATATCAGTATTTTCATCTCTCATATAGAAATCTAGGACTTTAGCATTTCCATTACCATCTACTTTTAAATAATATTTTCCTAAGTCTCCACCATCTATACAAACAGTATATGTTTTTTTATCATCAACTTTAATTTCTTTTCCATCCTCACCAAAGAATTTTTTAGTAACTTTTATTTTCCCTAGCTTATAAGGAATAGATAGGTTTGGCTTATTAAAAATTCCTGTTATAATTTTATTTTTTTCTTTAGGTTTTTTATAACTAATAGTAGCAATATCATTAGTATAAACTTTATTTTCTCCAGTTCCCCAATATTGATCCTTAGGTTTTATTTTAAATTTAAATTGAATTCCATCTGTACTATCAATTATATTTTCGCCTCTATCCCAACTTATTTTATCCCCTTCAATATTTTCTTTTAAATCAATTACAGAATTATCTGAAAGGTTTACTATTTTAGAATTTTTTCCATCATAAGCTCCATTTTTCACAATTTCAAAATCCTTAGAAACAACATCTGTTATTTTTAATCCTTTAGCCATCTCTTTATCTAATATAATATTATTTGCAATCTTATCATATATTTCTTTTAAACTTTTACTATTATTTTCATTATTATCTTGACCAAACCTTGAATCAATAGTGAAATATCCTGAATTTTGCATTTTACTTAAAAGTTCTTTTGCACTATTTTTATCTTCATAAGGGATATTATCAATTAATGCTACTGAAAAAATATTAGTATCTGGATAATCATTATAAAATTTTTCATATTCATATAAAGCCCATCTACCTATAGTGTTACCATTTTCTTTCATAATCTTTTCATATTCATAATCTCTATGTTCATTTCTATAGTTTTTTCCTTCTTCAAAAGCTTTTTTATAAATTTGATTAAGATAATAATTTTTCTCGTTTAAATAATAATCATTATAATACTCATAATAGTCATAATTATCTACTGATAAATATCCAATAGAATATAAATAATCTACACTTATATTTGGATAACCATCACTAAAGAATATTACATCTTTCTTTGAATTAGAATTATTATTAAGTTCATTTTTAAATATCTCGTCAGCTACTCTCCAAGTACCTTCTATATTGGTATTATCCATTTCTTTTATACAATTATAGGAATCTTTTATAGCTTTCTTATACTCTTCCTTTGAAGTAAATTTATTTTTATTATTAAATGAAAAAACTTCTTTAACCTCTGTACCAAAGGCAACAACTGCAATTCTAGAATCAGGAATATTATCAATAACCTTATCCACTAAAGAATTCATAGATGCTTTTAACTCATCCATATTATAGTACATACTATTAGAGGCATCCATAATTAATAATATATCTACAGGTTTAGTAACCTTTTTAGGTTTTCCTTTTACAGTTAAAGTTATTTCATAATTTCCATATTCATCTGGCTTCTGTGATACTTCTTTAAGAATTTCAGTTCCGTCATAATCACAAATTCTTCCTTTGCTTTCATTACCAATATCCTTAAACTGATCATCAAATCCTTTATTTTCAATACCACTAGCATTTAGGACTGGGACACTTATAAACAAACTTATTATAAGGAATACACAAAAAATTTTTCTTATATTCTTCATATCTCTCCCCACCTAACTATTTAGATAAAATTTCTACATACTTATTCTTTATCTTTTCATTTATTCCTGTCCATTTTTTTATTAAAGCTTCTTCATTAGGTTGAATAGCTTCAACATTTACATCTATCTTAATCTTTTTTCCATTATATTTTTCTTTTAAAGAATCTTCTATGGCGCCTTTTTTTATTTCTACACTTTTCAATAGTTCTTTTGTTGATTTTCCACTTTTTAATTTTGCCATGTAATAAAAATATCCATCTTCACCATAAACCCATAGATTATTAATATCACCTTTATTTAAAGCTATTACATTATCTTCATCTAGATTTAATTGAATTAAATTTGAATCTCCAGTCCAAGGATTTTCATTTTCATCTATCCATCTAGGTATTATACTGACTCTAACAAATTCATCACTTTTCCCAGTATTCTTAATTGAAACCAACTTGCTTATATTACTTCCATCCCATTCCTTTGGCGCATCAAAGTTTTCATCAATTTCAGTTTCTACACTCCCTATAGAAAATTTATTATTTACACTATCTATAGACGTGAAACCTTTTCCTAATACCGTTACTGATATAATACTTATAACTATCAAAATTAATAAAAGAGCTTTAACTAATCCTTTTCTTCTTTTCATAATCATTCCTCTTTTTTGAAAATCTTTAATTTATTTTTTATAAAATCGAAATTTAAAGTTAAAATAGCAATAGAAGCTATTATAAAAATAACAAAATATATTCCTAAACTACTATCTCCAGTTTTAGGAACTATTATATTGTCTATTGTATTTTTTATATTATTTTGGCTAGAATCTATATTACCTTCATTTAATTTATTACTACCTAAAAGACTTTCTTCTCCACTATAACTATCCTTGACAGCAGTAAAAATCCAATCAACTTGCGCTTTCTTATTTTTGTATTCATTTCCTGCTTCTTTTCCTGGAAACTCTGCAAAAGCCTCAAGTTTTTTAGACTCACCTGGCTTTACTTCTCCTAAGTAAATATTATTTTCTAATCCATTCTGCCCACTAACAAATCCATCATATATACAATTCCCATCATATATTACCTTAAGTTCTATCTTCTCTAATAAATCATAACTTTCCTTTTTATTGATTCTTTCAGCTCTCATAAATATTTTATAAGAATCCTTATGCTTGTTATTTAATAAAATATTTCTTTCAAGCTTATCTCCTGGAAGAATATTATCTGACCATAAAAAGGGCTCATCCCCCTGAATGAATACTATACCATCAGCATTTCCTTCTAATTCAACATTAGGGGTTGCAAATGTACTTGCAACCCCTGGCTTACATATTATTAAAAGAAATGCCATAGTAAATAAAAAGGATTTTATTAGATTCTTCATCCTTTTCACTCCTTGCATCATGGTTATAACTTAATTTAAAATATTACTTATTTATGTGCATTAGTACCTGCACCTAAATCTTTTATAACTTGTGGTGCATCTTTCCAAGAATCATTTACTGCACCATTAGCAGCTTGTACACCTTCTGAATCAACAACTACATCAAATTTTAATCCTTTAAATTCATTTGTAGTATCTTTTGATAATGTAACACTTTCTAATAAGTTTGCAGTTTGTCCCTTTGGATTAACTATTCCATTATAGTAATAATATCCATCAGAACCTTCTATCCATTTTCCTTCTTCAGGCTTATTAGAATCAGTTAAGTTATTTTCAAAGTTTAAAATTATATTCTTTGTATCTAAATCAGGCTTTTCTTCTCCCTTAGCATCTTTCCATACTTTTTTTATCTTAACTCTAATTAATTGATCATATGTAGCTTTATTGCTTACATTAACTTGTTTTGTTACATTATCACCTGGTAATGTATTATCAGCTTCTTCCTTATTGAATTTTTCATTTATCTTTATTCCTGAATTTAGATTGCTAGGATTATCTGTACTTGCTGTTGAAAATGGGTTTGTTATAGAATCACTTGATGTAAACCAAGCTAAAGATCCTCCTATACTTCCTACTGCTAAAACACCGGCTATACATAAGCCTATTATTTTCTTCTTACTCAATTTAAATTACCTCCCAGTTTATAAATTATTTATATTATTCTTATAATTTAAATCTAACTTTTCTTTCTTGCTCCTAAAGATTTATTGAATATAAAATCAATTAATATAATAACTACAAGTAAACCTATAAATATTAACTTGTTTTTTTGTAAGCTACTTAAAAATGAGCCTAAATAGGGCACTTGAAAAACAACCTTTCCAACAAGTAATTTTTCATCTAAAGGTACAGGATCTTGAGTATTATTTGCATCACCTTTTGTTATAAATTCAGTTTTTCCATCACTATTAACTATGTCTATAGCTCTATGAGTTGTAACATTATTAGTTATGTCACTTCTAAAAGTTATAACATCATTTTTCTTCACCTCATTTGGTAATGTCTCCTTTACAACTACCAAATTTCCTGGCTTTATAGTAGGACTCATACTTCCAGTTAAAATATCATAAACTCTATATCCTCCTATACTAATTCCAGAATCACTTTTCTTAGCAAAAAAGCCTAGAAGTAAAAATGCTATAAGTATAGTTAAAAAACCATAAAATAAAATATTATAAAAAATTTTTATACCTTTTTTCATAATTATTCCTTTTCTTCCTTTTCAACTTTACAGATATGTAAAATATTGTTTGCAGATTATTTATAACATCTTAAGTAAATCATCTCAATACATATAGCGTGAATTGCATGTTTTATTACGTAAATGTAAATTTTTAAATATAAAAATCTATTGTTGTATTAACTAATAAATTGGTGTAATATTGAAATTATCGTAGTTTTATTGGGAAAATTTAATTCGTTATTTAGAGGTGAGTATTATGAAAAATTCATTAAGAATTAAAAAAATAATAAGTTTAATTCTATTAATTATAATTTTCTTTTGTGCAATGAAAATATATCAAAAACGTTTAGGATATTATACTGATTCAAGAGATTATGATAACTTAAGAAGTCTTTCTCCTCTATCTGATTCTTCTGTTAATAAAAATCCAGAGGAACATAAGCAGGATGCAGAAAGTGAAAAGAACTTAAAAAATATTAATCCAGACTATAAATTTTGGATAAAAGTTGAAGGAACTAATATAGATTTTCCAGTGGTTCAAGGAAAAGATAATGATTTCTACTTACATCATAACTTTAACAAAGAAAAAAGCTTCTCAGGTTCAATTTTTGTTGACTCAGAAAATAATTTAAATGATGATTCTAATATAGTTGTTTATGGTCATAACATGAGAAATGATACTATGTTTGCCCAAATTAAACATTTTAAAAATGAAAATTTCTTCAATGCAAATAAATATGTAACTCTTTATAGAGAAGGAAAAAAATCAACCTTCGAAATTTTTTCAGTTTACCAAGAAAATGCTAAGGACTTAGAATCTGAAATAAAAACAAAATTTTCAAATAAAGAAGATTATGAAAAATATTTAAAAGAACAAGAATCAAAATCACTATTTAAAAGAGAGGGCATAGATTTAAATTCTAATGATAGAATCTTAACTCTAATAACCTGTGGATATGATTTTGTTAATGCTAGAATAGTAGTGGTAGCAAAAGAAATTGATTAAAGGCCTATATATTACAAGATTAAGGTTATGTATCAAAATATAATAAAACTTACAAACATATTACGAGAATTACTAGATCTAAATATTCTCTTCATACTGTTTGTAAGTTTTATAAAAAGTTATTTTGATACACGCCACTTATTAGTTATTTTAAAGTTTTTCTCTTTAATCTCCAAAGTTTTGAAACATAATCTCCATAAAGCTCTGGAATGTTTAAACCTATATACATAAGTTCATCTCCACTAAGCACTATATCTTCTCCTATTATTTCATACTCTGAATCCTTATCTAAGGCTGTAAGTTTTAAATTGCTAAAGCTTTCATTTACTAAAGCCCACTGTCTAACATAGCTTACAACAATCTCATTCTTATCTTCTGAAACCATCATCCATGCAACTTCATTACTATTAAATGGGCTCTTTAATCTATACAAAGTTCCAAATTGCACAGTTTCTCTAATTTCTTTATATAAACTTATTTGTTTCTTTAGTTCTTCCTTTTCTTCCTCACTTAACTTAGTTATATCAAGCTCATATCCAAAATTACCTGCCATAGCAGATACCCCTCTAGTTTCAAGTGGAGTTATTCTATTAGCTTGATGATTAGGAATTGCTGAGACATGGCATCCCATAGAAATTGGAGGATAAACCATAGAAGTTCCAAACTGTATTTTTAATCTTTCTATAGCATCTGTATCATCACTTGTCCAAGTTTGAGGCATATAATAAAGGATTCCTGGGTCAAATCTTCCACCACCACCTGAGCAGCTTTCAAATAATACATTAGGGAATCTACTTGTTATTTCCTCCATAACCCTATATAATCCTAAAATATATCTATGTGCTGTCTCTCTTTGTCTCTCTGAAGTCAATCCTAAAGAACCCACCTCTGTCATATTTCTATTCATATCCCACTTAACATAAGATATATTAGCACTTTCAAGAATTTTGCTAATAGATTCTATTATATAATCACATACTTCTTTCCTTGATAGGTCTAATATTAACTGACTTCTTGCCTGTGATCTAGTTCTTCCTGGAATATGAATACACCAATTTGGATGTTTTTCATAAAGCTTACTAACAGGTGAAATCATCTCTGGCTCAAACCATAATCCAAACTCTAAACCCATATTGTTTATGTCTTTAGATAATTTACTAAGTCCACCCTTTAATTTGCCCTCATTAACAAACCAATCTCCTAAGGAACTTTTATCATCATTTCTATTTCCAAACCATCCATCATCAAGAACAAAAAGTTCCATTCCTAACTTTGAAGCTTCCTTAGCTATTTCCTTTATCTTAACCTCATTAAAGTCAAAATATGTGGCTTCCCAGTTATTTATAAGCACAGGTCTTACCTTATCTCTATAAATTCCTCTACACAATCTCTTTCTATAAAGATTATGATAAATTTGAGACATGCCATTTAGTCCCTTTGAGGAATAAACTAAAACTACCTCTGGTGCTTGAAACTCTTCCTTTGACTCAAGTAACCATTTAAAATCAAAAGGATTTATTCCTATTTGAGCCCTTGCATTTCTATACATGTCAACTTCCACATTAGCTAAAAAGTTTCCACTATAAACTAAGCTAAAACCATAAACTTCTCCATATTCCTCATTGGCATCCTTACTACATAGGGCCATAAATGGATTTTGAGCATGGCTACTTGCCCCTCTTCTACTTTCAATAGCTTGGCTTCCACTTCTTAAAGGATTTCTAAGAATATGTCTCTCTCTTCCCCAAGATCCTGAAAGCTGAATAAAATCAAATCCATCAGTTGTAAAGTCTACATTGGCACTTAAAACTCTCTCTATATTTATCTTTTCATCACTATTATTCACTATCTTTAAACTTCTTGTAATAGCATCAAAGTTTTCAAAAACATTATATGTTAAGATAACCTCTAAGTTTTTTAAAGAATCAACTAAAGTTATTTCTAGAGAAGTAGCCTCTTCCTCACTTTCAACATACACAGCTGGTAAACCTGAAAGCATTTGCTTTCCTTCATAAATTCTATGTGACTTATATCTTAAATCAGTAGCTGATGTACCATCTTCATATTGAAACTCTAAACTTGGACTTCTTAAGTCAGTAGCTCCAAATGTTGGACACTCCTGAGGTATTAACTCTAACTGAAATCCACTTATATTATCAGTATCAGCTGCAAAACTTCCAAAGCCTCTTCTTCTAAAAAAATACTCTAAGTTATCCGCTTTTAATTTTCTTCCCCAATACAAATGACTTAAATGTCCTGTCTCCATAACCTTCAAAACATAACTTGTATTCTTTGTCCTTAGATGAAAAGTTTTAAAATTCTCATTATAATTTATACTCATAATTCTCATAAAGTTATCTATTAACTCTTTCCCCCTATATTAATACTAATATTTTGTATGCACTCTTCTAAATCCCTTTTAACTTATAAAGAAAATTTAACCTTTTAAGAAAACCTTAACATTAGTTGCTAATAGCTATAAATAAAAGTCTTAATTAAACTAAATTCATTATAAAAAGTCAAATCAAAAATCTAAATAGTCTACATACAAATTATCCTTTAATAGCATTATATAGGTAATTTACTTTAAATTAAATATATAAATAAAAAAAAGTTCTACTTAAAAAAGTAGAACTTTTTGTGGTTGCGGGAGCAGGACTTGAACCTACGACCTTCGGGTTATGAGCCCGACGAGCTACCAGCTGCTCCATCCCGCGTCATTAAATTATCTCTCTGACTTGTATTAAGTATATTCCTAATTCTCTAATAAGTCAAATGTTATTTTAAGAAAATATTTTTTATTTCTATATTAAATACTCTTAGCCTACTTATAGCCTCAATAAGAAATTTACTTTTTATTTTATAACTTAAATATTTTTCTTGGTATTATATCTAATTTAATAATTTTAATATAAATATAATATCCCCAAACTCCACTTAAAGTATTACATATAAGATCATTTACTTCAAAAAACCTTTTTGTATTAGGAAAAACTAAGGATAATATAACCTGGGAGCTCTCTATGAATAAAGACATAAAAAAGCAGAATTTCAACACTGTATTTAATGAAGGTACATATGAATCCTCTTTCAGCTTCTTTTTATTATGCAACTCAAAGCCTTCTAAAATTTTATTTATTTTATCTATAATCCCTTTTCCTAAAGTTAATTTTTCTTCATCTATACTATAAAAATAGCAAAGAAAAAATGCCATTGGACTTAACATAATTGAGTTTCCTATTAGCTGATAAATAACATCTCCCAATCCTCCTGCATGGTATATTTGCTTTATACTCCACAGAGGACTAAGCCAAACTTCTGGCGGATTGTAAACAAGCTTATTTCCCCAAGCTATGGTCAATGGAAAGTAAACTTTAGAGGCAACTCCAATTAAGTAAATACAAAACAAATCAAAGATAAATTCTTCATTAGAATATATTTGCTTATATGTGTATTCTTCCTTAATTATTCCTTTAATTTTAATTGCTCCTCTAAATAAACAAAAGAGTATAATTCCTACTACTAAAAATGTGTTTTGGGAAATAATAATCATAAATTCTCCTTTTAATTTTAAGTTTTAATTAATATATTATATAAGTTAATGTTGACTTCTAAATACAGTATTAATACTAAAAAGACTTATATTATTAATTAATATAATCTTATAAATATTCTTTAGAAATCAGAATCTCATAAAATAAATAGCTTTATATTACTTTATTAAGTATAGCCTCTTTATTTTTATTTTAATCAAATAATTACAAAAATAAGCTGTATCAAAACTCCTTAAACCTCTTACAAATCTAGCTAAAAAATAAATGAAATTAATTAGGGATTTATAAGTTTATTTATGAGTTATTTTGATACAGCTTTCTAAAATTAAGCTTCTGTTACAAGCTCTTCTTCTTTATCCTTTTTTTCTTTACCATTTGCTTCAGTAAAGATATTTTCTGTAGCAGATAATTCTCTTAAGTAATCAATAAACCCATCTCTAAGATCTGGTCTTCTTAAAGCATACTCAACAGTCGCTTCTAAGAATCCTAATTTATCTCCCACATCATATCTTCTTCCTTCAAAGTCATAAGCATACATAGCCTCTTCGCTCATAAGCTCTAAAAGTGCATCTGTTAATTGAATTTCTCCACCTTTACCAGGTTTTGTGTTTTCTAATATATCAAATATTCTTGGAGTTACTATATATCTTCCTAATATAGCAACATTTGAAGGTGCTTCTTCTGGTGATGGCTTTTCAACTAAGCCTTTTACTTTATAAACTCTACCTTCAATGTGTTTTCCATTAACTATTCCGTATTTAGAAACATTTTCTTCTGGAACAGTTTGAACACCTAATACACTTGTTCTATATTCATTATAACAATCAATTAATTGCTTTAAGCATGGCTTCTCATCATTGTAAACTACATCATCACCAAGTAATATGGCAAAAGGCTCATCCCCTACAAAAGTCTTAGCACAGTAGATAGCATGTCCAAGTCCTCTTGGCTCTTTTTGTCTTATATAATGGATATCAACCATATCTGATATATCTCTAACTAAATCTAAAAGTTCAGTTTTTCCTGACTTTTCAAGTTCCATTTCAAGTTCCACATTACGGTCAAAGTGATCCTCAATTGATTTTTTACTTCTTCCTGTAATAACAAGTATTTCCTCTATACCTGAAGCTATAGCTTCCTCAATTATGTATTGAATAGTTGGCTTATCAACTATCGGAAGCATCTCCTTAGGTTGAGCCTTTGTTGCAGGTAAAAATCTAGTACCAAGACCTGCTGCTGGTATTATAGCTTTTCTTATTTTATTGTTCATCCTCTTATCCCCTTGTAAATCAAAATTTTAATATTAAGTTTATTTAAAGTTTTTCATTCCAACGCATTGCCATTTCCAGAAGTCTTTGCACATGTCCTCTAAGTTTTTCTCAGCCTTCCATCCAAGTTCTTTTTCTGCCTTTGATGGATCTGCAAAACTTATGGCAATATCTCCTGCTCTTCTATCTACTATTTTATAAGGTATTTCCTTACCTGATGCCTTTGAAAAAGCTTTTATTATATCTAATACAGAATAGCCTTGTCCAGTCCCTAAATTATATGTACTAATCCCAGAACCATCCTTTAACTTTTTCATAGCAGCTACATGTCCTCTTGCTAAGTCTACAACATGTATATAATCTCTTACACCAGTTCCATCTGGAGTGTTATAATCATCTCCAAATACTCTTACGTAGTCTAATTCACCATCAGCCACCTTTGAAACATAAGGCATAAGGTTATTTGGTATTCCATTAGGTAATTCTCCAATTAATCCACTTTCATGAGCTCCAACTGGATTAAAGTATCTAAGAAGTACAATATCCCATGAATTATCTGATATATATAAATCTCTTAAAATATCCTCTATCATAGCCTTGCATCTACCATATGGATTTGTTGCAAATCCTGCTTGAAGCCCTTCATGTACAGGTACTATTTCACTTTCTCCATAAACAGTAGCTGAAGAACTAAATATAAATTTCTTAACATTATGATTTCTCATACTTGTTAAAAGATTTAAAGTCCCAATAATATTGTTATTATAATATTCTAAAGGTTTTTCTACTGATTCCCCTACTGCCTTAAGAGAAGCAAAGTGTATAACAGCATCTATTTTTTCATTTTTAAAAACCTTATCTATATCTTCAAAATTTACTAAATCGCCTTCGTAAAACTTTATATGCTTTCCTGTTATTTTTTCAACTATATCCTTAACTTCTTTTTTACTATTTATTAAGTTGTCAATAACAACTACAGAATTATTATCGTCCTTTAATAATTCTATTACTGTATGACTCCCTATATAGCCAATTCCACCAGTTAATAATATATTCATTAACACTTCTCCCTCACCAAAAAATTACAGCTTAAATTATAGCATAAATTTATTTAAAAATTCAAATTATATACTATTTATATAGCAAATTCCCCCTTTATTGCTTTAAATATACTATTATTTTTTAATACATCTTTTATTATTTTTAATACTCTATCTTCTCTAAAAATATCATTACTTACTACAAATGTCTCTTCTATTATCTCTTCTATTAAATTTATTCCCTCTATAATATCATCTTTTAAAAGCTCTGCAGCTTCCTTCCATTTCAATAAGTTATCTTCTCTTATTAAAATCTCAACTTCTTCTATTATTTCCTCACTTATACTTTCCATAATATATTCTATGGACTTTTCAAATTCTAAAATATTTATATCCTTTCTTATTTTATATGGGCTTAATAAAAAGGTCTTTATACTATTTTTTATTGAAGTTTCTAATAGTCTCTCTGGACATAGGCTTTTATACTCTCTTCCTCCAAAGTTATAAGCCATTCTTAAGGAAAATTCTTTAAGATTCTTATCATAGCTTCCTCTTACTCTTCTTATAAATTCTCTCTTAACTTTTCTGTTAATTCCTAAGGATAAGATTGCCAATCTTCCATATTTATAAGATGGCTTATACTCATTTATTAAGGAGCTTTTTTCTTTTATTTTATTTATTAAAACTTCTTCACTTTGATTTATTATTTTTTCTGTTATGACCTTATTACTTAATACCTTTTTCTCTTCATCACAAGGAAATATTACTCTCTCCATTATTAAATTTAAATAATACTCTTCCCTTTCCCTAATTATTATTGAAGCCTCTTCCTCTCCTAATTCCTCCAATAAATTTTGAAAGTTATCTTTCAAAAAAGAGTTAAAAATATTAGGCATATTATATTCCTCTTTTTCATTTAATGCACTTATAAAATTAATTTGACTATTGTCAAATTGATGATAAAAATAATCCTTATAAATAGATTTTTCATAAATGCATATATTAGTTTTACTTAAATATCCATTTATAATTAAATATTTTAAAACTTCTAAATTTCTTTCAAAAGCCTCTTCTTCAGTATTAAAAAGCCATATTATCTCATCACTACTAGCTAAGTTTTTCCTAGTCTCATAACTTAATAATTGATTTCTAAACTCATTAATATTTCCACTATAATCAGCTAAAATAAAATCATTCTCTTTATTATGTAAAATTTCTTCTCCCCTAAAATTTCCTTCTAATCTTATATCACTAAATATTAAATTGCTGCTATTAGGATTATACTTCTCATTAAAAAGACTCTCTAATATATAGAAAAACTTTGATTTTAATTCCTCCTGAGATTTTTCTTTGTACTCATCCTTATAACCTATATGAAAATAAATATAAGCTAAATCTTTAATATTATCTAAAGGATACTTATCTAACTCCTTATTATTAATCAAATTCCCCTTAACTAAAAACTCATTATTAAAAACATAACTTTTTCCACTTTTTCTTTCCCTAAACTCAAGCTTATATTGAAAAATATTATCCAAACTATTTATCCTAAATAAAAACTCTTCCAAAATTCCCTTAAGATCTATTTTTTTATTAATAATGCATTGTGAGTATGGCGTTCCAATAAATTTAAAATTATTAGAATCCTGTTTAAAAATCACTTCAAAATTTGACGCTCCTATATTATAAAAAAACTTATTTACCAATTTATCTTCTCTTGCTTCATTAGTATTTTTATATCCTTCACCAAACTCCCCACTTGATCCAATAAGATTAGAAATTAATTTCTTTCTATATTCATAATCTCCACCTAATAACTGAATTTTCTTTTTAAATTCAAAATTAAATCTAGACCTAATCTCCTCTCTTATAAAAATTTCAAAGGATTTATTGCCGTTCTCCCTCAATTCAACTTCTTCTAGTTTAAGAAGTTTAAAAACCTCTTTTAATTCCTCTTCTAATCTCTTATTAATATTATTATGAGAAATTTCAATAAATTTTTCTAAAATATTTTTTTTAGAATCATAATAAAACTCCTCCATAAAATGAGTATTATCAAAAACAATTTTCATAGCTTTTTCACTATACTTTTCTAAACTTTCTAAAAAGCCGTAATAATTTTCATAACAATCGCTATTGTTTATAATACTCTTGATTTCATCAGTAAAATTCTTAGCTTTTTCATAATCCTTCCCTACATCAGCTCCTAAACTTTTAGTTATAATTCTTCCATTACCCTTATAATCCTTTAAAATAGGGTGCTTAAAGTTTACTGTAAGAACCCCCTTATTCTTTGGCTCTAGTAATGAAACTCCCTTTTCTCTTAACTTATTCATAAATTCACCTTCCATAATCCAAATAAAAATAGCTAATATCTTAATCCTTAACTAGAATATAAACAAAAATTAAAACTAAAACTAAAATATAAACTAATTTATATTTAAATTATAGATGAATTTATATGGGCATATTATGCTCACAGTGTAATATTAATAATAAATTTAAAGCTTATAGATTTAATTCTCCTATATTTTAAATCAACATAAATTGTAGATTAAACTATAAAAAACTATTAATATAAATTATTTCTTTACTCTATTTATAAAAATACTACTTAAAAAGCACTGCTTATTTAAAAAGAAAAATATAAAAATAAAAATAGACAATTCTCTTCAAAAAAGATATTGCCTATTTTAATAATTCATAAAAATCTTATCCATATTGAGTTTCTCCTATAATTTTTTCCTTTGATCTTTATAGTTAAATCATATTATTCAAAGTTTTTCATTTCTTCCCTAAGTTTTTTTAGTATTCTTTCCTTTCTCCATCTTGCTTTTGAATAGGTGGTAATATGCTTATGCTCTTGGCAATATTTCTGAAAGTTTCCTCTATCTTTGTATACATAAAGTATAAATTCCCTATCGCTTTTTGAAATATTAGCTAAAGCTTTTACGAAAGCTCTCATTTTTTCTCTCTCAACATATTCATCCTCTATGGAAATATCATCCTCAATGGTCTCACCAATAGTAATACCCTCCCCTATAGGACTATCTAAACTTGAAAAATCAAGTCTATTCTCCTTCTTCTTGCACATAGTTCCAAGTTTATTCTTAACATTTGTACTAATAAAAAATATAAACTCAGAACCATGATCTCCATCAAATTTACTTATGGATTCAATAATAACACTTCTAGCTATTTGCTTTAAATCATCAACATCATAACCATTAATAAAAAACCTAGTAGAGTATTTATGAATTAGTCCTTCATAAATAGAAACAATCTCAGCCATAGCACACTTATCACCCTTTTTACCCCTAATAATTAACTCATTTAAAGCTTCCTTATTTCCCTTTTCCCCTAAAAGTCTAAGTTCCCTAGCAGTCTTATTAATAAATCTTTGCTTCTTTTCTGCCATACCTAATTATCCCCCTTAAAATGCAGAATTTTAAAATACCTATTAATATACCTAGTTATGTTTTTAATTTTAAATTAAATAGTTTTTATTTTTCATAATATATAAAGTTATGTTATTTATTGTAAATTTATCTTATCATTTAAACATTTACATTTCAACAGAATAACAAATGATTTTCTATTTTTTAACAATAAATACATATTAAAACCTCTTCACTATTTAAATATGCTTTAGTAGGAGAAAAAGCTGTATTATTATGTTAAGTTTCTTTAAATATATCTATAATATTCCAAATTCCACTTTTATTAAATAAAAAAATCCAATAGAGAATTAATTTAAATTCTCTACTGGATTCTATTAGTGGAAATTATACAGTAATAATCTCTTTTTCAACTTCTTTTTTGAATAAAGATTCTTTTTCTGATAAATTATTTAGATATTCAATAAATCCTTCTCTAAGCTCTGGTCTTCTTAAAGCATACTCAACAGTAGCTTCTAAGAATCCAAGTTTATCTCCAACATCATATCTTCTTCCCTCAAAATCATAAGCATACATTGCTTCTTGTCCCATAAGTTCTAGAAGAGCATCTGTTAATTGAATTTCTCCACCTTTTCCAGGCTTAGTATTTTCTAATATATCAAATATTCTTGGAGTTACTATGTATCTTCCTAATATAGCAACATTTGAAGGTGCTTCTTCAACAGATGGTTTTTCAACCAATCCCTTAACCTTATAAACTTTTCCTTCAATATATTTCCCATCTACTATTCCATACTTAGAAACATGACTTTCTGGAACAGTTTGAACTCCTAATACACTAGTTTTATACTCATTATAACAATCAATTAACTGTTTTAAACATGGTTTTTCCTCATTATAAACTACATCATCCCCAAGTAGTATAGCAAAAGGTTCATCCCCTACAAAAGTCTTTGCACAATGTATAGCATGTCCAAGTCCTCTTGGCTCCTTTTGTCTTATATAATGAATGTCTACCATATCTGATATATCCCTAACCAAATCTAAAAGCTCATTCTTACCTGATTTCTCAAGTTCCATTTCAAGCTCAACAGACTTATCAAAGTGATCCTCAATACACTTTTTGCTTCTTCCTGTAATAATAAGAATCTCTTCAATGCCTGAAGCTATAGCTTCCTCTATTATGTATTGAATAGTTGGTTTATCAACTATTGGAAGCATCTCCTTTGGTTGTGCTTTCGTTGCAGGTAAAAATCTAGTACCAAGACCTGCTGCTGGTATTATAGATTTTCTTATTTTCTTGTTGACTTTTTATATCCCCTTTTAGTTAATTTATTTTAATATATTTTTATCTGTATTATTATATATAAAAAGCAGTGTATGATTTATATACACTATTTTTTAAATAAATAATATAGCAAATTCAGAGGAGTTAGAACTTGCTATACATTTATATTATACAAATAATATCTAAATCTCTTAAACTTAACTATAAAATTAAAGCTCTTTATTTATTATATGCATTACCTCTTTTTCAAACTTTTCTATTTTTTCATTACATTCATTTAAATCTTTATCTTAGGCTCTATTACTGATGGTCTAATAACAAACCATGAATTATCTTCTAAAATATATTTTAAAACATTAGACTTTGGAAGATTTACTTCTCTCTCACTGCTTGTATTATTATTTATTTCTTTACTTAACTTATAATCAAATGAAGTTTTCACTTTAACACCTAGTACTTCTTTAATAGGATTATTTCTTAAAGTATCTATGCATTTAGCTATCTTTTCTTGTCCTTCTTTTCCTGCTAACTCTATAGATATAAGTTTTTCTTGTGTATAGCCAAATTTTTCATATAACTCTATTAATGCTTCATAAAGAGTTAATCCTTTTTCTTTATAATATAAAGCCATTTCAGAAATTAAAGTAGAAGCTATAACTGCATCCTTATCTCTAACAAAAGTTCCTGCTAAGTATCCATAGCTTTCCTCTAAACCCAAAATAAAATCATTACTCTTAGTATTCTCGAACTCTCCTATTTTTTCACCAATATATTTAAATCCAGTTAAGGTATTTATAAGTTCTACTCCATAGAAATCTGCTATATTCTTAACTCCTTCTGTAGTAACTATCGTTTTTATAATGGCTCCCTTTGAAGATAATCTTCCTTCATCTTTTAACGATTTTAAAATATAATCAGCTAAAAGCATTCCTGTTTGGTTACCAATTAAAACCTTATCTTCACCTTTCCCTGAATATAAATAATAATATAAAAAAATATTCAAATTATTTATATTATCTATAATATTATAAACTATTTTATTCCTCTAAAAATAATATCTTATTTAAAGCGACTACATTTAAATTTAATCATTGAAATTAATTCATGTGATAATTTTAATATAGCCTGATACAGTTAAAATTTAAGAATTACTTAAAGACTCCAGTATCTAATTCCATATTTTTCAATATGATTTTTGTTAAATAATCCTTTTACATCCACAAATAGTTTTTCTCCCTCGCCAAAAAGCTCAATATATTCAGAAAAATCTTTATTTTTATATTGACTATGTCCTACCGCAATAACTATAGAATCTAAATCTTTCAGTTCTGAAATATCCACTAATTCTATTCCATATTCTCTAATAACTTCACTCTTATCTGCTACGCAGTCATTAATTATACATTCAACACCAAATGTTTTTAACTCATCTATTATATCAATAACTTTAGTATTTCTAACATCCGGACAATCTTCTTTAAATGTTATTCCAAATATTCCAACCTTTGATCCATTAACTTTTTTATTATTTTTTATTAAACCTTTTACTATTTCATCAGCTACATATTTACCCATTCCATCATTAACTCTACGCCCAGCTGCAATTATCTGGGAGGTATATCCTAATTGAGCACCTCTATAAGTTAGATAATATGGGTCTACACCTATACAATGTCCTCCAACTAATCCAGGTTTAAAATTTAAAAAATTCCATTTAGTACCAGCAGCCTTTAAAACAGCATTTGTATCTATTCCCATTCTATTAAAAATCATTGATAGTTCATTCACAAAAGCTATATTAACATCTCTTTGAGAGTTTTCAATAACCTTTGCCGCCTCAGCAACTTTTATACTCTCAGCTTTATAAACTCCAGCTTCTATAACTAAGCTATATGTATCAGCAATTATATTCAAACTTTCTTCATCCATTCCAGAAACTATTTTTGTAATAGTTTCTAATCTATGTACCTTATCCCCTGGATTTATTCTTTCTGGAGAATACCCAACTTTAAAATCTTCACCACATTTTAAACCTGATTCTTTCTCAAGTATTGGTACACATATATCTTCAGTAACTCCAGGATAAACAGTTGATTCAAATACTATTATAGACCCCTTTGATAGGTTTCTTCCTACAACTTCTGTCGCTCCTATTACTGGTTTTAAATCTGGAGTTTTATCTCCATTTATAGGTGTTGGAACTGCAACTATATGAAAATCACATTTTTTTAATTCTTTTTCATCACAAGTAAACTTAACAGTAGTATTTTTAATAGCTTCATCTCCCACTTCATTTGTAACATCTTTTCCATTTTTATAAGATTTAATTTTTTCTTGATTAACATCAAATCCAATTACATCTACTTTTTTGGCAAAAGCTACGGCTAATGGCATCCCTACGTATCCTAACCCAACAACTGAAATTTTTCTTAAATTATTTTTCATAATTATCACCCTTCTTCTTTAACTATTTCCAAATAGTATTTATTATTAAATAAAGCTAAAATAATTGGAAATAATATAATTCTTTGACTATCAGTAACAATTAATGTTAATGATGTACTTATAAAAAATATAAATATTCCTATTATTTCAACACAATAATCTATTTTTTTACTTTTAATTAATGTCCATATAATAGTTAACATTTTTAATATAAGATATAAATATAATACTAATCCAGCGATTCCAAATATAGAATAATACCCGAATATCCCAACATCCGTAGTACTAAACATACCATAGGAACCTCTTGAAATATAAAAAGTTTCACTATTAGCACTTGAATTTATAAATCCACTACCAAATATTAAATTTTCATTACCTCTATCTATAAAATAATCAATAGCTCCTGATCTAGCTATATTACTTATACTATTTTTACTATCTGTAAATGAATTTATATATTCTTTTGTAATATTTAAATTAATAAATACATTAACTGCTATTACTAATGTTATAATCATCAAAATAATCTTTTTAGCAGATTTTCTATTTACAAATATAAAAACAATCAGCATGCTAAAAATTACATAAACTATCAATGCTCTAGTTTGACAAACATAAATTAGATATATTAAAGAACATACTAAATTTAAAATATTTAATGTTTTTTTCTTAGTATCTCTATTAAATATTTCTGAAAATGATAAAACACATGCAAAGCTAATAAGTGTAGATGGATATGTAAGTCTTATTCTTCCTAATCTACTCTCAATTCCTATATTAGCAATTTCTGATATTTTAAGCATTAATGTTCCACCTAAATTATAAATATAAGCTTGAATTATAAATATAATTGATAAAATTAAAGAAAATATAATTATAACTTTTTTATAACTATAATCATTAAACCTAACACCTAAATATACAATTATGTAATACAAACAAATTATAAAATAAAAATAGCAAACCCAAATAAGATCTATAAAAGTCTGACTATACTCACTATAATTTACATAACTAATAAAAATTTCACTTAATACAAGTAATAAAAATAATATTACAAATTTATTAAAAACAACTTTTCTCTTTATATATTTATAATGCTTAAAGACTAACATTATAAAAATGCCACAAAAAATTAATAAAAATATAAGTATTTTAGTGTGATATGTATTATATTTACTTATAAAACTAGGAATATTAAACAAGTATAAAAATCTAGCTTCTAATAATAAAGTTAAAAATATAATTATTTTATATATTGATTTCATTGTTTTCCTCACTTAAATCTTTTTTCATAATATTATGTAAAATTTCAAGTGATTCTTTACTATTTTTTAAAATAAACAATCTTTTTTTGATTTCCTTATTTAAAATATAATTTGTACTAGCATCTTCTTTATGCAAAATTTTAATTTTGGGTTCAAAAATAGTTACATATTGCTTCTTCTTACAGATATAAAACAATATATCTTCTTCTCCATACATATATGTTTCTGGATAAAAAGCATTTACTTCATTTTTTATATATATAGGTGAAAAAATTATACATGCTCCATGTAATTGTACATTTTTTAATGATTCATTAGAAAAATACGGATTTGTAATTTCCTTTTTTTCATTTTGTTTTTTGAATATTTTTTTAATTTTTTTGCCTGCATTATGTATTTTAAATATATCTATAAACTTATTTTTCAAATAGTTTTTTTTAACTTCACTCAACATATCTTCTACATCTTCTAAAGAAAGTCCACATAACCTTTGAGGATTTTGATGTATTCCATCAAATGAAATTATATCTGGACCTAACAAGTGATATTTATTTTTATGGTATTCCTTTATTATAAGGTTTATAAAATCTTTTTGTTCAATTATAGTATCATTATTTATGATAACTATAAAATCTGATTTATATCTTTCTTTTGCAAGTCTGTACCCTATGTTATTACCATTAGCAAAACCTAGATTTTCCGTATTTATAACTATCTCCACTAGGTTATTTTTTTTATACTTCTTAATTAATTTATTTCCAGAATCATTTGTAGAATTATTATCTATTACTACTATGTTATAATTTGAATATTCTATATTATTTAAAATCGATTCTATACACTCAACGGTATCTTCATATGACATATAATGCAAAATTACAAATGATACCTTTTCCATTTAATAATCACCTTACCTTTTTAACCTCATTAAACTCTTATAATCACCTGACAAAATTATTATTGTTCCGTATGATATAAAACATATTATTGTTTTTATAACTAATGATATAATCATACTTTTAATATTTATATTAACAAAATAAAGAATTGTACTTGAAAATATAATTGCTAAAAATATATTCTTAAACACAAATAAAAACTTAAAGTAATTTTCTTTAAAAACTAATTTTATTAAAATGAAAAAAGTTATAAAAAAGTTAACTATAAATGCTATTGTTATTCCTAATGCTACATACTCTATTTGTTCACCAATTATCCCTAAAACAATTCCTACTACATTAATGAAAGCAGAAATACAGCCAGATACAAATAATTTACTAACTTCTCCAGTTGATTGAAATATAACACCTGAGCTTGAAGCAACTATCTGAAAAACAATCGTTATTGCTAAAATTTTAAAAGCAATTACACTACCACTCCACTGCGTTCCAAATAAAATCATTATCATCTCTCTAGCTCCAAAAAAACAAATTACAGAAAAAAATCCTCCTAAAATAGCTAAAATTTTAACTATTTTTTTATAATGACTCAATATTATTTCAATATTATCTTGATATTCAGATAATATCGGATGAAGAACTGGCGTTATTACAAAAGTTAAGTTTTGTACTGGATAAAGCATTAATTTATATGCTTTATCATATAAACCTAAAGCATCTACCCCTAAGAATTTTCCTATAAGTATATTATCTGAATTTCTAGAAAAATAATTAATTATATTAAACATAAATTGAAACTTAGAATAATTTGAAATCTTTTTTACACTTTTTAAATCTATATAAAATTTTGATTTTACTTTTGAAAAATATAAATTACATAAAAATGTAAAAAAACTTGATAATATAGATTGAATAACTAATGTGTAATATCTAGCACCATGTAAAGCAACTATTATTGCTATAATTCCAACAATAATATTTATGATAACACTACCTATAGCAACTAACTTAAACCTTTTTTCTTTGTATAAAACAGCTGTTGGAACTATATTTACTATGTAAAAAAATATTGCAATTGCCAAAGATTTACCGATTCCAATATAAACCTTATTACTATAAAAATATGCTATAAAATATGAAAATATAGCAAAAATAATAGCAGATACAATCGCAATTATTATTGTAAATGTAAATATTTCTTCTACTTCATCCTTGTTTAATTTTTTATTTTGGATAATAGCAGGACCAAATCCCATATCTCCAAGCATATTGAAGAAAGTAACAAAAACCATCACAACTCCAACTATACCAAAATCATCTGGAGATAATAACCTTGCTAATATAGATGTTAAAACTAAACTTATCAAAACATTACTATACTTAGCGATAAAATTATATATTAATCCTGACTTTAATTTCTTATCTATTTTAATTCCTCCTCTTATAAGCAACTATTCTAAGTAATATTCTTGTACACATTTGAGTTTCTTTTCCCAAGTTAAATACTCTTTAGCATATTCATTCATTTCTTTACTTAATGTTTCAGTGTAAATGTCATCATAAAAATCTAATATTTGATTCATATCAATTGGAGTCTCATCAGAATTTATTTTTAACCTATATTTAAAGTTTTCAAAATCTTGATCTTCTGCTACATCTACAAATGGAATTCCTCTAACACAATATTCTCTATTTTTTAATGAAGTAAGAGCTAATACATTTTTTCTATGCAATCCTAAACAACTAAAAGCTAAATTCGATTCATCAAATAACTTGTCTAATTCTTTCCCATTTTTATAACCTACTAATTTACAATATTTATTCAATCTATATTTATTGATTAAATCTTGTAGATATTCTTTTTCTGGCCCCTCTCCTACAATCATAAAATTTATAACTCTATTATTTTGTGAATTTGAATAATAATTTTTCAATCCTTCAATAACTCTATCATATCCATGCCACTTACAAAGACTTGATACAGAAATTATATTAAAAGTATCTTTATGAATATTTTTTTTAATTCTATAATCTGAAATATCTATTCCATTTCCAGTTTTTATCGTTTTTATCCCATAAATTTCATCATCGCTAGAAAAAGTAACTATTCTATCAACATAATTACTTAACTCTTTTCGGTACTTTTTATCCTTTTTTAATTGCCATTTAGGTAATTCCTTTTCATATGGATATGTAGCAATTTCTATAACTATTTTATTATTTAAATTTTTGTTTCTTATATTTTTTAATAATTTTATTAAATTGCTATCTGCAAAAGGATATCTTATATATACACAATCATTATTTTTTATAATAATTTCTTTCAATTCATTACTTGGAAAAAAAGTAAAAATTCTTTTCAAAACTTTATTAACTAAATTTTTATTTAAAGAAATTTCTATCTCCTTAACTTTAATTCCCAAATTATTAAATGCTTTAATTTGATAATCTATTTTTTTAGCAATTCCTGATAATTTACTATCATTTTTTTTTATATAATGTATATAATAAATCAAAACTTTTACCCGCTTCCTAAATTATTAGATTACTTATATCCTTTATTTTTTCTTTTTTTAATTTATTTTGCTTGTTTAACATTCTACTTTTAAACAACTTAGCTTCTTTATAGTATTTATAATTAAATCTTTCAAAGATTATCATATATCCGAGTAAAGGTATTTGTCTCTTTACTATATTAAATCTATACCTCTTACTAAATCCATTAACATCATTTTTCCAAATCATCATTTTATGATTTCTAAGTGATATTCCTCTTAAAAATTCTGATTGAGATTTTCTATTTTTTATAAAATTTAAAACTCCTCCACTACTACTTCCAAGACCTCTTCCATGATAAGCTATTGCTTCTGGATAATACATGTTCTTATATCCAATTAAATTCAATCTCCATGATAAATCTATATCTTCTTTATATGCAAAAAAATCTTCATCAAAATATTCATCAAAAACTTTTATTTCTTCCAAAGCACTTTTTCTATATAAAGGAGCTGCTCCACACACTCCAAAAACCTGTTCAATTTTATCATATTGCCCTAAATCTTCTTCATTTTGCCCTCTATCAATACATCTTGTACTTTTGAACATAATAATTCCAGCACTATCTATATAATTAAGTTTTTTATCATTCTCAAAATCATATTTAAGAAGCTTACCTGATAAAGCTCCTATACTTTCATCTTTATCAATAAATTTGTACATCTTCTCAATGAAATCATACTCCATAATAATATCTGGATTTAAAATCATTACATATTTACCATTAGAAAGTTTAATTCCTTGATTGGCTGCTCCTGCATATCCATTATTATTTTCATTTCTAATAAGAAGAATATTCTTATTAGAATATTCTTCTTTCATGAATTCAAAAGATCCATCCTTAGATTCATTATCTATAAATATTATTTCCAAATTTTTATATGTTTGATTATATATAGATGTTAAACACCTTTTCAAATAAGACTTATTATTATAATTTATTATTACTAAACTTATTAAATCCATATTTTCACCTATATATTATTTATACATCTTTTCATAATATTTTTGATAATCTCCTGATGTTACATTTTCCATCCATTCTTTATTATCTAAGTACCATTTTATTGTTTTCTTTATTCCAACTTCAAAAGTTGTTTCTGGATACCATCCTAACTCTTCTTTTATCTTTGTTGGATCTATTCCATATCTTCTATCATGACCTTTTCTATCTTCAACATACTTTATTAAGTTTTCAGTTATTTCTTCATCTACATTATCATGTAAGTATTCTATAACTGTTTTTACTATTTGAATGTTAGTTCTTTCATTATGTCCACCAACATTATAAACTTCTCCAAGTCTTCCTCCGTTTATTACCATATCTATTGCTTTTGCATGATCTTCAACGAATAGCCAGTCTCTTATATTCATTCCATCTCCGTAAACTGGTAAATCCTTATGATTTAGGCAGTTATTTATTAGAAGTGGTATAAGTTTTTCTGGGAATTGGAATGGTCCATAGTTATTTGAACATCTTGTTATGTTTACTGGCATTTTATATGTATCTGCATAAGCCTTAACCATTAAATCTGAACTTGCTTTGCTTGATGAATATGGACTATGTGGATCTAATGGTGTTGTTTCCATGAAATATCCTGTTTCTCCTAATGAACCATAAACTTCATCTGTTGAAACGTGTAAGAATTTAACGCCTTCTTTCCATCCTTCTTCTGTTTCCCATGCATTTTTAGCGCAGTTAAGTAAATTTACTGTTCCTAATACATTAGTTTTAGCAAATACTTCTGGCTCTCTTATACTTCTATCAACATGTGATTCTGCTGCAAAGTGAGCTACATAGTCTATTTCATATTTTTCAAATAAACTTGAAACTAATTCTTTATCACATATATCTCCTTGAACGAATATATGTCTTTCATCATTTTCTATTGATTTTAAGTTTTCTAAGTTTCCTGCATAAGTTAATTTATCTAAGTTTATTATTTTTATATCTTCGTATTTCTTTAACATATATAATACAAAGTTAGATCCTATAAATCCTGCTCCACCTGTAACTAAGTAAGTTTTCATTTAATTCTCTCCTAACTTTAATAACTTTTATTGATTCTTTTGTTGATTTTCAAAAAAGCTTTTTAAAGCTTCCTTCCAATCTCTCATTTCATCACCAATTGTACATCTAAGCATCATATTATCTAATGATGAATATTCTGGTCTTTTAGCTGGTGTTTTATATTCTTCTGAAGTACATGGATTAACAATGCACTTATTGCCAGCTAACTCCATTATTTCTTTAGCAAAATCATACCAAGTACATTCCCCTTTTCCTGTACAATTATATATTCCGTATTCTTCTGTTTCTATAAGCTTTAATATATGATATGCTAAATCATTTGCGTGAGTTGGATTTCCTTTTTGATCATTAACTACATTTAATGATTCTTTTTCTTTTCCAAGTCTCATCATTGTGTAAACAAAGTTATGTCCCACATATCCATATAACCAAGCAGTTCTAACTATATAATATTTTGAACAAAACTCTTTAACATAATTTTCACCTAAAAGTTTTGTTTTTCCATAAACACTATAAGGTGCAGTTAAATCAAACTCAGTTAATGGTTTTTCACCAATACCACTAAATACATAATCTGTTGAAACTTGAACTAATTTAGCTCCAATTTCTTCACAAACCATAGCTAAATTTCTTGCTCCTAAAGAATTAACTTTAAATGCAAAATCTTCATTACTTTCACATCCGTCAACATTTGTTGCCGCTGCACAGTTTATTACTACATCTGGCTTTTCTTCATTAAGTACATTTTTAACATTTTCTAAACTAGTTATATCTAATTTATCAACATCTAAAGCAATAACTTCTGAGTTTTTTATATTTTCACTAACTGAACCTATTTCTGCTTTTCCACTTTTTATTATTGATTGAAGTTCATTTCCTAATTGTCCATTTGAACCTGTTATTAATATTTTCATAGACTTCCTCCTATTAACCTTCATATACAAAAGGAATATCTAATTCTTTTAAAGTTTTTTGTTTCTTATCTTTTTCTGATAAGATTATTTCTTCTATTCCTTCTAAAGGCCATTCTACATTAACATCTTTGTCATTCCAAAGAAGTCCACTGTCATATTCTGGAGCATAAAAATCTGTACATTTATAGTTAAATACAGCTTCATCAGATAAAACTACAAATCCATGAGCAAATCCTTCTGGAACATAGAATTGTCTTTTATTTTCTGCGCTTAAATGAACACCTTCCCATTGTCCAAATGTAGGTGATCCTTTTCTTAAATCTACAGCTACATCCCAAACCTCTCCTTGAGTTACTCTAACAAGCTTTCCTTGAGTATGTTTAGTTTGGAAATGTAATCCTCTTAAAACACCTTTTTTAGATTTTGATTCATTATCTTGAACAAATTTCATAGTAAGTCCAGCTTCTTCGAAAGCTTTTTGACTATATGTTTCCATGAAATATCCTCTTTCATCTCCAAAAACTTTTGGTTCTATAATATATAGATCTTTTATTTTTGTTTCTATAAATTTAAAGTTACTCACAGTTATCCCTCCTTAGTTTGCTGTAGCGGCAACCTCTTCTAGAGCTTTTTTACTTTCAATCTCTTCTACTATATCTACTAAATATTTACCATAACCTGTCTTCATTAATGGTTTAGCAAGTTCAATAACTTGTCCAGCTGTTATCCATCCTTTTCTGTATGCAATTTCTTCTAAACAAGCTATATATGTACCTTGAGTATTTTGAACAGCCTCAACAAAGTTAGATGCTTGTAACATTGAAGCATGAGTTCCTGTATCTAACCAAGCCATTCCTCTACCAAATAAATTAACTTTTAAAGTTCCTTCTTCCATATATAATCTATTTAAATCTGTTATTTCTAGTTCTCCTCTTGCAGATGGCTTTAATCCTTTTGCTTTTTCTATTACTGTATTGTCATAGAAATAAAGTCCTGGAACTGCATACTTTGATTTTGGATGTTCTGGCTTTTCTTCTAAAGAAATTACCTTTCCATTCTCATCAAATTCTACTACTCCAAAGGCTTTAGGATCTTGAACATAATATCCAAATACCATAGCACCTTTTTCTAAAGCAGCTGCTTCCTTTAGATTATTTGAGAAGCTTTGTCCATAGAATATATTGTCTCCTAGAATCATAGCAACGTTGTCATCTCCTATGAATTCTTCTCCAATTATAAATGCTTCTGCAAGTCCATTCGGTGCTTCTTGAACCTTGTATTCTATATTTAAACCTAATTCACTTCCATCTTTAAATAACTCTTTAAAATTAGGTAAATCTCTTTCTGTTGATATTATTAATACCTCTCTTATTCCAGCTAACATTAATACTGACATTGGGTAATATATCATTGGCTTATCATATATTGGTACCATTTGCTTTGACATTGCCTTTGTTACTGGATATAATCTTGTCCCACTTCCCCCTGCTAATATAATTCCTTTCATTACATATCCCCCTAGCTATTTAAGTTTCTTTTCCAATAATATTTATTTGATGAATATTTTAATATTTTTTCTTTAGATAATTTATTATAATTTTGTCCTAATTTATTTCCTAAAAATCTAGCCCCAAAATTAGGAACTATATTTAAGAAAGCTTTTAAATTTTTTTCTTTAATAGAATTAATAGCAACAAATTTTAAAAGTGATAGTGCACTATTATTAGCCTTATAATTCATTAAATAGTTATTTTGTTTTAAAAAAACTCCTTGATCAAAATATCTTCTTATTAATTGATTAAATTTATAATCATGAGAGTGTATCACTTGAGCTTCTGAATTATACATAATTCTATAACCATTCTTTATTAATTTATGTGAAAAATACATATCTTCATTAGTTAATAAATCTATTCCATCATATCCATTTAATTCTTTATAAATACTAGCATTTATTGCTGATGCAGCATCTGAAAAGAAAAAAGTCATTATTCCTAAAGTTTCAATATCTTTTTCTGTTACAACTCTAGATTTTTCGCCATAATTCTTCATTCTAGTGTATCTTTCAATAGATTTATTATTACAAATTTGCCTTGAAAATGTTGCTTCACATCTGTTTTCATATATAGGTTGAGTTAACTTTTTCAACCAATATCTATCCTCTATCTCTATATCTTGAGTTATAAAAACTATTATATCTCCACTACTAGTCATAGCAGCTTTTTCTCTAGTAAGAGAATGAGAAAAATCCTCCTGACTAATTACTTCAACTATAACTTTTTCTAACTTATTCAACTTACTTTCTAGTCCATCCCCAGTATTAGTTAATAAATATTTTACTTCTACTATATCCACTTCTAATTGCTTCATTAAAGACTCATGTAATTTATCTATATATTTTTTAGCATTATATAGAGGGCATACTATAGTTATACTCACTACATAGCTCCCTCCTTTTTTATTACTGATACAAATGTTTGTATTAATATTTTAAAATCCAAACCTAAAGATCTATTATCGACATAATAAAGATCCATATCAACTCTTTCATCATAAGTTGTATCACTTCTACCATTAGCTTGCCAGTACCCAGTTAAACCTGGTTTAACTGAAAAAACTTTTCCGAATGAGTCTCCATATTTAATTATTTCTTTCTTTACTATAGGTCTGGGTCCAACCACACTCATATCTCCTTTGATAATATTCCATAACTGAGGTAACTCATCTAAACTAGTTTTTCTTAAAAAGCTACCTACCCTAGTTATTCTAGGATCATTTTCTAATTTAAAGTTTTTATTGAATTCAGCTTTTTGCTCTGGTGTAAAGTTATTAAACACTTCTTGAGCATTTTGAACCATACTTCTAAATTTATATACCTTTATTTCTTGCCCATTTTTTCCTATTCTAATATGTCCAAAAACTATAGGTCCTTTAGAATCTAACTTTATAGCTACTGCTATAATAATTAGTATAGGCAAAAAAATAATTAACCCTATTAATGAACTAATAAAGTCAAACATTCTCTTTAATATTAAATAAATTTTGCTATCCTCTCGATTTATACCATATTTCTCTTTAACAATTTGCAAATGTACCTCCTCCTAACCAATAATTTTAATCTTAATCTCTACATAACTTATTTACTAAATTTTATGTCTAATTTTAGCAAAATAATAATTAACACCACCAATATTAATTTTAAATATTATTACTTTTTTTCAGTTTTTTTACATCAAAATTGACAACTTACACTCCTTTTTTAGAAGTGTTAAGTTGTTTTATTTTAAATATTAATCTTTCTTGTAATAGTGATAGTATTTTCCTCTTTGATTTTCCTCTCCATTAAATACTGTTCCTATTATATTGGCTTTAACTGCTCTTAGTCCTTTTACAGCTTCTATTACAGCCTCCTTCTTTGTATATCCATACTTTACAACCAATATTGTTCCATCAACCTTTGTTGAAAGTATTTTTGAATCTGTTACCGCATTAACTGGAGGAGTATCTAATATTATGTAATCATACTTTTCCTCTAATTGAGTTAAAAGATGCTCCATAGCTCTTGAAGCTAACATCTCAGCTGGATTTGGAGGAATTGTTCCTGATGGTAATACATGAAGTCCTGATTCATGTTTATAAACTACCTTAGAAAATTCAACCTTTCCAATTAAAAATTCTGATAGTCCTATAGAATTACTTATTCCAAAGTTTTTATGTACAACTGGTTTTCTTAAATCACAATCTATAATAATAACCTTTTTTCCATCTTGTGCAAAAGAAAGAGCTAAGTTAGCACTTGTTGTTGACTTTCCTTCTCCTGGCTCTGAACTGGTAATAACAATTGACTTAACAGGATTATCAAAGGAAGAGTATTGTATATTTGTTCTTAAGGTTCTATAACTTTCAGCTGCCACTGACTGTGAATTACTTTCTAATATTAACATCTACTTTCCTCCTTTACTTGCCCACATTATCATAATCTGGGATTGTCCCTATTATAGGTAATTCTAAAGTTTTTTCCAGTTCTTCTCTTGATTTAAATGTGTTATCTAGGTATTCAAGTAAAAGTACTACGCCTACCCCTACCATAAGTCCTAAAACGAATGCTATAAGTATATTAAGCTTCTTATTTGGGCTTACTGGGTGCTCTGGAAGCTGCGCTTTTTGTATAACTTGAACATTCCCATTTGGAATAAGATCCTTAGATTCTAAAATAAATTCATTTGTTACAGCCTCTGTTACTTTTAAGACATCCTTAGGATTTCCTCCCTTATAGCTTAAATCTAATATTTGAGTATCAGCACTTGGAGTAACATTAAGATTATTTAAAATTTCCTTTATTTCCTTTTGATTATAATCTAAATTAGCACTTTTAACTGCCTTGGTAACTAAATCTGAAGTCTTTACAAGTTCTGCATAAGTCTTCATAAGTTTTTGATACATCATAACATCATTATTATTATAAGATGCATTTTCTTGAGTAGTCTCTTGCTTACCAATGAAAAGCTTAGTTTTTGCCTCATATTGTGGTTTTATTACAAAAAAACTTAATATTGCTGAAACCAAAGTAGCTGCTATAGTAATTAATGCTATTAGTTTCCATCTCTTCTTTAAAGCGTAAGCAATCTCTTGTAAGCTTATAGTATTTTCTTCCATGAATCCTCCCTTATCTTTCTTTTTTTACTTTTTATTTTATATATTCACAAATATCTCACTAAAATATAATATACCATTTTTTAAAATTGATAAAGTATTATAAAATCCTCACCTGGATTAACAAACCATTTTTTTAAATTTTAAATTTAATTTATTTAGTTTAAATAAATTTTTTAACAAAATTTTTACCATTTATTTATTGATTATTTTTCTTTATTTGAATTATATGGAATTTTCCCTCTTAACTTTAATAGTTTAAAAGAAAAACTGTATTTATAATCTTATTTAAATCTTTACCTATTATTAAAATTACATCTTATTGGTAAAATAGCTAATTTATTAATCCATATATTTCTACAAAATATTACATTTGTTAATTTTTTGTTAACTTTACTTTTAATAAAACTCTATATTATATTTAAGTTATTAAATAACATAATACCTTCAAAATTGAAATATTATTAATCTATAGAACAACTAGATCTTAAAGTCAATAGAATAGTATTACTAAAAAACTAATATGCTATAAAAAAATTTCTATAAAGGAGAGTATATTTATGAAAATAAAAAATAAAAAGTATCATTTTAATATATTGAAGTTTCTATTTTCTACTTTACTACTTACTGGCACATATGGATTATATTCTTATTCTCCAGCCACACTCTCAAGTAATATTAATGAAAATGAAGTTCCTTATCTTTCTACCTACTATATAAAACCTATAGTAAATCCCTATGAAGATGTAATAATAGATTTCTATGTTACAGATTATAATCATAATGAATATGTAGAAGAAACCTTTGATTATACTTTTACCATTACAGTTAAAGTTGAAGGAAAAGATGACATAATATTGAAAGATTTAAAAGGAGGAGACCACTCTGTAAATCTTGGCAAATTCGCTAACTTAGGTGAACAAAAATTCTCAATAATGGCAACTGATCAACATGGCAGAAACTCTCATGAACTTTTTAATTTCTTCTTAGTAAAAAATAGTGAAAGTAATTTGCAAAATCAATCCTTAATTAAGGAATATATAATGACTGAAGAAGATTTGTTAAAATATAATATTAAAAACACAGATAATTATGAAGTAAAAAATATACAAACTCTAAATCTAAATAACCCAACATCTACAACAGTAAAAGCAGCTCTTGAAGAAGCTTCAAAAAATATAACACCTTCATCCAATACCTACACTTGTATTATTGCAGATACAAAAGGTAATGGAGATCCTGGCCAATGGTGGAGAGAGACAATCGTTAAATACTCCTCTGATTATGATAAAAATGCTGTTATGGAAGAATCTAAAAACACCAGAATAGGATTACAAAAATTTTTAGATGATAAAAAAGCTGAAGGCTTTAATAAAGTTACTCTTATTAAAGGAGTTTATAGAATAGATCATACAGAACCAATTTATATTCCAACAGAATTTACACTTGATATGAATGGGTCTACCTTTAAGCAAAATCAGTTCACTGGAGATAAAGCTTTAATGATTAACTTAAATAACACCTTTGATTCTCATGTTATTAATGGAACCATAGAAGGAGATTATTATAGCCATGACTATGCTAACTCACCTAATAATTCTGAATGGGTAAATGGAATAAGCATAAGTGGTGAAAGTAAATATAGTTCATTTGAAAATCTAATTGTAAAAGATATAACTGGTTATGGAGGAACAAATGGAATTGCAAATTCAAGAGATAACTCACTTGGTTACACTTATATTTATCCTAAAGGAATTGGTAATTCATTTACTCTTGGTGATATAGATAGAAACACTGGTGAATCTATTTCTTCAGATAGCAGAAGTACTTCTAGCTTAATCGATATAAGTGGCTATGGTGAAATTGGTTATTTAAGTATTAGTAGATATTTAGGATATCAAGGAAATCCAGCATCTACTTGGAATTTAATAGCTCACTTCTATGATGAAAACAAAAACTTTATAAAATCAGTAGACGGATACCAATATAGGAGAATCGGCGTTCCTAAAGATGCTAAATTTATGAAAGTTACTTTATTAAGCACAGATAAACCTACAGATCTTTCAATTCAACTTTTCAGAGTTCCAACTCATTGTACTTTTAAAAATATAAAATTTGAAAATTGTAGAGCTGTAGGCTTAGCCCCTGCTGCTATGAAAGATATGCTAGTTGAAAACTGTGAATTCACTAAATCTGGACAAACACTAGCTAAATGTGCTTTTGATGCAGAAGATGGATGGGATTTAATGCAAGATGTTACTTTTAAAGGACTAAACTTTTATGATAATCCTAATAATGAATTTTTAACAGCTGCTGGTCATAACTTTATAATTGAAGAAATGAAAGGTGGAAAATTATATTTCTGGGAAAGAACAAATTCTTATGTCGTAAGAAATTCAAAAGGGTTAAAAGATACTACTCTTGGCCATGGAAACAAAGTAAGAACTGGCTATAGTAGATTCTTTAATAATACTATTAATGGAAATATTAAAATTGGATCTACAGACCATGATGATTGGAAACTTGTTGTTAAGGATTCTATAATTAAAAAGAATGCTGAAAATGAAATTAATACTGGACTATATCTTAGATGTGATATTGGAGACTCAACCCCTAACCCCAGTATTTATTCATCATTAACTATTGGTAATTTTAAAGATTGTTATATTCATAACAAGTCAAGAGAAAACCATGGTGGAATTTATGAGAACTGCACATTAGAAAATATTTCTGGAAATCTTCATAATATTTTCATCTTTGATAATTGTATTATCTCTAATTTTAACTGTAATGCAGGACAATATGAAGAAAGCTATATAATAAAAAATTCAACCTTAAATAACTTTAAAATTAAATTCCCTTATTGGTATAAAGGTGCTAACATTAATTTAGAAAACTGTAAAATCACTAACTCAGATTATTTATTGAAGCTTCCTCATTACTCAATGAAAAAAGATATAGTCCTAAAAAATAATACAATTGATTCTACTAGTAATATAGGAATTATTAATTTTTATGATGACAGAACAGGTGATAGCGCAGGTGATTTAATTCATCAAGGAGACTTAATTTTAGAATCAAATACAATAAATATTTATAATTCTCCATATGTAGTAACAGGACTAAATGATAAAACAAGTAATAATATAAATATAATATCAACAAGTAATATCCTTTCACCTCAAACTTTACAATTATGTGATCCTAAAGCAAAACAAAATCCTAATTTGCAAATTGAAGAAAAATAAAAAAATTCTCTGACAAAATTACTTTGTCAGAGCATTTTTTTTATTTATATTAAAATATTTATCTAAAGTTTTAATTATAGTTTTTTCTATAAGATTAATAATATTGCCATTCACTTTACTCTTTTTATTTGTTCCCTACTTAATTCTATAGCTTTTACACCCTTACTTTGCTCCATTTTAAATTATTAATTTGATTTTTAATAGAAATCCACAAATATTGAAACTCTCTTGTATTAAAAAATAATATAAAATAAATTGTATTAGGAATAATTACACAAACTACACCTCTAACTATTAATGATGTAAAACTATATCCACTAACAATTAAATTACATCCATTTGCTGTAATCCAACCTACTCCTAACATTATCATTAAATAAACTAAATAAGTAATAAAGTATTTACTTACCGATTTTTTCAATAATTCCTTATATACTATTCTCGGCTGATTCCAAAAAGGAATAATAAGTGTACTTATTGTTGTTCCCAGAAAAACGCCTACTAGCCCTAAGTATTTTATTAAAATTAATGACATTACTAAATTCACTACGCCTTCCAAAGCAGGCATGTATTTATCTTGCACAAATAATCCTGCCTTACTTTTGTATGTTCCTATAACACTTCTCATACCATTGATATAAAAATTAAGTAATACTACTAAGAATACAAACTTATTTAGCAAATATCCTTCTCCAATCCACCAATTTATAAATGGTTCTAGTAAGTTATACAAAAATATAGTTGCAAATGAATATATCCAAAAGCTTATAAAAAATGTAGTTTTAAATATTTCATATATCTTTTCTTCATTTTCAGTTGCAATTAAATTTCCAACACCAGCTCCAATTCCACTAATCACTGGTGATAATAATCCAGATAATTGCCCTATAATCATAGTATAGTTTGAGTATAACCCTACTGTTGAAACATTTATAAATGAAGATATTAGAAGATTATCTGTACTAAAAACAAGATACCCACCAATATTATGTAAAAACATAGCTCTTATATTTTTATTTATATTATTTTTAGTTTCTGAATCTAATGAAACATTAACTTTATCATTTAAGTATGGATAAATTCTTCTTATAGCCTTTGTATTTACAAAATTTTGTATTATAAATATTATTAATTCAATTAATAAAAATAATAAATAGTTTTTAGTTAATACTAGTATAATAATTTTTGATATTGTTGTTACAATCTGAAATATTAAATTATTTATGGTTAAAATATATCCCTTTTGATCCGCATTTATTAATGCCCATTTATATGCATTTAAATAAGAAACAATATTTTTTATAACGAATATTGAATATACTAAAATTATACTAATTGCACTTATATCTGTTTTCATGATTTTATTTAAAAACGGATATAAAAAAATACTTATAATTAATATTATTAAAGCTAAAACCCTATAAGATTTTTTATAAAGATTTACTAATGCAATTATCTGTTCCTTGTTATTTTCTGCTAGAGGTTTGTATAAATTATATACTATACTTATACCTATTCCACCTTCAATTAATACCATCATAGATAATACATTTGTTAGTAATCCATTTATTCCTAAATATTCAGCACCTAGATTATCTATAAAAACCTTTCTAGAAACAAATCCTAAAATTATAATTACAATTTGAGATATTATACTGGTTGCAATATTCTTAATTGCTTTTTTTGTTCTCATAAAGACTCCCTTATATTATTCTCTTTTGAATTTGGCTTTCGTATAAAGCATCATTTAAACTATCAACATCTTCTCCACCATCAATTTCTCCAATATATTTATTTTTAATTGGAATTTTTTCTTTTACCCCTTTCAAGAACCATTCATATTCTATATCTATATGTCCTATGTCAATAGCTTGATATCCTTCTTTTGATAAATCATATGCCAAAATAGTTGCTGTTGGTCCTAAAGATATTAATATTAACTTATCCTTTTCATACTCTTTAACTGATTCCAATATTTCCTTGTACTTTGAAAATGCATTTTTTGATGGGCATATTATCCTTTTTATAGAATTAGAATTACTAAATAAATTATTGCCTATTCCCATTCTACTTTTCTCACCTTCAACTACTACTAAATCTCTACTATCCCATAAGCTCTTTAACTTATTAAATCTAAATTCCACATTAATTTTGTTTTCATAATCCATATATAACCTAGTAACTAATGCATCATAATATACTTTTTTTCTATCAATAAATTTATAAATTTTATGTCTATTTTTATTTAAATAATTTATCCAATATCTTCTTGCATTTTCAGTTCCCCAACTTATCCCCTCAAATATATTGGGTAAACATACTATATGATTATCTATATTGCTATTAATAACTTCTTTTAATCTTAGTGAAAGTTCTTTATCCTGTGGTTGAAAAATCAAATTCTCCCCATACATTAATGCAAACTCTCCATCCCCAAACCTACTTACCGAACATCTAACTCCTACAATTTTTTCTAATGTTATATCAGTATTTAATACTATAGGAGGCTTTCTTTTAGAAACAAATTTCTTGTTATAAAATATTACTATTAAATCTTTTAAGTCTAATAATTTATAATATACTTTTAAAATATATTTTTTCATAATATTATCTCCTTAATTTAATAATTTTTATTAAATACTTATATATAATAGGATTTATCTTCAACGCTACTAGCAATATTTTTAAATTCTTAGGATATTCTTTTAATTTAATAGTCTCTTCAAAATAGCCATTTAAAAATTTAGCTGTTTTATAATATTTAAATTTATTTTTATCAAATTCATTTGAATCTATAATGTTATTTAGGATAACTAAAGAATTATTAGCTAACTTTAATGTGACCAGTCCTAGTAACTCTGGATATCTAGCTTCTATTAAACTATACATTTCTGAATAAATTTTTATGGCATCTATTTTTATCTCCTTAGTAGCTATATCCATAGTACTATTTTCTCTTTTTATATAGTTATATTTCGCTTCTCCTATACAACAAATTTTATTAGCTTTATCAAATAATTTATAAGTAAAAGCAGTATCTTCATAAGCTATTCCTGTTGGTATTCTTAAACCTTCAAAAAGTTCTCTCTTTATCAACTTAGTCCATAAACATTCGTCATATAAAAATCCTTCCATAAGAACTTTCATTGCTTCTTCTCTATTATGTGTAATAATATTATGACCACCATTTACTACAATTTTCTTATTAAAATGTATAATGCTACTACAATTTGAAATATCACATTCATTTTCTACACATATTTTATATAAAATTTCATACATATCCGGTTCTATATAATCATCACTATCAACAAATCCTATATACTCTCCACTAGCTACATCTAATGCGGCATTTCTAGCAGTTGCTTGTCCTCCATTTTCTTTATGAATAACAATTATCCTATTATCTTTCTTTGCATATTCATCACAAATTTCTCCACATTTATCTGGAGAACCATCGTCAACAAGAATTAGCTCAAAATCCTTAAATCTTTGATTAAGTATCGAATCTACACACTTATGTATATAATTCTCAACCTTATATACAGGAACTATAATGCTTATTTTTGGCCTCATACTTTTCCTCCTAATTGTAATCAAAATAAGATGTTAATTTATCATCTATAAAACTTTTAATTTTAGAATATAAACTATAATCATTACATTCAACTATAAATTCTAATCCTTGATTTTTCATCTGTTCTTTAGCTCCTACAAAATTTGTTGTTATTATTGTTTTATTTAATACTTTTGCCTCTGCAAGAGTTAAACAATACCCCTCATGTCTTGATGTCTGAACATATATATCTGCCATTTTCATATATGGATATGGATTAGTTTTAGCCCCCAACAAAATAAAATCATCTTTTAATTTATATTCTTTTATAATTTCTTCATATTTAGCCCGTGAGTTTCCTTCACCAATACAGTACCATCTAACTTTATATCCATCTTCCTTTAATTTAGCTAATGCTTTTATTCCTAAATCTTGTCCTTTTTCTATTGAGAGCCTTCCTACAGTTACTATTTTTATCCCTTTAAAGCTATTGTCAAAATCGACTCTTTCACAAGCCATTTTTCTTATTACTTCTTTTGAAATTATATTTTTAAAAACTGTTGATTTATTTGATAACTTAGGAAACTTTTCATCAAATCTATCTTTTCCTTCTTTTGATACAATAAAAATCCCATCCATTTTACTATATAACTTTAAATATAGATTAGTATTAATTTTATGTTTTGATATATCAAAATGTACCCATCCTATTTTCTTTTTAGCCTTAACTTTATGCGTTATATATGAATCTATTATTTCTGTTGGCCCTGCATAAGCTATAGCCACATCATATTCTTCTTCTTTTATAGGAATACCTCTTAAAATATTTTTATAATAAAAATACCTATTTTTAAAATATTTATCTATAAAATACGAACATACAAATAAACTTGCATCAATATATCTACTCTTATTTATATAATTTTTAAAAGTTAATTGTGGTGCTTCCATTATTATAGGTTTTATCTCTTTAAACCAACTTGCCTCTTCAACTTTAATCCAACTAGGTATATGATTTAGAAAACCTCCTTTTTTTTCCAAAAGCAAGACTGTAATTTCATAATTCTCTCTAGGAATTGAGGATAATAAAGAAAGTAATGATTTCTCAACTCCACCAATATTCATACTACTAACCATAAATAACAACTTTTTCATTACTCTCTTCTCACCTTTCTAGAAGCTAAACTTTTCTATTTCTCCACTAGTATCTACTAAGTTTTTTTCCAAATTATTACCTATAGAATCTTTCAGTTCTCTATCTTTTATAATTCTTTTAATAGCCTTATACATTTCATCTTGATTAAAATTAACTATTAGTCCTGTTTTCTCATTTCTAATCTGTTCATTAGCTCCTGTAAAATTTGTTGTTATTATTGGATTATTAAAACATCTAGCTTCAGCAAGTGTTATACAATACCCCTCATGCCTTGAACTTTGAACATATATATCACATTCCTTCATAAAAGGATATGGATTTCTTTTGCTTCCTAGAAAAATATAATTTTCTTGAAGATTTTTGTTTTTTACCATATCTTCAAGCTCTTTTCTCATATTTCCTTCACCAATGCAGTACCATCTAATTTCATATCCTTGTTTTATCAGCTTTTCTAAAACTGAAATTGTTATATCTTGTCCTTTTTCTCTACTTAATCTTCCAACTGTTAAGATTCGTATTCCGTTATAATTATCATTAAACCCTTCTTCATTCTTTGCCATATTTTTTATAAATGTTGAAGATATAATGTTAAAAAAAACTTCAGTTTTATCACTTAAACTTGGTATTAATAAATTTAATTTATTTTTTCCTTCTTCTGAAACCACAAAAATTTTATCAAATTTACTATACATCTTTTCCGCAAATCTTTTATTAAACCCAATTTTACTTATATCAAAATGAATCCATTGTACTCTTTTCTTAGCCTTTATCTTATTAGCTATAAAATATGTTATAAAATCCATTGGTCCAGCATAAGCTACTGCAATATCATATTCTTCTTCTAAATCACTTACATCGGTTAATAAATACTTATAATAATAAGAAATATCATCTTTTAATTTTGATATACAATAGTTTAAAAAGAGACTAAAAGAATTAGTATATTCTTTCTTACTTAATAATTCTTTAACACTTTTTATCGGTGGCTCATTAATATACTTTTTCAAATTTTTATATTCATCTAAATATTTAACTTCTACCCAATCTGGTATTTGATCTAAAAATCCACCATACTTTTCTAATAATAAAACTGTTACTTTATACTTTTCTTTCTGTAATTCATTTAACATATTTATTAAAGCTTTTTCTGTTCCACCTATGTTCATATTTATTAGCATAAACAAAATACTTTTCATATAACATCTTCCCTATAATTAAGATTCTATTAATTTATAGAACTTATCAATTTCTTCCACATTACCTTTTTTCTCATTTTCTAGATATTTAATTATATTTTTTCTTAAGCTTTCATCATTAATTAATCTCATAATTCCATTGAAAACAGCGTCTGAATTCATATCTACAACCAAACCATTTTTCTCATGAATCATTTGATTAAAAACAGCATCAAATCTAGTAGTTACAACTGGTTTATTTAACATTCTTGCTTCTGCAATTGCTAATCCAAAGCCTTCTAAATCTGATGTTTGTACATAAATATCACAAGCTTTTATGTATGGATAAGGATTAACTTTTAACCCTAATAATATAATATTTTCTTTTAAATTTTTCTTTTTAATTTCTAATTTTAATTTATTTTCTAGCTTTCCTTCTCCAAGTATTAGCCACTTAAAATCTATATTGGTTTCTTTTAATCTTTTAGCAGCATTTAAAACCCTATCAAGTCTTTTTTCTTCAGTTAGCCTTGCTAAAGTTATTATTTTTATCCCTTTAAATTGATTCAATTTTTCTATATATTCTTCATTAACTAATGACATTTTCTTTATGAAATCATAATTATTTATATCATAAATAACCTTAGTTTTTTCTTTATATTTAGGAAATGTTTCTAAAAAAATTTCTTTTGAAGAATCAGATACTATAATAATATTTTTATAAAGATTATAATATCTTTCTTGAAAAGTTTTTTCTTTACTATTCAATCTATAATCAGTATTTACCCACGCAATTTTTTTATTAGCATTTATCTTTTCTGCAACATAAAATGTAGGAATTCCTTGAGAATAACTTATAGCAACATCATAATAATTGCTATTTTCTTCAATAAATCTACCTATAAATCCCCAAAAAATCCTTGTTTTTTCAATATTATCACTTTTTTTAATTCTAATATTAGTTGAAAACTTTAACCTAGCAATTAACATTCTCATAGTTTTCACATCTTTTATTTCTGTAAATAAATTTTTCAAATTTTCAGATGAAAATTTAGTGTAATCTAAAGGACTTAATAAATTAACATCTTTAGGCAATAAACTTTCCAAAACACCACCATATCCAAACAACTGTAAATCAACATTATATTTTGAATAATCTATAAGATTTAATAGACTTATTAAACTTTTTTCTGCTCCTGCACAATTTAATGAATCTATTACAAAAAGAATTCTTTTCATAAAATTCGCTCTTCCTTTTTAATAATATTTTTAATCATTATTTAAAATTCTATTCTCATTAATCCGAGTTCTGATTTTTTTGATCCTAATTTTTTTAATATTTTGCTACTTAATATATAAATCCTATTTAAATTTGGATTAATTTGAAATAAGTGCAACTGCCAAATTAGCGCTCTTTCATTTTTTAAAGACTTTTCTATATTTCTAAAATTACTTTTAATATATTCTTTAATATCATTCATATAGTAATCTCTATTTTTTATATTTTTTTTCTTTTTCAATAAGTAATAATGTATCAAACTAGTTTTAAAAATTATTTTATAAGATTCATTAATTAAACTTATATATTTTTTTTCTATAAACTTATGTCTCTCTTGAAGGCCTTTTAAAATATCTAAGTTTCTTTCTGTATAAATAGCTACTATACTATCTTTACGTTGACGATAATAATACATTGGTTTATGGATAATTACATATTTATCTACTCTATCCATAACTTTATGAGCCCAAAATACGTCTTCAAATAAAACTCCTATCTTAAATGAAATATCTTTTATTAACACACTTTTATAAAGCTTTCCCCATGCAAAATTCTTAACTTTTTCATTTATAACAAGCTCATACATTAATTCCTCTCTATTTAAAACTACAGGACTCATATCCTCTAAATAATATCTATTGTCATAAAGCAAATAATCATCATAGGCATAATAAAATCCTGATTGAACAATATCTGCATTTAATTCTAATGAGGTTTTCATAAGGTCTGATACCATATCTTCACTAAGCCAATCATCACTATCTACAAAAATAACATAATCGCCAGTTATAAAATTCATTCCATAGTTTCTTGCATCTGATAACCCACCATTTTTTTTATGAAATACTTTTATTCTATTATCTTGTTTTTCATATAAATCAATTATTTCTCCACACCTATCTGGTGAACCATCATCGACTAATATTATTTCTAAATTTTTATAGCTTTGATTTATTATGCTATCAATGCACTTATTTAAATAATCTTGAACTTTATATATAGGAACAATTAAACTTACCTTAGGTAACATGAGACCCCTCCAATAATATTCTCTTTCTAATAAAAATTTTAGTTATTAACAATAATTCTAATTAATCAAATCATATAGTTTATTTAACTCATTAGAATTTCTATAATCACTTTTTTTACAATTATAGGCTAACTTATCTCTCAAAGCTTTATCTTCAAATAACTTTGCTATTCCATCTGCTATTCCTTCAATAGTTGAATCACATATATATCCATCAAAGTCTTCTTTAACTTGACTTTTTGCTGTTGTATAATTTGTTATCATTACAGGCTTACCTAATATTTGAGCTTCTCCTACAGTAACAGCTTTTCCTTCATATCTAGATGGTTGAACATATAAATCACATTTTTTCATATATGGATAAGGATTAAATTTCTTTCCTAATAATATAAAACTTTCTTGAAAATTATTTTCTTCTATTAGTTTTCTGATAATCTCTTCATCTCCACCATATCCAACCACATACCACTTAATATTAGTTAATCCTCTTTCATGTAGAATTTTTAAAGCTTTTACGGCTCTATCAATTCCTTTTGCATGAGAAAGCCTTGCTACAGAAAGTACTTTAAAACTATTATCTTCTTCTATACATTCTATATTTTCTTTTGCCATCTTTTTTATAAAATCTGGTGAAGTTATATTTTCTATAACTTTAATCTTTTCCTTTAAAATGGGATATTTAGTTAAAAAAGCATTTTTGCATTCCTCTGATACAGCAATAATATGATCAAATTTATCCCACATTTTTAGATCCAGATTAACATCTGTTTCTATAGTTGAGTAATCTGTATGAATCCAAGCTATCTTTTTCCTTGCCTTTACATTTTCAGCTATAAAATAATGTGGCCAAAGATAACTTATTGCAACATCATATTCCTTTTCTATTTTAGGTAAGAAAGGAAGAGCATATTTCCACATAAGCTGCATTTGATAAACACCATACTCATTAGTTTTATTGATTTTTCCTTTTAAATTAGCAAATATCCTTGCTAAAATCCTTGAACTTCCTAATAAGATATTTCCTTGTTTAAAAGTTTCTACTATAGATTTTCTAAAAGTTGAATACTTCCTATCTTCTTTTAAAAGATTAACCTTGTTGTTGAGTAATGGCATAAAATCTCCAGTGTGACTATATAACATTAAATCAACTTCATGATTATCATAATCAAAATTATCAAGCATACTTATTAGACTTCTTTCAACGCCTCCAACTTCCATATCAAAGGATCCTATTAATACTTTTTTCAAAAACTTCACCTACTATCTTAATTAATCCTATAAACCCTCAATAAAGTATTTATTATATTTTCTAAGTCATAACCATTATTTTCAAAAGCTTCTTCTATCAATTGTTTATTCTTATTTTTATTTTTAACTAATTTTAAAGCTTCCTCACTCCATATATTATCCCCATCTTTTAGCCTCATTTTTTTTAACAATCCTAATCCTAAATCAGCTTCAGGCTGTATTGCCTCTGATACTAGACAAGGCAACCCACAGGCTTGTGCTTCTAACATAACTAAGCCTAATCCCTCATATGTAGATGGAAATACAAATAAATCTAAGGAATTTAAAATTTTTTCTGTATCTTCTCTTAACCCTAATAAATAAACTTTTTTCTCTATTCCTAATTCTCTGCACTTATACTGAATTTCTTTTTTTAGTTCTCCCTCTCCAACTAAGATGCACCTTACATTTCCATTCTTCTTAATCATGTTATTTATTATGTCAATTAAAAAACTATGATTCTTAGATGACTTAAAAGTTCCTATATGTCCAACTACAATTTCCTCTTCACTTATTCCAAGTTCTTTTCTTATGTTACTTTCATTACACTCTAAGAATTTTAAATAATCTATATAATTAGGAAGTTTAATATAATTTTTATTTCCTGTTATTGCTTGTCCAAATAAATATTTTCCTGCATCATCACTACAAGCTAAATAATTAGTAGAAAAGATTTTTATAATCACTCTCATGGATGTCATGTATATTTTTCTAAGAAAACTTATATTATTATCTAAATTTGTATGTGCATGAGATATTCTTACTTCAACTCCACATATTTTTGCTGCAATCATAGCAATTCCACAATTAAATAATGTATGAGCATGAACTGCATCATAAGGACCATATTCTCTTATAACTTTACATAAATCCTTTATAGATTTATAAATTCCTTTCCTATTAGGCGAACTAAGTTTTATTATTTTCCCACCTAAAGATTCTATTTCTTTATCATAGTAAGCTTCTCTTTCATAGTAGGATATAAAATCAAAACTTATATCTTTGTTTATTTTTCTATACAGGTTCATGAGCATTGTTTCTGTTCCTCCAATGTTCATTCCACCAACTATATGAAGTATTTTTCTCACTTTGTCCTCCAAATAATTTTAATAGTAAAAATATTTACTTATACTGAAATTGCTTGTATATACTATTCCTAAACTTATCTTATATTCATAAATAAAAAATAAAAAATAACATACTAAAAATCCATAATAAATTAGCCGCTTTTCACTTTTTTCAAAACAATTCTTTATTATGTATGCTAATAATACAAAACTATAAATTTGAAAATATATAGTAAATCTTGCAAAAATCCAGTTATATAAAGAGAATCCCATTATTAAAAAGCTAATTAAGCTCATATTTACAAAAATATTAGCATATGACCATTCTTTTAATTTATCTCTCTTTATATAAGATAAAATTACTGGTATAGCAAATACTATAACCCTTAATATATTACTTCCACCTTCATTAAAGTTCTGATAATCAGCATATTTAGAATTGCCTAATAAATTATAGATAATTTCCATTAATGGCTCGTATAAAACCATTCCTATTAAAAATAAAATTAATAATTGGTAGATTCTTTTAGACCATGCTTCATTTCTAACAACATAATATGCTGGAATCATGACTAAAGCTGATGTATGAAAAGTAGTCATTAAAATACATAAAAATAAATACTTTTTAAATTCTCCTCTTAATATGAAAGAAGTTCCTGCAAAAATTATTGATGCTGCTAGAGATTGTCTTATTCCATTCATTGTAACTAGATAATAACCAGATGCTACATATACAAAAATAGCTAGCTCAAAATAACTGTCCTTACAATACTTTCTTATTGTCCATAAATTTAGTATTGTAGTAATTATTCCAGTAACAAATATCATAAACTGTGGATCTTTAGATATACTTTTTAAAATGGCTAAAAATAGAACAAATCCTAGTTCATATCCTCCCTTTGGATCATATCCTGGTTCTATTAAACTATATAAATGGACATAAGCTGGAGTATCTCCTATTCCCCATCTTAATCCAGCAATCAATGCCAATATTAATATTGCAAATATAGAAAAATATAAATTAGGATAATTTTTTTTATTTTTTATTATTCTAGCTATTAAAGAAAATACATATGATCCTATTAAAGCAAAATAAAAAGCAGCCATTAAATTCTCCTTTCATTTTTCTTAATTAACCTTTTATCTTTATATACAAATAAAGTAACATTCCCATTGGAATTGATAATAAAGTTAATATTTTTTCAGGAGATTCTATTAAAAAGTTTTTATTCTTACTAATAAAAGAACTTGCTACATAATGTATGCTCTCTTTAAACTTAAATTTTAATGTAGCTTTTGAGTTCTTAATATTTTCAATTCGATAAAAAGCAAATCCTTTGGGATTATTTTTGTATTGTTTTATCATATTTTTTGATGAGCCATCTTCTAAGTACTCAACTACACATAAAATATCATTAATCAAAGCTAATCTATACTCCTCATCTAATTTATAGTATTTATAAGCTAGTCCAACATATTTTTCCCCTTCAAATATAGGGTATGGAAACTTTTTAGTTAATTCACTTCTATATACTAACTTCTTATCACCAGGTATTTTATATTTATTATTTATCTCAAATAAAGTTGCTTCTTTTAACCCCTCCGGAAATTTTTTCCCAATCACATCACCATTTTCATAAGAATCTAATCCAACTAAACCAGATATTTTTTTGTTGTGTTTTACTCTATTCCAATTTTTATTTATCTTTTCTACTGCATCTCTTGGCATATAGTCATCAGAATCTATACATATATTTAGCTCTGTATCTATGTTTTCATATGCTGTATTATGAGCTCCATGCATCCCCTTATTACTTTGATAAATATATGTTATTTCAAAATCATTTTTCTCATGTATCCACCTCTTTACTACATCCTTTGTACCATCAGTTGACCCATCATCTATTATTAACCATTTAAAATCTTTACAACTCTGATTTTTCAAACTTTCATAACATTTGTGTAATGTATGTACCCTATTATACGTTGGGGTAAACACTGTTAATAATTTTTCCACATTAATACTCCTTATAAAATCAACTTATTAAACTTTTATATTTTTTTTCTATTTTCTCAACATAAGATTCTATATTATAATTTTCTCTTACAAATCTACTTGCTTCCTCTCCATACCTTTCAACTTTATTTTCATCATCTTTTATATATTTTAGAGAATTTATAAAAGTTTTATAATCTCCCTTTTTTATTAAAATTCCTGTTTTATCGTTTATCAATTCTCCAATGCTTCCTACATCCATAGATACTATTGTTTTTTTAAATGCCATAGCTTCAAGTAAAACCATTGGTAACCCTTCATATAAAGATGGAAGAAAAAAAACATCTATTATTGGATAAAATTTGTACGTATCTTCTTGAAATCCTGTTAATATAAAATATTCTTCTAAATTTAATTCTTTTATGAGTATTTTAATTTCCTGTTCTTGAGAACCACTTCCCACTAAAAGGAAAGCACAATCATTGAAATATTCCTTATATTTTGATAGTTCTTTTATAAATGGATTAATACCTTTTTGTTCATCTAACCTTCCTATAAAACCAAGTATTTTCTTATTCTTAGGAATCTTAAACTTCTCTATAATTTCCTTACTCTTATTAAAGTCAAATTTATTTATTTCTTTTATATCCATGGCATTAGATAATACTTCTGTTTTATCAGTTCTAAAGTATTTAGTATTTTTCTTATAAAACTCATAAACTAAACTCCCACAACTTATGTTGTAGTCATATCTAGGTCTAAAATAACTATCTAAAAGTTTATTAAAATTTTTTCCTTTTAAAAATGGATAGCAATTATGTATGTGAGATATAACTTTAATATCAAGCCTAAAAGTTCTTTTTACTAAATAAGCATTTAAAGAAGCATTATTATCATGAGCATGTATTATTTTTATATTATTTTTTTCTATAATATTTTTTAAAAATCTTAATGTCTTAAATATATTCTTATTTGAAAAAGTGGTATCATAGCTTTCTATCCCTTCTTTTTTAAAAATTTCACTTAAGTTTTTTCCTCCACAAACAACAACTGGAGTGAATTTCTTCATATTTTTACATATTAATAGAGCCATTTTTTCTGCCCCACTTAGCTTATTCATTGGTAATATATGAAGACATTTTTTCATTCTGATTCCCTCCTTCTTGAAGGCTATCGTATACAAAACTAAGTTCTGTTAATATATTTGAAATAGAATACCTTTCAACTTCTTTTAATATCTTATTTTTATTAGCTGATGTTAAATAAAATTTTTCTATAGCTTTAGCTGTTGCTTCATAATCATTAACTTCTACCAAAGCTCCAATAAAATCATTACAAACTATATCTCTATTTCCTCTTATATCAGTGGCAACTATTCTTTTCCCATTAGCCATAAGTTCCATTAAGTTTCTAGGTAATCCTTCTCTATACGAAAAAAGTACTCCTATATCACTTGCATTTATTAATTCATTTACATCTTTTCTAAATCCTAAAAAAACTATATTTTTTTCTAAATTTCTTTTTTTAACTTCATCTTTTAAAAATTCAAGTTTTTTTCCTTCTCCAACAATTAAACATTTTATGTTTTGGTATTTATTTTTTAATAATTCTATAGCCATTATAAGCTGTAGTTGGTTTTTATTTTCATTAAGTTCAGCAATCATTATTACTACAAAATCATCATCTTCCACTCCTAAAACTCTTCTCTTTTTATTTCTTTCACCATCACTTAATAAACTATATTCATTGATATTTAATCCAACTCCATTTATTAAATAAGCTTTTTTCGATTTTAACTTCTTTTTAGTTATTTCAAAATCTTCCTTATTTATATTTATGGTTATATCTGTAAGCTTAGACATAATCTTCTCTATAGGATAATAAAGAATCCATCCCATCTTCGGTCCATTTTTAAAAAAATGATATCCGTGAGCTGTATAAATTGTTTTTAAATTTTTAAATTTAAGCTTTAACAACCTTCCATATATAGATGCTATAGGAGTGTGAACATGAATCATATCATATTGATTTTCTTCTTGTATTTTTATTAATTCATTAAAAGCTTTTAAATTATCCAAACTTAAAGGATTTCTACTAAAAGGTATATTATAAATTTTTATACCCTTTTTAATTAGTCTTTGATCTATCTCCTTATCCATATAACAGGCACAATTAACCTCATATTTATTTTCTATAAGCATTTCTATATGAGGAATTAAAAATGCATTTATAGTTCTACTAACTGTAGTTACATATAAGATTTTTTTCATATTCACACCTTCTCTAATTTATAAATTAATATTCCTAGCTGGAACCCCTATTGAAGTGGTATATTCAGCTACATCCTTTACTACAACAGCACCTGCTCCAACTATAGAACCTTTTCTAACCTTTTTATTTTGAATAATGGTTGCTCCAGAACCAATTAAGGCACCTTCCTCTATATAATCATGCCCTGAAATATTAACATTCCACAAAAGTGAAACATAATCGCTAATCACCGAATTATGACCTATTCCACACTTGGGGCTTATAATAACTTGATTGCCTATTTTCACATCAACAGTAATAATAACTCCTGGATAGATAATTGTTCCCTCCCCAATATTATTACTTTCATGAATGTACACATCTGGATGTATTAATGTTATAAAATTAACCTTATTATTAATTTTTTCTACAATATTTCTTTTTACTTTATAATCAGTAATTGCTACTATAACATTGACATTTTTATTTTGAGTCGCATAATCTATCAACCAATTTAATCCACCTAAAACCTTATATCCTAATACATTCATACCTTGTATTTTTTTATTATCATCAACAAAACCTAAAACATTCCAAATCTTTTCTTTTTTATTTATTTGATTAATAATATAAATTAATTCTTGTCCTACTCCTCCGGCACCTATTATTATTAAATCTCTCATTATTAATTACTCCCATTAAATCTAACTGTGGTAGCCATACCCTCTTTATTTATTCCATCCCGCTTAAATAATTTAGAAAAAGTTAAAATAAATATTTTAAAATCTAATTTTAAAGACCAATTATCTATATAAAAAATATCTAATTTAAATTTTTCTTCCCAAGTTATAGAATTTCTCCCATTTATCTGAGCCCAACCTGTTAATCCTGGTAGAACTTCATGTCTTCTTATTTGTTCTTTACTATATAAAGGAAGATAATCTACAAGTAGTGGTCTTGGCCCTACTAAACTCATATCTCCTTTCAATATATTTATTAGTTCAGGAAGCTCGTCCAAACTTGAAGATCTCAGCTTCTTACCAAAAGACGTTAATCTCTCTTCATCTGGAAGTATATTTCCCTCTTTATCTATGCATTCTTTCATTGTCCTAAATTTTATAATTTTAAAAATTCTATTATCTTTTCCTACTCTTTCTTGAGTAAATATAATAGGACTCCCAAGTTTGGTTTTAACTAAAACTGCAACTATAACAATTACTGGGAATAGCGCTATAAGCGACCCTAAAGCAATGCATATATCTAAAATTCTTTTTATAAAAATCTGATATTTTTTCTTTGACATACTTCCCTCCTTATTTAATTTTCATATAATTATTTTTACAAAAAAATTTCTTTCGAGCTCATATTACACCATTTTACTTTTTTGTTAAAGCCTAAAAAAATTCATATTTTTTTCTATTTGTTTATTTTTATAAATTAATATAATATTTAGATATATCGTATTAAATTTATAAAAAAAATATTTTAATTAGTAAAACATTATAACTTTCCTTTATTTATTCTATGTGATTATTTTGGCTTATATACTGGTATTTATAAAGTCATTAAATTTTAATCTCTTAAAATTTAATGACTTTTTTCAACATTTTTTTCTTGTTAATTTTTTTTTAATTTTAAATTTTAATATATAAAAGATATATTTTTATTTATAATAATTCTAAAAGATATAAATATATCACATTATTTACCTTTAATTTACATATTTTTCTCTATTTATAAAAAATATAATGTTACTATTATTAGTATAATTTTTATAAATTTTAATTTTGAAAGGTGTTTTTATATTGAAGAATTTAAAAGAACTATTAAAAAAAATAAAATGGATATATCTACAGTCAAAGCTAATACTTCCTATTTTAATTCTAATAGTATTTATAAGCTCATTTTTTTCATTGATAGGAGTTTATGATGCTATTGTTTCAAAAAACTTAATTGATAGCGCAATCTCTGGAAATACTAATTCTGTTTTAAAATGGTTAGTAATAATGGCCTCTATAATGTTACTTAATATAATTAGTTATCCAATAATATCTTTAATAAACACTTATACTTCAACAAAAATGTCTCAAACTCTTCAAAAAAAAATTTATGCACATATAACTTATAGTAACTGGCAAGAATCTTCTAAACATCACAGTATGAACTTATTAACTAGATTAACTAATGATGTTTCCACTATTACAGGAACAGTTATGCAAACAATTCCTTCTATAATCTCCTTATCAATAACTCTTCTTGCATCCTTTACAACTCTAATATATTTATCTCCTGCCATTGCAGTAGTAGCTATATTTATAGGCCCATTTTTATTATTAATAAGTAGATTATTTGCAAAGAAACTAAAAAAAATTTATAAAGAAATTCAAGAAGAAGATGTTAAGTATAGAACCTTTATTCAAGAAAGCATAAAAAATTTAATTATTGTAAAAACCTTTTGTCTAGAAAAAGTTAACTTAGATAAATTAAGTAAAATTCAAAAAAAAAGATTTGAACTTAGTTTAAAAAATACTAAAATAGGAATTAAATCTGGAATAACTTTAAGTATATGCTCCTCTATAGCATATTTCACAATATTTTGCTGGGGTGCTCTAAACCTTTCAAAAGGAATAGGAACCTATGGAACTCTTATGGCAATGCTTCAACTATATAATAAAGTTCAAGGTCCTTTTTCAGCATTAGCTAGTAAATTCCCTAGTTTAGTTGGAGCTATAGCTGCTACCGAAAGGCTTATGGAAATTGAAGAATTATCACTTGAAAAACATAAAGATCTAAAAGAAGGTATAAATAGACTATGTCTTCCTAAAGTAAATAATAAAAAAATTATAAATAATATGATTTCTAGTACAAATTCACATGATATTTTTTATTCAAAAGATTATTGTCCTAATAAAATAGATTTTGGTATCAATTTTAGCAATGTTTCATTTTCGTATGATAAAGATAAGCCTATTTTAAAAGATTTAAATCTTTCCATAGAGTCTGGAGAAATAATAGGATTAATTGGACCTTCTGGACAGGGAAAAACAACATTAATAAAAATTATTTTATCTTTACTTAATATAGATAATGGAAATATATGTTTAAACTTAAAAGAAAATACTCGATCTTTACTTGCTTTAGATTCTTTAAATGAAAGAGAAGAAAAAAATTCATATAATTATAATAGCGAATTATCACCTCTTCATAGGGAACTTATATCATATGTTCCTCAAGGTGATACACTTTTTTCTGGAACAATAGAAGAAAACCTACGATATGGTAAACCTAATGCAACCTTAGATGAAATAATAAAAGCTACTAAAAAAGCATGCGCTTTTGATTTCATAGAAGAATTAACTGATGGATTTAATACAGTTATTGGAGAAAATGGACTTGGCATATCAGGAGGCCAAGCTCAAAGAATTGCTATAGCAAGAGCTTTTTTAAAAGATAAACCTATATTAATACTAGATGAAGCAACATCTGCATTAGATCCTGAAACAGAAATTAAAGTTATTAATGAAGTAAAAAACCTTTCTCATAAGCCAATCTGCATAATAATAACTCATAGACCATTGGCTTTAGGTATATGTACTAGAATTTTAGAACTTAAATATGGAAATATTAAAGAAGTTTCAAAAGAAGATTTTAAAAATTTAAAGAAAATCAAAATATAAAATCAATGGGTTGTATCAAAATCTAATACTTATTTTAATACAACCCATTTTTTTAATTATATATTTTTAACTGTTCCTAAGATTTTTTTATACCACAGCAAGGACAATCTATTTGGCCTGGTGCTCCATGTATATGCTCATTTCCACTTTTATTACATTCGCAATCTTGCCATGGTGGTGCAAATGTATCAACCTCTCCATCATTTGTGTTTTCAACACCTAAAATCATTAGCTCTGGATTTTCCCATTTTCTCATAAAAACTCACTCCTAATTTATTAATATTTATATTTAATAGTTATCAATTTGTTTAAAATTTTCTTAATAACTATCTATATATCATAAAAATTTAGTTACATAAAATTTTTTTAATCAACTTATAAACTTATCTTACTTTTCTATACAATAAATTTTTATTTATTACTTAACTTAAATTCAATTTATTTTACAAAGCAACCAACTCTTGTATAATTTAAATCTCCATTTCCACCCGTAACAAATGTTTGACCATATCTAAGCCATGAATGAGCTACCATACTGTTTTTTTCTCTAGCAACTCCTAAATATAAAGTAGTTTTTATCCCTTTATCTTTTAAAATCTTTTGTGCTGTCATAGCTTGTACTAAGCATTTACTTTCCCATGGAGTATGTGAACTTGCAAGTTTAACAATAAAACCTACTTCTTTTACAATTTTATAATGCTCTATGTCAATTTTAAAATCGCTTTCCTTACCTTTTTCTCCAAGTAATTTTTTCACCTTACTGAAACTTATATTTAATATAATAAATCTATAGAATCCACAAAGTATAACTGCTTTACAAAACATAACTTTACTTTCAAAATCTATTTTAAAAAAAGTTTTAATCTTTCTAATTAATAAAGACAATTTCTTCATGTCTTAACTTCTCCAAATACTCTAAAACTTTGCTTTCACAAGTTCCTCTATCTATATCATATTCTTTTATTATTGACTCTATTATCTCTGAAACACTTTTAGGTTCATTAATTGTATCCCATATAGCACTTCCTGTTTCATTTAGCATAAAATACTTTCCCTTATCTAAATCCATCATTATCTTTTCTTTATTTAATTCAGTTACATCTACATCCTCTTTTTGAGAAACTATTGAATCTAAACTTATTAATTTACTAACCATTATAATTCCCTACCTTCATATAAATAAATTTAAACATTACACTTTAACATTAATTCTCTTTCTATAAGTTCAATTTGTCTATCTACAGAAAATTGATTCTTAGGACGCTTTATTCTAAATACTAATGTATTTTTAGCTATGTTTATAACCTTTTTAAAATAAGCTGGAGGGATTCCATGAGGCGCTATAATTTCTATTCTATATATATTTCTTAGAATTGTTTTCATCTTTTCTCCTCCTGAAATCTCTTCTATTTTAACTTCTTCCCCATCATAAGGTTCAATTTCAAATATAGCTTGTAGCGTTCTTTTTTCTTTTACAAAACTTTCATGTGTAGGGATTACATATTTTTCCCTATCTTCATCTATTAACTTAAAATCATCAATCCTATACCCCATCTTTTCCATAGCATCCCTACATATTTTTTGCTGAGGATATGCTGGCTCAATAAATATTTCATCTTGAAGTTCTATAGTTGAACATACATCATCAGCCATAAAAGGATATTCATAATGTCTAAAGTAATTTGTTAACGTGGATTTCCCGGCTCCACTTTGTCCAGTCAGAATTATTGCATTTTCTCCTATTAATATGGCTCCTCCATGAATTGCTACTTTATTTCTTTGTAATAAAATCATTCCAAAGGATGTTCCTAAAATAAAGGTTTTAATTCCTTGATTATCTGCATTTTCTGAAGGCTGTACAACTATATTCTTCCCATCATATATATAAAAACTTCCTATATTTTTTACAGTAAACACCATACTATCAACATCATATTTAAACCAAGAATAACTCGGTATTTTTTCAATAACATCTTTAGGAATTATATCTTTTTTAATTTTAATATCTACTTTATTTTCATTCTTATCTATTGATAAAAGTTCTGGAATCTCTATATCAGATTCCACAGTTAACCCATAAACCTTGTAAAACCACTTTTTCATAAAATCTTCCTCATGATATATATTTTTATAATTATTTAAGCTATAACACTTCCTAAAATTAACTACTTATATTTAATTTTAATAGTAATACATCCAGGATCATCCTTATTTAATTTTGTTAATTTTACTTTTATTTCTCCCCACCTAAAAGACCGTTTTTGCAAGCTTAAATCTTCTATATCTACTCCTAAATTACGTTTTGTCCATTCTTCATAAAGTTTAAATTCATTATTATCTATATAATCTATACTTCTTAATTCTATCTCTTTTGGATTAACACCATTAAAATTCAAATCAATAAAAAATTCTAGATTATCAATTTTAATAGGCTCTAAAATTTCATATTTATATCTATTGTTAAATTCCGAATGTATATATCTATAATTATTTTTTAAATATCTTTGAAAAAGGAACCTTATAGTTCTTTTCTTCACTGTCTTTTTTCCAATTTTAATTTGTCCCTTGCATAAACTCATAAATTCCTCCCCTCTACCTATTTTTTAGTTAAATTAAGTTCCTCTAAAAGTTTTCTTTTCTTTTTTGACACAGTAACTGATTTTGTCAAAAATCTTATTTTATTTTTTAAGGAATAATCTTTATTTAACACACCCGCCCCTAAATGATGTGCCCAAGCTACAGGAGTTAGTATTTTATTATCTTGAGCATACTTATATTTTTCTGACATATTTTCTACTTTAGGAAATACTAAGTCTAAATATTTTTCACTAATACTTTTCTTTTTTTCTTTTTCATCTTTACTATAAGCAAAATCAGCTCCTAAAGTTCCAATGACATCTTTTTTTCCAAAAACTCCACTATTAAAAATATTTTGTATTAAATCTTCTACTAATTCATTCTCAACACTTCCACTATTTGATATCTCCATTGGAATTTCTATATTAAATAACTCTTCACAACATTTAAAGATAGCCAAAATAAATTTTTCAGCTCCACATTCTATTGCTTTAAACATAAAGCTTTCCCAATTTATTTCATCACCCTTTTGTTCTACAAGAAGTACTAAATCGCATAGCTGTCTAAGTCCAAATCCTCCACAAACTATGTGCACCGCCATATGCAAACAAAGATGTAATGCTAAATCTTCCCATCCTAAAGATAGTACTTCTGCTTTCACAATTTTAATCTTCATTGAGTTTTTCCATATATCTTTTTCAAATTCTTTTGTTCCTATAAAATAATCATCATTCACTAAAGTCCAGTGTACTTCAACAGGCCTATATTTTTCATGGCTGAAAACTAAATGTGCCCCATGTTCGTCTTCGCATTCCTCTAGTTTATATCCTAATTCTTGCAAAAGCTCTGTTACTCTTTCTAAATCCTCTTCATGAACCAAAACATCAGAATCACCCATAGTTCTAAATTCTGGTTTTGGATATAAATCTCTTACAACTAATCCTTTAAGAACTATTACATCTATGTTTTCTTCATTAAATTTTTCAAGCAGTTTTCCAACTTGATTATAATGTGATATATGGCCTACTCCAGTAAAGAAGGTACTTTTCTTCCACTGATTAAGCTCCTCTCTGCTTAATCCTTCTAATGATTTTATCCCATATATAGATGAATAAATTAATGCGCTTATTTCATGAGCATTAGCTTCACACATTATTTCATTCCATTTAGAAATGCTTTTAAAATCACTAAGCTTTTCTCCATGTATAGCTAAATTTAATAATTTTATTATTTGCCTTTGAGAACGCTCCATCAACTTCTTCCTTTTTACCTTTCATATTAAATATTTTTATAAAAATAATTCCTTTATAATTTGTGAAACTCTATTTATATCCTCTTCAGTCATTTTTGTATCGCTCGGAAGGCAAACTCCCCTGCTAAAGATATCTTCACCAACACTAATACCTTCTTCATTATGATTAAAAAATTCAAAATCTTTATAAAATGGCTGTAGATTCATAGGTTTCCAAATAGGTCTTGATTCTATATTTTCTTTTTCAAGCGCTTTTATTATATCTATAGGCTTAACTTTTGATTCCTCTTTTAAAGTTATTATGCTAAGCCAGTAATTAGGTTCACCATACTGGCATATTGGTGCCATATCTATATAATCTATCGCCTTAAAAGCTTCCTTATAACTTTCAAAAATATATTTTTTATTTTCAATTCTCTTTTCTAAAACCCTTAACTGACCTCTTCCTATTCCTGCAACTACATTGCTCATTCTATAGTTATATCCGAGCTCTTTATGTTCATAATGTCTTTCATTTTCTCTAGATTGAGTTGACCAAAACCTTGTTTTTTCTATCATATCTTCATTATTAGAAACAAGCATTCCTCCGCCAGAAGTTGTGATTATCTTGTTCCCGTTAAATGAATATATTCCATAATCCCCTATTGTTCCACTCATTTTCCCTTGATATGTTGCACCTAATGATTCTGCAGCATCTTCTATTATTGGAACTTTATAAAAATCACATATTTCCTTTATTTTATATAAATCTGCACTTTGTCCATATAAATTTACTACAATAACAGCCTTAGGAAATTGTCCATCTTCCTCACATCTCTTGAAAGCTTTTTTTAGTGCTATTGGAGACATGTTATAACTATTAGGTTCAGAATCTATGAAAACTGGTTTTCCTTTCTCATAAATTATAGGATTACAACTTGCTGCAAATGTTAAACTCGAGCAAAAAACTTTATCTCCTTTATTTATTCCTATACACTTCAATGCCATATGAATAGCTGCAGTTCCTGAAACTAAAGCTGCTGCACTTTTTATCCCTACATAATCTGCTATTTCTTTTTCAAAGGCATTTACATTTGGTCCAAGAGGCGCTATCCAATTGCTTTGAAATGCCTCCTTTACAAATACTTCTTCTAAACCTCCCATATGAGGTGAAGCTAAAAATATTCTCTTTTTCCCCAAAATAAATCCTCCTAAATTGTTTAACTTAATACTCTTTTTAAATTAATACTTTTACCAAAATAAACATAATATTTTTAATTTTAAATAATTAATTTTACCAATATAAACTTACCTAAATGAAATTTTAAAATTATATTGCTTCACTTGCTTCATGTAACGCAACCTCATTAAAAACACTATTATTTTCAGTGTCCAACCTTTTATATGTCTTTACAATAAATTGAAGTGCTGTTTTTAGTGTTTCCACATCCCCAAGATCAGCAATTTTTTTTAAAGCATTTACGCCTAACTTTAACATTTCAAAATCATACTCCCCCGGCTTAGCAATAAATATCTTTTCATGACTTGTTTTTCTTAACCCTTCTTCATCCATAAGAAGTTCTTCGTATAATTTTTCACCTGGTCTAAGACCTGTTATTTCTATTTTTATATCAACTTCTGGTTCAAATCCTGAAAGCTTTATTAAATCTTTAGCTAAATCATATATTAGTACTGGATTACCCATATCAAGTACAAATATTTCTCCACCTTTTGCATAAGCTCCTGCCTGAAGAACAAGCTGAGCAGCCTCTGGAATAAGCATAAAATACCTTGTTATTTTTTTGTGAGTAAGAGTTACTGGTCCTCCTTTAGCAATTTGTTTTTTAAATAACGGAATTACAGACCCATTGCTTCCAAGAACGTTACCAAATCTTACAGCAACAAATTCCGTATTAGAATTTTTATCTATAGCTTGTATTATCATTTCGCACATTCTTTTTGAAGCTCCCATCACATTTGTTGGATTAACAGCCTTATCCGTTGAAATTAATACAAATCTTTCAGCTCCGTATTTATGTGCACATTCTGCAACATTTAATGTTCCAATAACATTATTTTTAATCGCTTCTTCTGGGTTACGTTCCATAAGAGGAACATGTTTATGAGCCGCAGCATGAAAAATTACTTGTGGCTTATATTCATTAAATATATTTTCAAGACGCTTTTCCTCTCTTACAGAAGCTATTAATACCTTTTCTTTGAGATTTTTAAAATTACTTATAATTTCATTTTCAAGTTCATATGCATTATTTTCATAAATATCTAAAATTAGAAGTAATTTAGGTGAAAATTTAGCTATTTGACGACATAACTCGGAACCTATTGATCCTCCCCCGCCAGTTACCATAACTACTTTATTTTCTATATAGTCCTTTATTCCTTTCTTATCTAAAATAACTTCTTCTCGCCCTAAAAGATCGCGTAAATCTATATCCCTCATTCTGTTTAAACTTACTTTTCCTCCTATAAGTTCATACATTCCTGGAATTATTTTAACTTTTGCTCTTGTACTTTGGCATATTTCTATAATCTCTTTCTTAGTTTTTCCATCAACTGAAGGCATAGCAATAAGTATTAAATCAACATTTTTTTCTTCTGATATCTCTATAATTTTATTCCTATTACCAAGAATTTTAATTCCCCTAAGATACGTACCTATCTTACTTGGATTATCATCTATAACCCCAATGACCTTCTGTTTAATAGGATTTTGTTTTCTAATTTCTTCTATTATAAGCTGTCCACATGAACCAGCTCCTATTATTAATATTTTTTCCAAATTACTAATATTACTTGAATTTAATAAAACTCTGCCGTGTGAAATCATTCTTCTGTAAATTCTAAACGACACCCTTATTCCTATTGTAAAAATCATTATAAATAGCCCTGCTAAAAGCACTGTAATATGATCTATATAATATATACTTGATATAATTGTGCTAGTAATTAATATAATACCTGTAGCAATTAAACAAGCTATTAATCCAAAAGCCACTTCATCAATTCCTACAATAGTCCATATACTCTTATACATTTTAAATATAGATAGCATCATTAAATATATTGTTACTATTACTGGTAAAAATAATATCAATCCATTTCTTTCATCCATAATAAAATCAAAGTTAAATCTTATTATAAACGCTAATATATAAGAATTTACTATTATTAGAGTATCTAATGACATCAAAAACAGAGCCTTAACTTTACCTTCTTTCTCCATTTTATTCCTCCAAAATAAAATTTATTAGGATCTAACCTTTAATTTTTTCTTTTTGTTATCTTCAGCGTAGTAATAAATTTTATTATTCCCTTTTATACCATTTAATACTGATCCTAAAACATTAGCTCTAACTTTTTCTAGTTCTTTGTAAGCTTTTATTATTGACTCCTTTGATGTTGATTCTGCTCTTACAACTAATATTGTTCCATCACATTTTCCTGCCAAAATCTGTGCATCAGTTACAGCTGTTAATGGAGGTGTATCTAAAATTACATAATCATAACACACACTTAATGCCTTCAAAAGATTTTCCATTGATTTGGAAGACAAAATTTCTGAAGGATTGGGAGGAATTCTTCCAGAAGTTATTACACTAAAGTTTTCATTTAATATCTGTATTACATTATTTAAATCGTTTTTACCAATAATATATTCTGTTAGTCCAATAGAATTAGATATACCAAACTTCTTATGAATTGTCGGTCTTCTTAAATCACAGTCAATTATTATTACTTTCTTATTATTTTGTGCTATTATTGAAGCTAAATTACCTGCTACGGTTGATTTTCCTTCACCTGGTTCTGAACTTGTTACAACAATACTTTTTAACTCTTTATCTATGGATGAATACTCTAAACTTGTTCTTAATACCCTATAGCTTTCTGCTGCTATTGATTTTGGATCTTTATCTACTAAAAACACCTAATCCCCTCCCCTCCTTCAACTAATCATGTATTGGTATTTCACCTATTACTGGAATAGGTAAAATCTTTTCTAGTTCTTTTTTGTTTTTTATAGAATTATCTAAATAATCTAAAATAAAAATCACCCCTAAAGCTATTACTAATCCAGCTATTACCCCAACCAAAATAACCTTTTTTTTGTTTGGCATAATTGTTATTGACTTTGGATAATCTAATATTTCAATATTAGAATTTACTATATATTCTCCAACTGTACTTTCAAATTCATCAGTCATAACCTTAATAATTTGATCAACTTCCTCTTTATTATAAGATCTATAGCTTATTTCTAAAGTTGGTATTGATCCATTGCCTGGTATAAAAGATAAACCTGATCTAACATAATTAGTTGGTAAATCTATATTAGCTTTCTTTAAAAGCTTTGATACAACATCCTCATTATTGAAAATTTCTACATAAGCTCCAATCATCTTTTTATACTCTTCAAGTTCTCCAACTGAATAGGTTCCCTTTATTCCTTCTTTACCTATGAAAAACTTCACTCTTGATTGGTAACTTGGCTTCATTTTATATGCTTTATATGCTGAAAATAAAATTGGTAATAACATAATAATTATTATAAGTTTATATCTTTTTTTTAAGGCATATAATATTTCTTGAATATCCAATGTTTTTTCTTCCATGTTAATCCCCTTTTTATCCTTATTTTACATATTAGATTAAAATAACCAATTAATGAGATTATAACATCATTGATTTTCTCTTTAAAGAATCTATTTTTTCCCAAATTCGACATATAAAAAATCACTGAAATTTATATACATTTTTAATCAAACTAAATTTAATAATTCATATTCTTTTTATTAATAGATATTTTTTTTTATTTATCTTTTATTAATATTAAAATTTTTACATAATATTTTTTTAATGTTTTTTTTATTTATATTAGTAAAACACTAAAAAAATTTAGATATTTATTACTTTTTTATTGCATTTTCGCTTTTTAAATTTATTTTAAACTAAAAATAAATTTATTTAACAAATAAATAATATATAAATAAAAATGGCTTGTACCAAAACTCACTATAAAACTTATAAATCTATTCCTTAAACTAATTAATATAAAACCTTCTATATTATTTTGAAATATAAAAAGTGATATATTATCTCTCTTTAGGAATCTATAAATTTTATTAAGGAGTAACTTTGGTACAAGCCTCTTAATAATTTAATATATATTTTTAATTATTATGGATATTTAGCTTAAGCATATTTAATATACTTTTCTTAAAAGCTTATTTTATATACTTTAATCAATACGATATACTTCTTCTAAAGTTAAGCTTTATACTCTTTAATTGGCTCTATAAAGCTCTAATTCTAACATAGTATATTTACTCTAAAATTCATCATTTACTTTATCTATATCTTTAATAGTCTCATCTAATTCTTCATTGCTTTCCTCTAATTTTAGTCTTCCATAGATAACTTTATTTACTACTAAAGCTATACCTATTCCCATTACTATAAAAGCTATTCTCATAGGTACTGAAACTCCTGGTTGGAATAAAATCATTGCAGCCCCTAAAGAACTCATGGTTATAAATATCATCTTTATCTTATATTCCTTGATGAATGTGTAAATATAACTTAGGATAAGTAAAACTATACTACTAAACTGTTGTGGTACAAGATAAACAAATATTAATACAAATATTGCTGATCCTATTAAGGTACCAAAGAATCTTTCCTTAACCCTAGTCTTAGTATCATCAAAATGTGGTTGAGTTATTGACATTGCAGTAATGCTTATCCACATTGATTTTTGAAAACCAAGTATGCTTCCAAGTAACATAGCTATGGATACAGCCAGTGCCATTCTTAGTGAAAAGTTAAATTGAAGGGTGTCTTTATTAATGGTTTTTATCATTTCACTTATATTCATATGATCAGAGTCATCTTTTTTTCTATGACTGAAATAATAAACTAAAGCTATTAATGCTCCTCCAACAAATAATGCTATAAGTCTTCTTGGCAATTCACTCCATGTAATAGGAGTTCCTTCTATAAATACATAACAAAGTATAAAAGGTAAATATGCCTTTGTTTCCATAGCATTAGTAACTAAATATGAAACTACAAATATGCTTATGAAATTTACTACAAATCCTAAAAATGGATTTATTGAAGCTATTTGACTTGAAACTCCCATAAGAACAAAGGATAATACTGTAGTTATAATAGCCTCATTTAATTTTAAACTTAAATGAACATCTACAAACATAAGCATTGCAGTTATGGCGCATACCCCTACAAGACTATTAGCACTTCCAAAGACAGCTCCATATAAAGTAACAAAAATAACTATACCAATTATCAAGATTAAATTACTTATAAGAATCTTAGGTTTTAAATTCTTTTTTATACTTTTTATCATTCTCTCTATTCCTCTTTTCCATCTAGTCATTTCTTCTGTCGAGCATTATACCACATTTATGAATTTTAGTGAAATAAGTTTTTTAGGTAAAAAAATAGAGTTCAAAGCATTTTTTTATTACTTTGAACCCTTATTCATTACTTTATTAATATCTCTAGTGCTTTAAGAAACTTCTTTAAAACTTCCCAAAATCTATTAGCTGTATTTAAATAAGTATAAACCTTACAAACAGTATGAAGAGAATATCTAGATGAGCTTTAGAATTTAAATTACTTTTTCTTAAAGCTTATTATGGCTTTGAATAAATCACCATCTACTTCTATATGGAATTTTCCACCTTGAAGTTCAACGAAGCTCTTAACTATTGCAAGCCCTAATCCTGAACCCTCTGTATTACGAGATTTATCTCCTCTTACAAACCTATCTGAAATTTCATTAATATTAAAGGTTATTTCATCTGCTGAAATATTTTTTATGATTACATCAACATTTTCTCTTCCATCTTTAATGTCTATATACACCCTTGAATTAGGAAGAGCATATTTCACCACATTAATTATTAAATTTTCAAATACCCTGTAAGTTCTTTGTCCATCTAGTGGTAAGATTACTTTTTCCTCTGGCAATGAAAGTCTCATATCTAAACCAGCTTCATTTATTTTATCATCTAATTCTAAAACTACTTGTTTCATAAGATATGAAATATCCACATCCATTATATTCAAATTAATATTTCCAGTAGTAGCTTTACTTACTTCAAATAAATCTTCTATTAAGTGTTTTAACCTTTGTGATTTTCTCTCTAAAGTTTCTAAGTAAGCTTCCCTTTTTTCTTCGTCTTCTTCTCCTTTTAATAGATCAACATAAGCAATTATTGATGTTAATGGAGTTTTTAAATCATGAGAAACATTTGATATAAGCTCTGTTTTCATCCTTTGACTCTTAACTTCTTCTTCGACAGCTGCTTTAAACCCCTTTTGAATGTTATTTAATTCATCTCTCATTGGATTAAAGAAGCCACAATGCTCATCATCCTTAGAGTCTAAGTTTCCATTTGATATTTCCTTAGTTTTTTCTAAAATTTTGTTATAGTCCTTTTTCCACTTATCTATATATTTTCTACCAAAGTAGAATAAAATTCCTGAATATATTACTACTCCAAATATTCCAAAGAACCAAACTGAACAAAGGATTGACACAATGACAAAGTTTATTCCTAAAATTATTAAAAGAACCTTATCACTATTCTTATTTAAATCTATTCCTTTAATATAGTTTATGAATTTTCTTAAGATAAGAAATATAACGTCTTTTACTTTATAAACTAATAAATGCTTTCTTATATAATTTTTAAATCCAATATTAAATATATATTTTACATAGATTACTTCAAAGAATACAAAGCCATATATGACCATCCAATAAAGCACATTAATTATATTAGTAACTATATCTAAATGTGGTAAGCTAGTCATTTTTAGAGCTTCACTTAGTCCCCCTTGAAGTGTTGGGATTATTATAAGTCTTCCACTTTCAATTGTGAATGCTAGCATAATTGAAGCTATTATAAAGTTAATCTCAAAAGGAATCTTTAAAAACTTATTAAAACCTAAAACCTCTCTTGTATATTTAAATGGAATAAGTAAGGCAAGTAAACAAGTAACCATTATTCCAATCATGATGAAAGGAGCGCTAGCACTCCCAAGTGCCATAATCTTATGATTCATTTCACTATAATATAAGTTATCTTGGTATTCTAAAGTTTTTGGTACTGCATACACATAAGTCATATTTTCTATGGATTTTGCTTCATACTCATTGTGATATGCAAAATACTGTGAATCCATATCTAATAATAAATTGCTTACCCTTGGGCTATCCTCTCCATAGATTTTTTCTAAAGAAACCTTTCCTCTATTGTTATACTTAAGTACCATATAAAATCTATAATAATTTTCTAAATCACCATTTTCAATATATGAACCCTTTGCTAAGGCTTCAAGCAACCAATTTTGATCTCCTTTGGTTTCATATACTGTATTCCCCTCTTCATCCATAGCATATACTCTTAAGTTTCCTAAAGAATGTACTTTATTTATAAGTTCTTTAATATGGGAATTTAACTCTCTCTTATCTTCATTTAAGTTATATTCTGGACTCTCTTCACTATTAGATATATTTTCCCTCTTTAAAGTGAATAAATCCTCTATAGGATTTAGTTCTTTATCATTTTCCTCAGCTTTTTTCTCTAAATAATCATAGTAAATTCCATAGTTTGTATTTATTATTTTTTCTCTAAAATTATAATTATCAAGTAAACTATAACTTGTAATATAGTTTGGAGCATTTTTCTTTATTATAGGATATGATAATAATAAACATACAGATATAATTCCTATTAATATTAAGGTTATTATTGTAAAAACCCACTTTGTTTTATTAGTTCTATTTTCCTTATTAACTTGTAAGTTTTCCTTATTGCTTTTCGATTTTATAGCCAACTCCCCACACCACCTTTAAATATTTTGGATTTTTTGGATCTATCTCTATTTTTTCTCTTATATTTCTTACATGGACCATTACAGTGTCTGTGTTTACTGCATTTTCATTCCATACTCTTTCATATATTTCCTCTGCTGAAAAAACTCTTCCTGGACTTTTAATAAGTAATTGAAGTATTTTAAATTCTATGGGAGTTACTTTTACTACATCTCCATCTAATATTACTTCTTTTCTATCACTATTAACTTCTAATCCACCTATAGTATAAGAATTTGTTTTCTTCTCATCCTTTTTCAACATGTTTAAGTATTTAGAATATCTTCTTAATTGAGAATTAACTCTTGCAAGAAGCTCTAGTGGATTAAATGGTTTTGTCACATAATCATCAGCTCCAATATTAAGTCCTAAAATTTTATCCATATCCTCTGATTTTGCTGATAACATTATTATAGGAAAGTCATAACTTTCTCTAATTTTCATTACCATTGTCGCTCCATCCATTTTAGGCATCATTATGTCAACAACAGCTAGATGAATCTCTTCTTTTTCAACTATTTCTAACCCTTCTAAACCATTACTTCCTTTAAATACATTGTACCCTTGATTTTTTAGATATATTTCAATAGCATCTGCTATTTCCTTTTCATCTTCAACAACTAAAATATTATATTTTTCCATCTCTTTATTACTCCCTTTTTTATTACTATATTTTTATTAGATGCATATAAATATCTAGCTTAACTTTATCTCTGTGCTTTTTAAATTTTAATCTTAATTTAATTAGTATTGATTTTAACACTTTGATAAGCACTACATAATTTCATAAATTTAAACTAGAATTTTTCTTTAACATTATAATTTATCCAATAATTTCAATATAATAATATCATAGAAAGCTTTTTCACTGTTAGAAACATAGCCTTTCCTTAACTATTTCCTTATATTCTTTAAAGTTTGTTAATACCTCATTATCTATATTTCCAAAAACATCTGCTGAAAACTGTATTTTTGTAAAAGGAAGTGGTATGCCATAGTTATCACTTTTATTTTTAAATTTTAACTTCTTTGAATGGTCAACCTTTATTCCTACAAAAGGTTTATTTGAATATTTGGCCAAGGAAAATGCTATTTTCTTTGGCTCGTGTAATGGACCTACAGGACCATCTAAAGCTAAAGCCACTAAGGAATCTTCCTTGCTTTTTTCTCTTAATTTCTTAAGAAATTCTTTCATCTCAATATCATCTGGCATCTTAAGAGCATTAGCCCCATAAGAATTAAGAATATATTCTATATACTCACCTCTAGAGTCATCTGTAACAACTACATTTACATCTAACTCTTGATTTTTTTTAACTTTATAATATCTATTTAATTTTTTTAATAGAAGATTCATAGAATAACTATTTTCCCTCCAAAAACCTAAAATACAATTATCCATAATCTCATCATCTATCTCATAAAAATTTTCAAAACTTACTGTACTTGTCTTTAGTACAAAGTTTAAATATCCATTATAAACGCGCTTAACTACTGACTTCAATTTAATTATCCCCCTAGCCTTTATCTTTATATATTTTCAATTTTATTTTTCAAAATAACACCTCCAATTTCTATCCTAAAAATTTTAATAATTCCTCTCCTAAGAAATATCCTGATGATATTAAAACTGTATTCCATATAAAAATTCCTAAAGTTGCATAAGCACTATACTTAAGAAAATTTAATTTTAAAACTCCTGCTGGTATTGATATTACTGTCCTAGCCATTGGAATTAGTTTGCTTATTAAAATTCCTGTATAACCCTTTTCTCTTAAATAATCAATTTTGCTATTTACAAAGCTTTCGTGACTTGGAAATTTATTTAGATATTTTTTAAGAATTACCTCTCCTCCAAATCTTCCTATACAATAAAGTATCCAACTTCCTATTAGTCCTGCTATTACAGATACCAAAAGTGCTGTTATAAGACTCATTTCACTTTTAGAAACTAGCACTCCTACTGCTGGCATTATTATTCCTGCAGGAAGCCCTGGTAAATTCATATATTCTAAAAGAATAATCACAAATAAAAATAAAAGCCCATACTCTGCAAAATAGTTTGTTATAGTTATAAAATCCATACCCCTTACCTTTCAATTTTAAAATTTTATTTAATCTATATTTTTATTAATTTTTGATTTTAACTTCCCCTCCTAATCTAACTTAATTTTCAAGGGAATTTCTATTATCTAAATTATTAATTGCTTTCTTCTCATTTGCTACACTCTTATAATAAACTTTAAAAATAAAGAAACTCCTCAGATAAATCTAAAGATTTTCTAAAGAGTTTCTTAATATTTTTTTGATTTTAGTTAGTAATCTTAAAAGGACTTATTTTTAACTTCTAAAATTTTAGGTAAACTGATTTTTATACACTTTTTTATTATTAATAAATCTCCTGTAGTTCTTCCTCTATTTTATTGAAAATTACATTTAATAAATTTTTATCTACATTAATGTGTTTTGATGAAATTCCCCAATTGGAGTAATTTATAAATAATATAAGACACCTTATCTTACTCAAAATTATACTCTGTTTATCTACTAAATCTTTAAGTTCTAAATTTTCAGCGATTAATTTATTTTCCATTAGCTTAGATTCAATAAGGTTACAATCTAATAGAAGTTTAACTGTATTTTCATTATATTTCTCTTCATATAATATGCTTTTTAACTCATAAAGAAGTTTATTTGTTAATTCTAAATACCTTTCCTTTAAATCATATATAGAGTTTTTTATGCTCTGTGGGAAAATAATCTTGTTAATTCCTAAAGCTATTACTATCCCTATTATTACAAATAAAAATCTATAAAAGGCTAAAGATCCAACTGTACTTCTAGATAATCCAAAGCTTAAGGTCATAAGTGCTGTGCATACAACCTTTTTCTCATAATCCTTTTGGACAAAGTAAAGAAACATTAATATTAATAGAAGCAATTCTAAAGGAATAATATGCGGGAAAAATGTAAATATAGAAATGTAAATTATAACTCCTATTATTGTCCCTTTAAATCTTTTTATTGCTTTTGTTAAAGTTTCTTCTTCATAGGGCTGTATAACCACATAAACGCTGGTAACAATCCATCTTCCCTGTGGTATTTTAAATAAATCTACTATAAACATTATTAAGTAGACTGCTATGGCTAGTTTTAAAGAATAGGCTACCCTTAAATGTTTCATTTTTAAAGAACTATTTCCTATTAATAATTCCTTAAGATTAAATTTTAATTTAATTCTCTTTCTTGATTTCTTCTTATTATATTCATACAAATTATTTATATTTTTTTCTAAAAGTCTTATAAGTTCAGTGCATTCCCCTAAAAAGGTATATTCTTTCTCAGTCCAATTATTTATGGTAGAAGACTTATTTAAACCATCCTTCTCCTCATTAATACAATCCACTTTTCTTTCTAAAAATAAAGTTATGTTTTCTAAATCATGATTTAAACTATTCAAATAGTCTATTACGTCTTTAGATTTATTATTAACTTTGCCAACTTTATTGATTATTGAATTTATTCTTTCTAATATAAGTACAATATTAAAATAAATATCATCCTTATGATTTTCTATAAATTTATTGTTATTTCTTCCTTCAATCAAAATTAATAATTTTCTTAATTCGCTATCTATATAGATATTTTCCTTTTCCATGTAGCTTTCATTTATTATATGACAGATTTCCTTCTGAATATTTCTTATAGACCTTATTATTATATTATTTGAATTCTTTTTGAAATTTCTTCTATTAAATAATATGTGAATTCCAATAATAATGAAAACACCTACCCCCATAGCCACTAACCTTCTTGGCAACTCATCTAAACTAATAGGATATTCCCACATATACACATATAATAACAGGAATATATAGGAAATAACATTTTTAAACTCTGTTGTATATATAAATGATACTGTAAAAAGTATTAAAAAGTTTATTATTAATCCAACAAATGGATTTATGGCAGATATATAAGCACTTATGGCTAAAAATAAATTTAATATGAGAAATATCATAGACTTATAAATTGGATATGAAGTTAAATCTAATCTTAGAAAGGCATAGGATGCCATTGCTATTATTAATCCTATAATAGTGTTTTCCACTCCAAATATTGTTTTGTATCCACCCATTAATACCACAGATAAAACTGCAAATATTAAAGGTAATTTAAATCTTTTTATATTCATTTGTTTAATTGTCATTGTAATTTTCACTCTTCTTATCTTTATAATTAATAAAATTTATAATAATAAGTATTATAAAGTCTAGTATAATACTAGAGTAAAGACTTTTTTAGAAAGTGAGCGATTGTTTTAATGGATAAATATTTTTCAATTGGTGAAGTTTCAAAAATTACTGGTTTATCCATAGATAGACTAAGAAACTATGACAAAATAGGATTATTAAAGCCTTCTTATATTGATCCTAAAAGTGGATATAGATATTATTCAGAAAATAAATTTAGAAAATTAAGGATTATAAAATATCTTAGAAAAATTGGTACTCCCTTAAAAGAAATTGATTTAATACTAAATAAAAATATAGATTCTCAGGAATTTGTGAAATTTCTTGAACTTAAAATAAGGGATATTGAAAAAGAAATTGAAAGTTTAAATATGATAAAAGAAGATATAAGTGAAATTAAGCATACCTTTGAATGTAACTTTAAATTAAGCAATATAAATTATATTCATAAAAAGTATATTAATGAAAGATATGTAGTAAAGAAAAGCCTAAATAGAAATATAAATTTTGTTGTTTCCCATAGAGAGCAGGTATTTTCAAAGTTTAAATCAGAAATAAATAATTTAGAACCTCCTCGTTCTCTAGCAAAAGGGCTCTATTTACATACCTTAGAAGACCTAGAAAATAATAATACAGAGGTTTATATGCTTCTAAAAGATTATGAAAATATACATAATTTTATTATACCTAGTGGTAACTATTTATGTCTTTCATATAAAGAAAATGAACGTGATAAAGCTATTTTCAAACTAAAATCTTATATTGAAGAAAATCATATTAAAGTTAAAGGACCAATTTTAAATTTAGTCCTAACAACACTTCCAAAAGAAGAATTTCAATTTCAAATTTTAATTTAAAAAGAAAGAATTACAATTATAAATTTTAATTTATAATGTAGAATATATAATAAGCTCTTAAAATACTTTCTTTTCATACAAGCTTTGATATAAGAGTTACAAACTTTGCTACGAAATTTGAACACTTATCTACGTGATTTAAAAACTTATATAGGACTTTGTAAATTTCTCTAAAATTTAATAACTAAAAAATAGGGAGTCTTGTTTTTACACAAAACTCCCTTAATTAAGTTTAACTTTAATTATTTCTTTTCACTAAATCTACTATAGCTCTATCTACATCATCTCTTGTATCTTCAACTAATTTTACAGTTAATTTTTCTGGTTTACTAACTACTCTTTGAGCTTTTTCTATTGCAATATTTAATTTTTTTAATGAATCTTTTGTGTACACAGTAACTTTATCAATTAATCTTTCTCCATAAGCTATATCTTTTAATAAAAATCTATATTCTTCACTTTTTAAAATCTCTTCTAGTTCTTCTTCTCTAGATTTTTTCTCTTTAGCTATCTCTTTCTTAATCTCTTTATTTCCCTTCACTTCTGGAACCATTACTTCGGCCTTAGGATCTTGAACTTCTTTCTTAGCCTCTACTTTTTCTTCTGAAACTTTAACAGGTTTAGCCTCTTGTTTTTCTTCCACCTTAGCTTTTGATTTAACTGGCTTTTTAACATCACTTAATTTAACTAAATCTACTATAGCCTTATCTAAATCATATCTTGTATCTTCAACTAACTGCATAGTTAAATTATCTTTATCTTGGAATACTTTTTTAGCTTTTGCTAATTCAGTTCTTAAGACTTTTAATGAATCTTTTGTATATACATCATTTCTATCAACTAATCTTTCACCGTAAGATATACTCATTCTTAAGAATTTATACTCTTCGCTTTTTAAAAGCTCATCCATTTCTTTAGCCTTAGGATCCTGAACTTCCTCTTTCTTAGCCTCTACTTTTTCTTCTGAAACTTCAACAGGTTTAGCCTCTTGTTTTTCTTCTACTTTAGCTTCTGGTGCAGTTTTAACTTCTTCTTTTTTCTCAGTATTAGACTCTTTCTTAACTTCCACCTTAGCTTTTGCTTTAACTGGCTTCTTAACATCACTTAACTTAACTAAATCTACTATAGCCTTATCTAAGTCATATCTTGTATCTTCAACTAATTGCATAGTTAAGTTATCTTTATCTTGGAATACTTTCTTAGCTTTTGCTAATTCAGTTCTTAAAACTTTTAATGAATCTTTTGTGTATATATCATTTCTATCAACTAATCTTCCACCATAAGATATACTCATTCTTAAGAATTTATACTCTTCACTTTTTAAAAGCTCATCCATTTCTTTAGCCTTAGGATCTTGAACTTCCTCTTTCTTAGCCTCTACTTTTTCTTCTACCTTAACAGGCTCTACTTTTTCTTCTGAAGCTTCAACAGGTTTAACCTCTTGTTTTTCTTCTAGTTTAACTTCTGGTGCAGTTTTTCCTTCTTCACCCTTAACTTCTTCTTTTTTCTCAGTATTAGACTCTTTCTTAACTTCCACATTAGCTTTTGATTTAACTGGCTTCTTAACATCACTTAATTTAACTAAATCTACTATAGACTTATCTAAGTCATATCTTGTATCTTCAACTAATTGCATAGTTAAGTTATCTTTATCTTGGAATACTTTCTTAGCTTTTGCTAATTCAGTTCTTAAAACTTTTAATGAATCTTTTGTGTATATATCATTTCTATCAACTAATCTTCCACCATAAGATATACTCATTCTTAAGAATTTATACTCTTCACTTTTTAAAAGCTCATCCATTTCTTTAGCCTTAGGATCTTGAACTTCCTCTTTCTTAGCCTCTACTTTTTCTTCTGAAGCTTCAACAGGTTTAACCTCTTGTTTTTCTTCTAGTTTAACTTCTGGTTCAGTTTTTCCTTCTTCAGCCTTAACTTCTTTATTCATTTCAGGCTTAGATTCTACCTCAGTATTAATTTCAGGCTTTATTTCTTCTGAAATTTCCTCTTTTTTAGCTTCTGGAATAACATTTAAATTTTCTTTAGAAATCATTTCAGTTTTTTCTTCAGATTTTATCTCTGGTCTTACTTGAATATTAGTTTCTTGATTTTTCTCTGATTTTACTGCTTGTACCACTTCAGAAGTTACTAATTGGCTTGTTTCAACCTTTGTAACTGAATTCATTTCAGTTTTAACTTCATTTTTTGCCTCTTTTTTAACTTCTGATTTCACTTCAACCTTATTATTAGATTTTGCATCTTTATTTATTGCTGGTTTTGCTTGTGAAGTCATATTAGCTTTAGCTTCTTCTCTTTGCTTTTGTGCTACTTTAGCCTTAGCCCCTGAAACAACCTCTTTTTTAGCTTCTTTTTTAACTGAAGATTTTTTCTCTTTCTTATCTTCAGATTTAACTTCTGATTTTTTGTTTGCTATAGTCTTTGAACTATTCTCTTTCATAGTTCCTTCATTTAAGAACATGCTATAAACATATCCTTTTTGTCCGTTTAGCTCAATCTTATACCAAGAACCTTGTTTTCCAAGTATGTTAACCTTAGTATTATTAAGTAATCTATTTATTATTTCAGCACCTATTCTAGGCTCTTTTCTTAAATTTAATACTGTTGAAACATTAGTAACATGTCCCTCTATATTTTTCTCAATTAATTTATCATTAACAGCAGATTCTACTAAAGTGAATTCATTAGCATCTACATATCCTCTTAAGCCACTTTGAGTAATTACTTCTACTGTTTTTCCATTCATATTTAATATTTGTAACATAGTAAATGGATTTGCATAGCCTAAAATTTCTCCATTAACTTTTTTCACTGAAATTTTATTATTAGCTACAGCTTTTTGCTCTGATAAATTTACATTGTAATTATATCCTTTAGTCTCTTTGACCTCATCAGCTTTCGCTGTCATTCCATATGATACTGAACTTGTTACTATCGCTGCTGATAGTATAAAAATACTTAATTTTTTTCTTTTCATCTTTTAATTTAACTCCTTAAATATAAATTTATAATTAGTTCATTAAATATTTTTATAATTAGTTCATCTATATTTATGCTCTTTAGAGAGGTCCTACAATTCATTACCTTACTAAAAATTATATAGAAATATAAATTTCAAATAATTTTTTAGTACAAAAATTTTATATTTAGTTAAATGAATTGCTCTGGTAGATTAGATTATCTCATAATAGAAAATGATTTTCAAATATTTTTTAATAAAAAAATAAAGAATTATTAATATAAATCTTATTATTTAAATAAATTTAATAATTTTAACAAAAAAACCACATGTAACTTTTAGTTACATGCGATTTCATATAATTCAATAGGCAAATCATCTGGATCACTAAAGAAAGTAAATTTACGTCCTGTAAATTCATCTATTCTTATTTCTTCCACTTTAATACCTTTTTCCTTAAGTTCTCTAACCTGCTCCTCAATATTTTCAACCTCAAAGGCAAGATGTCTAAGTCCACAGGCCTCTGGATAGCTTGGTCTTTTAGGCGGATTTTTAAATGAAAATAATTCTATTTGTGAATCCCCTATTTCCAAATCAAGCTTATAGGAATCCCTTTCCTCTCTATAAACTTCTCTTATAATTTTTAAACCTAATAAGTTTACATAAAAATCTTTTGATTTTTTATAATCTGAAGCAATAATTGCCACATGATGTATCTTCTTTAAATTCATTTATTTTCCCCCTAAATTCCATGAATAATTAAGCTATTTTTTCATAATACCCTAACAAATTCTTCTCCAAGCTAAAATTTAAAATAAGGCTAATTTAACTTAGAATCAATATTAATGAGTTCCGTGAACTATTTTAAAGCCTTCTTTTTCTAAAATTCTCTCATGTTTTTTTAAGTCATCACATTTAGATTCTATGCAGTGAGATATATGTATTGTTTCTACGCCATTCTTTTTTAATTGCTTTACTTTATGTGTCCAATTTTCTCCTTCAACTAGGGTATCCTTGCAACCAGCGCAATAAAAGAAACTAGCTAAATCTTCTTTATTTTCTCCATAAATACTAAAACCAGCTGTTGAATTATTATATGCCTTAAAGCATCCTGATGCAGCACATTTTCCTATTACTTTTCTACATGCCATTATTGCTATACTCATTAAAACCATTCCGTTGCCAAAAATCTATAAATACCTATAAATCTTGTTTAATTCCCTGTTCTACGAGTCAGATTTTGAAAACTATAAATAGGATTCTACTTTCCTTTGATATAACTCTCAGAGGGCGTAAATTCGGATACAACGCATCCTACATATACAAGTTATCTTGTTTGTGATATGTCTTGTATTACTATATTTGCTTGGTTTTCGCTTCTAAGTACGCACTTAGATTTTCTTTAAACACTAAAACCCTCAAGGTTCTACCCTATGACTATATCACTTTCGCAATATATGGGATTCACAATAGCTATTAATATTTTATCCTAAACACAAACATTTTAACCATACTAAGAGATTTTATAAATATTATTACCTTTTTATAGATTTATAACAACAGTCACCTCCATTCTATCTATTTATACAAAAGAAATTATATCATAAATTCTTAACAAAGACTTAAAAAAGCAACAAAGCCTAAGCCTTGTTGCCCATATATTATGAAATTTAAAGTGGTCAATGTAATTATATTTATTTTAAATTAAATATATCTGATTTTTTGAAACTCTTTTTTATTTCCTAATAACTACATTGCTTTTTTGAATATAGCTATTACTTCTTCTAAGTTTCCTTTTCTTGGATTTGTTAATGAACAAGCATCATTTAAAGCATTAGTAGCTAAAGTTTCAAAATCACTTTCTTTTACTCCTAATACTCCAAGTCCCTCTGGAATTCCTATAGTTTGTGATAATGATTTTATCATATCTATGCAAAGGTCTGCTCCTTGCTCATCAGTTAATCCTTCTATGTTTCCACCCATTATTTTAGCAATTTTAGCTAATCTTGAAGCACTTGTAGCTTTGTTATATTCTTGAACATGAGGTAATAATATTGCATTACATACTCCATGAGGTAAGTTGTAGAATCCACCTAATTGGTGAGCCATAGCGTGAACATATCCTAAGCTAGCATTGTTAAATGCCATTCCTGCTAAGTATTCAGCATAAGCCATCATATCTCTAGCTTCCACATCTTGTCCATTTTCAACAGCATTCACTAAATAATTGCTTATAAGTTCTATAGCTTTCTCTGCACAAGCATCTGTTATTGGTGTGGCAGAAGTTGAAACATAAGCCTCTATAGCGTGTGTTAAGGCATCCATACCAGTAGCCGCTGTTAATGATTTTGGCATAGCAAGCATTAACATAGGGTCATTAACTGCTATTATTGGTGTTAAATGTTTGTCTACTAAAGCCATTTTTATATGTCTTTCTTCATCAGTTATAATAGCGAATAAAGTCATCTCACTACCAGTACCAGCAGTTGTATTTATACCTACCATTGGTAATTGAGGTTTTTTAGATTTATCTACTCCCTCATAGTCTTTTATTTCTCCACCATTAGTAGCTAATAAAGCTATTCCTTTAGCACAGTCATGAGCTGAGCCTCCACCTAATGAAATAACAAAATCACATTCTTTTTCTTTTAATAATGCTAAACCATCATTAACATTTTTAACTGTTGGGTTTGGTTTAGTTTCATCATATATTGCATATTCTATATTCTTATTATCTAAAACATCTGTTACTTTTTTAACTATTCCTATTTGTCCTAAAACTTTATCTGTTACTATTAAAGCTTTTTTAAATCCTAATTCTCCAACTTGATCACCAGCGTCTTTTAAGCACTCTGCTCCCATTAAACTTATAGCTGGCATAAAAAATTTATAACTCATATATTTCTCCTCCAAGTCTTTCTCTCAAGTATATTCTCAATATTTGCTTTTACTTTATAATTTAATTTTAATTTATCGTTAAAAATTTAACTAATCCATTTTTTTTAAAAATATCTCATTTTTAATCGACAGAAATTGACAATACTATAATAAGCTTTTATATTATTTATTATGAGGTAAGTAACTGTTAAAATAAATCTATAAATATCTATAAAGACATGGTTAATATTTATAGATTATAGTATAACCTTATTGAGGTTATAAATTATGAAATATTACTCAATAGACGAGTTTTCAAATAAAATAGGAAAACTATTTAAACACTTAAAAATTGTGATAAAAATGGAACTTTAAAGCCTTTATATATAACTGAAGATGGTACTAGATATTATTTTCAAGAACACTTAATCATTTTTATGTTTAAAATTCAAAACTAAATAAAAAAACTATTGAAATTATTGATAATACTGAAAAAATAGAAGAATAATAATTAGTAGAAGATTTAATTCAAATAGTTGTTGTATTTAGTTGTAGACTTGAAGGGAAAAGAGCTAAGAAAACTAAAGGATGATTAAGGAGTTATTAGAAGATGATACTATCGAAAAAAGTTAGATTATATCCAAGTGAAATACAAGAGAAAAAACTTTGGCAGTCAGTTGGAACTGCAAGGTTTATATATAATTGGACACTTTCAAAACAAGAAGAAAACTATAAAAATGGTGGGAAGTTTATATCTGATGGAATTTTGAGAAAGGAATTAACCAAGCTAAAGAAAAATGAATTAAATTGGTTAAATGAAGTATCTAATAATGTAGCTAAACAAGCCGTAAAAGATGCTTGTAATGCCTATAAAAGATTTTTTACAGGTTTAGCAGATAAGCCAAGATTTAAGAGTAGAAAAAAGAGTAAAAAATCATTCTATAACGATAATGTAAAACTAAAAGTTAAAGAAAATAAATTAGTTAATATTGAAAAGGTTGGTTGGATAAAAACTAATGAACAACTACCTATTGGAGTTAAATATAGCAATCCTCGTATATCATATGATAACAAGTATTGGTATATCTCGGTAGGTATAGAAAAAGAACAAATTAAAGAAGATTTAACAGATGTATCATTAGGAATAGACTTAGGCTTAAAGAACTTAGCAATATGCTCTGATGGTACAGTATTTAGAAATATAAATAAAAATAATGTAGTTAAGAAAATTGAAAAGAGATTAAAAAGACTACAAAAACAAGTAAGTAGGAAATATGAAAAAAATAAAAAAGGAAAGAATTATGTCAAAACTAAAAATATAATAAAACTTGAAATACAGATACAACAAATCCATAGAAGATTGGCTAACATTAGAAATAACTATCTTCATAAAACTACAACAAGTATAGTGAAAACCAAGCCATACAGAGTTGTAATAGAGGATTTAAATGTTAAAGGAATGATGAAAAATAAACATTTATCTGATTCTATAAGAAAACAAGGTTTTTATGAATTTAAAAGACAACTTCAATATAAGTGTAAATTTAGGGGAATTGAGTTATTAGTAGCAGATAGATTTTATCCATCATCAAAGACTTGTAGTCAATGTGGAAAGGTTAAGAAAGATTTAAAACTTAAAGATAGGGTTTATAAATGTAGCTGTGGACTTAATATTGATAGAGATTTAAACGCAAGTATTAATCTTTCAAAATATAAATTAGCATAATATCACTAAGAAGATAATGCTAATATGTAGGATGCGTTGTATCCGAATTTACGCCCTTGGAGAGTTATATCAAATGAAAGTAGATTACTATTTATAGTTTTCAAAATCTGACTCGTAGAACAGGGAATTAAACAAGATTTATATATATTTATAGATTTTGGGCAACGGTGAGAATTTTATGGACAGATTTGATAGACAACTTGAATTGGCAGATGGTATAGAAACTGAATATTTAAGAATTCTATATTACACCTTTGAGAAGAATTACAAAGATACATATAAGTCTTATGAATATAAAAGACTATGCACTATAGTTGATGGAGAAAAAAATGTAAGAATTAATAATGGTGAGAATATCATATATGATTCATCTAAATATATGCTTCTTCCACCAAACTCAAGTGTGGAAATGAAAATTGAAAAACCTACTAAAGCCTTAGTTTTAGAATTAAATGAAGATTTAATAAATACCGTTTCAGAAAAACTATCTTATGAATTAGATGTAGATTTAAATAAATCTATATTAGAAAAACCATTTTTTAATGAAAATAATGAATTAATAGAATTAACAACTAAAAGAATTGTAGAGACTGCTACTAAAGATACAAATAATAAAGAATTTTTACTTGATTTATATGCACAAGAAATAACTTATAGCTTATTAAATACTAAGGGAGCTAAAGATATTATTTCTAGTGATTTTAATAATCCAATAAATCGTTCTATTCAGATAATGAAAGGAAATCTTAAAAATAATATAACAGTTTCAGAAATTGCTTATTACCTAAATATGTCTCTTCCAAGCTTTTCTTCGAAATTTAAAAAAGTTATGGGAATGACTCCTAATGATTATCTTACAAACTTAAAACTTAATGAGGCTGCAAGACTTCTTAAGTTTTCATCAGTTACAGAGGTGGCTTATGATTTAGGATATGAAAATATTTCTCACTTTATAAAATTATTTAAAAAGAAGTTTGGATTAACACCTAAACAATATTCCTTAAAGTATTCTGGAGAAGTCATACAAATTCAATAGAAAATAAAGGGCTGTATAAAAATATAAAAACAAAACTCACAAACCTATTCTTAGAATTACTAATATTCTTTTCATAATGTTTGTAAGTTTTTATAAAATTATTTTTATATCTGCCCTTATTTTTATAGAATCATAACTAAAGTTTAATTACCTCTACTTTATAGCCATCTGGATCTGTTACAAAATAATATGTTGCAGCTCCATCTGAAAGACCTTTCATAGGTGTAACCTCATATCCTAAAGAAATATGTCTTTCTCTTTCAGCTTCTATATCTTCTACTCCAACAGCTATATGACTAAAGCCATTCCCTAAATCATATGGTTTTTCTTGATCATAGTTATAAGTTAATTCTACTTCATATCCATCTTCTTTATCTGAAAGATACACTAAAGAAAATTTATATTCTGGATAATCCATTCTTCTTGTTTCAATAAGTCCTAAAGCTTCCTTATAAAACTTTAAAGATTTATCTAAATCTTTTACCCTTATGCATGTGTGTAACATTTTGCTTGCCATTTCATAACCTCCATATTTCAAATATTACTTTTTGTTTTTTATTATATATTATCATATGTATATTTACATATCTCTATATAATTTCAAATAACACTATATTCTTATAAAAAAGTATTATAATTCTTTTCTTATAAATTTATTTAAGGAAAACTTGTAAAAAACAATTAATATAAATATTGATATTACTGCTAATATAAGTACCACAAGAGGTAATGAATTTAAAATATTTGAAACATCATAATTTATATTTTTCATAAATTTTTCTACTAAAGCAAGACCGATTATTAATATAAATAATGGAACGCTTCTTAAATAAGATACTACACTGCTCTCTGGGTATATAATTGCCATACTAAATGTTATTGATGCATATATATAGAAAATTATAAATGTTAAAAGTAAATTAAATGGATTTACAATGATTTTTTCTCCTAACATAAAACTTACACCCATACCTGCTAATATATTTGGTAAAGAAAATATTAAAAAAATTAATATAGGTAATATAAAAGATGTGCCTACTACACTTCTTGCATCAATTGGCAGTGATCTTAATAATTTATTTGTCATTGCTCCTTTATTAGTATTTTTTGCAATTATAAAATTAACACTAATCATTGAAGCTAACAAGGTAAAATAAATGAAAACACTATTTATTAAAAAATCATATCTATCTTTCGGTAAGTCTATAAAAAAAGGAGAATATCCAAAAGTCATTGTAAGGATATAAAATATAAATATTACTCTTATATTTTTTAAGTCTTTAATAATTAAATTTTTCATATTAACTCACCTCACTTTTTTTATAAATATTTAGAGACACTATTAATGATATTATTAGAGCCAGTATTCCAAATACTAAACCATAAACTCCATTAGTAATATTAAATAATACTTGTAAATTTTCATTTTCAAGAGAATTAAATAATATTGAACTAATCATCATTATTAAAATAATAAATATTGTATTAAACACTCTATAAAATTTATGACTTATAATCATATATACTGGTAAAGTCAGTGATACATAAAATAGTTGAACTATTATATTTGGAAGAATTACTCTTAATGTTAATGTAAAATCACTTCCTGAAATTACTCCTAAAATAGTACAGAATAAATATAAAAATAAATTAACTACTATAATATAAATTAATGTTGATAGATATTTACTATAAATATAATTTGATTTTTTAGTTGGTAAAGAATTAAAGTAAATATTAAATTTACTTTTTCTTTCAACTTCAATTGGTATTATAGTAAGATAAAATACAATAAAAGTTCCCATAGTATATAAATAATTCATTCCTTGAGTTAACGCAAAAGTAATGCCTAAAAAAAGAAACACAATAATTGAACTCTTGATATATTTCTTTTGTATAAAAAAATCTAACTTAAGTAATTCTTTCATACTACTTCACATCCTTTTTAGAATAATAAACAACTATATCATCTAAAGTAGCCTTTTCAAAAATAATTTTTTCACCGAAAAGTTCTTTTAAATTTCTCATATTGTTAGTTAGTCCTTCAAAGTTATATCTTGTTTTTCTTAACCCTATTAATTCTTTTTCTAAATCCTTATTTAAAATATCTAAAGGTCCCTTAACTAAAAAGTATTCTTCTAATAACAAGTCTTTTTCTAAGGAAAATTCAACTTTTCCTTTGTTTAAAAAGGTTATATAATCAGCTAATTTTTCAAGATCCGTTGTTATATGAGTTGAATAAAGTATTGATACTTCTTCCTCACCTATTATTTCAAATAAAATGTCTAAAAGTTCACTTCTAAAAACAGAATCTAAGCCTGATGTTGGCTCATCTAATATTAAGAGTTCTGCCTTATGAGATAAAGCTAAGGCTAAAGAAAATCTCATTTTTTGTCCCTTTGATAATTGCTTTAGCTTTTTATTTTCATTTAACTCAAATTTTTCAAGATAATACTTAAATTTTTCTTCATCCCATTTTGAATAAAATTTAGATATTATTTTTTTATTTTCTTTTATTGTAAAATCTTCAAAAGCACAACAATCATCATAAACAAATCCAATTCTATCTTTTATTGATATTTCATTTTTCTTTATATCTTCACCAAAAATATATATTTCTCCACTATCTAAATTTATTAAATTCATTATGGCTTTTATTGTTGTAGTCTTTCCTGCTCCATTTGGCCCTATTAATCCCATTACAAAACCTTTAGGAATATTAAAGCTTACATCTTTCAAAGAAAATCCTTTATAATTTTTACTTATATTTTTTATTTCAAGTACATTTTCCATATAAACCTTCCTCCTTAAACCTATACCTTATCTTTATAATTCCTTTAAAGTTTTAAGCATTCCAACTAAATCATTAAAATTTAGTCCTATGCTATTTGCAATATCAATTGCTTCTCCTAATTTTCCTTCTATTTCTCTAAGCTTTTCTTCTATTAAAAGCTCTTTATTTTGCTCTGCCACATAAGATCCCTTACCAGGTAAAGTGTATATAAAGCCATCTCTTTCAAGTTCTTCATAAGCTCTCTTAGTTGTGATTACACTTACTCTAAGCTCAGAAGCTAAACTTCTTATTGATGGCAATGCTGAATTTTCCTTTAAATCTCCAGATAAAATCTCATTTTTTATAGCTTTAGCTATTTGTTCATATATGGGTACCCCTGAAGTGTTTGAAACTATTATATTCAAAAACTCACCTCTTTCTGTGTATATACTGTATATATTCTATATATACAGTATATACACCATTTTCATATAGTGTCAATATATTTTCATTATTTAATTTTTTATCTTTAAAATCATCTTTACTTAAAACCTTATAAAATAAAAGCTACGTATAAAAAATCCTTTTTTAATACATAGCTAAAATTAATTTAAAGTTTTTACTATTAAGATATTAGAATAAAAGGCAAAAAAGAGGTGCACATAAATGTGCACCTCTTAATTTTATATAATTATTTATTTTCTTCTATTAATTCTTCGATTTTACATTTGCATCTAGCACCACAACAAGCACCAGTTCCTGCTCCTGTTTTTTCTCCTACTTCTTCAAAAGAAAGAGCTCCGTTCTTTACTGCCTCAACTATTTTTTCTTCTGAAACACCTTTACATAAACAAACATTTGACATAATAAAATTCTCCTCTCGTTTTACCTGAATATTATATATTACTTATTTCTAAATTCATCATTACTATTAATTAATAATCTTTATTGTTTAAATAGATAATAACAGATAAAAACTCTTCTTGCACATGCTAAATTCTTTTATTTTTCACCTTTAAAAGCTATTACATCAAATTAAATCTATATCTCTTTATTATGCTAATGTTTTCTCTTTAAACACTTCAATTCCTATTCTTTCAATAAAATCTCCTAATTTTTCTCCAGCCTCAGCTTCCCCTTTATAAATCTCAAAGATTTTATCAACTATTCTTAAAGCTTCCTTTTCATCTACATCCTTTATAAGTATGTCTGCAATTCTTGGATTATGACCTGCTGACCCTCCTGCCGTTACTAAAAATCCCGTCTTATCAGCTATAACTCCAACATCCTTTGAATAAACACTTCCACAGGCATTTCTACAGCCTGCTACTCCGATTTTAGTTCTACATGGCATATCCATATGCTTATATTTATTTAATAATTTCATCCCTGTGCCTATGGTATTAAATTTTGATCTCTTACAAAAACCAGCTGGACACATTTCCACATTTTTTACTGAGTTTTGTTTTTTAACAGCAGGCTCCATTCCTAGTTCATCCCATATTTTAGGCAAATCTTCTCCCTTAAGGTTTGTTATTAAAAGTCTTTGACCTGATGTAATTTTAATTACCCCATTATACTTTTTAGTTACCTTTGCAATCTTTTCTAATTGTTCTGGAGTAATAAATCCTCCTGGAATATGAGGAGTTATTCCAAAAGTTCTTTTTCCCCCTCTAACCTTTTGTAAGTTCCCATAATGAGTTCCGCTAACCATCTTAGGTATTCCAATTCCTATACCATCCATTCTTAAAAAATCCTCCTATATATTAAATGTAAAAATTTCAATTTATAAATTAATTTTAGTATACACTAAAAAATATTTTTCAGAAGTAACTTAGGTTACTAAAATAATATCAATTAAAAACTAAAATTTCCCAAAATAGATTTAACTATCTTAGATAGTCCCTTACTAACTTAATATTATTTTAAAAATAAAAGGTATGAATGAAAATAAATTTTAATAAAACTTATCTTTAATTCACACCTTTAATTTTTCACCAATCTCTTCATATATACTATTTTAATTTATAAAGCTAACATCTTAATTCATTAATGGGAGCAGCTTTTATTATTTTTCCTTCTTTTAACTCTATAAATTTATTTGCTAAAGCCTTTGCATCACTTCTATCATGAGTTACGAATATAGATGTAATTCCAGCCTTTATAAGAATATCTTTTATTTCCCCTCTTATTTTTTCTTGAAGATCTGCATCTAAGTTTGAAAAAGGTTCATCTAATAAAAGTACTGATGGCTTTGGTGCTATAGCTCTTGCTATGGCTACCCTTTGCTGCTGTCCTCCACTTAATTCATAAGGATATTTATCTTTATGTTCCACTAAATTAACAAGTTTAAGCATATCCATAGCTATTTTTTCTTTTTCTTCCTTATTTTTGCCTTTTAGCCCAAACTGAATGTTTTTTTTCACAGTCATATGAGGAAATAAAGCATAGTCTTGAAAGACCATTCCAACTCCTCTTTTTTCAGGCTCAACAAAATTATTATCTGAAAAAACTATTTTTCCACCAATTTTAATTTCTCCTTTATATGACTCTTCTAAACCAGCAATTATTCTAAGTATTGTGCTTTTTCCGCTTCCACTTTCACCTAGAATAGATAATATTTCTCCCTTTTCTAAGCTCATATTAAAATTATCTATAATATCATTCTTAGACTTAGGATATTTAAAATATAATTCTTTTATTTCAATAAACATTACTAATCCTCCTTGTCAGCAACTTTATATAAGAAATATATAGCCACAAAACTAACAAAAACTATTATTAGAGATGGTATTGCTGACTCAGGTATCATCTCATCATTGGCATACTCAAATACCTTTGTTGATAAAGTATAAAAGTTAAATGGTCTTAAAGTTAAAACTAAAGGTAATTCCTTTATAATATCAACAAAAGTTAAAGCAAAAGCTCCTAAAATAGCTGGTTTTAACATATGTATATCCACTTTAAAGAATGTTTTAGTAACCCCATATCCTAAAGTTCTTGAAGCTTCAGTAAATTTATTACCTATCTTTTCAAAGCCACCCTCTATATTTTGATATCCTATTGCTAAAAATCTTATTACATAAGCAAATACCAACATTATTATACTTGTGCTTAAGGCTAATCCTTTTATTTTATTATCAATATCTACAAAAAATAAGATCATAGTTATGGCAACTACAGCCCCAGGAATGGAATATCCTATTAAAGTTACTTTTGCATATATTTTTGATAATAATCCACTTCTAGTTCTTACATAGTTTGCTACTATTAAAGCCATTATAACTATAAGTAAACTACATCCAGAGGCAAGTATTACTGAATTAAATATCATACTTAAAAATTGACTATAATAGATATTTTTATAGCTAGCAATTGCCCAAGCTATCATTTGAAGTACTGGTATAAGAAATCCTAGTGAAAATATTATTAAAACATATAATGTAACTATAAATTTATTAAAGCCTTTAAGATTTTTTCTCTTTATTGGTCTAACCTTTGTATTAGTAAAACTATATTTTTTTCTTCCTCTTAAGGCCTTTTCTGACGAAATAATTATAAATACTACTACCATAAGTATTCCTGCTAATCTTATGGCTGAATCTACATCCCCTAAGGATATCCAACTTTTAAATATAGCTGTACTAAATGTTTGTACACCTAAATATGATACAACTCCATAATCACTTAAAACTTCTAAGGCTATTAAGGTTGAGCCTGCTACTATAGCTCCCCTACTTACAGGTATGATAACTCTAAAGAATATTCCTATTGCACTGCTTCCTAAAAGTCTTGCACTTTCTATTAATCCTGCCGATTGTTTTTCTAAAAATGTCATTGTAACCATATAAACATATGGGAATAAAAACAATGTAAATATAAAAATAGCTCCCTCAATAGACATAATATCAAAGTATTTTTGATTTAATTCTACCCCTAAAATATTTCTAAAAAATCTCTGTATAACTCCAGTATAGCTAACCATTCCTGAATATGTATATGCTCCTATATATGGTGGTATAGCTAATGGAAGTATTAAAGCCCATCTAAAAAATTTCCTAAATGGAAAATCATAGGCAGATATAAGCCAAGCTAAAGTTACCCCTATTATTATGCTTAATAAAACAGTAAAAAAGACTACTATTATAGATGTAACTATATAATCCTTTAATAAATATTCTTTTATGTGATACCATGTTTTGTTTGGTTTTTGAAATAAATGAATAATTATATCTATATTAGGAAGTACAATCATCAAACTGATGATTGTACTTAAAAGTGCCCACCCATTAAATTTAATTTTTTTCATTATTTCCATCCTACTTGATCAAAAATTAATGTAGCCTCTTGTTTTGATTCTCCTAAAGTTTCATAGTTTAAATTTTGAACTTTAAATTCTCCCCATGATTTTTGTAATTCACTCTTACCAACTTTAGTATTTAAAGCAAACTCTCCATTTTCGTCAACATATGCTTTTTGTGCTTTTTCTTCAGTTAAATATTCTAATAATGCTACTGCATTTTCTTCATTTTTAGCATTCTTTGTAACTGCTCCAAAACTTAAATTTAAATGAGTATTTTCTGGGAATAGAACTCCTATTTCCTTACCAACTTTAGCTTCTTCTGCATCTGATGAAGATATCATCTTTGCAATATAGTATGAGTTCATTATTCCAACATCACCTATTCCAGCCATAATAGCTTTAGCCTGATCTCTATCATTTCCTTCTGGTGTTCTAGCAAAATTATTAACAATACCTTGAGCCCATTCTTTTGCCTTGTCAGCCCCATCTAATTGAATGAAAGATGAAAGTAAAGCATTATTATATGATGAACTTGAACTTCTTGTTAATACTTTTCCTTTAAATTCATCCTTAGTTAAATCATTATATGTTTTTATTGTTTCTGGATTTACCTTTTCCTTATTATAAACAATGATTCTTGCTCTTGAAGTTAATCCAACCCAGTTTTTCCCTCTATATTCTGAAGGTATATTTTCATTTATTTTTTCTGATGATATATCCTTTATTAAATCTTTCTCATTAAGTTGAGCTATATTTTCTGCTCCAACAGTTAAAAATACATCAGCAGATGTATTATCTCCTTCTCTTGCCATTCTCTCAATTAGCTCATCACTTTTTCCATCAACTAAATTTACTTTTATCCCTGTATCAGATTCAAAATCTTTAAATAATTGCTTATCTATATCATAATGTCTTGATGAATAAACATTAACAACTTTCTCTCCTGATCCAGTTTCTTCTGCCTTAGCTTCCTGATTTTTTTGTCCACATCCAGCTAAAACTCCCATAGATACTAAAGCAGTTAATGTTAAGGCTAATATTTTTTTTCTTTTTAACATTTTCTTTTCCCCCTTAAATTTACAAATAATTAAGCTATTTTTTATAACAACTTAAAAAATTCACTTTATCTTTATGTATATTTAATAAATTTAAAAACCTCAAAATAATGATATCGGTTATCATTTCTAAAGTCAATGATTTTTAATATTATTAAATAATTATTTTCATTTAATACACATTATCATTTCTTTTCATTAACATTATATGCTTTACTAAATTAATCCCCTTTCTAAATTTAACAAACTTAAAGGGCAATGAACTTATTAGCTCATTGCCCTATTATTTATAATTTTAATTGTTTAATATAACCTCTGAATTGAAACTAGTTGAATTATTTAAATAAATTTTTAGTTTTTCAATTCTCTTCTTATTTGTTTTACAAACTTGGAAAGAAAGATTGTCATATTCAACCATTTGATTTTCACTTTGCGGAATATTTCCTATTAAGTTAACAACAAAACCACCAATAGTCTCTATATTTTGACTTTCAAGATTTAGGTTTAAATAATCATTTAACTTGTCTAATGTTAATAAACCATCAACTACATAGGTATTATTATCTATTTTATCTATATAGTTTTCTGAATCGTCATACTCATCTAATATATCACCCATAACTTCTTCAATTAAGTCTTCTATAGTAACAATTCCAGAAAAACCACCATATTCATCTATTATTACAGCCATATGTTGCTTACTATCTTGAAGCTCTTTAAATAAATCATCTATAGCTTTATTTTCAAGAACAAAGTAAGCTGGACGTATTAATTGATCTAATTTAATGTTATCTACTCCAACCTTTACAACGGCTTCAAAGAAGTCTTTTAAATAAAGTATTCCTACTATATTATCCCTAGTTTCATTATAAACAGGAACTCTTGAAAATTGCTCACTTATAAGTTTCTTAGCAATTGTTTCATTTGGAGTTGTTGATTTTATAGCAAAGACTTCTCCCCTAGGAGTCATAACTTCTTTAACAACTTTATGATCAAATTCAAATATATTATCTAACATATCCTTTTCAGTTTTATCGATTACACCACTCTCTTGTCCAATACTTATCATAGATTTTATTTCATCCTTAGATACAGTTTCTTTATCTTCAGACTTATTTAAACCTAATATTTTTATAAATAAGTTTGTTGAAGCTGAAAGAATCTTTACAAATGGTGTTGATATTTTAGAAATAACATTGATTGGTCTTATAGCCATTAAAGCAATTTCTTCTGGCTTTTGTAATGCAATTCTCTTTGGAAGTAATTCTCCAAAAACTAAAGTTATATAAGACAAAAGCACAGTTATAAGTATAACTGATATCTCATTACCATAAGGAATATTTAGCTTGTACATGAATTGCGCTAGAGTTTCTGAAATGCTAGTGGCTGCTGATGCACTGGCAAAAAATCCTGCAAATGTTATTCCTATTTGAATAGTAGATAAAAAGTTTCCAGGTGATTTTAAAACCTTTTTTAATAAAAGGGCTTTTTTGTTCCCTTTCTCTGCAAGCATCTTTATCTTAGATTTATTTACAGATACCATTGCCATCTCTGCAGCTGCAAAGAACGCATTAATTAAGATAAGAACTAATATTAGAATAATTTTTGGTAAAATACTGGGACTCGGGTCCATTCTTTAACTCCTCCTCTAAAAAAATGAATTTTCTTCTTTATCTTATAGATTAATTTGAAATAAAATGTCATATAAGATAACCAATTTTAGACCATAATACCACACTGGTACCTTTTATTCAATTATATAATATGCACAATTTAGCCTAAATTATACTAAATAAATAATTTAAGTCACTTATCTTATTTATTACATATATTTGAAAAATAATACTATAATATTTAACTTTTAAGACCTTTTCTACATATGATAAAGAAGGCAAATTTAAGCTTTAATATTAAGTAAGGTGATTTATTGTGAAAGAAAATTTGAATCTTTTTAAATTTCTTTTTGGAACAACGATTCTTTTATGTTGTTGCAGTAAAGATATAATCTTAAATTCCATAAGATACACAAAAACAACTTTTAAAGCTAAAATTCACAAAAATAAATAAAATAAGTTTCTGTAAGATAAATATATTAACTAATAATTATTATTGATTTTTTTATACTATATAGTATAATTTAATTAAACGATATGAATAATTTATTGGGAGGTATGGATTATGAGTTTAGCAAAATTAATAGACGAAAAAAGAAAAGCTAAAGCTAGAGCTGAAAGAAATAAAAAAGCTAAAGTTGCTGTAACTGGAGCTGCCGTTGGTACATTAGCAGGAGTATTAGGTGGTTTACTATTTGCTCCTAAATCTGGAAAAGAAACAAGAAATGATATAAAAGAGGGTTCAAAAAAGGCTGCTCAAAAATTAAATGATAAAAGTGTTGAGTTAAAAGAAAATTTAAATACACAAGTTGCAAAAGGAAAAGAAAATATTTCTGATGCAAAAAGTAAAATAAAAGAATATCTTAATAGTAAGAAATGTAAAAACATTGAAGAGGCTGTAGAAGAAAACTTAAATGTTCCTGTTGAGGTTGCAGATGAAGCTACTTCTTTAGAAACTGAAGAAGTTAAAGAATCTAACTAATAATTATGTATATAGATTTAAATTTTATTTACCTATTATTAGCTTTATTAGGTTGTGTGGCTATTGTTTATTTGATACTAACATTAAACAAAGTTTTAAAGTTAGTATCAAATATAAATAGTCTTTTAGATCAAAATAAGGACAACCTTACTAAGACTATTAACGATTTACCTACAATAGCTAATAATGTGAATGATGCTTGTCAGAACATTAAGGATATATCTGATGTTGCAACTGAAACTACAGCTGACTTAATTGTTGCTAAAGAGAATATAGAATCTAATGTTGAAACAGTTAAAGAAATTGCTAAGATAATTAATCAAGTTTTCTTTAAAAAATAAAAAAACTCATTCCAATCTAAATCTTTTAAGATTTTTTTGGAATGAGTTTTTTTAATTATCATGATCTTTCAAACCCTAAATTCTCAAAAAGAACTATAGATTTATCATTATAAGCTTCTAAATTAATTCTAGTAGCTCCTTCTACATCATCAACCATTTTATATGCCTTTGATATAAGAAGTTTGCCTAAACCCTGCTCTTGATATTTAGGAAGAAGTGCTAAATATTTAATTTCTTGAACTCCAGCTTCCTCTGAAAGGCTTGGAACAATCATTATGGTTCCAATTCTCTCTCCATTTTCATTTTCAAGAAATACGCAACGATTTTTAAAATTTCCTTTTAAGCTATTTTCCTCTTTAAAAATCATTCTAATTGCTAATTGATAATCTTTAAAAACACCTGCTGAATACTGAATATATGCCCAGTTGTTCTCATCACCAATTCTAAAATCAGTAAATCTATATCCATCAGGCAGGGAAGTACTATAAATTTTTTCTAGTTTATTCTTTGCTTCTGAAGACTTTTTACTATTTTCTTTACTCTCCATTTTCAATCCTCCCTATAAATCTTTATATTAAGGTTTTAGCATATTCCTATTTCTCTTATAATTTTACCCAATAATTTCATTTTATTAGTTACAACAATATTATTTTATATAACTACTTATACTAAATTATAGAATTCTTTTTGTAATATTTCCAGTAACTTATTCTTCATTTCTCCCCATTAATGCTTATATTAGATATATATATCCAATATATCCACTAATAATATATTAGATAAAAAATAAGCCATATTAAAACCCTTAAATAAAAGTTTTAATATGACTTTAATACTTTTCTATGTCTTAAATCATTTTCGAAATTAAGCTAAATCTACATTTAACTAAAAATCAAAATTCTCCTAAAATATATCCCAATATTTAATATAATGTTTTTCCTGTTGAATCAATATATGAATATGTTCCGTCCTTATCTACTAAAATAACATCCTTTGATATAACTCTTATATCATTATACTCTTCTTCTAAAATTACACTTCCGTCCTCTTTAAGTAAACCTTTTTTCCCCTCTTGATTCACAGAAACTATTAATCCACTTGGATAAACCTCTAAGGCTGAGTAGTCTTTCTTTTCAAGATTTTTAATTTCTTCACCCTTAGTATTTATAACAGACATATATTTTGATTCTCCATCTAATATATCAACTACTGCTAAGCCACTATCACTAAATCCATTTATAGATACTTTATTCTCAAAGTTTATCTTAGTTTCTACTTCTTTCCCATCTTTATCAATTATTATATGCTTATTATCTTTTCTAGCAAAAGCAACCCCATTATTCATTGCTGTTACTCCATCAAAGTCTGGCATTATTGCCCAAGATCCCTCTTTATTTAAAAATCCTATCCCAGACTCATCTAATCTTGCTGGAACTACCCCCTCATTCATAGATCCAACATAGAAATATTCTATTGGCACTATAATTTCTCCTTTTTCATTAAGTGCTCCACAAAGATTACCCTTTGATACAGGAATGAATCCCTCATTTATTTCTCCTATTGATGTGTATTCACAAGGGATTATTTCATTTCCCTCAGCATTTAAAAGACCATACATTTTATTCTTTTTAACTAATATATATCCCTCTCCAATATCCTTTATAATTTCATCATATCTTCCTGGTTCTACAATAACTTCACCCTTAGTATTTAGTATTCCAGTAGTTTTTAAAGTCTTACCAGATTGAGCTAAGCTTTCAATTGCTTCTGTAGTATTTTCATTAGTTAAGATTTCATTGGCTAACTTTTCATATCTTATAAGATTGTTATTTAAAGGTGATAATACCCCATCTTCTTTTTCTACTAAGGTTTTACCCTTCTGGTTTATTATCTTATAAGTATTTCCCTCCTTAACTCCAGCCATTCCATAAGAAAACTCACTACCTTTATCAAATTTAAAACCTATAGATTTTTTTCCCCTTTTATCTATATAAGCAACTTTTCCTTCATATCCTTTTTCCATAAATATCTCTCCATCTTCAGTGACTCCAAACATACCTGGTTTAGAATTGCTTAAAGATATTGAAGATTTATCTTCTGTTATAATATAAAGTTCATTATCTGAATCTTCCTTTGCACTACTTGTACCACATCCTGTTAATACTGAGGTGCACAATATGGTAGCCATAGCCATGAAGCAAATATTTTTTAGTCTCATACTAAAATCCCCCTTTAAATATCTACTTATTATTAATTAAACACTATCTTTAATTTTCCTTCCAAAATATCACAGAATATATTTTATGTAAAGTTATACTTATAAACATATTTTCTTCTTTCTTTTGCCCCAAACATATATCCGTGATTATTTATTAAAAAGTTTAATGTAAGATGATTAAAAGTTTTAAAAGAATCAATATTGCATATATGCCCACAATTTTTTATTACAACAATATCTTCTTCTGGTACAAACTTTTTTATAGTAGGAAGAAAAACATGGTCTTGATCTCCCATAATAAAAATTTTCTTTACATTGTTCTTTACATACTTATAATTCTCTAGATGTTCCCTCATAAGCTCAACCCATCTAAAACATTCATTTTTATCCAACTTTTCAGCGGCCTTTAAAAATATATTTCTTGAAAGCTTATGATTTTTACATGGCATTGACATATAAGCTACAATTTTATAAAAGATTTCCCTTGGAATAATATTCTTTGTAACTAAGGCTAAATTCAAGAAAAATTTAGACTTTAAGTTCATACCTACAATTCCTCCCCCTAATATCATAGAAGAAACTCTATTAGGGAAATATTTTTCAAATTGCATTCCAACTATAGTACCAAGGGATATACCTAATACGTTTACTTTTTCTATATTTAACTTATCTAATATCTCTACAATCTCTTCACAAATGTATTTAAAAGATATTTCACCTTTAGTTTTTTTCATGTTTTTCAAAGTGTGATTTTGTGAATTTCCATGGCCATGAAGGTCTACTAAAAGCAAGTTATAATTTTCTGACAGTACATCTATTTGCTTTTTAAATATATTTAAATTTCCCCCTATTCCATGAAGCATCAGAATCCATTCTTTATCTTTATGGAGATATTTATTATTTACTACTTTATAATATAGCATTTATATTGCACTCCTTAATACTCTGATTTAAAAACTTTCACATTTATCTTATGAGTTAATAGCTTACTCTCTTTAGCAGAAAAAATTTAAGTCATATATTTTTAGGGGTATCAAAATAAAGTTTTATTTATTATTTTGATACATTCCCTTTTAAAGCTATTTTAAATTACGTCTAATTATGTTTCTTAAATTCTATCACCTTTTCATGCACTATATTCTACTGTCTATGGATATTTGAATAAAATTTTACACAGCATTAACATTGTTTAAACCTAAGCAATATTACCTTATTGTAATCAAGGTTATTTCAGGTCTATTCATAATTCTCATTTTAAAAAAATCATTTCCAAGCCCTCTACTTAAAATCATAGATGAATCTTTTTCTATGAAAATCCCCTTTTTTCTCTCCATTAAGTTATTAAATATATATCTATTTATGGCTCTAGTATATCCTGAAAAAGTAATGTCACTTCCCCACTTTACATAGGCATCAAAATTTATTACATCATTTGCTAGCACAATATTAAATTCACTTCTATTAGGACTCCCTAATTTATTTACTAAATCTTCTTTTGAAAATATCTTTTCCTTCTTAAATCCTTCTTTAAAAGAAAAAGACTTTATTTCATCTTCTATGTAAATTCCATAAATATTTAATTTATCTTCCTTTTTTATAAGTGAAACCTTACTATTATTTAAAAGTATCACCCCTATATCCACTAACCCCTTTAAATAATCTCTATATTTTTCATATTTTTTCCCACTTAAATTTTTGCATCCTTCTATAGAATAATAAATTGGATAAAAGCTCCTTAAATTTTTGCATAGTTGTAAAAAAACAAAATCCTTATCTAAGGATGAAGTTAACATATTTCCAGTTGTAACAATAATATCTGGTTTTAAAGAATTTATTTTTTCTATAAGCCTATAATTTTCACTTCCAAAGGTTTTTCCATATAAATTATTTAAATGTAAAATTTTAAATCCTCTAAAGGATTTAGGGGTTTTTCTAGTAAATAATTCATATTCATTTATAAAAATACTATTATTTTCATAGACTAAATAAGTGGTAGCAGCAATTCCTAAAATTGAAGTTATCTTTGCCAAATCTGAAATCTCATTCATATGAATACTAATCCTTTAAATTTTTGCTCTTATATTTTATATATGAATATAAAAATATAATTAAAACTCATTAATATTTTTACTTTTATTTCTTTTATTTCCAAATATTGGTTTTTATGGTATGATTATTTTAAGATAGGAGGTGTCCTTGTTGCAAATTTAGTTAAATTTAATGAAATATAGTACCTAAGGCAACATAATATTTTTATGAATTTATTATCTGAAAGCAATATATCTACCTTAAATAAAAAATCACACTTAAAAATAAAAAATTTAATACTTTTTTCTGTAATAGTTTTTTTAGGCTCTTATTTTTTAACCAATTATCTAATTTTCAAAGCTTATATTCCTACTGGTTCTATGAGACCTACAATAATGGAAGAAGATGAAGTAATTGTGAGTAAAATTTACACTAGTATAAATAGAGGGGATATCTTTGTATTCAGTCATGAATCCTCCGAAGAATTGCTTATAAAAAGAGTTGTTGGTCTTCCTGGCGAAAAAGTTGAATTAAAAGATGGGCTTTTATATGTAAATGATGTTTTTATTGATGAACCTTATGTGAAAAATAATGAGTCAATGAATAAAACTTTTTATGTTCCTGAAGGAAACTACCTATTTTTTGGTGATAATAGAGCAAGATCAGAAGATGCAAGAAGATGGGAAAACCCCTATGTTCCTAAAAAAAATTTAGATGGGAAAGCTCTTTTTACTGTATACCCTAAAGACAGAATTGGATTTTTAAAATAAATCTCTATTTTAAGCTATTGTTGATTTTCAATTAATAAAATTAGTTAAAAATCAACAATAACTTAAAACATCTCTAAAACTTTCATCTTACTTTTCATTTATAAAAACAATCGTCATATAAATTGCATATATGCTTAAAACCAGCATTAATGCAGTAAAGACTGACATTAGCATTTTCATCCAATATATATAAGATGAATTTTTCTCTAAGTTTTCATTTACTCCATCTTTTATCTGTTTAACACATTGATTTACTTCTATTTTTTCATCTTCATTAAGTTTCGCTCCATTTTTTTCATTATTTTTGGATAAAACATATTTTTCAACTTCAGGCAAAACTTCTTCTATGTTATATCCCTTAGTATTAGCTAAAACATCTAAAGTCATCATTTCTTCTGGAGTTAAAGAATTATATTTATAATAAATATTAGGAACTCCTGTTAATTTCTTTTCCTTAATATAGTCTCTATATACCTTCCCTCTTTTAACAACTTTAGAATTTATATCCCAACTTGAATTTAAATAATAAAGATCATAAACTCTAAAAGTTATAGGTACCAATATTAAAATTAATAAAAATATTTTTGCTAGTATGCCAAACTTTTCATTCACCATAATAAAGCCTCCATTAATTTTCAATATATAACAAAAAGTCCTATAAGCTAAGGGATACTTATAGGACAAATGCATATATATATGAAATATAGGGAAATTAGGTTTATGCTTTAACCTGTTAATATTATATTAACATACTGTTACTTATTATTCAAGTATTTTTTCAAAAATTAAACATTTTTTGATTCTAATTCCTATAAATAAAGGAAGTTTTTTTATTTAAGCTTTCTTTTCTATATTTCACAAGTGAACTACTCTCCACTTATAGAAGTGGGAGCTTCTTTGTCAATATACCCAAGGGTACAAGTTTTCCAAGCTAACCCCGTCGCACCAAGGGTTTATATAAAACTAATATAGGACTAAAACCATATTTTAATATAGAAGATTATATATTAGTTTATGTGAGGACTTTGGAATCCTTCTCTCTTTACAGAATGTTTTTTTGCTGTTCTATTATGATTTTTTCCTTCTTCACTAGTTATTGGAGTTTGAAAGTTACATTTCTCCATTCTTGCTACCTTATTATCTGGTTGACTATCCTTTGGCATAAATATATTCCTCCTTAGTTAGTTAAATTCAATTTTATTTTTCTCATAAAAAGAAAATATTATTATGGTAAATAATGAAATACCACTAATATAAATATTCTCTTTTAAATTATAAAATTAAATTTTTTATGTATAATAAAAGTTTTTATATTTAAATTATTAGTATAATATCTTCATAAGAATCTAAAAAATAATTAATGTTTAAGTAGAATATATTTTTCAAACAAATTTTATTTTAAACTATATTTATCTTTATAAAATATATCAGAAGAATCCTTATATACTCCAATTACTAATACTTCATCAAATCTTTTTAATTCCATTGCCTCCTGAGCTTCCATATCTAAATTTTCTCCTTCTTCACATAAGTAAGCTATGGCATAAGCTTCTCTATCATTAAAGTTAACAGTGTCTATTATAACTGGGAATTTAACTATGTCCTCTCCTATTAACATATCTACTGATCTAAAGGCATCAGAAATATCCTTAGCACTTTCACCTCTATCTCTAGCCATATTTATAAACCAATTTTCATATTCCTCTATGGTCTTCTTTGGAACTTCAAAATCTTTTAAGGTTTTATCATTATGAAAATAAGTTTTTAAATCTTCTTTCTTTATTTTCGTATTACTATTTCTAAACTGTTTATACTTATCTTTCGATTGTATTGTTATATCTCTTTTCTCATTTTCTTCAACTTCAATTTCATTATCAATAAAATTTATGGCAATTTCATTTCCTTGTGCTCCACAAGCTATTAAGTTACATACTAAGATTATATTTATTAAAATTAGGCTTACCTTTTTCATAAATTCACCTCAGTATATTTTTACCTTTTTACCCAAACTCTATTCAAATAAAAAAACTCAAAAGAAAAAGCTTTAAAAATAATAAAAAGCTGTATAAAAACAACTATAAAACTTATAAATATATTCCGAGAATTACTGAATTTCGCTAAGAATTTATAGCAATTACTCCGAAGATTTTACTAAAGCGAAAAACTCCCTTCGGTCAAACAGTTTCGCTTCTTAACGTAAAATCTTCTACGTAATAGCTTAAATTCTAAAGCTTATTCAGATATTCTCTTCATACTATTTATAAGTTTTAATGTAAGTTATTTTTTATACAGCTTATTAAAATCTATAAATATATATTTAACTTAATTAGAGGATTATTAAGAGTAATAAAATTTTATATTTTAAACAACACTGGAGATAGTATTAAAGAGTATAACTCTTTAAAATAACCACTAATTAAGTTAAAACAAGCAAATTTATTATTTTTTATTTATAACTTTCTCATAGATAAAGTGTGAGAATAATGAGTTTGACCATGCAAACCAATCTCTTGTAAACTTAGTAGGGTCATCTACATGGAAACCTTCATGCATGTATCCAGTCCCTGCATCAGTTTCTTTTAATAATTTAATTAACTGATCTATTTCCTCTTGATTATTTGTTGTTAACCCTTGCATTGATAAAGCTATGTGCCAAATATACTGATCTGGAGTATGTGGACTTCCAATTCCTTTAGCAACTTTTCCTTCAAAGAAGAATCTATTATTTTCACTTAATATAAACTTTCTAGTATTTTGGTAAACTTCATCTTCAATTCCTTTGTACTCTAAATAAGGAATTGATAAAAGGCTTGGTACGTTAGCATCATCCATGAAGTTATAGTTACCCATGCCATCAGTTTCATATGCATAAACTTCTCCAAATCCTTCTTTATAGACTTTTCCATGTTTTTCTATAGCATTATCTATTTCTTCTCTTAAACTATCAGCTTTTTCTTTAAGCTCTTCATCCTTATAAACCTTCTCTGCAATTTCTGAAATATATCTTAAGGCAACTACAGCGAACATGTTTGCTGGAATTAAGTATCCATATTCACACGCATCATCACTTGGTCTAAATCCTGACCATGTCATTCCTGTGTAAGTAACTGGAGTTCCTAACCCTTCATGGCTTAAAGTGTCAGTTACTGAACAATTTAATCTTTGGAAGCTATAATCTGATTTTTCTCTATGATATTGCTCCACTCTCCATAAATCTATTATCATATTGAAAGCTTTTTTAATATCATCATTAAAGAAAGTTTCATCACCAGATTCTTTCCAATACTTATGTATTAATCTAACTGGATAACATAGTGAATCTATTTCATACTTTCTTTCCCAAACCCAAGGGCTATCCTTAGTTATATCATTGTCCCATTTTTGTCCATTAGGCTCTTTATTAAAGGCATTTGCATATGGATCTATGAATATACATTTTACTTGTCTATTTATTAATCCAGTAAAAATAGCCTTTAATTCTGGATATTCCTTAACAAATGGTAAGTAATGCTCTACTTGAGAAGTGGAATCTCTAAGCCACATTGCAGGAATATCACCAGTAATTACAAAGGCATCTCCCTCTGAAACCTCTACAGTTGTATCCATTGTATTTATAAAGCAATTATAAAATAATTCTTGTAACTTCTTGTCCTCTATTTTAGCTGATAAATCTTTACCAATTTTTCTTACAATCTCTTTTAATTCGTTAGTTGATAAACTCATTTTCTTTACCCCCAAGTTCAAGTATTTATTATTTAGTTATTTCCTAAATTAAAACTAAATTTTAATTTAATGTGCTTCTTAAGTTATAATTAAAAACTAAGTAATTTTTTAATCAACACTAATTAAAAACTAAATTTATTTAAATTCTATGCTTTACTATTTAACTAAAAGTTGACTTAATTTTATAGAATTCCTAAGCAACTTCAGATACATTGTATACCATTTCATCTTTGTAATAAATATACTTTTTTAAAGTTCTTTATGTTTCTAAAATTTATCACTTAAATCTAGAAACTAGACAAGTTCAGAATAAACAACTTATAAATAAAACTTATAAATATATTAATTAATTCTGTGAATATATTTATAAGTTTTATATGAAAGTTTTGATACTATCTAGATTAAAATAAAAGAGCTAAAAGATTTGAAAATTTATTTTAAATTCCTAAAAATCTTTTAACTCTCATATTATTAAATTATCATATTTAATTCTTACGCTCTAATATTCTTAAGTAAAATTATAGCTTTTTAGCTATTAAAAACTTTATTTTTATTCCTTGCTTTGAGAACATTTCTTCATGCTCTGTTACTACATTATATTCATATCCACTATTATGTAGATCACGAGTTATGTAAGTTATCTCAAAATTACACTCTTTAAAATACTCTAAAGATTCTTCAAAAAGCTCATCGTCATCAGTTTTAAAGTGGATTTCTCCACCATCAACTAAGAAATCTCTATATTTTGTTAACTGTCTTGTGTGAGTTAATCTTCTCTTCTTGTGTCTATCTTTAGGCCATGGATTACAGAAGTTTATATAAATTCTTTCTATCTTGTCATTGCTATCTAATATAGTATCTATTAAAGCAATCTCTTGAGGCATTAATTTAACATTATCTAAGGCTTTATTTTTCTCCTCATATGCTTTTTCTATATTTCTTTTAGCTAAAACAAGAACTTCATCTTTTATGTCTATTGCTATATAGTTTATGTTTGGATGGTCAGAACCATGTACAGCCATAAATGTTCCTTTTCCACATCCTAATTCTAAATATATTGGGTTTTCTGTATTTTTAAAAGTATTTTTCCAATTACCTTTATTCTCTTTTGGATTAGCTACAAAGAAGTCACATGCTTCTAATTCTGGTCTAGCCCAAGGCTTTCTTCTCATTCTCATCTTAAAATCCACTCCATCCTTTAGTTTCAGAATTATTATACAGATTTATATGAAGTATATCAACCTTAGGCTTTTCCTAATCTTCTAAAATTTATATATAATCCCTAATTACCTCTTAAAATAATCTTTCATCTAAAAAAATCAACAAACCTTTAAACAAAAGTCTATTATAAAAATTATATAGTTTTAAAGAACTCCTTTGGAATATAATTTATGAACTGACTTATTTCATTTCTATGTCCATATTTTCCTTGAGAATTATAAGTTATTATTAACCTTTTCTTTGCACGAGTTATTGCCACATAAAATACTCTTTTTTCTTCCGCTAAATTTCCCTCTTTAATAGACATATAAGAAGGAAATGTATTATTTTGAATACCTGCTAAAAATACAGTATCAAACTCTAAGCCTTTTGCTTGATGTACAGTTATTATTGGTATTCTAGGCTTTTTAGTTCTATTTATTATTAAAGATTCTAACTCTCCATTAGAAAGACCTGTTATTCTTATAATATCTAACAAGGCATCTCTATTCCCTTTACTCTTATCATCTAAATCTCTAAATAAAGCATATAGATCTCTTAATCTATTTAACTTCTCTTTATTTTCATCTCCAGCATACATACTCTTAATATTAAAGCCATTCATTACACAGGCAACTAATTCGTAAGGTCTTTTACTTTCTGCTATTTTAAAAAGCTCATTTAGTTTCTTGCTAATAGCCGTAAATGCTTTTAAATGTTTTGACATTAAGGCCATTCTTTCCATTGAAGTTTCCCTTATCTTTTCATTTATTGCCCTAACTAGAAGCTCACCTGTAGCAATAATATCATCCATAGCATCATGGCTTGGCTTATGTTTAGTATCATAAACCTTACTTAGATTTTCTAGCTTATAATTTATATTGCCAGGATAAAATCTTCTATATATATCTAAAGTATCATAAAAAGTTTTAAACTTAGGTTTCCCTAAATTATTTCTTTCAAGCTCACTACATAGGATATTTATATCATATTGAACATTGTGCCCTACTATTATAAAGTCCTTAGAATACTCCACAAATTCCTTTAAAACTTTTTCTTTGTCCTCTCCAATTCTTTGAAGCATTTCATCTGAAAAACCATGAACATAATAGGAATCCTTAACTGGTTTCTTATTCTTTAGAAACTTTTCAAACTTATCTACTACTTCCCCATTTTTATTTAATTTTATTGCTGCTATTTGAATTATCTCATCCTCTGTAACATCAACCCCTGTACTTTCCACATCAAAAACTATTATATTCTCTTTTTCAAACTCATTTATTAGTAGGGAAAATTTTTCTCCATATTCTAATACAAGAGGATCTATATAATCTGCTAATCTTATACCAACCTCTTTGTACTTATAAGATTCTATAGCCTCTAAGGTTCTCATACCAATTCCTGTTGGAAGTCTATTGACTATTCTCTTTAAACTTAGTGAGTCATATCTATTAGCTATTAGTTTTAAAAAGGCTAATATATCTTTAACTTCTTGTCTCCTAAAAAACTTAAATTGATCTACAAGTATAAACTCAAAATCTGCTCCCTCATATCCACCGATTTGATAAAGCTCTTCACTAAGTCCTATATTATAGTTATTATCCCTTGTAAGAACACATACTCTTTTTAAATCTTCACCATTTTTGCATAGCTTGTTTACATAATCAAAGATAAACCTAGCCTCTTCTCTTAATCCTCTAGTTTCCTTTAATAATATTTTCTCACCATCTTCTTTTGATTCTGCTAAAATCCCGTCCTTATAAATAGTAGAAACTTTACTAGAAAAAGCATTGTTCAAAAATTCTAAGGAAGCCTTATTTAAATTTTTGGTGGCCCTATAATTCTTAGAAAAAATAATTTCTATAGGATTATATTTTTCTTTAAATTTATTAAAAATCATCTCTGGGTCAGATCCACGCCAACTATATATGGTTTGAAAGAAATCTCCACATATAAGAACATTATTTCCTTCAAAAAGCTTCTCAATTATTGAATACTCTATAATGCTTGTATCCTGAACCTCATCTATATTTATATACTTAAATTTATTTTTAAGAGCCCTAACAACTTTTTCATCCTTAAATAATTCCTTAGTAAGTATTATTAAATCATTAAAGTCTAAAGCATGATCCTCTCTAAGCTTAGAATCATATAGTGTTACTAATTCATGACCATGAAATTTGATATAATTTTTAAGGTTTAAATTTAAGTTTCCTTTGTTAGTACAAACTTGATTTATTTTTTCTTCTCTAAATTTAAAAATTTCATCAATTACAGTTTTATATTCATCTAAAACTCTATCCTCTAAAGTTTCTATTCTTGCTCTTTCAACCTTTATAAAATCAATAACCTTTTGAATTTGCATATTAGTAGCCATTAAATTGCTTGTAGCATAGTAATAACTTAATTTACTTATAACTTCTCTACAATCATCTTCATCAAATATTGTGAAATCTGAAAAAATATCTGTATTTCTCTTTGCATAAGTTCTAACTACATCAAAGCAAAAACTATGAAAAGTTCTTATGGTTATATCCTTAGCCTCTCCCCCAACTATTTTCATTACCCTATCACTCATCTCTTTACATGCCTTATTGGTAAAAGTGATACATAAAATTTCTGAAGGCTTTGAATTTCCATTTTTTATTATAGAAGTAACTCTCTCTGCTAAGGTATTAGTTTTTCCTGTTCCAGCAGAGGCAAGCAAAATAATATTATTTTTTTGTTCATTCACAACCTTTTGTTGCTCTTCATTTAAATTGATCATAATAGCCTTCCTTTCCACATAAAATTCTATTGTAATTATAAATTAAGTTAAAGTTTAATTAAATATAATTACACTGAAATTTTATTTACAAATATCTATTATTTCTTTTAACAATTTTCATTTAAAATATCTATTAAAATTATTTTATAAGTTTTACACAAAAACAAAATGAAAATAATAAAAAAGACATTAAAGTATTATTCATTAATTAATACTTTAATGTCTTTTTTTATTATGAATTAAGTTTTGCTATTTCAAGCTCCTTTTCTCCTACACTTTCTTTTTTCTTAGAATAAACTAATTTATAAAGGACAATTCCACAAATTAATCCTATTACGCAAAGTGCTATCATTGATAAGAATATAAGATTATACCCCTTTATTCCTGGATGTGAATCAAGAAGTCCTCCATAGTAAGAGTTTATAAACATATCTGGTACATATCCTATAAATGAAACTATACCAGCTGCAATACCTGTATATTCTCTTGGAACCCTAACTTCATCAAGTGGTGCAAAGAACACACCCTTCATTCCAAGTAAAATTATTGATAAGATTAACATATTAATAAGTACAGGTATTATAAATGCACTTTTCCCTGGCATAAACACATATACTAAAGTGAATATAATTGATAAAGTAAGTCCTATTATCATAAATTTAATAGTTGAATGCATTTTATCTGCAATAATCCCTGATATAGGTGGAGCAAATATCATAATTACATAACTTCTGATTATTCCTATAAATGCTCCTAAGGCTACTGACATACCAAATATTTCAGTTACATAAGGTGTTAAGAATGCAAGTCCTGAAAATGCTGCATAAGTTGTAAATACTAAGGCTGCTACTAACCAAACTTCTGGCATTTTTACAACCTTCTTTATACCATGCACAATATCTCCTCTTGTTTGTTTATTTATTTCCTTTTCTTCTTTAGAATCATCTAATAAGAAATAAGCTATAATTCCAATAACTATAAGTGCTACTGAGTAAAATATTATTATTGATCTAATTCCTAATAAACCTTCTCCAAGTTTTGCAAGCATTCCTAAGGCTATAAATGAAACAACTGTAGAAGCTGCTCCTCTACCCCCTTCTAAAATACCAAATAACTTGCCTTGCTCTGAACTATCTCCAAGCATTCTGACAGCCTTAACCATAGTTGGCCAAAATGTAAATACTGTTGTTATTGCCCAAGCTCCATTTATGATTAAACATACTGTGTATGATGGTATTGTTGCATACCAAAATCCTAAAAGCCCTGTGGCTATAAGAGAAAATGGAACTAGTATCTTATAAGAAAATTTATCTGCTATAACTCCACCAGGTATATATAATAAAAAGTTAACTATTCCATACATACTTGTTAAAAAACCCATTTGAAAATTTGTTAAATGAAAGGCTTGTTGCATTGGTATATAAAAAACCTCTCTTAAATAAGGTAATCTATAAATAATTCCTCCACCAGCACATAAAACTAAAAGAGTAATCCATTTTTTAGCATTATTATTTTTCATCCCTTTCTACCCCCTCTTTTGTTATTTCATCTACCATAGTTAAAATTTTATTTCTTAAATCTCTATAAAAAATAAATTATTAAACCCTTATTATATTTATTTATTTTTATTTTCTAAAACTTCTTTTAAAATATTAGGATAGTTGGTAATTATCATGTCAACGTTTAAATCTATCATTTTTTCCATATCTTTTTTCTCATTTACTGTATACACATTTACTTGTTGAAAATCTTCATGGGCATCCCTAACTATTTCTTCTGTTATACTATTAAATTCAGGATGAAGTGCTGAAGAACCAACTACCTTACAATAATTATGTGGTTCAAAAATACAATCCCAATAAAGTATTCCTGTTTTTATATTTTTATTAAGTCTTATACATTTTCTTATTGAATAATGATCAAATGATGATATTATAACTCTATCCTCAAATCCATAATTCTCTATTTCTTTATACACCTTTTCTTCTAAACCTTCATAATGTATGATGCTATTTTTAAGCTCTATATTTATAAGTTTGTCGTTATCCTTCATAAAATCAAAAAACTCTTTTAATGTAGGTATTTTTTCTCCCTTAAATTCATCAGAAAATTTTATTCCAGCATCTAAGTTACATAATTGTTCATAAGTAAAGTCCTTTACATACCCACTTCCATTAGTTGTTCTATCAACTTCTTCATCATGAATTACAACTGGAACCCCATCCCTTGTAAGATGAACATCCATTTCTATACCATCACAATCTGCTTCTATTGCCTTTCTAAAAGCTATCATAGTATTTTCTGGATATAATCCACTTAATCCTCTGTGTGCTACGTTTAATATTTTTTTCATAATTGTTCCTCCTATCTTTTTTCGACTATTGTTGGAAATATATTTGAAGATTATAGTTCCCTAAAAATAAATAAAGTTCACCCTAAAACTATACAATAATTTTAAGTTGAACTTTTCTCTCACACTCTCTTAGTTTAACTTACTTTTTTCCTAAATATTTAATTGTAATTTAATTATACCAATTATGAAAACATTTACTAAAAGTTCAAATTTATTTATTTGTTAAAAAAAGGCACTCCATTTTTAACATTTTATTTTTTAAATCATATATAATTTTCAAACATTAAAAATATTTTTGGTATTTTATGTTTAAATTTGTATTTTTAATACAAATTTAATAAATTTATCATTCTAATCTAATACCATAAATTTAATAATTTATGAATATTCTCAATTATATCCTATATATAAAATACAATTTAATCATTTATAATAAGAAATTTTCCTCAAAACAAAAATAGTACAAGTAAACTTTTATTACTTGTACTATTTTTCTTAAAACTATTTTCTAATACAATATTATATAGTTAAAACAGAATTAACAGGAATAATTTAATTTATATTTTCCAACAAAATATTATATTACTTTCCACAATTAAAATTTTAAATCACTTTACATAGTTTCTATTTCTAATCCAAAATGATCTGATACAACTTCTTTATTCTTCCCATTAAATATAACCCTACTATCATAAACTTTTGTATTCTTATTAGTAAAAATTATATCTATTCTTAATTCTCCAGTGTTATCTTCCCATCCAGCTATATTTTTATTAACTGTAACACCAGAATCCTTATTTTCCGCTAAATCATAAGTATCAATTAACCCATTACTCTTAAGAAAATCATATCCCTCATTCTTTAAAAAGGCATTATTATTGAAATCTCCCATAAAGAAAGCTCTATTTTTGCTTTCCTTAGCATGTGCAAGTAAGTTTTCAACCTGAAATGTAAAGCTTTCCTCTTTATCATGCCACCATCCCATGTGACAAGAATAAAAATCTATATTTTCATTGTTAATATCTATTGTTGCTTTTACTATTTTTCTTGATCTCCAAAAGGTTTTAGAGTGACTTTTTGAAATATAAAAGCTTTCACTATTTACTATTTTATGCTTAGTTAATATACACAAACCTTCCTCATATATATCATATCCAATATGAGAGTAATCCCAAACTAGGTGGTATTCTTCTCCACCTAGTTTCTTTATTTCTTCAATCAATACTAATCCATAATTATCTTCTTTTAAATTTCCTTCTTTAACACTAGCCTTAATACTTTGACTAGCCTCTTGAAGAGCTATAACATCATATTTCTCTTCAACTATTGTTTTTGCTAAGTATTTTATTTTGTATAATTGTTCTTCCTCTAGCCAAGAATGACAGTTTAAAGTAAGTAATTTCATTTTTAATCTCCTAAATACCTAAGATATCTTGAATATCTGATTTTAACACATCTGCTTTAGGACCATATATAGCTTGAACCCCTTTATCTTTAACTATAAGACCTAAGGCTTTATTATCTTTCCAAGCTTTTTCATCTCCAACATTTTCAATATCTTTAACAGTAACACGAAGACGAGTCATACAAGCGTCTACATCTACTATGTTTTCTCTTCCACCTAGTAATTCAATAGCTTTAACTGCTAACTCATCCATTGAAGCATTGCTATTTGATGAAGCTTTATTTGTATTTTCATCTTCATTATCAATATAGTTACCCATACGTCCTGGTGTAGCTATTTTGAATTTCTTAATTAAGAAACTAAATACAAAGTAATTTAAGAATAAGAATACTACTGCAACTATTATAAAGTTTATTAGATCCTTAGTTAAGCCCGCATTTATCATAAGTGGTGAACGAGTTATAAGCTCTATGAATCCAAAAGCATGAACCCTTAAGTTTATTATATCAGCTATGGCAAATCCTAAACCTGCAATTACTGCATAAACTACATATAATATTGGTGAAATAAACATGAACATAAATTCAATTGGTTCAGTTACACCAGTTAAGAATACTGCTATGGCTGCTGAGAAAAATACTGATTTATATTTTTTCTTCTTATCTGGATCAACATTTTTATACATAGCTAATGCTACACCTATTAATGAAGCACTTGAAAGTATTACTTGTCCTGCTTTGAAACGAGCAGGTACCACTGACCCTATAAGTTGATTGTATGAGGTTATATCTCCTGCTTGCTTAAAGTTATTTAAATCAGTTATCCAAGCAAGCCATAATGGATCTTGTCCTGCAACTACTTGTCCTGCTGTTGGACCTGTAAGTATATGATAAACTCCACCAAGCTCTGTATAGTTTACTGGAACTGTAAGCATATGGTGTAATCCAAATGGTAATAATAAACGCTCTAATGTACCATATAAGAATGGTGCTATTATTGGAGCTGTATCCTTAGATGTAGCTATCCATTGACCAAAAGTATTTAATCCATATTGTACAAATGGCCATACAAAAGAAAGTATTATTGCTGAAATTGTTGAGCCTATTATAACCATGAAAGGTACAAAACGTTTACCATTGAAGAATGCTAATGCATTAGGTAATTTATTATAATTATAGTACTTATTATATAAAGCTGCTCCTAAGAAACCTGAAATAATACCAACAAATACACCCATATTAAGTGCTGGAGCACCTAACACTGAAACAAAGTAATCTTTAACTAAAAGTGTTTGTCCTGTAAAGGATTGAACTGTAGCAGTTGAGTCACCAGCTAACATAGCATTACTTACGCTAAATATTACACCAGTGATTCTATTAATAAGAACAAATGCTATGGTACCTGCAAAAGCTCCCCCAGCACGTTCTTTAGCCCAAGATCCTCCTATTGCAACGGCAAATAGTAAGTTTAGGTTCCCAATTATTGCCCAACCTATATCCTCCATAACTCTCGCTATAGTTTTTATGAAATCTACATCAATGTAAATTCCCATTACTTTACCTATTGAAATCATAAGTCCGGCAGCAGGCATTACAGCAACAACTACTAATAATGCCTTACCAAACTTTTGCCAGAAATCAAAAGACCCTAATTTAAACTTCTTCATTCTCAAAATCCCTCCATTTATTATTCTTATAACATTCATTCCAAGGTTATTGGTTATATAAACTCCAAATATTAAATTTTTTCTTTATATAGATCTAGCTAAAATACAAAACTAAAAATCAATCTTAAGTTTATTTTAATCTTTTTATATTTATTTTTATTTAATATAAAAACCTCTAAAAAAACTTGGATTACATTCATTTCTAAAGTTTTAATTTAAATTTTTAGAATTATTATAAATAAAAATATAATAATCTCTTTAAGAAAGCTTATACACTCTGCATTCATAAGGTTTTAATGTAAACTCTGTTAAGTTTTTATGTTCACAAACCTCATAATTGTTAAGAATTAAATCCTTAGAATTAAGTTTTTCTTTCCCATACATGTACTTGGCATTTTCTCCAGTTAAATTAGCCATTATCAAGAACTTCTCATTATTTAAAGTTCTTGTATAAGCAAAGATATTTTCATCCTCTTCAAGGATTAAATCATATACACCATAGATTAAAGCTTCATTAGACTTTTTAAGTTTTATAAGCTTTTTATAGAAGTTTAAAACTGAATTTTCATCCCTTTCTTCAACTTCCACATTTATTCTTTTATAGTTCTCATTAACTCCTATCCAAGGTTTTCCACAAGTAAACCCTGCATTCTTACTTGAGTTCCATTGCATAGGTGTTCTTGAATTATCTCTTGAAGTTACCCAAGCTTCTTTTAATGCTATTTCCTCTGAAACACCACTTTCAATTCTTTCATTATAAGTATTTATGGTTTTAACATCATCATACTCAGATATGCTATGATATTTAACATTTGTCATACCAAGTTCTTGCCCTTGATATATGAAAGGGGTTCCCTTTTGTAAGAAATAAATTGCTCCAAAAGCTTTTGCACATTCAGTTAAATATTCCTTGTCATTTCCCCAAGTTGAAACAACTCTAGGTATATCATGATTTTCAATAAAAAGTGCATTCCATCCTTTACCTTCTAAAGAATTTTGCCAATTTGTTAAAACATCTTTGTATGCTTTCACATCAAATCCTTGTCCCTCTTCATAATTCCAAAGATTAAGATGCTCAAATTGAAATATCATATTAAATGTTCCCTCATCTTCAGCTACCCAGTGATCAGCTTCATTGGCACTAACTCCATTTGCTTCTCCAACGGTAACTATATCGTACTTTGAAAAAGTTTCTTCTTTTAGTTCCTTAAGATGAGAATTTATTCCCTCTACATTCATATGTTTTTCAAAGGATGAAACATATTTAAGTCCATAAGGATTATCCATATCCTTAAGACCCTCTTCTTTTTTTATGTGACTTATGGCATCAACTCTAAACCCATCAATACCCTTATCAAGCCACCAGTTTATCATTTTATATAGTTCATTTCTTACCTCTTCATTCTCCCAGTTTAAATCTGGTTGCTCTTTAGCAAATAAATGCAGGTAATACTCTTCACTATTCTCACAGAATTCCCAAGCTGAACCTTTAAATATACTTTCCCAGTTATTTGGTTCCTCATCCCCTTTACCTTCTCTCCAAATATACCAATCTCTTTTAGGATTATCCCTAGAAGATCTTGATTCTATAAACCATGGATGTTCATGACTAGTATGATTTATTACTAAATCTATAATAAGTTTCATCCCTCTATTATGAACCTCATTAAGCAATTCATTAAAATCATCCATAGTTCCAAATTCATCTAAGATATCTTTATAATCACTAATGTCATAACCATTATCATGATTTGGTGATTTATACATTGGACATAGCCATATTAAATCAATACCTAAATCTTTTAAATAATCTAATTTAGATATTATACCTTGAATATCACCTATACCATCACCATTAGAATCCATAAAGCTCTTAGGGTAAATCTGGTAAGCAATTAATTCTTTCCACCACTTTTTATTCATATTTTCTCCTTATGTTTACGTATATTGATTGAATTTTAGATTCGAACCATGTGCAAACGTTTGCCCATAATTCAAAAAAATTTGTTTTTTAGAATCACCTAAAAAACAGATTTTAAAATAAGGCTAAAACTCAAAGTTTGCTAAGCACTAGATAAATTCGGCTAAAATTCAAAGTTCGCTAGGCTCCTTTGAATTAAGTCTCATTTTATATTTTTATAATATCAGATAATTAAACCCTTTACAAAATTGATTTAAGAGAAAATTTATATTATTTTCTCTATTTATCTTTTATTTTCTCTTATATACTTAAATTCTTATGCAAACGTTTGCCCAAGTTCCATGAGGAATTCTATCCTCTATCAATTAATTCAGTATCTACTATACAATATTTTTTTCTACCTACTAAATTTCCATTTAAATAATCTATAAGCAGCTTAGTTGCCTCATACCCTAATTCTCTAGCATTAATATCTATAGATGAAATTGGTGGATTTTGATATTTAGTCATAGGTGTATTATTAAAACCTACTATTTTTACTCCTTCAATTCCCTCTTCATTTAAAAATTTATTTGCTCCTAAAGCAAGTAAATCATCTGTTGTAACAACTATCTTAGGAGTTCTTTTTGATATTATCTCCCTCATAGCCAAATACCCACATTCTTCTGAAAAATCTATCCCCTCAATAACCATAGTTTTATCATAATTTAAATTATTTGCCTTAAAAGCATCTTTAAACCCACTTAATCTATCTTTGGAAACATTCCAACTTTTCTTTCCCCCAATAAAAGCTATGTCACTTTGTCCATCTTTTATAAATTTATCAACTAATTTAAACATTGCTTGAAAATTATCATTATCAACCCATAAAACATCCTCTTCATCTGGTCTTCCAATAACTACAAAGGGAAAATTTATGTCTTTTAAATATTTTATAGTCTTGTCCTCTTCCCTAACAGATAATAAACATAATCCTTCTAATAGATTATTACTTGAAAATTCCTTTATAGTCTTTAGTTCGTCCTCATCATTTTTACTAAAAGCATACATGATATAGTATCCATTTTCCTCTGCTGACATACTCATACCTCTCATCGCTTCTACGAAAAAAGGATTCTTAAATGAATCATCTGCCTCATTAGGTAAAACTACGCCTAATATTTTTGTTTTATTGTTAACAAGACTTCTAGCTATTGCATTGGGTTTATAATTTAATTTTTTTATAGCCTTATTTACTTTTATTTTAGTTTCTTCACTAATTTTGGGGCTATCAGATAAAACTCTTGAAACAGTTGAAGGGGCTACATTGGCTTCTCTAGCCACATCTTTAATTGTAACTTTCACAAAATCACTCCTTCACACTTTAAAATATACCATAAAATTCTTCTGCAATCTACAAAGTGATTTAATTGTATAAAAGTACATATTTTATATAGTATTTATCAAAAAATATTTGAGGTACATCAAAAAGTTAATATTAAACCTTTCAATGTACCTCAAGTTAAAATTATTTCATTAGTTTACATATATCATTTGTGAAGTCTACAGGATCTTCAATGCTTAATCCTTCAACAAGTAAAGCTTGGTTATAAAGTAATTTCGTATATAGGTTAAATTTATCCTTATCATTTTCAATGGCATCCTTTAATGAGTTAAATACTTCATGATTTGTATTAACTTCTAATACTTTTTGTGCTTTAACTCCTTGGTTATTAGGCATAGCACTTAATATTTTTTCCATTTCTATTGAAACTTCACCTTCTGAAGATAAACATACTGGATAATTCTTTAGTCTACTTGAAGCTTTTACTGCACTTATTTTTTCTCCTAAAGCTTCCTTCATAGCTTCAAATATCCCCTTGTTTTCTTCATTTTCCTTTTTGTTTTCTTCTTCTGATTCTATTCCTAAATCACCACTAGATACTGATTTAAATTCTTTTTCTTTGTAGTTCATAAGCATTTTTATTGCAAATTCATCTACATCCTCTGTGAAATAAAGAATTTCATAGCCTTTATCTAATACCATTTCAGTTTGTGGCATTTTCTCTATTCTTTCATTTGATTCACCAACAGCATAATAAATGTATTTTTGATCTTCAGCCATTCTTTCAACATATTCAGCTAGGCTTACCATTTTCTTTTCTTTAGATGAATAAAACATTAATAAATCTTTTAATTCATCTTTATTCATACCAAAATCATCATAAACTCCGTATTTTAACTGTCTACCAAAGGATTTATAGAATTTTTCATAACTTTCTCTATCATTTTTCATCATAGACTCTAATTCATTTTTGATTTTAGTTTTTATATTTTTAGCAATACGGCTTAATTGTCTATCATGTTGAAGCATTTCTCTAGAAATATTAAGTGATAAATCTTGAGAATCTACTATACCTTTTACAAATCCAAAGTAATCTGGTAAAAGCTCTGAGCATTTTTCCATTATTAAAACACCATTTGAATATAATTCTAATCCTTTTTCATATTCCTTAGTGTAATAATCATATGGTATATTCTCTGGAATATAAAGAATTGAATTATAGCTTATCATACCATCAACACTTATATGCATATGTCTTAAAGGTTTATCAAATCCAAATCTTTTTTCTACATAAAAATTATTGTAGTCATCATCAGTAAGTTCATTTTTATTTCTTCTCCATAAAGGAACCATACTGTTTACTGTTTCTTCTTCTACATATTCTTCCTGCTCATTTTCTGTTCCCTCTTTAACTCTTGATTTAGTAACATCAAGTTTAATTGGATATCTTATAAAATCTGAATATTTCTTAATTAATGATTTTAATTTATATTCTTCTAAGAATTCATCATAATTTTCATCCTCATCATTTGCTTTTAGGTGTAAAATTATATCAGTTCCAAAAGAATCTTTTTCAGCTTCTGAAATTGTGTATCCATCCACTCCATCTGATTCCCATTTATATGCTTTATCTGCTCCAAAAGCTTTTGTTATTACTGTTATCTTATCTGCAACTAAGAATCCTGAATAGAATCCAACTCCAAACTGTCCTATAATATCAAAACCATCTTTGATTTCATTTTCTTTTTTAAACTGTAAAGAACCACTCTTAGCTATAACCCCTAGATTCTCATCAAGTTCCTTTTCTGTCATACCAATACCTTTGTCTGATATTGTAATGGTTCTTTCTTCTTTATTTGGTTTTATTTTTATATAATAATCATCTTTATTGAAAGTTAATGAACTATCTCCTAAAGTCTTATAATAAACCTTATCTATTGCATCACTAGCATTTGAAATTAATTCTCTTAAAAATATTTCCCTGTTTGTATAAATTGAGTTAATTACAATGTCTAATAGTCTTTTTGATTCTGCTTTAAATTCTCTTTTTTCCATTTTGAATTATTCCCTCCCAAAACAAAAAACTTCTTTGTTAGCACTCTAACATACTGAGTGCTAATATCTATTTTTATATATAACACTTTTTGAAATTAATGTCAATATTTAATCCAAAATGAGATTTTAACCTTTTTAATATTATTTTTAATAGCAAAATAGGTGTATAAAATTAACTTTATTTCCCCTACAAAGATTATAAAAATAATATTTCTGTAGGTTTTATAGTTAATTTAATACACCCATAAATTTAAAGTCAAACTCCTATATATTTATTTTTCAAATAAAAAGTCTTAAATATTTAAATATGTACTTATCAAATTGATATGCACTTAAATTTCACTTCCACAATAAGGACAATAATTATAATCTCCCTCTACAGTTTTTCCACAATTAGGACAAACTTTTTTCACTGCTCTTTTTCCATAAACTTGCCCCTCTTGAATAAGAGTCATATCTTCTATATTAACTTTATTAATTTCTCCATTTTCTATGGCTTTTCCCTTTTCCTTTGAAATTTCATATATTGAGTTACATCTTTTACACATAACATAATACTTTTCATTCCATCTAAAAATAGGAATAAAGAATATATGAAAATACTCATAACTCTTTATTAAAGTTCCCATAGTTCTTGTTGAACAAGTTTTGCAATATATATTTTCTAATTGTTTTACTTCTTTTTGTTTATTTTCAATTCCAAATATACCAATAAAAAACATGTCATTCTCCTATAAATTTTATTATTACTTAAATATCATATTAGGATATATTTTTTTCAAAAATTCATCTGTATATTTCTTATCAAGAAATCTATCTAATGCATTTTTAGCTTTTATCCCCTTCATCCTTGCTACTTCTCTCCTTACAGCTAAAGATGATATTATGATATCTGGTATTAAAAGTACTAAAAATATTACTGTGATTATTTTTACTGTTTGAAAAGAAAATAATCCCATAAACTTATCAAATAATGGATAAATATCCCTTAAGAAAAATACTCCAAGAATTCCCCAAAAGACAGAATATTCAACGCTTGTTCTTCCATGTATGCTTAGAGCTTTACTATTATACTCCCAAGAAACACTACCAAACACCTTTTCTTGAACCCAAGAGCATAAATATTCAAAGGCTCCTCCAATAATTGCACTTATAAAAAATATTATTATTCCATTATAATCAATAAATCTATAAAGTAATAATGTAAGAGCAACTCCTCCTATGCCATATACAGGACTAATTGGTCCATAAATTAATCCTTTTCTACTTTCAAAGTGTCCATTTCTTACATAACACCAAATCATTTCTACACAATATCCTAAAATAGATCCAATGGTAAATATCCATATTATTTTATAAATATTTATGGTACTACTAATATCCATACTATCTCCCCCTATATTAATTTATATAATAATATAACTTCCATAAAAAACTTATCTATAAGTGAATATTAAGTATTTTGATTAACCGTCCAAAAAAACACTTGCTTTAAATAAATTAAAGTAAGTGTTTTTTAACTTTTATTTTATTCGTATCCATTTACTATAACCTTAAGTTCTCCTGTGTGTGGATCAATTACAAGTCCATGCACATTTACATCACTAGGCATTAAGGGATGATTTTTTAATGATGTTACACTTTCTTTTACAGATTCCTCTACACATCCAAATCCATGAAGCCATTTTTCCACATCTATCCCACAATGTTTGATAGTTAAGATTGTCTCCTCTGATATTCCCCTATCTTCCATTTTGCTTATCATATCTTTAGAATTTAAATTACTCATACCACAGCCATGATGTCCTACAACTAAAACATCTTCTGCATTAAATTCATAAATAGCAACAAGTATACTTCTAACAATACTTCCAAAGGGATGCATTATTGTAGCCCCAGCATTTTTTATTATCTTTGCATCTCCATTTTTTATATTCATAGCTTTTGGCAATAACTCAGTAAGCCTAGTATCCATGCAAGATAAAATTACTAATTTTTTCTCTGGCTTTTTAGTTGCTTTATATTTCTCATATTCCTTATTTTCCACAAAACTCTTATTAAATTCTAAAATCTCTTCTAGTCTTCTCACATTCTTTTCCATACTAAATACCTCTAAATAATATTTATTATTCTTTTAAATTAATTATTTATACTACTATACCACAAAGATTTAATTATATCCTAAAAAACTTTTTATATAAAAAAATTGATTTAAAGTCTTTACTCTAAACCCACTTAAAAATTCTCTCTTTATCACTTTTTATCTTCATTTAATTACGCAAGTTGATATATTAACTTGTCTATTATTATTTAATATTAATAAATAATACCCCAGTCCTCATATCCCTTATTTATTATATCTAGATATCTTTTATCTGGAGTTTTATCTCCTTTTTCATTCATAACATAAGCAAAAGCTTCATATGAAATTCCATTTATATCTTGTACAATAAGATCAATCTTCTCATATAAATCTGGATATTCTTCATACTTATCTAAATTCTTTAAATCATTTAGAGAAATTTCATAAATTGCACCATAAACCTTTTCACCTTCACAAGGTATTATATCTGCATATTTATTATAAACTAATTTATAATTATTAAGATGTACACTTATCATAGGAATAGCTTCTGGACATCTTTTTTTCATTTGATCTAAACATAAATTACTTCCATAAGCAAAATAGACCATATACCCTCCACCTTTTCTTAAATATCACTACATATTATTCCATAATAACTATAATACGTTAATTAATTTTAACATAATATAGCAAATTAACTCTACCAAAATTTAAATTTCAGTAAAGTTAATTTCTTTGTTTTATAAAAATCTATGTAATATTGCCAAATACTACTTCTTGATAGATTTAATATATGATCTATATTCCTATTTTAATATCTTTTAACACATAAAATAAGAATATAATTTTTAACTTATAGTTTTAATAAGCTTTTTACACTCATCTTCAATTTCTTCTATTGATTTGTGAATGTAGATTGCATTTCCACAAGCATATATATTTTTGCTTGAAGTTTCTAAATTTTTATCTACAGCTGGACCAGTTGTACTTGGATTTAATTTAAGTCCACTTCTTAAGGCAACTAATCCATCTGAAATCATTGGATAAGCAAAAATTACTGTATCACATTTTATATTTTTCTTTTCATCACCATTTTTTATGGTTACAGAGCTTACTCTTCCTTCTCCATGTATAGAAATAATTTCATATCCAGGGTATAAATTTTCACTTAAATCAAAAACTTCATTTTTATTTTTATCTGTTATGATTCCAGAAACCTTAATATTATGCTTTTTCAAATCCTCTTGAATCATATAAAGAGTGCTATCTCCTACTATGAAGATATTTTTTCCTGGAACCATATTTTTAATTCCAAAAATCTTTTTAGCCATTCCTACAGTTAAAACTCCTGCTGTACGATCTCCTGGAATTTGAACTGCATTTCTACTTTTTTCTTTTCCACCATTAGCAATTATTATGTTTTTACCTTTTATTTTCTCTACACCATATTCACTACTTGTACAAAGTATTTCATTTGAATCTTCTATTTTTAAAACCATAGTATTTAATTTAACATCAATATTAAGCTCATTAAATTCTTTTAATAAACTTTCTTTATATTCTATACCTGTTAAATTACCCTTTTCGCTTATATTATAATCAGCTGAATTTAAAGCTCCACCTAAAATTGGATCTTTCTCTACTAAAAGAATATTTTTTATTCCGTCCTTTTTACCATTAATAGCTGAAAGAAGGCCTGATGCTCCTCCACCAATTATAATTAAATCATATTCTCTCATAGTCTTAATCCTCCTTAAAACCAATTACTGGTGAACCTTCACTATTTTTATTTATATCACTTATGTCTATTCCTAATTCTCTACTTAGTATTTTACTTATAGGAAGTGTGCATCCAATCCCTTGACATCCTCCCATTGAAGCTCTAGTTCTTCTCTTAATAGCATCAACTGTAAGAGCTTTTATAGGTCTATGAATAGCTTCTACTATTTCTCCCTCAGTAACAAACTCACACTTACAAACCATATGTCCATATGCAGGCTTTTCCTTTATTAATTTATTTTTTTCTTCTAAAGAAAGTTCTGCAAATGTAACTATCTTCTCTCTAGTTTTTTTGAAGTTTTTCTTTTCAACTAAATCTAATTTTTCTTTAATCATATTAACCACATATACTCCTATTGCTGGAGCTGCAGTTAATCCTGGTGAATCTATTCCTATAACATTAATAAAGTTTTTAGCATCCTCTACTTCTTCTATTATGAAATCTCCACCTTTAGTTTTAGGTCTTATTCCTGAGAATGTATTTAAAATTCTAGCTACTGGTAATTCTTCAACTGATTTTTTGCTCTTATCTAAAATTTCATCTATACCCTCTCTAGAGGTTTCTAAGGTTTTTCCTTCTACTGCATTAGGTCCTACTAAAAGATTTCCTTCTGCCGTTGGAGTTACTAAAACTCCCTTACTTAATTTATTTGGAACTTGAAATAAAGTTTTATTAATCATAGCTCCTGCTACTTTATCAAATAAACAATATTCCCCTTTTACAGGATTTATTTCTCTCTTACTCATGCTTACAAGATTATTTAAGAAAGCTCCTTCTAATCCTGATGCATTTATTATAAGTTTTCCACTTACTAATTCTTTATTATTTAAAGTTACTTTATACCCTTCAGATATTTTTTCTATACTAGTGACCTTTGAGTTTAATTTAAATTCAACTCCATTTTCTGCAGCATTTTCTGCTAAAGCTATTGTCATTTCATATGGACTAACTATTCCAGAGGTTTTTACATTTAAAACTCCAACTATTTCTTTATTTAAATTAGGTTCAATATTTAAAGCTTCTTCTCTAGTTAATATTTCAAGTCCTTCAACTCCAAGCTTTTCTCCATTCTCTTTTAAACTTTCTAAAGTCTTCATCTCTTCATCTGAAAAAGCTAAGATAAATGCACCATTTCTTTTAAAAGGAAATTGTAAATCTCTTGATAAATCATCAAAGATTTTATTTCCTTCTATGTTTAATTTAGCTTTTAAAGTACCTATTTTTTCATTATAACCTGCGTGTACTATACCACTGTTTCCCTTTGATATTCCCTCTGATACATCACTATTTTTTTCAACCACTAAAACATCTAAGTTATATTTTGATAATTCTCTAGCTATAGAGCATCCAACTACTCCAGCCCCTATTACTATAATATCTCTCATACTGTATCTCCTTTTAAAACAAATTTTACTTTAATAAAAGATTATATTTTCCAAGTTAACAACACTTTTATAAATAACTTTATATGTAACTAAAGCTATCCCTACTTTATAAACAGAATTTAATAAAATATATTAATCTTGTCTACAATTTTAAAGTACAAATTTTCTTATAGCCTCTGCAACTCCTCCATGCTTATTGTCTGATGTTACATAATTTGCAACCTCTTTCACTGAATCTATAGCATTTCCCATGGCAACTCCAGTTCCAGCCCAAGTTATCATTGATAAATCATTTTCGCTATCACCTATACACATTACTTCCTCTTGAGAAACGCCTAAATATTTCGCAAGCATTTGAACAGCTTCTCCCTTTGAACTTCCCTTTTTCATTATTTCAAAGTTATCATCCCAAGAAGAAACAACTTCTAAATCAGTTGTACAAGCTATTAATTCTTCTTTTGCTTCTTTTAATTTATCCTTAAATTCTTTTTCTACACAAACACCCTTTAATATTTCTCCCTTATACTTTTTGAATGCTTCATCTAAATCCTTAACAACCTCTAATCTTACTTGTTTATCTTTAGGTAAAGTTTTATTTAAAACCTTATAAACATGATTTTCTGGTAATTCTACTGTTGAGACAATTCCCCAGTTTGTAGTTACATATGTAAATAAATTATTTTTCTTAGTTATTATATTAAAATCCTCTAAATCACTTTGTTTAAGAGGGTTATTATATATTTCTTCGTCATTTACTCCTCCAATATAAGCTCCATTACTAGCTATAATTGGAGTTTTTAAACCTATTGTGTCTGAGTACATTCTTGCACAATCATAAATTCTTCCTGTGGTTATGGCTACTATTACTCCCTTTTCTACAGCTTCTTTTATTGCATTTTTATCTTCTTCTGAAATATTTTGCTGATCCTTAAGTAAAGTACCATCCATATCGATGCATATTAATTTTATACTCATACTAAACACTTCTTTCTTTTGTATATTATTTCTTTCTGCATTTTTATTATAAATCTACACCCTAAATAAGTTAAATACTTGTTTTTTATAATTATAATAATATTTTACTTATATATTTAATAATAAAAATAAATTGATTATATAAAAAAATATAGAAATTATTTAAAACTTCTATACTTTTATTTTATTTCAACATCTTCAAAAATTGTGTTTGCAGTTGTCCATTGTTGAAATTTAATCTTTACTACTAGCCCATATAGACCAAAAGTTATTACAATGAGTATCCACCAAAATATCCAATGGCCTATTAACTCCTTAGGATCACCTATAAATTTTAATCTTTTCCCACAAATAACTGTATGTTTACAAGTAGCTTCATACTTCATACAAATAATCCATGGGTATGCCAATCCTAAAGTGAATATTCCTAATAATAAACATTTCAAATGATGAACAATTGAATTTTTAAATGTATTATCAAAATATGAGTCATATTTTTCTTTATTTAAAATAATTGATGATTTATATGTCATTTTAATTATCCTTTCTTTTATTAATATTCTTTCTTACCTAAACTTACAGATTTTCTAAATATATTATAATTTATTTAGAAAACTTATCAATAAAATCTAATTATTAATATTTTTAAAATATATTTAAATATAAATCATATGAAAAATATATAATTAAATATTGATCAATGTCTTAAAATTAATGCATATATGTAAAAAGCATAGAAAACTTTTTAAGTTCTCTATGCTTATTTATTTACCTAATATTATTTTATTTCTGTACAGCTTGGAGTACCCTCTCTACCGATACCATTTTCTTTATTTATCTAATATTATTTTATTCCCTGCTCAAAAGCAAAGAATTTATCTTCATCATATTTCTTTCTAATCTCTCTTAGCTTGTCCTTGTTTTCTCCATAATATTCTTCTTCATAATCCTTAAGATCTCTGAAAGGAAAGTTTATAAATGATCCAGTAGTTATACTTTCTATGTATTTAAAATTATTTTTAATCCATTTTATATTTTCTTCTGCAAAAATATCATCTTCCCAAACAGATTGTATTCCTATAATAAATCTTGCATCTCTATAGTAAAAAGCTGATGAATTTTTATGAACATCTTTTACTGCGCCACCAAGTCCATAAAATGATATAGCAGTGTAATATGCTCCCTCTGCTCTATTTGAAACTATATCTATAAGTTTCTCTATTTCACAGTTATCATAATCTCTAAATACAAATCTTCCTGTTGATTTGTATTTTTCATAAGGAGGATGACTATATTCAATCTTTCTATTAGCTTCTAAAACTCTCATGTAACTTAAATTAAAATTAACCCTTGTTGGCAATTTAAATGGAAGTAATATTTCATTGGCTTCCTCTTTATGTCCATAAAATAATCCTGTAATCTTAACTCCAATTCCCTTATCCTTTGAATTGTAGATAGCTGTTTTTAAGTTCATTCTTCTATCTAAGTTTTTGAACTTTTTTTGTAATGTTCTTATTACATAAACAAGTTCTTCTTTTTCTGAATTAGGATAATCTATGTCAATTAAAGTTGCCATTTCTATTTTTTGAGGAATTTTAAAGGTCATTGAAATAACTACTCCAAAATTTCCACCGCCGCCCCCTTTAGAAGCCCAGAATAAATCAGAATTATCATATTCATTAGCTATAACAATTTTCCCTTTGCTATTTATAAACTTTACTTCTAGAAGATTGTCGCATCCAAGCCCAAGTAATCTACTTGAATATCCCCAACCTCCACCAAGAGCAAAGCCTACAACACCAACTGTAGGGCATCCCCCTCCTGGAAATGGATATCCTAAAACACCTAAAGCTTCATATATTTCTTCATTTTTAACGCCACCTTCTATAGTAACTTTCATATTTTCTTCATCAATGATTATATTATTCATTTTACTTAAATCTATTACTAATACATCATTTCCTATGGAGTATCCTTCATAGTTATGACGTCCAACTCTTATTCTAAATGGAATATTATTTTCTTTAGCCCATTCTAAAGCATTTTTTACATCATAAATATTATTACAAAAAACTATCCCTAAAGGATATTTTTTTATAGCTCTATTCCAAGATTCTATACTTTTTTCATACTCTATATTTTCTCTAGTTACTAAATCACCAGTCAATTTAGAAAAATCAACCTTTTCCATACTCTCACCTTCTATAATAAATACTCTATTTAATGATGATATCATAAGTTCTTTATTTATAAAATAAAAAAAATAAGTGAAAGATTATAACTTTAGTTAATTTAACTAAATTAATCCTTCACCTTTTTTATTTATATAAGAGAATTATCATAAAAGTTTCCCATAACCTCAACAGTTGGTTGTATATTTACAAATGCTTCTGGATCTATATCCATAACATTTTTCTTAACAATTAATAATTCATGCTTTGAAATTACTGTGGTAATTGAGCTTAATGGTTCATTAGTATATCCACCATAAAGATTTCTACCAATTGTAACTCCTCTCATTTGACTCTTAATTAAACTATCAACAACTTCTTTTTCTTTTTTAGTATAAATGGTTACTGTAAGCTTGTATTGTTGAATGTAAAATAAGTCTATAACCTTAGTAGTTACGTAAATTGAAACTAAGCTATATAAAGCTAATTCCCATCCATAAACTAATCCTGCAACTAATAATATTATTCCATTTACTATAAATCCTAGTTGACCTACTGACTTTCCTGTCATTTTTTGAACAACTAAAACTATAATATCTGTACCTCCAGTAGAGAAGCCTGCTCTAAAGCACATTCCAACTCCAGCTCCCATAAGAACTCCTCCAAATATGGAATTTAAAAGTTGGTTATTAGTAACTGCTCTTGTTGGAATAACCCCTATAAAAAATGATAATGAAATTATAGAAAGAAAACTATAAAGGGTAAATTTCTTTCCTAATTTTCTATAGGATAAATAAGCAAGTGGTAGATTTAAAATTAAAACCCATGTTGAAATATCAATGTTTATATTGAAAAAATCTCCACCGATAGATGATAATAGCTGTGATACTCCTGTAACACCTGATGAATAAATATGTGCAGGTGTTAAGAAAAAGTTAACCCCAATTCCAGCTAAAGCCCCAAAAAGAATTATAGCAGTAATTCTGTAGGCTACCTGATAAATTCTTCCGTTCTTTTTATTCACTGAATTCACTCCGTTCAAAATTATTTTTTCATTGTAAATTATTGCTTGTGATTTTGCTTAATTTATTATATCACCAATAAAATTCTTTTAAAGTGTTTTATTTACTCTTTTTGCAATTTATGATATTTTGTGCTTTTTAATATCTATTTGTTATTTTATATACATTTAAGTTTAAATATTAATATTCGATACTAGTTTATTATTTGTATCTAAAGAAAAAAATTTACGAAACAAAGTGAATTATTCTCTATTTTATTTAACTAACTTCTAAAACTTCTTCTTTATTCTTTTCAAAGAATGATTTTAAAACTAAACCTAATCCTAAACCAAATAGGGCTGGTAATACCCATCCTAACCCCTCTGAATAGAAAGGTAAATTTTCAAAAATTCTATTTAAAAATTCTATATTAATACCTGTACCACTTAAAGCATGAATAACACTAACTATTGTTGTAAATGCTATGGTTGTAGTATAAACCACTGAGTTTCCTTTTATATATTTATCTAACATTGCTAAGACAATAAGCATTATTGCCATAGGATAAATCGCATTTAAAACTGGAACTGATACTGCTAATATTTTATTTAATCCCATATTAGCTAAAACCATACTTGTTAATGTTAATATTCTAACCCAAGAAAGATAATTTATTTTTTTAGTCAAAGTTTGAAAGTATTGGCTACAAGACGTAATAAGACCTACGCAAGTTGTTAAGCAAGCTAATGTAAATATTACCGCTAACAAAATAGCTCCTGGTTTTCCAAAAATATAAGTGATTATATTACTAAGAGTTTGTGCTCCATTTTCAGTTAAACCAAATCTTCCACCACTAGTTGCTCCAAGATGAGCAAGCATTGAGTATATTACTATTAATAATCCTCCAGCAATTATTCCTGCTTTTACAGAGGTTTTTACAACAAATTTTTCTTCTTTTACTCCCTTAGACTTTATTACAAGTGCTATTACAATTCCAAAGTTTAAGGCAGCTATTGTATCCATAGTCATATATCCATCTAAAAATCCACTTATAAATGGTGATTCTTTATAAACTCCTGTAACCTCTCCATATGCTCCTAAAGGTTTAAAAATACTTGCTACGAAAATTAATCCTATTAATACAAGTAAACTTGGAGTTAATACTTTCCCCATTCTATCTACTAACTTTGCTGGTGACAAAGATAGCCAGTATGCAACTGCGAAAAATACAAAAGTATATAAAAATAATGCTAAATTATTAGATATAAGTCCTTCTGGTAAAAATGGCGCAACTGCCATCTCAAAGGGAAGACTTCCTGCTCTAGGTATTCCTAAGCCAGGTCCTATTGAAATATAGATAAGAACTGTGAAAAACGTTGCAAAGACAGGATTTACTCTACTTGCCAATGCATGTAATCCTCCTGATTTTGCCACAGCAATTACCCCTAGTACTGGAAATCCTACTGCCGTAACAAAAAATCCTAAAATAGTAACCCAAGTAGCACTTCCAGCCGCTTGCCCTAAGAATGGTGGGAAAATTAAATTCCCTGCTCCAAAAAATAATGAAAATAACATTAAACTTACTAATAATAAATCTTTTCTTGATAAATCTTTCATAAACAATGACCCCATTTCTTTTTTATTAACTATATTTTTTCCGTAAAAATATAGTTTTTAATTATTTAATCGCTATAAAAAATTATAATTTCTCCTTCTATGTCCATGAAAAAACCTCCTTTAAAAATAAAAAATACCCCGTCCCTATAAAAGGGACGAGGTTTAATCGCGTTACCACCCTAATTCTATAAATATAACCTAAAAAAATAGATTTAATTTATAGCACTCTTAAAATACGTACTAAATAATACGCTTTTCCTATAACGGTGAAAATCCGATAAAACTTACTAAAATATAGCTTCAGCTTTACTTCTCCGAGATGATTTTCAGATATACCTTGAACATTGACTTTCAGCAACTTGTCAACTCTCTGTGGATCAATAAATATGCCCTACTTTTTCTCTTCATAGAATTTAATTTTGAATTTATAAGTATATTATCTCTTATTTTTCCAGCTGTCAACCTTAAGTGTATTTTTTATTTATTTTTCATTTTTTCTCATAATACATTAATAAAAAATAAATTATACTGAATTTTATTTTCCAATTTAAAATAAAATTTAACTAAAAAATTTTTTCTAAAATTATATTAATAAATGAAAATAATAAGTATTTTCGTGGAATATTTATTTTAAACTACCACTTATAAAATATAAAAAATAAAAGGTAATATATAAAATAAGTTTATTACTATATTTTCATACATACCTTTTATAGCTTATATCTTAATAGATTATTTAAAAAGTTTTTTATATTTATGACCTATTTTTCCTGTTAATAAATTTCTTAATTCATCTACCAATGAATCCTCTAAATCAATCTTTCTTATTATTGAAGCCTGTCTTCTGTTGAAATATATTATAAAATAGTTTTTAGTCTCTATTACCTCATAAAATTTATAATATTTAATTTTGCTTTTACCTTTAAATGCTGTGCTTTTAATCACTAAAATGTCATCAAAAAATTCTAAAGTTTCTATGGATTTTAAAACGCCAGCTTTATCAGCTTTTTCCCTTTCCCTACTTTGAAATTCAATTTTCACAACTATTGCAAATAAAGTTATGATTAATAATATTAACCAATAAATTAAAAAGCTTTTTAATTCAAAAATCCTATTATTATAAGAAACAAATCCAGCCATTAAAGCCGTAATTACTATAATAGCAGGGATTGTAAATTTCTTTCTTAAGAAAGTTGCTATGTACAAAAATCTACTATAATCTTTTTTATTTATAGATGTCTTTATTGTGAATAATTTTTTGTCACTCATTCCTTGCTCCTTACCTCTTCCATTAGTATATGTAGAATATTTTATCAAAATATATAAAAGTAATAAATACAAAAATCATAAAGTTAAATAAAAAATATGTAAAAAGAAAACCTATAAATACATCCAGAGAATTATATAATCTTTTTTAAATATTCTCTTCATAATATTTATAAGTTTATCTTAAATTTCTTTTAATATAATTATGTATTACCTGCAACAAACATTACATGGATCACTTTTACCACTTTCAGCCTGTATTCCACTGTATATTTTTTTACTTCTTTTTAAGGTTGTACAATTAGATCTTTTATGATAGCTTTTTCCACCACTTGTCCAATAAACTATTTCTCCTGAACCAGCTGTTTTAGGTGTTGAATCTCCTGAAGAATTAGCTAAATTTGATGGATCACCAGAGGATTTGTTTGTATTCTTACTGTTATTATCTGATGTACTATTACTATTTTCAATAGCTTTATTTTTAGAGTTCTCTTCTGATTTTTTTGATTCTTCCTGTGCGATTTTAGCTTGTTCCTCTTTTTTAGCTCTTAAATTATCTAACTCTTTTTGTTTATCTTCTACCTCTTTACTTAAATCATTATTTTCATTTTGTAAATTATCTACTTCTTCCTGAATTGATTTAAGATCTGTATTATTTTTTAAGGCAGGTATTTTATACTCTAACTTATCAACTTTAGGAGCTACTTCATTAAATTCCTTTGAATAATCTTTAACCATAAGATTAGGCGAAATCCCTAAAATCAATGCTAATATAAGAGCTATTTTATGAGTTTTTATAAATTTTATAATTTCTTTTATCATATGCTCCTACTCCTAATTCAAACTTTTTATTTCTTCATTTAATGAATTTAATTTGTTTTGTAAATCTTCATTGCTTTTAGTTAAGTTCTCTTTTTTTGAATTTAAAGCATCGGTATCATTACTTATTTTTTCATTTAAGGAATCATACTCTTTTTGAAGATTATCATACTTCTCTTTAATAGAAAGATATTCACTATATGTTTTATAAACTCGTGGCTGTAAAAAACTAAATACAATAGCAAAAACCATAGTAAAAATAAAGAAAGTTCCTATTTGTTTAAGAGCTCTTATTACAAAATTCTTTTTAACTTTTTCATCTGTAATTTTCATTTTTATCCCCCTCTCAATACCACTAACATTTTATCATAATTTATACATATTTTTATTATAATATACTTTTAAAACTTTTTTGTAATAAAATGGATTGTACAATTTACTTTTTTTATAAAACTTCTTTTATGGTCTATAATATACTAATTATAAAAAAATGAAAAAGGTGCATCTAAAATCTTAATAATGTAAGATTTTATGCACCTCTTTTAATATTATATCTCTTAAGGCTTATAATAATTAACTTCTGCTTTAAGTTTTTCTATTGATTTAACTTTTATTTTACCTGAATTATAATCAAGAATTCCTTCTTCTATTAATTGATTTATTATTCTATTTATACTTCTAATATTAGAACCTACTCCTTCAACTAATAAATCCTTAGTAATTCCTAAATTATTTTTATGAAGTGTATTTAATATTATGTACATTACCCTATATCTTAAATTATAAAAGGCATTAACTCGTTCTCTTTTGCAACATTCATAATTTCTCTCTGCTATAAGCTTACTTATAAATAATGAAAATTTATTATCTAATTCTATCCACTTAATAAAAGACTCTTTGCTTATCTCTAAGGTCTCACATTGTGATAGAGCCTCCACTGTAGTAACTACTTCCTTATTAATTAAGGCTTCTAGTTCACCAAATATTGTAGCTTCACTATCAATATCTTCTAGATATATAGCTCCTGTAAAATCACAATGATATGTTTTAATTTTTCCCTTTAATAAGATATATACAAAATCACAATTCTCATTTTGAACTAATAACTTTTCTCCATATTTAAAACTTCTATTCTTTAATTCTTTTTTAATTTCCTTTGGACAGTTATTTATAAACTCTATTAATTCATAACTCTTCATACATAATCACACCCATAAAAATAGTTTTATCTATTATAGTGTTAATTTATTTTCTCCTTGCTCCTTAAAGCTTGCATACCATTCTAATAAACCTGATATTGATAAGATTAATTGAATAGCAACTAAAATTAACATTACATAGTATCCATTTAGTATATATATAATTATAAATAATATGTTACTTAATATCCATAAAATCCAATTTTCATATAACTTTTTACTTAACCAATATTGGGCTACTAATCCAAGTACTGCAGTTAAACTATCTAGAATTGCATTTTGAGCATGTAATATATTTATTTCTACATATCCCCAAACTGCCCAAGCTGCCAATATAATTATAGTCCATAATATCTGTCCCTTTTTAGTTAACCCTGATGTTACTACATTGTCCTCTTGATCTGAATTTTTAACCCAATAGTACCAACCAAATATGTTGAATCCAACTTGGAAACATGCTAACACAGCTAATGCATATAATCCAGTATTGTAATATATGTATAAATATGCTACTACTGTTATTATCCCAAATATAAAATTAGATACTTTTTCTCTAGATAATAACCAAACATTTATTATTCCCATTACTGAAGCAAAAATTTCTATAATACTTGAGTTTATTGAAAATCCCACTAATAAACATATAGCACATGCTACTACAACGAATATTGGGCTACAAGTATATGAAGTGAATTTTTTCATTAATTCCATAAATAATATCCTCCTAAATTTAAAATATTTCTCTTAAAAATTCTTTATAATCATTTGTTCTTGATAGCAAAATCCTAAATATTTTTTATCTAATATCTCTTTAAAAATTCTTTTACTATACTTGTACATTTCTCTGTAATACTCTGGAAATTTGCCATAGCTTCTTCATGAGTTATTTCAGCTTCTGAATAAGCGGCAGCTAAACAAGGTACACCAGAAAAACCTAATACTTTTATTCCACAATGATTAGCTACTATAACTTCTGGAACTGTAGACATTCCTACTACATCTGCTCCTAAGGATGCAGCCATTAAGGTTTCCACTGCTGTTTCATAACTTGGACCTGAAAACATTGCATATACTCCCTCTTTTAAATTTATCTCTAAATCTTTAGCAATATTTTTAACTTCTTCTCTTAAATCTTTGTCATAAGGATAAGCTAAGTCTGGAAATCTTTCACCAAACTCTAATAAATTCTCTCCTCTTAAAGGATTATCTCCAGTGAAGTTTATATGATTTCTTATTAAAACTAAATCTCCAGCTTCAATAGATTCTTTAGCCTGTCCTGAACAATTAGTTACTACAAGAGTTTCAACTCCTAAAAGTTTCATTACTCTAATAGGTAATGTTATCCTTTGCATTGAGTGCCCCTCATAATAATGGCATCTTCCTTTCATAGCAATAACTTCTCTACCATGTAACTTTCCAATTATTAAAGTTCCTTCATGCCCAGCAATAGTAGGTACTGGGAAATTAGGTATATCCATATATCTATAATATTCTGCCTCTTCTATTTCATTTGCCAAATCTCCTAATCCAGTTCCTAAAACTAAGCCTATTTTAGGAGAATATTTACTTTTAGATTTTATATATTCATAAGCTTCTTTAATTTCTTTTGATAAGTTCATTTTAAATTCTCCTCTCAATGTATTTCTTACAAGCTTATTATCAAATATTAAGTAAATGTTTTCAAGGACATTTGTCCAAGACTTTCATGTAGGTTTTATACTAAAAAATATACCTTTTAAACTAAAAGTATTTTTAAATTAATAAAAAATCCTTGGAAATAAGAGATAGTTCTTTTTTCTTATACTTACTTTAAAATTTCTTAATACAAAGTAAAATTCTTACATATACTTCCATTAAAAATAATTTAAAAATAAAATAAATTTATTATAGCGAACAATATAAACTATTGATATTTGAATTTTTCGTGATATAATAAGTGTATTAAATTTTAACTCGTATATAATCGGTAATATGGTCCGAAAGTTTCTACCTGCTAACCGTAAAATAGCAGACTACGAGGAGTTGTACTATAAATTCTAGTAATTCTAGTTTTTAAAGCAACACCTCTAAAAAGGTGTTGTTTTTTTATTAAGTATAACTTCCTAAAAGTTATAAGAAACCTTTCTTTATATGAGTTTTAAGATTTAAAGTATATTATTCCAATAAAAAATTCTCTTAAAATACTTTTTAATAGAACTCATATTTTTTATTTTAAAACTTATAGGGAATTTTTATTTTGGATATAAATTTAAATCTTAATATTTAAATTCTAAAAAACTATAAGGAGATGAAATTATGGAAAAGCAAAACTTAAAAAACACGGAAGTTAACTTAATCTATGGAGTAGATGATGATTTAGATTTGCCCAAAAAAGTTCTCTTTGGACTTCAACATATATTTGCTGCTTTTGGTGGAATTATAGTAGTACCCTTAGTTATTGCAACTTCTCTTGGCTTTGATAGTAAAGTAACAACAGCCTTAATAAGTGCTTCTATACTTGGTTCTGGACTAGCTACCATTATTCAAGCTAAAGGAGTTGGCAAAGTTGGAGCAAGAGTTGCCTGTATTATGGGTACTGATTTTACCTTTGTATCCCCTGCAATTTCAGTTGGTTCAGTTCTTGGATTACCTGGAATAATTGGAGCTACAATACTTGGTTCTTTATTTGAAGTTATTTTAAGTTTCTTTATAAAACCTTTAATGAAATTTTTCCCACCTCTTGTTACAGGTACCGTAGTTGCCTTAATAGGATTAACTCTACTTCCTGTATCAATTGATTGGGCCGCAGGTGGTGCTGGTTCAGCTAATTATGCTAGTTTAGAAAACTTAGCTGTGGCTATGTTTGTATTAGTAATAACTCTTTTACTTAATAACTATGGAAAAGGTATGATTAGTAGTGCCTCAATACTTATAGGTATAGTTGTAGGATATATAGTTTGTATTCCACTTGGACTAGTTGACTTTACTCCTGTAAAGGAAGCAAGTTGGCTATCATTCCCTAAGATCCTTGAATTCGGAGTAACTTTTGATGCTAAGGCAGTTATGGCCTTTATACCTGCTTACTTTGTAGCCACAATAGGAACTGTAGGATGCTTAAAGGCCATTGGAGAGACATCTAATATTGATATTGGTGATAAAAGAGTGGCCGCTGGAGTATTATCTGATGGTGTAGGAAGTGCCTTAGGTGGACTAGTAGGTTCTTGTCCTAATACTTCTTTTAGCCAAAATATAGGTATTATTTCTCTAACTAAGGTAGCTAGCCGTCATGTAGCTGTAATGGCTGGGATACTATTAGTTATCCTTGGATTCTTACCTAAAGTGGCTGCCATAATAACAGGGATACCAAATCCAGTTCTAGGTGGCGTAGGTATAATGATGTTTGGAACAGTTGCGGCAGCTGGTATTAGAACACTAAGTAATATAAAACTTACAGAGCGTAATCTTTTAATAATAGCTATTTCTATGGGACTTGGACTAGGAGTTACATTTAGACCTGATGTAATTCATAACCTTCCAGAAGCAATTAGAATGATCTTCTCTTCTGGAATCTCAACTGGAACAATAGCTGCCCTAATCCTAAATGCAGTATTAAAAGAAAGTCCAACATCAATGGAATTTGAAAATATGTATGATGAAGAAAAAAAGGCTAGTTAAAAACTAAATATATTTTTATTACATAATATACAAATAAAACTTATAAATAAATTCCGAGAATTACTGAATTTCGCTAAGAATTTATAGCAATTACTCCGAAGATTTTACTAAAGCGAAAAACTCCCTTCGGTCAAACAGTTTCGCTTCTTAACGTAAAATCTTCTACGTAATAGCTTAAATTCTAAAGCTCATTCAGATATTCTCTTCATATTATTTATAAGTTTTATTTTAGTTTTAATATAAACAAGTTTTTAATCTATATATCTAAAGTTTTTCATGCTTATGTCTAATACTTTAAAGGAATGGGTAACTGACCCTGTTGATATAAAATCAACTCCTGTTTCAGCTATTTCCCTAATGTTATCTAAGGTTACATTTCCTGAAGCTTCTACCTCTGCTCTATTATCTATTAATTTGACAGCTTCTTTTAAGCTTTTTATATCCATATTATCTAACATTATTATATCCGCCTTTGCTTCTAAAGCCTCATTTAATTGCTCAATGCTTTCAACTTCAACTTCTATTTTTCTAACAAAAGGAGAATTTTTTCTTGCTAGGGAAACTGCATTCTTTATTCCACCTGCTGCCTCTATGTGATTATCCTTTATCATAACTCCATCATTTAATCCAAATCTATGGTTAGTTCCTCCCCCAACCTTAACTGCATATTTTTCAAAAATCCTCATATTAGGAGTAGTTTTTCTTGTGTCTAAAAGCTTAACTTTTGTTCCTTCTAATCTTTCAACAAATTCTCTAGTAAGGGTTGCTATTCCACACATTCTCTGCATATAGTTTAAAGCAACTCTTTCCCCCATAAGAATTTTTTTTGCATCTCCAGAAACCTGACCAAAGTGCTGCCCTTTTTCAACTTCCTCTCCATCATTTACTGAAAATTCAACTTCTACATCTCCTAAAATCTTAAAGACCATTTTGAAAACTTCTGTACCTGCTATTACCCCTTTTTCCTTAGCTATAATATCAACCTTAGCTATTTTGTGATCTAATACTACTGACTCCGTTGTTATATCTCCATATTGTAAATCCTCATTAAGAGCTCTTTTTACATTTTCCTCCACAAGTAACCAATTCATCCTTAATATCTCCTCTCAGCCTACAGATTTCATCAATTAATATTTTCCTGTTTAACAATCTGTATTTATCTAAATCTTCACATTCTCTCTCTTCTATAATAAGCTCTAAATCATCTATATAACTATTAATTTCTAAGGCCCCTCTTCTTGAAAAGACTAAAGCTTCTAATAAAGAATTACTAGCAAGTCTATTAGCACCATGAACTCCTGTACAGCTTGTCTCACCAAAAGCATATAAATTTTCCATAGAAGTTTTTCCATTTAAATCAACCTTAATTCCTCCCATGAAATAATGCTGGGCTGGGGCTACAGGTATTTGCTCCTTACTTATATCAATTCCTTCCTCTAAGCATTTATTGTATATGTTAGGAAACCTCTTTTGTAAAAAACTCTTTTCCATAAAGGACACATCTAAAAACACATTATTAGAATTTGTTTTTTTCATTTCTTCATATATTTTTTTAGAAACTATATCCCTTGGTAATAACTCATCTACAAATCTTTCTCCATTACAGTTTATGAGTTTTCCTCCTTCTCCCCTAACAGATTCAGAAATTAAAAATCTTTTTTCCTCTGACTTTTTTGAGAAAAATGCAGTAGGGTGAATTTGTATATAAGAAAGGTCCTTAATTTCTATATTATTTCTAATTGCAACCCCTATGCTATCTCCAGTTATGATTCTTTCATTAGTAGATTTTTTGAATAAACCACCAATTCCACCTGTGGCTAAAATCACCACTTTAGCATAAATACTTAAAGTTTCTCCATCTTTATTAAATAAAGCCCCTATACATCTATTATCTCTATGATATATATCAACCATTTCACAATCTTCTATTATTTTTACATTTTTTCTTCTTTTAACATTTTCTAAAAGAATATCTTCAACATGCTTTCCAGTAATATCTTTGTGATAAACAATTCTATTTATTTCATGTGCCCCTTCTTTTGTAAAAAGAACTCCATTTTCGTCCTTTTCAAAATTAGCCCCTAAATCAATAAGTTTATTTATATTATCCATTGATTCTTCAACTAAAACCCTAACAGAATCAATGTTATTTTCATACTTTCCAGCTTTCAAGGTATCTTCAATGAATGACTGAAAATCTTCTTTTCCTCTAGCTACAGCAATTCCTCCCTGAGCTAGGGAAGAATTGCATAGATTAACTGACTTTTTTGAAACCATAATTATTTCTAAATCTTCTCTTAAGTTTAATGAAGCATATAGTCCTGCTACTCCACTTCCAACTATCAATACATCAGCTACCCTTTTCATAGTTTTAGCCCCCAAGTTTATGCATATTTTTTAATGAATTATATGCCTTTAATCTTAAATCCTCATCTATTTCAATTTTATTTTCCATCTTTAAAAGACTTTCATAAAGATCCTTTAAGGTAGTCATTTTCATATTTCTACAAACCATCTTTCCATATGGAATATAAAATTCTTTTTCCTCTCCATTTTTTCTCAACTGATGAAGTACCCCTTCTTCTGTTATTATAATAAATTTTTTATTTGAAGAATTATTTACAAAATTTATTATTTCACTAGTACTTCCTATGAAATCCGAAATATCTCTTATCTCCTTACTACACTCTGGATGAGCTACTGTTAAAATCCCTTCATGCTCACTTTTTAATCTTAAAATTTCTTCTTTTTGAATAGCTTCATGAACTATGCAAAAGCCATTCCATAATATAAACTTTTTATCTGGTGTTTTTTCCTGAATATAAGAACCTAGATTTCTATCAGGTAAAAATATAATTTCTTTTTCTTCTAAATTATTTATTATGTTCTCAGCATTAGATGAAGTACAGCAAACATCAGATAATGCTTTTACTTCTGTTGAAGAATTTATATAGCAAACAACCTTGGCATTTGGATGTTCCTCTTTTAATTTAGCTAGTCCCTCTTCTGTAGCCATGTCTGCCATAACACAGCCTGCTTCCATAACTGGTAATATAATCGTTTTTTCTGGTGAAAGTATCTTTGCACTTTCTGCCATAAATTTAACCCCACAAAAAACTATTATATTTTCTTCACAATCCTTTGCTATTTTACTTAAGTAATATGAATCGCCTACATAATCAGCAATTTCCTGTATTTCAGGAATTTGATAATAATGTGCTAATATGATAGCCCCCTTCTCTTTTTTTAACTTTAATATTTCGTCCCTTATATCCATTTTGTCTCCCCCAATTTATGTATTTTAATTTATAATATCACCATATTTATACAAGTTCAATAAAATACGAATATTCATTGATATTTTATCTATATTGTTTTCATTTTGTTAATTATAATAAAAAAGACTGTATAAAAACACCTTAAAAATAAAGAAGCTATATCAAAATAATTTTTGATAAAACTTACAAACATTATAAGAAGAATATCTAATAATTCTCCAAATATGGTTGTAAGTTTTATTATTATATTTTATATACTCCATTTACTTTTTAGTTCTTATACAATCCTCATAAAGAAACTTAAAATTATTTATTATAATGCTTTATTAAAGCTTGAGTTCCTAAATCTCCAAAACCTTCTCTTTCTAGCTCCTCATAATTTTCTAAAACTTTGCTTAAAATATCTAAATTCACATTATCAGCTAAAGCTTCTTCCTTAGCTAATTTCATATCTTTGATGAAATGTTTTATAAAGAATCCTGGTGCAAAATCCTCCTCTAAAATTTTAGGAGAAACTAATTCTAGTTGCTTACTTCCAGCAGCTCCAGTAGATACTGAATCAAGCATTTTTTTCACATCTAATCCTTTATCCTTAGCATATGCCATAGCTTCACAAACCCCTGATATAGCCCCTGCTATCATTATTTGATTTGCTAACTTAGTGTGTTGTCCAAAGCCAGCTTTTCCCTCATAGTGAATATTAGTTCCCATTGCTTGAAAAATAGGTAAACAAGCTTTATAATCCTCTTCTTCTCCTCCAACTAAAATAGTTAAAGTCCCATTTTTAGCTCCAATATCTCCACCTGTAACGGGAGCATCTAAGGCTTTTAACCCTTTTTCTTTTGCTTTTTCAAATATTTCAACGGCTAACTTTGGACTTGATGTTGTCATATCAATAACATAAGTTCCTTCTTTAACATTTTCAAGTATTCCATTTTCTCCAAAATAAACTTCTTCAACATCCTTTGGAAAACCTACTATGGTTATTACTGCATCACATCCAGAAACACACTCTTTTATAGTGGGATAAAAATTTGCTCCTTCTGAAATTACATCTAAAACTTTTTCTTTATTTCTAGCAAAAATAGAAACCTCAAAGTCATTTTTCATAAGGTTACGAACCATTGATTTTCCCATTATTCCTACACCAATAAAACCTATTTTCTTCATAAACTCTTTCCTCCTAATATTAAATCCACTTAAGTTATTTATAATTTTAAACTTTATCTATACCATAATAATCTGTCTTTATTCTAAACCTAAAGATTATTTATCAAATAATCCTCCACCATTGTTGCTCTTTCTTCCCCCTTGAACAAAGCCAATAGTTTTTTGAGCTCTAATATTAGATTTAGTATTCTTACCTTTATTCTTTTTTTCTTCTATTAGTTTTTTCATCATTTCCATGTTCTTGTTCATTACAAATTTCTCCTTTTAATTTCATAATATATAATAAATTTTAATATATTCTTTAAAAGAAATCATCCTAGTTTAAATAGATATGTTGCATATTTTAAACAAAACTTAATTTTTAAATTATCTATTATTTAATTTTAACCTTTACTATTTCAGGTCTATTAAATAATCTTGTTATTTTAGTGCTGTTTCCAAGGCCTCTACTAATAATAAGTTTATTTTTATTTCCATGCATTCCTTCAGTGTATTTAGGAAAGATTCCTTGTCCTGGTGCAATTAATCCTCTTTTTACTATAGGAATTCTAAATTGACCTCCATGTGCATGACCAGAAAACATTATATGAAAATCATATTTTGAATATTCTGCCTCAAAAAGTTCTGGATAATGACTTAAAACAATTTTTAATCCATCTAAGCTTTCTAATCTTTTAAAAAGTTTATGGGAATCCTCATATGCATAGCTTCCATTAATTTTTTTAATTGAAGAATGTAAATCTCCCTTTGGCTTTTCAAACATACCTAAAATATTCACTTTAACCCCATTTAAACTTAAAGTTATAATTTCATTTCTTAAAACTATAACTCCCTTTGACTTTAAACTTTCAAAGATATATTCAGCTTTTTTGCACCTCTGTTCATTGTTTCCTGAGATATAAACAACTTTAACACACTTACTTAAGTCACTTAAAAAATCTATTACACCCTCCATATTTTTAAGACTTGAATCTATCATATCTCCAGTGGCAACAACTAAGTCTAGCTTTTCTTTTAATATTAACCTTTTAAGTTTTTCATTATTTTTTCCAAACTCTTTTCCATGAAGATCTGATAAATGAACCACATTTATATCTTTTCCAATTCCACAATCAACTTCATAATTAGTTGTGCTTATTCCATTGTTTTCATAATAAAAAAATCCTGTTACTAAGGTTATACCTAATGCGCCTAATAAAATCTCCATAATATCACACCTATACTCTTAATTAATTTCAGAATAATATTTTTATTTATCTTATTAATTTTTATTAAATTTGGCTCTTTATTATTTTTAATTTATAAAATTCTAAGGTTTTATATACTTATAATCTTATAAAATATTCTTATTCTATCACAAATAATTACTTAAGTCTTCAAATATATTTTGGTTAAAATAAGCATAAAATTTTTTCATATAAATACAAACAAATTTATAAACCTTGTATACATTAAATTCATTATTTGTTAATATTTTAAAGTTTAACTCACTTTTATACACAACTAAAAAAATTTCATATGAAAACTTTTAAATACTATAAATGTTAAATTTGTAACAAATATTTAAAGTGCTATAATTTTACATAATGAAAGGTAAATTATTATTTGGCCAAATAATATATTTTTATTCTAAAAATTTAATAATTAAACTTATATTGTTTAGGAGTGATTTAAATGAATAAAAATCTTGAAGCAAACAGAAACAGGACTCTTTCTGAAGGAATACATAAAAATATAAAGGTAAGAGCACCTAAAATTGATAAAACAGCTATAAGTCCTTATGATCGTTATTGTGATGGCTACGGAATGCCAGGGGCTTATGGTAATGGATATGTATCAGTTCTTAAAGTTTCCGTCGGTACAGTTAAAAAGACTGACGATATTTTATTAGATGGTATAGTTTCTTATGATAGAGCTGAAATAAATGATGCTTATGTTGGACAAATTAATATGCTTACAGCTTCATCATTCTGTGGGGTTGCAGGTCAAGTTTGGGGACATGATTTAGCAGCACATGATTCAATTGCTAATGATGAAATCAAACCTTTATATGAATTAAAACAATTTGATGGAACTCCACTTAAAGTTTATGATGCTAAACCTTTATTAGACGCTGGTATAGAACTTTTTGGTACAGAAAAAAATAGACGTTTTACAACTGCTCCAGGTGCCCACGTAATATGTGCAAATAAGAGTGCTACAGCTTATAGACCAAAGGAAAATAGACCTTTAAAAGAAGGAGAAGCTTATGGTGTATGGTCATTTATAGCCTTATCACTATCAAATGATAGAGATCACTGTGCTGATTTATTCATAGAAGACGCTGGACTTTGGACAAAGAATGATAATCCAGAAGACTTAAAGAAATTCCTAGAAGATCATAGAAAAGCTGTAACTTGGTCAGTAGTTGAATGTGGTAGAGATTCTCACGTTGTTTTTGAAAGAACTTACATAGGTTTTGCTTATGTAATAATGAAACCTGGTGAAATTGGAAACGCTTTAACTTGCGCTCCTTATGTAACCTTAGCAAGAGATGCTGTTCCTTCTGAAGGTTTCCCAAGTTTAAATATAATTTCTCTTTCTCAATGGTTAGATGATATGAATTTTGATTCTTTAGTTAATCCTAGTAAAAAATAATAAATAATAATTTCTTAAAACAAAATTATTCTAGGAGGAGTTATTATGAATGATAATAAAAAATTAGGTGTAATTGCTCTTGCTGGGGTAGTAATTAGTGCTATGCTGGGTGGAGGTGTTTATAACCTTCCCCAAAACATGGCCCAATCCGCTTCTGCAGGTGCAATATTAATATCTTGGATAATAACTGGGATAGGAATTTGGTTCATAGCTAACACCTTTAGAATCCTTGCTGCTGCAAGACCTGATGCCACAACAGGTATATATACCTATGGTGAACTTGGTTTTGGGAAATTTACAGGATTTTTAATGGCCTGGGGATATTGGATATGTAACTCTTTTGCAAATGTTGGCTATGCCGTACTTTTAATGGATTCACTAAACTACTTTTTCCCACCTTACTTTAAAGGCGGTAATAACTGGCTTTCAATAGCATGTGGATCTCTTGTCCTTTGGATTATATTCTTTATAGTATTGGCTGGTGTTAAACAAGCAAGTGCTTTAAATGTAATAGGAACAATAGGAAAATTATTACCTTTAGCAATTTTCTTACTAGTTTTATTATTCTCATTTAGATTTTCTACATTCTTTACTGACTTCTGGGGATTAAAAACCGTTGCAAAAGTTCATGATACAAACCTAGGAGGAATATTGCCTCAAGTAAAAAGCACAATGCTTGTAACCTTATGGGTATTTACTGGTATTGAAGGTGCCGTTGTTGTTTCTGGAAGAGCTAAATCTCAAAAAGATGTTAGTAAAGCAACATTTTTAGGATTTATTACTTGTCTTTTAATTTATACACTACTTTCATTATTACCACTTGGTGTATATTCACAAGGAGAAATTTCTAAAATGGCTCCACCATCAACAGCTGCAGTATTAATGGATTTAATAGGAAACTGGGGAAGCGTAATAATGAACCTTGGTGTAATTATAGCAATATTAAGTTCTTGGCTTATTTGGACTGTAATGCTTTCAGAATTACCTTTTGCAGCAGCCCAAAGCGGAACATTTCCAAAAATATTTGCTAAAGAAAATAAAAATGAATCACCTTCATTTTCTTTATTAGCATCAACAATCATTATGCAAATAATATTAATACTTGTTCATTTTGCAGGTAACGCATGGAATATGATGCTTAGTATAACAAGTGTTATGGCACTTCCTTGTTATCTTGTTTCTACCTTATATTTATTTAAGATAACATATAAAAACGAAAACTATCCAACAGATATATTTGCCAAAAGAAAATATGCAATGATTACTGCAATATTAGGATCAATTTATGGTGTTTGGCTAATTTACGCTGCTGGAATCAACTATATGCTTATAGCTATAGTTATATATGCTTTAGGAATTCCTGTATTCATAAAAGCTAGACGTGAAACTAGTCCTAATGAAAAAGAATTTACTAAAGTTGAACGTTACTTTGCAATAGTTTTGATAATACTTGCCTTAATAGGCTTAGTATATTTATTTAAATTTATGTAAACTACTCACATATCAAAACCCTATCCAAAATTTAAAAGACTTTGGTCCATTTTGAAATATTGATTTATTAATCAAGCTTCAAAATTCACCAAAGTCTTTTTTAGCCTTCTTAAATTTATAAGAAAAGCTATATCAAATTTTATATTTGATATAGCTTTCATATATTCTTACAAATTATTAAACTAATTTATTTAGAACTGATTCACCAATTGTTCCTTCTGGCATTTTTAATCCAAAGTTATCAGCAATTGTTGCTCCAATAGTTGCAAATGTTTTTGGAGTTTCTAATTGTCCATGACCTTTCATTGATGGTGAATAAGCTAAGAATGGTACATACTCACGAGTGTGGTCTGTTCCAGTGTATGTTGGGTCATTACCATGGTCAGCTGTTATTATTAATAAATCATCTTCATGTAACTTTTCTAATACTTTTCCTAAGTTAACGTCGAATTTTTCTAATTCTTCTGCATAACCTTGAGGATTTCTTCTATGTCCCCATAAAGCATCAAAGTCAACTAAGTTAACAAAGCATAATCCAGTAAAGTCTCTATCCATTATTTCTAATGTTTGTTCCATACCGTGAACTGAACTCTTAGATTTATTTCCTTCTGTTATTCCTTCTCCATCAAATATATCTTTTATTTTACCAACTGAAATAACATCAAAGTTGTTATCTTTTAATTCATTAAGAACTGTTCTTCCATATGGTTTAAGAGCATAGTCATGTCTATTGCTTGTTCTCTTAAATTCACCTTTTTTAGTTCCTAAGTAAGGTCTTGCTATGATTCTTCCAACTTTCCATTCATCTTTAAGAGTTAATTCTCTTGCGATTTCACAGCATCTATATAATTCTTCTAAGCCGAAAGTTTCTTCTTGACCACAAATTTGTAAAACTGAATCTGCTGATGTATAAACTATCATATCTCCAGTTGCAACTTGATGTTCTCCTAATTCATCTAGGATTTCTGTTCCACTAGCACTCTTGTTTCCTACTATTTTATGACCAGTTCTTGCTGTTAACTCATCTAATAATTCTTGTGGGAATCCAGTATCTGTGAAAGTTTTAAATGGCTTAGTTATGTGTAAGCCCATCATTTCCCAGTGTCCTGTCATTGTATCTTTACCAACACTTGCTTCAGCCATTTTAGCTTGGTATCCTATTGGATTCTCAACTGGAGCTACGTGTTTTATTGGGTGTAAGTTTGCTATACCCATTTTTTGAAGATTAGGTATATTAAATGTGTCTACTGATTCAGCGATATGTCCTAATGTATCAACATTAACATCTCCATATTTTTCTGAATCATTCATTGCACCTATTCCTAATGAATCTATTACTATTGTAAAAATTCTTTTATATTTGCTCATTGTTAAAACCCCCTAAGTGTATTTCCGTATCTATTATAATTTTTAAGATTTTATCTTATGCATTAAGCTTTAATTTCCCTAATAACTAGTAATTCTAAAGCTAAATCAAAAAGATTTTACCAAGAATTACTAAGCTATTAGATAAATTTATAGGTCTCTTAAGCTCCTATGCATTATTTTTCATTTTATCTTCTTTAATTAAGTTTCTTATTCCTTCTATTCCTGCTTTTATTGCAAGTTCTGTATCATGTACTTGAGGATTATCAAGTCCTTCTTTTTGTCTTTCTTGGTTAGCTATAGTTAGGAAAACAGCTCCAACTCTTACTCTTAAATAGCTTCCTACTATAAATAATGCTGCACCTTCCATTTCTGATCCTAAACATCCACATCTTTTCCATGCTTCCCATTTGTTTAATAAATCATAGCTTACAGGTTTATTTTCTGGTGAGTGTTGTCCATAAAAAGAGTCCTTTGATTGAACTACACCAGTATGGTAAGGAACTTTTAATTCTTTTGCTCCTTTAACTAAAGCATTTATTACATCTAAGTTTGCTACTGCTGGGAATTCTATTGGAGCATATTCTCTTGAAGTACCTTCTGCTCTTATAGATCCAGTTGCTATTATAAGATCTCCACCTTTAACGTTTAAATCTATTCCTCCACAAGTCCCTACTCTGATGAAAGTGTCTGCTCCACATTTAACTAATTCTTCTAATGCTATTGCAGCTGATGGGCCACCAATTCCAGTTGAGGTAACGCTTACTTTTTCTCCATCTAAATATCCAGTATATGTAACATATTCTCTTTTATCTGCTACTAACTTAGCATTGTCTAAGTATTTTGCTATTTTAGCACATCTTTTTGGATCTCCAGGCATTATTACATATTTTCCAACTTCTCCTGGTGCTACGTCTATATGAAATTGTTTGTCTGAACCTTGTGTATAAATCATTTACATTTCCTCCTAATAACTTGTTTCCTTATAACAATTTTAAACTTGTCTACTTAGTTGTCTATTTTATATTTATATAATACTACACTTTCTAGAAATTATCAAACGTTTACAGAAAATTTTTTAAATTATTTGTTGGTTATTAATATAAAATCTTTTATAATTTAAGTAAATAATACTTTGTCCTACCCCAACTTGTTTGTAACTTGTCTATTTTTAGGAAGGTGATTATAAATGGAAATATTAACTGTAAATAAACATAAAGAACTCTTATATGTTACCGTATACGATAAACTTTTTAAGATGATTAACGAAGGAACTTTCCCTGAAAATAGTAGACTTCCTTCTGAACCGGAACTAGCTAAAAGATTAGGTGTTAGTAGAAGTACACTTAGACAAGCTTTAGCCCTGCTTCAAGATGATGGATTAATAAAAAACATTAGAGGTAAAGGAAATTACATAATTAAAGAAAATAAAACTGATACAACAGGTTTAGAAAAAATAGGACATCCAGTCTATAAGTGTTTAGATGTAGAGACAAATAATATTGAATTAGATTTTAAAATAGATCCACCCTCAGATTATTATAAAAAGATATTAGGAGATAGTTCTGTGGCAACGGTTTGTATTGATAGATGGTATTTAGATGATAATTTAGCTCTAGCTTATTCTTACACAATAATATCTATTGAAGCAATTTCAAAATTTAATATAGATCTATCTGATAAAAATAATTTATTGAAATTCATTGAAGAAGAATCTTATAAGGAATGCTCAAATATAAAAAGTACTATTAAATTCACTACATCTGGTAACTTTGTAACTAAGCGTCACCCTATTCCAGATGAAAGTCAATTTTATTTAATTGAGGAAGCTATATATTCTAATTCAGAACTTCCAGTTATTTTTAATAAGCATTATCTCCCAATGAAACACAGCACCATAAAAGTAAATCCTATGAAATAATATTATCTAAATAAAAAAATAATTATTAAAAATTAATTTTTATAAAAATAGTATTTAAACAAAAAATAAAGAATCTTTTACAAGATTCTTTATTTTTATTTAATAATTAAAACAGAAACATATTAATTTTCTATACAATTATCACTTGCAATAATTTTCTTTCTATTCCATAACATTAATAAAACTGTAAATATACTTAATATACCTAATCCAATATACTTAAATTCTGCAGCCTTAACTAATAACCAAGGTAATGGACTTGAACCATAGTCTATACTAGATATAAGTTCTACTCCACTTGGTATTGAAAAGTTTGCAGCAGCTGCTGCTTTAGTAAATAATGGTGCTAAATTAGTACCAATTAAAAGTCCAATACTTATAATTATTATACCTATTATAAATGTTCTAAAAAAGTCTCCTCTAGCAATAGGAACTATAAGTACAAACATAAATGGTAAACCTGCTAGACTAGCAAATGGTAAAAATTGATTACCAGGTATTATAACAGCTAATATTAAAGTTACTGGTATTAAAACTAATGAAACAGCTAGTGTTACAGGATTTCCAACACCTATTGCTGAATCTAATCCTATGTATAATTTACCTTTTCCTTGGAATTTACGTTGAATCAATTCTTGAACTGCTTCTGAAACAACCATTAATCCTTCCATTAATATTGCTGCCATTTTAGGAGTTAAAACTAATACAGCACCCATTATAACAGCTAAATTTAATATATCTTTAACATTATATTTAGCAAGAACTCCTAGTATTATTCCAATTGAAGTTCCTAATATTGCTGGGTCACCAAATAACCCAAATTTCTTTTGTATATCATTTGCATCTAATTTTATCTTATTTATACCTGGAATTCTATCTAATATCCAATTGATAACATAAGCAAAAGGAACATAAGAACCTGTAAACCCATGAGGAATTGATATTCCAGGAAGTCCTAAAAACTTTTCAACTAATGGAGCTGTTCTATCTGCAATTATCATGATTATTATCATATTTATAGCTGATAATGCTAAACTAAAAATCAAATCATTTGTTAACATGTAAACTAATGAACCAGTAAATGCAAAATGCCAAAAATTCCATATATCTACATCTATTGTTCTAGTTGTTTTTGTAAGTAACATTACTATATTAACTACTAAGCATAAAGGAATTATCAAAATCCCTACAGTAGATCCAAAAGCTATTGCTGATGCAGCTGGCCATCCAACATCTAGTACATTCAAGTGTAATCCAAAATTTTCGACCATTTTTTCAGCTGCTGGCCCTAAATTATCAGTTAATAAAGTTATAATAGTACTAAGACCTATAAACCCAATTCCCACCAAAAGACCTGACCTTATAGCTTTTCCCAATTTAACTTTTAAACATAAAGCAAATACTGTAAAAATAATAGGCATCATAACTGCCGGTCCTAGGCTAACTAAGTATTCTAAAACTATCATTTAAAAGTTCCCCCTCACCTTTTTATAATGTATTAATTTAAATAAACATAACTTTTTCAACATTCAATAATATAATTATTGAGGCTGTATCAAAATAAATTTTATTATTAGTTTTTGATACATCCTCAACTAAAAAATACTTTGTAAATTTTCAAATTATAAACCAAGCTTTGAAATTATATCATTCATTACTGAATCAATTCCCATTCCTGCTATAAATGGTATTCCTGATATTACTGGAATATTAAAATCTTGTGACACAGATGCTGTTGTTACAATTAAATCATGTCCACTTGCTTTCATTGGTAATTCAGCTACAGTACATTGAGTAAATTGAACTTTATCTAATAATCCCCTTGACTCTAATTGGCTTTTTATTTTTTGAATTGCTATTGTTGATGTTGCTATTCCAGCTCCACATGCTACTATTATTTTTTTCATTATAATTCCTCCTCTAAAATTCTTATAATATTTTCATTTTTATCTATTTTTAAATTATTCATCACTTCATTATTTACAACTAGTCCCATAAGTTTTTGTAATAATGGAACTTGTTTATTTTTGTCTGTTACAAGTAATACAAAGGCCATCTCAACATTTACTGTTCCATTACCATCCATACTCTTAAAGACTATTGATTTATCAAATCTAACAAATACTATACCTGGTTTGTTTACGTGTAAACTATCTGTATGAGGAATAGCTATCCCTAAACTTTCTACTTGCAATCCTGTTGGGAATTCCTCTTCTCTTTTTTTAATTGCATTCTTAAAAGTTTCTTTTACATATCCTTTTTCATAAAGAATATCTGATATTTTATCAAAAAAATCATTATAATCATTGGCAAAGAAATCTAAAAAGATTAATTCTTTTTCAATCATAAAACTCCCCCCTAACTTTATAAACAATATGTTGAGCTAAATGAATTTATATTTAATAATTCATCCAAAGAACTACTTTGTATAATATTCATAACCTTTTCCTTGCTATTTAAATTTTTATAAATATTTAAAAATAACTTCTCATTTCTCTTAATATCATTATTTCTTATGCACAACATAACTATTAATTGAACTTGTCCACAATTCCATTTCATAGGGTCTTTTAATATTCCTAAGGCTACCCCTTCTTTATAAACCTCGCCTTGCATTCCATGAGGAATAGCTACTAAATTGCCAATTTCTGTTGTACCTATATTTTCTCTTTCAATATATGAATCCTTCATTGTTTTATCAATGTATCCAAGCTCTAAAAGTTTTGAAGATAAAAAATTTATTGCTTCTATATTATTTTTAAACTCTAAGTCTTTAAATATTAAATCTTCTTTAAACAAAGAACTCTGCTCATTGATATTATAATTTTTATATCTTAAAAAACTATTTATCTTATTGCAATCCTCATCAAGCAAAATAGGAGATACCTGTATAACCTTAGTGTTATTTATTTCTAATGGAATTGTTGAAATTATAAAATCAACTTTTGATAAATCTATAGCCTTTAACTTAAATGCAGGATAAAATCCTACAATCTCTAATATATCGTTAAATTTGCTTTCAAGTTTAGACTTAAGCAATATAGATGTACCTACTCCAGTGGCACATACCACTATAGTCTTATATCTTTTTAATCTCTTTTCTACCTTAAGTCTCTCAATAGCTCCACCAAAATGCATAGCAATAAATCCTATTTCATTTTCATCTATATCCTTTTTATATAGATCACTTAAAGTTTTAGAAAAATAAGTTGCTATTTCAAAGGCAAATGGATAATTGATCTTAATATCATTTAGCATAAAATTTTTTATTTTCATTCCACTATCTATCCTATTGAAAGCACTTCTTAAATGTGTTAGTAACCCTTTACACAAAGTTTCATCCATATTAAAGTCAATTCCTGTATAATTGTTTATATTTTCATTGCACTCTTTAATCCATTCTAAAATTTTATTATCTTCTTTAGACATAGAAACATGCTTATCAATATAAACTCTTTTTTGTGCTATAAGATGTTGGTATAAATATATGATTTCACTTTTTGGGAATTTAACATTAAAACTATTTTCAACAAGATTTTTTAAATATATTGCTGCATTATATTCTTCCTCTTTAAAATCAATATCACTTACATCAAAGCCAACAATCTTATTACTCCTTATTCTGTAAATTGTTATCAGAATATGAGTACACAGATTATTGAATCCTAAATCTGTAATATCTAAACTAAATTTTTCTAAAGTATTTAAAACATTCTCTGCAACCAAAGTAAAATAATCATTTTCATATCCAAATAGCATATTTATTTCATTAGAATAATTATTATTGTATCTTTTAACTAGAAACTCTGAGATAAATCCTCTTATTTTTCTTTCAGTTCCAATCAAATTTATTCCACTATTTCCACTTCTAGATATATTCAAATCATATTTTTTCAAAATACTTTTAGCTTCTTTTATATCATTCTTTATTGTAGAAGAACTTACGTAAAGCTTATCTGATAATTCTTCAACCTTTACGCTTCCTTTTCCATAACAAACACTTGAAAAAGCTAAAATACTTAATATACTATTAATTCTTGATTCCTTTTCTTCAATTAAAGTGTCCTCTTTTTTTAGTTTGTCACTTAATAACTTAAATGATTTATTATTTTTACATTCAAATTTATATCCTATCCCCCTTGCTGATACAATTGAACAACCATATTCTATAAGAAAATCATTTAATATAGGTATTTCTTTTTGAAGTGTTTTTTTTGATATTTCTATTAATTTTGACAAATTATCTCCATTAATATATCCACTATTATTTATTAATGCCTTTAATATTTTATCTTGTCTACTATTTAAAGAATTATAAATCATATTATCACCACCTTCATTGTAATCTTTATCATAAATATATAATAGCTAAATATTTACTCTTATTAAGAGTATCTTTATATACCACATTGATATATTTTAGAAATATTAAGTAAAAATCTCACTTAATCTATAATATCAATAAAGTTCATATACTTAGTATTTTTCAAAAAATTCAAAATATATGAAAATATTTAAAAATAAGTATTTTATTATTTATCAAAATTTTTATAAGTGAATATTTCTAATAATTAGACCAATAATAAACTTTAAAATATTTAATTATAAATTTATTAAAATGATGATTTTTTTCAATTATTTGAGAAATACCTAAAGGTTATCGTAATAATAAAGTAACCTAAATTTTACTTTTTTTATGATATACTAAATTATTGTAAACAAAATTTATTAGTAAGGAGATTTAAAAGATGAAAAAAATAAAACACAAAGGATTTCTAATAGCTCTAGTTTCTGCACTAATTATAAGTTCATCTTTCATTGCTTGTGACATGAAAGGTAACAAAAGCAATGTAGAAAATGAAAAAGCTAATTTAGAAAATAATACTCAAAAAGATGAAGCTTCTAGCAATAATGAAAATCCTACAGATAATACTAGTGAAAAATCAAATTCAAATGCTGAAGCTACTAAAAATAGATTTGAAGGGTTAAAAACTACTTCTGAAGATATGAATATTCCTGTTTTATGTTACCATGATGTAACTCCAAACAATCCAAATAATAATGAACTTTTAGTAAACCCTGAAAAATTCAAAGAACAACTTCAATATTTAAAGGATAATAATTATACACCTATAACTTTAGATGAACTTTATGATTATCTAAGAAATAATAAACCTATTCCTGAAAAATCTGTTGTTATAACTCTTGACGATGGATATAAAGGAAACTATGAATATGCTTATCCTTTACTAAAAGAATTCAAATTTCCTGCTACAATATTTGTGATTTCAAATTATGTTGGAGCACAGGATTATATGACTGCTGATCAATTAAAAGAAATGTCTAATAACGGTATAGAAATAGAAAGCCATACTTTTAAACATGATGACTTATCTACATTAGATGAATCTAAACAACTTGAAACTCTAAAAGATTCTAAAGTAGCTTTAGAAAAAATCATTGGAAAACCTGTAGATTTTGTTGCTTATCCTTTTGGAAGATATAATTCTAGTACTAGAGTTGCAGCAGAAAAAACTGGATATAAATTAGGTTTTAATTTAAATGGAAACTTTACTGACAGAAAAGACAATAATTTTAACATGGATAGAATTTATGTTAGTAATAATGATTCCTTACAAAAGTTTGAAAGTAGATTAACTGGTAGATAATTTTTTAAAGCTGTAACAAAATAACTTAAATATAAAATTTATAAATAATCTAAAATAGTATATTTATAAATTTTATTATTTAAACTTTGTTACAGCTTTTTTATATCCAAATCATTAATTACTTTATATCGAAAAACAATAAATATTTATTGATTATTTTTATTTTTGATGATATACTATGCTAAATTTAATAAGTAATTATTTCTTAAAACAAAAAAATTATTGTTAAATTATATATAATGAAAAGGAAGGAAAATTTTATGAATTCCATGTATGATGTTGCTATTATAGGACTTGGCCCTGCAGGCTCTACATTAGCACGATTACTTTCTAAAGAATTTAAGATTATTGCTATAGATAAAAAATATACTATTAACAATGGTTTTCAAAAGCCTTGTGGTGGATTACTTTCCTCCCATGCTCAAGAAGCCTTTGCAAAATTTGATATGACTATCCCTAAAGATATTTTAGTAGATCCTCAAATTTTTGCTGTTAAAACTATAGATTTAGATAGTAACTTAATTCGTCACTATCAAAGATTTTATTTAAATCTTAATCGTCATAAATTTGACTTATGGTTAAAATCCTTAATTCCTAGCAATGTTGAAATCCATAATAATTCTACTTGTTCAAAAATAGAAAAAGTTACTGATGGCTATAAAATTACTTTTTTTGAAGATGGAGCTGAACACATAATAAAAGCTAAATATTTAGTTGGAGCTGATGGTGCTAACTCTATAGTTCGCCGTACTATTTATCCAACTAAGAAAATTCGAACTTATATGTCTATCCAACAATGGTTTGCAGAAGAACATGAAAATCCTTTCTATTCCTGTATATTTGATGAAGAAAATACTGATTGTTGTTCTTGGTCAATTTCTAAGGATAATCAATTTATTTTTGGTGGTGCCTATCCTTTAAATAATCCTAGGGAGAAATTTGAAAACCAAAAGAAAAAATTAGAAAAGCTTGGTTTCAAATTTGGTGAACCATTAAAAACAGAAGCTTGTTTAGTTTTAAGACCTTCTAAATATTCTGATTTCTGTTGTGGAAAAGATAACGCCTTCTTAATTGGTGAATCTGCTGGTTTTATTAGTCCAAGTTCCTTAGAAGGAATAAGTTCAGCAATAAATAGCGCAAATTACCTAAGTGAAATTTTAAATTCCAATAGTAAAAACCCTAATAAAAAATATAGATTTAAAACTTTTAAAATTAGGCTTAAAATATTTTCAAAGTTATTTAAATGTCCTTTTATGTACAATAGATTTTTACGTAAGATTGTTCTAAAAAGTAGATTGCAAAGTATAAGTATAATTTCAAGTAAAAAGTAAAGAAGCTGTATTTATACAGCTTCTAAAAAATAATTTATTTAATATTATTTTTTATTATTTAACTGTTTAAGAGCTTGTCTTAAAAACTCAGGTATAGGCACTCCTAAGGCTGCGCAATTTTCTAATATACTTATCCCTTCATTCATTATATAGAAATAAGCTATCATTGTTCTAAACATCCAAGTTCCATTATCTAGTAATCTATCTAGCATAACAGCAACTAAAAGAACAACTAATATAAGACCCTTCTTAGTTATTCCCCTTAATCCTATATTAGAACATAATTCCTTACTTTTACACCCCTTAATTACCCCAGTTAAATAATCTAAAAATATAAATACTAATAAGGTTACTATTGGCATATCCCATGCCCCAAATATCCAAGTGAATAAGGTTCCTAAGAATACAACCCCTAACTTAATACAAATTATTATACCCTCCATAAGAACAATACTCCTTAAATCAATTTAATTTCTATTACCTATTTAAATATATAATATTTATAAGAGGCTCTAATTATACTTATTTTTAAAATATAATCTGACTAATAATTTTTAATTCATAAATTGCATTATAAATATCATCAATAATTTTTGGTGCATAATCTAACTAATAATATTTAATTCATAATCACATTTTAAAATTTTTAAAAAAGTTTAATTAATTCTCACCTTAATAGAACTTATGCAAAAAGAATACATGAAATTTATATCAAATTCCCTAAATATTTATTGATTCATCTTATCTTAATATAAGAACTATAACTAAATCTTTTTAACAAAGTCAGCCTTAACAAAACCGTTTTTACCATACTTAGTTGTTATTCTATACCATCCAATATAATCTGAGTCTACCCAATCAATTCTAAATATTTCTCCAGCATCTATAATTGCAACTACTTTTGAATCTGTAGTTCCTCTCTCCCTTACATTCAAAAAAGTCCTCACATTATAAGTTGTGGCCATTTGAAATTTTTCTACATATTTAGAACTTACATAGCCAGTAATATTTTTGTATTCAATAAGGTACCATCCTAAATAATTAGAATCTACCCACTTTATCATAAATTTCTCTCCGGCTGGTATTTTCCCTATAATCTTAGAGTCTATCTCACCTTTTTCTCTTATATTAAGATAAGTTAATATATTCTTAGTGGTGGCATTGTACAATTTAAAATTATTTTTTACATCTAATATTTCTTCTTTAAATTCATTCATATCACAATTTCCTGATACACCAGCTACATTTCCTTTATCTGAATATTGAAACCCAATCCAACTACTCCAAACTCTATTATCCTTTGGTGCTTTTACTCCATATTCAGCTATCCAAAGGGGATAAACTCCTAATCTATTATCTAAATTATTATTTGCAAAGCTTGTATAAGTGTAAACAACAACCTCTCTATTTGTTATCTTTCTTACTTCTTCTAAAAATTCTATACAAAGGGTGGTTAGTTCATATGCACTTCTACCCTCTGTTGTTTCAACATCTAAGGCTAATTTACAATCATAATCAGTAGCTCCTATCTCATTTAAATAATCAATAAAATAGTTAGCTTGTCTTTTTGCATTTTTATTAGGCTTAAAGAAATGATAAAAACCAACCTTTAAGCCCTCAGCTTTTGCTCTTTCATAATTTTGTTTTGCATATGAATCCTTAAAATAGTCTCCCTCTGTTGCCTTAATATAAACTACTTCAATCCCCTCATTTTTTACACTTTTAAAATTTATATTACCTTGCCAATTTGACACATCAATTCCCTTTAAATTATTACTATTTCTTCCTTCCATAAATTACTCCTTCTTTTGTATATTTTTTTATATTACATTCTATGATTTTCTTTACTAAAGCTACATAACTTTAATTATTCTTTATAAGTTTTTATTTATTAAACCCTATCTTCATAATATAAAAAGTAAGTTACTTAAAATTTGTAAACTTATATTTTATTTTTAAAAATTATTTGACAGAAGATTATAAAAGATATAAAATTAACTCATACAATTTAATTGTACACAATTAAATTTAACAAAATAAATTTAGGAGGATTTTATTATGAAACAAAATGGAAATAAAGTGTTATTAAAATTACAACAAGGAGAATTAGATGCAGTTCTTGTTTATAGAAAACTTGCTGAACTTGCTAGCTCTGAAGAAGAAAAAAATGTTTTATTAAGCATAGCAGCAGATGAAGGAAGACATGCCTCAATAATAAGAGAATATTCAAAAGAGATTTTAAAACCTTGCAATAAATCATCTGAAGAAATAGAAGCTGCTTATAAAAACTTAGGTAAAGAAAAAGTTTTTGAAATGCTTATAAATGCTGAAATTAATGGTGGCCCAGTATATGAAAAACTTGGAGAAGAATTCCCTAGACTTAAAGAAATAGCTAAGGATGAAATAAAACATGGTAATTTATTAAAAGGATTAATAGGAAAAAGCAATCTAAACTAATTTAGATTGCTTTTTCTATAGTGTTAAATATATCTCTAGGAATCCATATTTCCCTAAAATATATCCTAATATTTAAAGTTTATTTAATTTGCTTCTTTACTAGCAAACTGACTATTATAAAGACTTTCATAATAACCACCTTGCTTCATTAACTCTTCATGAGTTCCCTGTTCAATTATATTACCATCATTCATTACTAATATTAAATCTGCACTTCTTATAGTTGAAAGCCTGTGAGCTATAACAAAGCTAGTTCTATCCTTCATTATATTTCTCATTGCCTTTTGAAGTAATAATTCTAATCTAGTATCAACTGAACTTGTGGCCTCATCTAGTATTAATATAGCTGGATCTTTTAAAATTGCTCTAGCTATGGTTAAAAGTTGTTTTTCTCCCTGAGATACATTTGAAGCCTCTTCATTTAATAACATATTGTATCCACCAGGTAATGTTTTTATAAAATGATGAACATTTGCAATTTTTGCTGCCTCTATTATCTCTTCTTTAGTGGCATCAAATCTACCATACCTAATATTATCATAAATAGTTCCATTAAATAGCCAAGTGTCTTGAAGAACCATACCAAACATAGATCTTAAATCTTCACGTTTCATATCTCTAATATCAACACCATCTATTTTAATTGAACCCCCTTGAACATCATAAAATCTCATTAAAAGATTAATAAGAGTAGTTTTACCTGCTCCAGTTTTTCCAACAATAGCAACCATCTGACCACTTTTGACATCTACGCTTAAATCTTTTATAAGTGGCTTATCTTCCTTATACCCAAATTTAACATGGTCAAAAGTTACATCTCCCTTTGGCTTCTCAATTTTTATAGCATTATTAGGATCTTTAACCTCTTCTTCTTCCTCTAAGAATTCAAAAACCCTATTAGCGGCAGCCACTGCTGATTGTATTGCTGATGATAATTGAGTTACTTGAGATAAAGGCTGATTTATTTGCCAAATATAACGTATAAATGCTTGAAGATTACCAACGGTAATTCCACCACCTATAGCTATTATAGAACCTACTACCCCTACCACAGCTATTCCTAAATAAGTAACAAGACTTATTAAAGGTGACATTATACCTGATATAAATTGAGCTTTAAACCCTGTTTCTCTTAACTCTTCATTTACCTTTACAAATTCATTTAAGGCATCATCTTCTTTTCCATATAACTTTAATTCATTAAAGCCTGTGTACATTTCTTGTACTTTTCCATTAAGATTTCCTAAGGCCTTTTGTTGACTATTAAATAATTTCTGAGATTTAGAAACTATTATCTTTGTAATTAAAATACTTAAAGGTATTATTAATGTTGCAATCAATGCTAGCTTAATATTTATGGAATACATCATTATCAAAGCTAATCCTACAGATAAAAATGCATTTATTACCTGTACAAAACTTTGCTGCAATGCATTAGAGATGGTATCTACATCATTAGTGATTCTACTTAATACATCTCCATAACTATTACCATCAAAATATCTTATTGGAAGTCTATTTATTTTTTTCTCAACTTCATTTCTAATATTTTTCATGGTATTTTGAATTGCATTAGTTAATAAGAAACTTGCTATAAGAGTTGATCCTGTACCACCTGCATAAACTAAAAATAATAATATTAATACCTTAAAAATATAATTAAAGTTAACTGAAGCTCCAGAAACTCCTCTTATAATCCCCTCAAAATCCTTAGTTAACTGAGTTATTATTAATCCTTCTGTTCTTGGTGCTATGGCAGTGAAAACAGCTGCTGAAATTATAAATAAAATAGCTCCTAAAAAAGCCCACTTATACTTACCAACAAAAGGAGAAATCTTTTTTACTACTGATTTAAACTTATTCATTTGCTAACTCCTCCTCTGTAAGTTGTGATGTTGCTATTTCATGATAAATAGAACAAGTTTTTATTAATTCCTTGTGAGTTCCTATTCCAACTACTTCTCCTTCATTTAACACTATAATCTTATCTGCATCCATTATAGAACCTATTCTTTGAGCAACTATTAACACAATAGCATCCTTTGTTTCAGCTCTAAGTTCTTTTCTTAAGATTGCATCTGTTTTGAAGTCTAAAGCTGAGAAACTATCATCAAAAATGTATATATCAGGCTTTCTAACAATTGCCCTAGCTATGGAAAGTCTTTGCTTTTGTCCACCAGATACGTTAGAACCACCCTCTGTTATTAACTCATCAAATTTATTAGGCTTATTTGAAATAAATTCATAAGCCTGTGCAATTTTAGCTGAATCCTCAACCTCTTTATACTCTGCATCTTTCTTACCAAACTTTATATTATTTGCTATGCTACCAGTAAATAAAAGAGTCTTTTGAGGAATAAAACCTATTTTTTTACGTAGATATTTTAAATCATAATCTCTTACATCTACTCCATCTATTTTTATACTTCCCTTAGTAACATCATAAAACCTTGGAATTAAGTTTATAAGTGTACTCTTACCACTACCTGTACTTCCTATAAAGGCAATAACTTCTCCCTTTTTACCACTAAAGGATACATCTTTAATAACAGGCTCCTCTCCATTTGGATAAGTAAAAGATACATTTTCAAACTCTATTGTTCCCTTGTTTTCTGTATCCTTTATTCCATTTTTAGGACTTTTTATTATTGGTTCTGTATTTAAAACTTCCATAATTCTATTAGCAGAAACCTGTGCTTTTGGATACATTACAAAAACCATAGAAAATAGCATTATTGAAAACATTGCATGGAATAGATATTCAATAAAAGCAACTAATTGACCAACTTGAAGTGTTCCTACATTTATCATCTTACTAGATATCCAAAAGATAACTATAATAGCGATATTAAGTAGGAAAAAGAAAAGTGGTTGAGATATTGCCATAAGTTTATTTAACTTTTTAGCCACCTCTGCATAGGATTCATTTGTTTCATCAAATCTCTTCTCCTCATACTTTTCATTTCCAAAGGCTCTTATTACCCTTATACCAGTTAAATTTTCTCTAGATATTCTATTTAACTTATCTAACCTTTTTTGTAACTTTTCTGATAAAGGTTCAGAAGTTTTAGCTATTAATATAACCCCTAAAATTATTATAGGAATTACCACTGCTAAAACTAAAGATAAGGAAAGGCTTGTTTTAAGTATCATTACTAAACTTATAGTAAACATAACTGGTGTGATTAAAGCCATTTTTAGAAGTGTGTTTGTAAATTGTAAAATAACAAAAGGATCGTTTGTAGTTCTTGTTATCATAGAAGAAACTCCAAACTCATCATACTCTGTATGGGAAAACTCTTGAGCTTTTTTAAATATATCATTTCTAATATCCTTAGTTATTCCCGTTGAAATCTTAGATGAACAATATCCAAGTAATATTGTTCCCATAACACCAACTATAGAAATAACTACTATTACTAGGCCCATTTTTTTGATATAAGAAATATCATTATTTATTATTCCAATATCTATAACTTTTGCCATAATAGTTGGAATTCCAAGCTCAACTAAAGCAAACCCAAATACCGATATAACATTTAAGATAAAAATTGATTTGTAGTTCTTTAAATATTTTAGTATTAGTTTCATTGCTATATACCCCTCCCTTTCTCAAAATTTTTTATAATGTAATTATTAATTATACCAAAACTAACTCTTTCTCATAAGTGTATTTTTAGTTATTTATATGTTAATTTTGTTCATATCCTTTAATTAATATATTTAATCTTTAATTTATAAGTTCTATTAAATATTATTATACTAAAAATATATTTTTAATATTTATAGTATAATATTTTAAATTCTATCCATGTTGCTTTGTATTATATTTTAAAAATATTTGAAATGCCAAAATAAAAAATAGACCATAATAACTGCCACCAAACTTTAAGAGGTTGCTATTTATCATGGTCTATTAAATATACTTACTATATTTTTATTTTAATCTAAGATTATTATGCTTTTAATCATAAGCACTTTTTACTTAGATAATTCCATATTCTTTTAATAATTTTTCTATATCAGTTCCTGCTATTTGTTTCATTACTTTTCTCTTTGCTAAAGGTGGTAAATCAAGTTTTGGTTTTTCACCATCTAATAAACATACTCCAGCATTTAATAAGTAACGAATGTCATATCTTGATGCATATACCTCAGGTACTCCCTTTTCAACTCCAGTTAATACATATACTGCTTCCATAGCTGTACGTCCTGAGTATTCAATAGTAAATACTGTATCTCTTCCTGGATCATCTAAAGTTTCTGCAAATTGTCCAAGGAAAGCAAAGTTAACTGCATTCTTAGGAACAACATAAGGTCTGTCTCCAAATTCACGAGGCATAAATTGTGAAGTTATAAATGGCATCATTACAGGAATTGCTGTACAAGACTCAGCAAGTTCTTCAATTTCATCAACTGGAACGCCTATATGGAATAACCATTCCTTTGTAATTTCCTTACCAGTACAATCTCTCATAGGTTTCTTAATATAATCACCATCAACATCTGAGAATAATCCATATACCCAAACTACTACATCTTTTTCTGGTTGGCCATAATATTGTTCTTGACGATTTATAGTCCAACTCATTAGCCATGAAGAGTCCACAGCTGTAACTATTCCTCCTGTTACAGTCTTTCCTCCATATGGTGAACGTTTAGTTATCTTTTCAATGTATTTTGGTACACGTTCATCATGACAAGTTACTGTACAAGATTCCCAGTTTGATTTTTCAGTGTCTGTACAGAATTTATCTGGATGTCCAAATTCATCTGATTGTTTAGCAATATTTCTCCATAATTCCCAGCATCCTTGTGGTTCTTTATTAAATGGAGCAGGAGTATTATCATCACCATATCCTGAACCTTCTGTCATTGAACCATTAGTTATGAATACTAAATCATTTTCAGTTAAGTTTACAGAAATATCTTTTCCGTTTTTATCCTTAGCAACTATTTTTTTAGCCACTTTTTTATCATCGCTTATGTCGAATTCTACATTTTCAACATGTACTCCATATTCAAACCTAGCCCCATTTTCTTTTAAGAATTTAACCATTGGTTTTACAAAAGATGTATATTGATCATGTCTTGAGAATTGCAGTGCTGAAAGTGTTGGTAATCCACCAACGTGGTGTATAAATCTATTCATATATAATTTCATTTCTAAAGCACTATGCCAGTTTTCAAAGGCAAACATAGTTCTCCATAATGTCCAAAAGTCTGTATTTAAAAGTTCTTCAGAGAATATTTCATCAATTGATTTATCTTGAAGTTCTTCATCTGGTATAAGAACAAACTCTGCTAATTCCTTAGCTAAATCTTGTCCTAAATTAAATTTAGCGTTGTCATATCTTTCTCCATTTTTATGAGTTATACGACAATTACTATAGTTTGGATCATCATAATTTGTGTAGAAGAAATGATCTAATACTGTCATATTTGGATCTTCAGTAGATGGAAGTGAACTAAATAAACCCCATAAAACTTCAAAGTGATGTCCCATTTCACGTCCACCACGAGCTACATAACCTAGATTTTGAAGTACTTCTCCATCTAAAGAGCCTCCTGGAAGATCTAATTGTTCAAAAAATGTTATTTTGCTACCATCCATATGTGCATCTCTAATTAAAAAACATCCTGCTGCTAATGCACCTATTCCAGTACCAATTAAATATGCACTTTTATTTTCAATTCCTTTAGGTTTTCTAGCATGTACTAATGCATGATAGCTTCCATTTGTTAAAGTAAGTCTGTCATCATGTGTTTTAAGTTTCATAAAATCCCCTTCTTTCTTAAAACTAGCTATAAGTTTTCAAAACAAATCTTAGCCCTTTTTAAATCAATCCTTGATTAATAAGTTATAATCTTATGAATATAAGATTTTATTTACTAAGTGTAAGTTTTAAAAATAACTCTAACTTCCTTTAAATCTATAATATAACCTTTTACCATATATTTCATTAGATAAATAAGGGGAGTGTTCAAAGTTCAAACACTTAAACACATCTGACTAAAAATTAGGCATAACTCTCTTTGCGCCTAAATTCCTAAATATTTTTTAAAAGAGTTAAAAGATTTTTATTAATTATTAGGTTATTTCATGATTAATTTATTAATCCTATAAATTATTTCTCACCAATTTTATTAAACTCTTCACTACGCTGAAGTGATAATTTTATATTTCCATCAAATAATTTTCCTATTCTTCTTATAATGGCATCTGGATCTTCCTTCATTCCAGAGGAAATCCATTGAATTACCATTTCTGTAAGTGCACATTGATAGAAGGTTGCTATTAGTTTCATATCATATTCAGAAGCATTTATTCCATGGCTTAACTTCTTAACATACCTCTCCATCATGTTTCCTGAAACATTATAAATATAATTGACCAATTCTTCTCTCTGCATTGAATTATATACATGATAAATTACTTTCTTATTTCCTAAGGCAAACCTTGTTGCTAGTACAAAGCTTTCCTCCCAGGACATGGTATCATTATATTCATCTATAACATTTTGAAGCTCAGTTTGAAAAAGTTCAGATAAAAGCTCATACATATCTGAATAATAATAATAGAAAGTATTTCGATTAATTCCACAAGCTAATGCTATATCTTTTACAGTAATCTTATTTAGCGGTCTTTCATTTAACAACTCTATAAATACGCTACGAATCATTTTTTTAGTATATTGCTGAGCCAAAAGAATCTCCCCCTTTTGATTTCTATTAATAAATTATAACATTAACTTTATATTTTTTCATAAAATGGTTATTATTATATCTCATAATCACAAATTGACTTATTACTTTACAGCACATTATAAAATATATGCTTTTTAGAAAATTTTACAATTAAAAAATATGTATATTATAGATATTAATGATAAAAATTTAATTAAAAAGTGAGATGAGTATCATGACTGTTTCACTTGCTATTACATTATAATGTTAGGTATTTCTGCTGGAGCTAGAATAGCAGAAATATTATTAACTTAATCAATTACATACTATAAAAAACTAACCTAATTATTTAAAAAATAATAATTATTAATATATAATAAAAATGCCTATAAAAACTATAAGTTCTTATAGGCATTTTAAATTTATAAATAGAAAAGCTTAACTTTTAACATACTTAATATTTTAAAATCTTTTGTTGATTTTATATATTGACTACTATTTTTTTATCAATCAATAATATGATTTATTCATATTAACATATTAGTTTCTTTTTTTTAGGAAATATATTCCCGCTCCGAGCATACTAAAAGCTCCCATTAGTAAAGAATTATTGCCAAACATATTTCCTGTGTTAGGTAACGAACTTATATTATCATTATTTTCTTCTGGCTTTACAACAGGATTTTCTTGTTCTGGAGAATCATTCACAGGAGGTATTGTATTATCTGTTTCTGGTTTTTCCTCCTCAATTACTGGTGGTGCTGGATTTTGAGAATCATCTTCTGGCGGAGTTATATTATCACTTTCTAAAATTGGTAAACTTTCTTGACAAGTTGTATTATTAGAAGTTAATACATTTTTATATAATAAATAATATGCTGAAGCTGACCAACTAAAGTTTTTCGTATGTAGGCCTTGTCCTGTTTCAGGATTATAATTTTCCCTAATAGGCCCATCTCCTATTAACCCTTCTGCATTATCAAATAATTTTTTAGTTAAAGTTTCAGCTTCATCCTTAAAACCATAATTTTGAAGTGATTCTATTCCATATAAGGCTTGATCCATCCAAACTGGTCCACGCCAATATTTATTTGGATTAAATTTAGGATTATCTTTTGATGCTGTAGGTAAAGGCATATAAGTATTAAATTTATTAGAATCCATCATATTTTCTTTAACTAATTCAGCTTCATCTTGAGTTGCAACTTTAGCCCAAAGTGGCATCCAACCTTCAGTTCCTTTTCCTCGATTAACTAATAATTTTTTTCACTTCCATCCTCATTTATTTGTAAATCATAGAAAAACCCAGTTTCTTTATCAAACATATTATTTCTAATATATTCTCCTACATTTTTAGCTTCTACTTCATATTTTTGAGATTCTTCTGTCTTTCCTAAAATATCAGCCATTGATTTTAAGAAACCTTTTTCTGCATATAAATAAGAATTTAAATCAACTGATTCTTGATTTATTGAGTATCCTACTGTATTTCCATTATTATCTTTGTTTTCAAAAACATGAACTCCAACATCATCTGAACCAAATCCTTCTTTATCAAATCTAGTAGCATTGTCCATACCGCTTTCCCATGCTGCTGCTAATATTATTTCATCTTCACTATTATTAGCTGGATGTACCATGCCACCATACTCAGCTATTCCATTTTTATCATGATCCCTATTTGTATACCACCAATTATGGTAATCAACTAATTTAGGATACATTTCTTTTAAAAATTCTATATCATTAGTTTCTTTATAAACATTCCATACTGCCCAAGCTGCTAGTGGTGGTTTAGAATTTCTTTCATTCCAGTTTCCACCTTCTCCTCCTCTTTGCTCATCCTTATTATAAAATATTGCATCTATTATTGTACCTTTATCATATGGTCTAACTGAATCATCACCTTTTATCTGATAGTCAAATAAAGCTCTAATATTATTTTTAGCTAGTTCTCCATCAAAATTTGCAGTTGCAACAGCTTGTTTCCATGAATCCCAAGCCCACATTCCTACAAACCATTTATATGATAAAGATGGTACTATTCCATCATGTTTAATAGCTCCTGCTGCGCTTCTCCAGTTAGTAGTTAGAGTAATTATTGATTTTACAGCAGCATCCTTATAATGAGGGTCACTAGCTTTTTCTGTATTTGAAAAAGCTTTATTTAAATAATTTTGCCAACGATTAGTATTATCATTAAAATATGTATCACCATTTTCAATTAAATCATTTATTTTAACTTGTTCATTATTAAACTCTTCCGTTGTAAATGTATAACTTTGAGTAGAAAAAGTTTTGAATGTATTTTTTGGTTTAATATTTACGATATTATCAAGTTTAGTTACATATGAATTTCCATTTATAGCTGTGCTAGTATTTCCCTCATACTCAACATTAAACTTTGTTTCATCTGTAGAAAAAAATGACCATGTAGATCTTATGTTAGAAAAATTAACTTGTACACCATTTTGAGTTGCTTCTAATGTCTGACCTAAATCGTAATTTTTTTCTCCATTATCATTAACACTTATAGTATATGGTGATTTATTAAATATATTTCCTGACCACTCTAGATTTAAATTTAAATCAGTATTCATTTTATTTTCAATTTCTGTTTTAATTAATGCACTTCTATTAGTTGCAAAAATAAGTTCTAATTTTAAATTAAAATCATTTAATTCATATGTTTGAACTAGTTTACCTGGATAAAAATCAAACATTATATTTTGGGCTTTTGATAAATCATAAACTTTGTTAGTATCCTCATTTTTTATAACTATTTTACTTATTGTATCTGATAAGTTAATTGGATACTCTTCTCCAACAATTAATGGTCCTGCAAATCCACCGTATAAATTTGTAGCTCCTTTTTCAGGTAAATAATATGCATGCCATGCTCCCATATCCGAAAATGGATTAGATACATTAGTTGAATAGGAATCATTTAAGTTTACCTGCGGATTTCCTTGAACGTTTAAAACATTTCTAAAATCATTTATAGAAGTATTTTTGACACTTCCATATGCATTTAAATTACAGAATCCAGTTAATAAAGTTGTCGTTAATACCGTTGTAATTAAAACCTTTCTTTTTAAATTAAATTGCATTTTAAAATTCCCCCTAAAAAGTAATATTAAAACAAAACACCACAAATTCACTCTACTTCGTTAATATATTTCCTAAAAAGTAACAATATGGTTGTCGAATTCAATAAAATAGTAACATCTTATGATAACATTTTCAATTGATGCATTAATATTTAACAAAATATTAAATATACTTAACTTATAAAAAATACTTTCTATTTAAATGTATTTATATAAGTTAAGTATTAATTAAAAGTTATATTAATTGGCTGTGGTAAAATATCTACAGAATGTATTATGAAAGTATAGACTAGTTAGTATCTTATATAAAAAATAGTAGCTAAATTAAACTCTCCCCAAATGTTGGACAGTTTAACTTTTAGCTACTCTCACAGAATGAATTATGTATTATACAGGGCTAAGCCCTTAAATAATAAGATATAGTAACACTAAGTAGTTTTTTTTAATTGTTTATTCTTTTATAAATAATAGGTTCATCATATCCAAAAGTTCTTTTGCCATTTACTTCTATAATTTCAGACACTTCAAGCTTTTCTTCGGAAAAGCGTTCAAATAATGTAAATTTTAAAATTGGAGTAAACATACTAACGCTTCCCCCTTCCCATATTCCTTCTATATTTTTATAGATAGCTGGAGTAAACTTTTCTGAAATATTTAATTCTACAAAATTTATATCCTCAAGATTATCATATGTAAAATTACTCTTGCTATAACCTTTTGGAATTTCATAAGATGTCAATTTAATATTTTCATCGTCTTCTGTAAACAAGAATAAGTGTGGTGAGCAAGTAGTTTTTCCATTGGAAGTATAATAACTTTCTTCAAGTAGAAACACTCCTTCAAAATTATTTGGAAGTCCTTTAATTTTATCATTACAAATATTATTTATATGCTTAGCAAAAGGAAATCCTTCTACTTCTTGAGCTTTTAACTTTTCTAACTGTTCAGAATTATCAAAATTCCCAACTAAAAGTTTAATAAAGTTGTTTAATTTATTCATAAAAAAACCTCCTAACTAATAAATAATATTATTTATTATAACACATAATATAATAAGCTTTATATAAAGTATTCTTATTTCTTTTTTTCTAAAACCTCTAAAACGCTATTATACTTATACGACCTTTTTATTTATTTATTACTAATTCATAATTCAAAATAGAAATAATTTTACCCAAATATTTTTTAGTATTAAATTTTTAAAATTAGATATCAATTGAAAAAGTAGTAAGAGTAACTGATCTAAACAAAACATCTACAGGATGTATTATGAAAATATAATAATAATATTAAAGACTTTTTAATATATTTGGATTTTCAAATATACTATCTAATTTTTTTTATAAAAGGTATAATTTCCCCAAAATCTAATGCACGATGGTCAAAAGCTAAACATATTGGTAATACCTTACGAATACCAATAGTCTTTTCTCCATTTTCATCAATATATACACCAGGTTTTTCTAAGATTGCACAAAAACCTATTACACAAACTTGCGGAGGTATGATATCTAACAATGCAATTGCCCCTCTTTGTTCTCTATATGTAGAACCAATATTTGATATAGTTATAGTTCCAATTTCTAAAGGTACTTTTGATTTATCTTCATTATTATCTTCAGATATTTCATGTTATCCACTTATTATACTGCTTATAATATTATAGTTTATTTTATCTGAAAATGACTTAGATAAAGACTCTGGATCTATACTTGAAATTTTCTTATTTAAATCTTTAATATATTTATTAATTTCATATAAAGACATTTCTTCAATATTATTTATACTTATTGTCATCATTTTTCCACTTGGTAAAATCCAAGGCATATTTACATTGATATCTTTAATTTTATGAATTTCTCATTCACCAGTATTTTGATCATAAGATATATGAGCATTTAGCTTTGGTGCAAATTTCAATCCTTCAGAAAATACTTTTAACATCAATGAATTAATTGAAACATTTTTTAATGATTTATCTTCTTCTTTTAATTTTTTAAATTCATCAATAAAATTTGTAATATCAGGTTCATACATATAAGATACGTGTGGTATTGTTTGCCAAGATTTTGTTGTCATATAAGATATAATTTTTCTTTCAGTTGAGAACTTTTCTATATTAATAGTTGTTAATTTACTCATAATAAGCCTCCTATATTTTAAAATACATGTTATTCTCTCTATATAAAAATCATATTTTTGTTATATTATGCATAATATTTAACTATTTTTATATATAATTATTTTTTATATTTTGTTTTTTCTGCTTCTTACAATGCTATTTTATTCCCTTTAAAAGAAATAACATATTTATTTGCCTTTCATATATGTTACAATTTTGTAAGAAAACTCTTGACTAGTTATTTTTTATTTAATAGTACACACCTCCAATTATCGAACTACTTTTCAACGATTTTCTCATGTTTTCATTACCCTTGTTCTTTTTCAATTTTTATAAAATTCTATAATTACCTAACTTTTTAACTCTCTTTTATAAAATAAAAACCCTCCAAAGGCTCTTATTTTCTGCCTTTAGAGGGTACTATTTTTTTGATTTTTTATTAAGTTTTTTGACTTTTTGTAAATGCAAGCAGTTTTGTGACTGGTTTTAAAAAAGTCCGTCAACTCCCAAACCATTGGTATCACTGACTTATGACTGACCTTGACGGACTTTATATATTTTCTACTCACTATATATATACAATTAAATAAATTTCATTTTTTTATACTATTTTTTTAATTTCCTATATATAAAGAGTAAAAAAAGTCCGTCAATTCTAGCACATCCCTTGATATCACTAAAAAAGCTCTGGTTTCAACTCTGTCATTAGTATGTCACAACTCAGTCAACTAATAAGTTTAATATTTATAATTATTTCTTAATAAGTAAAGCAACATTCTCAATATGTGCAGTGTTTGGGAACATATCCACTGGTTGAACTTCTAAAGTTTTATAGCCATTATCTTCTAATACTTTTAAGTCTCTTCCTAAGGTACTTGGATCACAGCTTACATATACTATTTTTTCAGCATCTATATTTGTTATGGCATCTAGTAATTTTTTATCGCACCCTTTTCTTGGTGGGTCTACTACTACCACATCAGCTTTTACTCCCTTATTTATTAAGTCTGGAATCACCACTTCTGATTCTCCAACGAAGAATTCCACATTCTCTACTTTATTTTCCTTTGCATTTATCCAAGCATTATCTATAGCCTGTGGAATTATTTCTACTCCATAAACTTTTTTAGCCTTTTGTGATAGGAATAATGTTATTGTTCCTGTTCCACAATATGCATCAAACACCTCTTCATTTCCTGTAAGATTTGCATATTCTAAAGCCTTACCATATAAAACCTCTGTTTGAGTAGGATTTACTTGGAAGAATGATAATGGAGATATGTTGAATCTAAAGTCTCCTATGTAATCTGATATTGTATCTTCTCCCCATAGAGTTTTACTTTCTAATCCTAATATTACATTAGTTTTCTTTGAGTTTATATTTTGTATAACACTCTTTATTCCAGGAATATTTTTAACCATTAAGTCTACAAACTCTTCTTTATGAGGAAGGTTTTCTCCATTTGTAACTAAGACAACCATAACCTCATTAGTTGTAAAACCTCTTCTTATCATTATGTGTCTTACTATTCCCTTTTCATCATACTCACCATCTACATTATATGGTCTTATATTAAATTTCTCTATCCACTCTCTAGTAAGTTTAACAACCTTATCTCCTATTTCATCTTGAATTAAGCAAGATTCCATGTCTATAATGTCATGACTTCTTGGAGCAAAGAATCCTATTTTAACCTCTCCATTAATTAATCCTATTGGTAATTGAACCTTATTTCTATATCTCCAAGGATTCTCCATTCCTAAGGGATATTTAACTATGCTAGAATCTAACTTTCCAATCTTGCTAACACAGTCCTTAACTCTCTCCCATTTAAAATCTAATTGGGCCTTGTAAGAAGCATGCTGAAGTTTACATCCACCACATCTTTTATAAATAGAACAAGGTGGATTAACTCTTTCCTCTGAAGCCTCTAATACTTCCATAAGTTTTCCATAAGCAAAATTTTTATTAACCTTAACTATTCTTACTTTAACCTTTTCGCCCTTTAAAGCTCCCTCAATGAAAATTGGGTATTTATTATCAATTTTAGCTATTCCTTCACCCTCATATCCTTGAGAGATTATATCAAAAATATATTCTTTATTCTTTTCAACCATCAACTAAAACTCCCTTATATATTTAATCATCTATTCTATATGTTTTATTTCATAATAACTAACTTTTAAAGTTTATCATATGGAATAAGCTTTTACAACGCACTATTAATAAGCTTTTTCTACTAGATTAAGTTAAAATACTCTTAACTTCCTCACCTATTATCTTTATTCCCTTTTCTATCTCTTCCTCTGAAAGCCTTGTAAAACCAATCCTTAAGGTATCTCTCTTCTCTCTTCCTTTAATATTATGCTCCTCTAAAGAAAATACCCTATTTTCTTTTTCTAAATAAAGGTCCTTATCTATATAAAACAAATCTCCAGGCATAAAGAGAACTCCCCTATCATAGCACTTTTTTAAAAGCTCTCTTGTATTAACACCTTTTATTTTTAAGAACATATAAAGTCCACCTTCGCCCCAAATTTCTGCTTCTTTAATATATTTTTCTATGACCTTCTTTGTAAATTTATATTTTTCCTTATAAACTTTTCTAACTTTCTTAATATACTTTTCAAAGGCCCCACTTATCATGAAATCATAAAGAATTCCTTGATCTAAGAAGGAGGTGTGGATATTTCTACATCTTTTTACGCTTTCTAATACCCCTATTATTTTCTTATCTCCATATACCCATCCTATTCTTAAACCTGGAAATAATATTTTAGAAAAACTTCCTATGTATATTACTCCATTACTTTCTCTATCTAAGGATGCTAAAGGAATAGTTGGAGAACTTTCATATAAAAGTTCCTCATTAAAACCATCCTCTATAATAGGAATACCAGCATCTTTTAAAACATTATAGACCTCTTCTCTCTTTTTAATAGATGCCACAACGCCTGTTGGGTTATGATATGAGGGAATTAAGTAAGAAAATTTAATCTTTTCCCCAAATTTTTTAATTTTTTTATTTAAATCCTCTATGTCCATGCCATCTTTGGTCATTTTAACTCCAATAATATTTAGTTTGTGAGTCTTCATTATTTTTAAAGCTGTGTTATGAGTTGGATTTTCACAAAGTATATAATCTCCCTCTTTTGTAAATGCAGAAAGCATCATATCTAGTCCTTCTGTAAATCCATTAGTTACTATTATTTCTTTTTCCTCTGAATAAGCACCCTTTTCTTTCATATAATCCTTTAAATAATCTATAAAAGGCTTATATCCCACAGCATAACCATAATTAACTATTTTATGTTTTTCTAAGGCAATTCTATTAGAAAAGGATCTCTTTAACTCCTCAATATTAAAAAGATTTCCTGGAGGAGCTATACTTTTAAAAGAAATCATTCCCTTTTCCCACTTCTCTTCACTTTTTATAATATCTAAACTTTCAGCTAAGATCCCATATTCATTAGTTTTATACTGCCAATCAATATTCCACTTATTATCCTCTTTAATTTCAGAGTTTTCTTTTATAATTGATGAAACTTTATTAGACTTCTCATTAGAAAATTCTTTTTTTACAAAAGTTCCTTTGCCTTTTATGGTTTCAACCAATCCTTCACTTTCTAAAATTTCATAAGCAGACATAACCGTATTTCTTCCTATTGATAAAATACTGCTAATCTCCCTTGAGGAAGGCAGTTTACTTCCTTCTATTAAAACGCCTCTATTAATAAGCTCTCTAATATACCTTGCTATTTGTATATACTTCTTCTCATTTTCATTAAAAGTTAAATTCTTAAACATAACTTCCTCCAAAGTAAATTCATAAAAAACCTTTCTTTTAAGATAAAACTTATTTTTAATTACATAATTTTAAAAATTAAATAAAATCTCTTTTTAATCCACGCTTTCAACATTAAACTAAATAAATTCTATCATATATGTTTTTATTCAAACAACTATATCCATTCATAGATTCAACTTCCAGTATAAAGAAAAGCATTTTTACACATTATATATACTGTTGGTAGTTCCAACAAAGAGGTTCTTAATTTAAGGAGGAGTTTATTATGAAACACAATTCAAGTATCGGATGTACAGTTCATGAATGTAAGTACCATTGTAATGAGGACAATTATTGTACTCTAAACAAAATAGAAGTTGTAAAGCACACTGCTGAAGCATCTTCTACAGAATGTACTGATTGTGGAAGTTTCGAAAGAAAATAATAAAGTTTCACTCTAACACTAAAAAGGAGGCTATGTTTTAGCCTCCTTTTCCAAATTTTTATGTTGAATTATATTATTTTAAGCATTACTTCATTAAATCTCTCACCCCAATTTTACAACTTAATTTTTTTCTATTTTAATTACATAAATGAAGAAAATAAGCTTTAAATTCTTCTAGAACTTTTTAATTACTATTACTATTTTAATTACATAAGTGGAGCAAATACTCTTATTATAGATCTTAAAATTCTAGTAGGAACTTTAACCTTAGCACAATCTTCTAAAGTTATTCTTTGACATTTTTCTAAAGTTTTTAAGAAATCATCCTTTATCTGTCCTACAGATTTAGTTTTATATAGCCAAACTCCACATTCAAAGTGAAGATATAAACTTCTATAATCCATATTTATAGTACCTACTATTCCTATTTCATCATCAGATACAAAGGTCTTTGAGTGAATAAATCCTGGAGTATATTCATATATCTTAACACCAGATTCTATAAGTTGAGGATAATAGGCCCTTGTAACTATATGAGCATACCATTTGTCCTCAATATGAGGAGTAACTATTCTAACATCTATTCCACTTTTAGCAGCAAGAGTAAGCGCTGTAACAAGTTCATTATCAATAATAAGGTATGGAGTATTTATATAAACATAGTCCTTTGCCTTATTTATAATATTTAAATATACATTTTCCCCTACTATTTCATCATCTAAAGGACTATCTCCATAGGGCTGAACATATCCATCACTTTCAAATTCATCTTCATGATGAAAATATGGGTAATATTTTTCATACTGCTCTTTTCTTTCACTATAGAAATTCCATATTTGAAGAAACATAACTGTTAAATTCCAAACAGCATCCCCCTTTATCATTATGGAGGCATCCTTCCAATGTCCAAATCTAACAATTTCATTTATGTATTCATCAGCTAAGTTTATTCCACCAGTAAATCCAGTATGCCCATCTATAACAGTTATTTTTCTATGATCACGATTATTCATCCTTAAGGATAAAAGGGGAACAAAAGGATTAAATACCATACATTTAATTCCCTTAGCCTCTAAAACTTCATTATACTTATATGGTAAAGTGCCTAAGCATCCCATATCATCATAAACAAATCTAACCTCTACCCCTTCTTTAACCTTTTCCTCTAATATTTCTAAAATAGAGTTCCACATAACTCCTTCATGTACTATGAAATATTCCATAAATATGTAGTGCTTTGCCTTTTTTAACTCTTCCTTTAATCTTTCAAAAAATACCTCTCCAGGAGATAAATACTCAGTTGTAGTATTTTTATATACTGGAAACTGAGAGTAATCAGCTATGTACCTTGATTGATTAGCTATGCTTTTATCTAAGTTTTCTAGCTCCTCTAAAACTGTTCTATCATCATATAATAAGTGTGCCGTTTCATCATAAGAAGCTTTTATTTGTTTTCTAAACTTTTTGCTTGTCTTATTTCCCCCAAATATTAAATAAAATAATCCTCCAAAGACAGGAACTAATAATACAGGAACTGCCCATGCTAATTTATAGGATGGATTATCTTTTCTGCTAACAATATAAATAAATACTACTATACTAATAAAGATAAACAGAAAATATACATATATGAAATCTTCGCTTACTTTCCATATTGCCCCCATAAGTATAACAAACTGTATGAATATAAGAAATCCAACTATAAATGCTCTACTTAGTAGTTTTTTCAGAAACTTTTCCATTTAATCCTCCTTAAACTTATGAATCCAATTTACCTCTTTAATTTTTTATATTAAAAACTCTTCTTAATTCTTTTAAGAAATGAGATACTAAATAAATTAATGTGTAATATTAATCAATCTACCTTAGATTTAATTCTAATAGTAAAACTATTATCTCTAAGCTCCTACATAATATTAGTCCATTAACTCCCATCCCTTTATAGCTACCTTATAATAGAGCCATCTAGGTGTAAACTTACTAACAAAATATAAAAATTTATTGCAAAATCCAGGAATAACTATTACCTTTAATTTCTTATTTATATTTTTTAAGCTTATTTCCACCACTTCTCTTGTACTCATCCATCTTACAAAGCCTTTATTTTGCAATTTACTCTCTTCCATGTTTAATTTACTATGAAAATCTGTTCTAGTAAATCCAGGACAAAGGCATTGAACCTTTATATTATTCTCTAAAAGTTCCATGGCTAAACATTGAGTAAAACTTATTAAGAAAGCCTTTGTTGAACAATACATTGCTGAACTTGGAAATACATTAAATCCAGCCATAGAGCTAACATTTATTATGTATCCCTTATTATTCTCCTTCATCTTCTTGCTTAAACTATGACAAAGCTTCATAGTAACTAACATATGTACCTTTGCCATATCATATTGCTTACTATATTCATCCCTTGTAAAGGAATCATCAGCTCCATATCCTGCATTATTCACCAAAAATTCTATGTTATCTTTTTTCTCTAATCTTTTTATAAAATCATCAAGTTTATTATCATCAGTTAAATCTAAAATTTCTACATGTGTCTTAACCTTAAAATTATTCTCTATCTCTTCTGCAACAGCTTTAATTTTTTCAACTCTTCTACCTACTAATATTAAATCATATCCTTTTTTAGCTAGTTGAAAAGCATATTCCTTCCCTATTCCACTAGTTGCTCCAGTAATTACAGCTATCTTACCTAACTCATTCATTTTACTCCCCCTTATATTCCACAAATAATTTTGAAGTGATTTATATTAATTTCTTAAGAATATATTTTACCATATAATTAAAAGGCTAGAACCTAAAATTTAATATTTTAGTTCTAGCTTTTAATAATTATTTTTTATAAAAAGTTTCACATTCAGTTGAAGTAGATGTTGTAGCTTCTGGTCCAAAAACTTGTATATCAGTAGAAGTACAAGTCATTCCAACATTATATGTACAATTCATAGCATAGCATTTTATCTTATGATCTACATCTTCCTGACCATCTAGTGCTTGCATTATTGTTCCAGCATAATTAGTGTTAAATGCACTTTTAATTGCATTAACAAAGGTTCTTGGTGCAAAGGTATTACAACAGGTTTCTTGTTTATTCTCTGCACTCTCTCCATCAACTTCAATAGTCAAAGCTGAACACATTCCATTCATGTAATTAACACAATTATGAGCTGAACATGCTAATCTTGTCATATTCAAATCCTCCTCAAAATATTATTTGAGGTTATTTTTTGTATTTATATTAAATTTATACTATAAAACTATATTAATCTAATAATTTTAAATAAAAAAAGAAGCACTCGATGGTATCAGTCATCAAGTACTTTTTCATCTTGGAATCAGTTGCCATTTGATTCTACTTATATTATTTCATAAGCACTATCTAATATACACTATTTTCTTTTACTTGTCATAAAAATATTGTTAACTTTTTGTTAACTATATATTTTTATAGATTTTATTTAATATAATTTATTTTTATCTTTATTTTATTTTAAAATATTTACATTTTTAAACTCCTAATCTTTTATTAACATTTTATTAACAATTAATTCTCTTTAAAATCTACTCATTTTTCCATTTAAGATTATAATATTTTATCTAACTTTATAACCTTTCAAAATTTATATTTTTAATTAATAAAAATATAAACCAAAAAATTTTTATATTAAACAACAAAAACATACTCTCATAAATATTTAAGTAATGAGAGTATGTTTTCATAAAAAAAATAGGTAGAATAATCTACCTATTTTTATAATCAGTTATAAAATTATTTTACAACTTCAACTTTTACTATGTTAGTGTTTCCTTCGTTAGCTGGTACACCTGCAACAACTACAGCAGTGTCATTAGCTTTAACGAATCCAGCATTTTTAGCTATTTCAACAGCGTTTTCCATTGTAGCATTTTCAGCAACAACTGGGTAAACTCCGAAGCATAAAGCAACTTTCTTAGCAACTCTTTCATTTGGAGTTACAGTAACGATTGGTGCATCTGGTCTGCATTGAGATATTCTCTTAGCAGTAGCTCCTGATTGAGTTAATGAAACTATAGCAGCTGATTTTAACTCGTGTGCAGCGTTACAAGCAGCTCTTGAGATAACTCCTGGTACAGCTGGTATATGTTTTTTAGCTTTTGATGAAGCTAATTCGTAGCTTAACATTTCTTCTGATTTAGTAGCTATTTTAACCATAGTTTCAACAGCTTCTACTGGCCAGCTTCCGTTAGCTGACTCACCACTTAACATGATAGCATCAGTACCATCTAAGATAGCGTTAGTTACGTCTGAAACCTCAGCTCTTGTTGGTCTTGGGTTTCTCATCATTGAGTCTAACATTTGAGTAGCAGTTATAACTGGTTTTCCAGCATTGTTACATTTTTCGATGATCATTTTTTGAACTGAAGGAACGTCTTCCATTGGTATTTCAACACCAAGGTCTCCTCTAGCTACCATGATACCGTCTGAAGCTTCGATGATAGCATCTATGTTATCAACACCTTCTTGGTTTTCGATTTTTGAGAATATTTGTATATCAGCTCCACCGTTAGCAACTAATACTTCTCTTATAGCTTTAACGTCTTCTGCTTTTCTTATGAATGAAGCAGCAACCATGTTAACGCCCATTTCACAACCGAATATTAAGTCAGCTCTATCTTTATCAGTCATAGCTGGTAATTTTATTGATACTCCAGGAACGTTAACTCCTTTGTGAGTTCCAACTAATCCAGTGTTTCTTACTACACATTTAACAGCGTTTCCTTCTACAGATACAACTTCTAATCCAACTAAACCGTCGTCTATTAAGATAGTATCTCCAGCTTTAACGTCTTTAGCTAATCCAGCATATGTAACTGAACACTTAGTAGTGTCTCCTATTACGTCTTCTGCTCCAGCATATATAGTAAATTCAGTTCCAGCAGTTAATTCAACTTTGCTTGGCTCGAATTTTCCAGTTCTTATTTCAGGTCCTTTAGTATCTAATAATATAGCTACTTCTTTACCTAATTTTTTTGATATTTCTCTTACTTTAACCATTCTTCCTTTATGTTCTTCATGGTCACCATGTGAGAAATTGTGTCTTGAAGCGTTCATACCTGCTTCGATTATTTTTGTTAAGATTTCTTCGTTTTCACTAGCTGGTCCGATAGTGCATACTAATTTTGTTCTTCTCATTTAAAAAACACTCCCTCGTAAAAAAATTAACCCTAAGTTTAAAATATATAATAAATAATAAATTTAAAAAATTTATTATGTCATTAACTAAAATTATTTGTTTATAGCGTTAGCCATTTCGTAAAGACTTTCGTCAAAGCTTCTTTCTATATCTAAAGCTTCATCTATATCCATATCGAATATTCTATTTTCTTTAATTCCTATAACTTTTGAAGTTTTTCCTTCTAATAAAACTTCTACAGCTTTAGCTCCCATTCTTGATGCTAATACTATATCATCAGCAGTTGGTGATCCACCTCTTTGGATGTGACCTAAAATTGTAGCTCTAGTTTCTATACCAGTTACAGATTCTATTTCTTTAGCTAATTCAGCTGATCCTCCAACTCCTTCAGCAACAACTATTATGCTGTGAGTTTTTCCATTTGTTCTACCTTCTAAGATAGTTTTGATTAATTCATCTTTATCAAATGGCATTTCTGGAACGATTATAGCTTCTGCTCCACCTGCGATACCAGCATATAAAGCAAGGTCTCCACAGTTTCTTCCCATAACTTCTACGATAGATACTCTTTCGTGTGAAGTTGATGTATCTCTTAATTTGTTTATAGCATCTACTACTGTGTTTAATGCAGTATCAAATCCTATAGTGTAATCTGTGTAAGATAAGTCGTTATCGATTGTTCCTGGTAATCCAACAGTCTTAACTCCTAATTTTGAAAGAAGTTTAGCTCCCATGAATGATCCATCTCCACCTATAACTACTAAAGCTTCAACACCGTAAGCTTTTAATATTTGTGCAGCTTTTTCTCTTACTTCTTCTTGTTTGAATTCTAAACATCTAGCAGTTCTTAAGATTGTACCACCTCTGTTTATGATTTCTGAAACAGATTTTCTATCCATTTTGAATAGTTCTCCATTTATTAATCCAGCGTATCCTCTTTGAACTCCCATTACTTCAAGTCCATGGTGTAAAGCCATTCTTGTAACTGCTCTTAAGGCAGCGTTCATTCCTGGTGCATCTCCACCACTTGTTAAAACAGCAATCTTTTTCATAATATTTTCCTCCTCTACACCACTTGGGACAAACTAAGTCCCAACAGTGTCAAATATTACCCACATTTTTAAGATATTATTTATATATGTTAAATGTTTATCAATTTTAAACTATTTTAAATTTTATTCTAATTTAAATTTTATCAAAAATTTAAATACCCTATGCAACTTTATTAATACTATTCTACCACAATTAATTGTACTTAAAGTAGTGCTTATTTTCAACCTTTTTGTGTAGAATTAAAGAAAAAAAACTCGATATATGATAATTTTTTCAATTATTATTATGCTCTAAAATCTTTTTAATATTTAATTAAATATAAAAAATTCTAAGTTAAATTTCACTATATCTCATCCTTAAAACAAATCATAAATTTTAATATAATAAATTTATGCACTTATTTTAAAAAAATTTTATTTTTTTAATTTTAAGAAAATTTACAAATTAATTTTAGCACTTTTTAAAAAAAAGTCCACTTTTAAAAAGACTGTTACTAGTGCTTCATTTAAAATATCTCCCTCAAACTCAATAAGTAATCGTTAATACCCATTCTATTAAAAAAATATTTTATACTCTAGTTTTCCTTCTAAAGTGGACATTCATTTCCTATTTTATTTAGTTTTAACAAATTTTAAGTTTAATATTATAAGATTAAATTTTAAATTTCAATCTTTATGAAAACACTTAAACTTTTCTTTCAACTCTGAATTATAATATTAACCTTCAACTACTTTTACATTTCCTTCTCCAAATTTGCTAATTAAAAAGTCTATTACATCTGTATCTAAATCAACCCACATATCTCTGTTTAATCTAAAAGATGCCTTTTCCTTTGCTGCAAATATATAAACTGGAGAATCACCTTTATATTGTGATAATAAAACTCTTAAAGGCTTAACTATCATATTAGCTTTTTCTCTATCTTCAACCTTTATATACACCTTTGAAGAATTTATTAATTCTAAGGGTTGTATATCTTCACAAAGTATTTTTGGCTCCTCATCTTCCTTTAGAGAAACTCTTCCCCTTATTAAAACAAAGGAGTCCTCATTTACTAGTGCATTACATTTTTCTAAGGTTTTAGGGAAGATAACACATTCTAAATAGCCAGTTAAGTCCTCTACTTTTGCAAATGCCATAAGAGTATTATTTCTAGTTACCTTTCTAGAAACATTAGTAAGAATTCCCCCTATAATTACTCTAGTTCCATCAGTTAAAGAACTATCTACAACTAAATCTTCTAATTCAACATTTTTTTGCTCATTTAAATTCTTTTGAGTTTCTATTATTTTTTCTATAGTTATTGATGTTTGCTCCTTTAAAGGTTTTTCATAGTCATCTAGTGGATGACCACTCATATAAAGTCCTGTCATTTCCTTTTCCATAGCAAGCATATATTTCTTGTTGAATTCTTTTATGTTTGGGTATCTTATTTCTAAGTTTGATTCACTCTCTTCTTGAAGTGCTCCAAACAATGACATTTGCCCATCTATGTTTTTCTTTCTCTGAGAATATACTCCATCCATTATTTTTTCAAAAACAGATAGTAATTGTGATCTATAAACCTTTAAGCTATCAAATGTACCAGCTTTTATTAAACTTTCTACTGATCTTTTATTTACAATACTTAAGTCTATTTTATTGCAAAAATCCATAAGGGAAGTAAATCTACCCTTTTCATCCCTTGATTTAGCTATGTTTTCTACAACATTTACCCCTACATTTTTTATAGCTCCCATACCAAATCTTATAGTATCACCCTTAACTGTAAACTTAGTATAACTCTCATTTATATCTGGTGGTAATACCTGAATTCCAAGCTTTTCTGCACTTCTTATATATTCAGATACCTTATCACTGTTACCCATAACAGAGTTAAGCATAGCAGCTAAAAACTCTACTGGATAATATCTCATAAGATAAGCTGTCTGGAATCCTATTACGGCATAGGCAGCAGCATGACTTTTGTTAAATGCATAGGATGCAAAATCCATCATAGAGTCAAATATTTTATTAGCTGCCTCAGCTGAAATACCATTTCTTAAGCAACCTGGAACCTCTATATTTCCATTTTCATCTTCAATTCCATAAATGAAGTTCTTTCTCTCTTCTTCCATGACCTTATGCTTTTTCTTAGACATAGCTCTTCTAACAAGGTCACTTCTACCCATGGAATATCCTGCTAATTTTCTAACAATCTCCATAACCTGTTCTTGATAAACCATAACTCCATAGGTTACATTTAATATGTTTTCAAGTTCAGGAACTATATATTCTACTGACTTTGGATCCCTTTTACCACTTATATATCTTGGTATTTCTGCCATAGGACCAGGTCTATATAATGATATTCCCGCTATGATATCCTCTAAACAATCTGGCTTAAGTTCTTTCATGAAAGAGGTCATTCCTGCTGACTCTAACTGGAATACCCCTACTGTATTTCCTTCACCAATCATTTTATAAACTTCTTTATCATCAAAGTCTAAATTATCTAAATCTATTTCTACTCCTCTGTTATACTTGATCATATCCACAGCATCACGCATAACAGTTAAGGTTCTAAGACCTAAGAAGTCCATTTTTAATAAACCAAGCTCTTCAAGTGTTGTCATATCAAATTGAGTTACAATGGATTCATCATTTTTTTGAAGTGGAACATACTCAACTAAAGGCTGAGAAGCTATAACTACTCCCGCAGCATGAGTTGATGAATGTCTTGGAAGCCCTTCTAGCCTTCTACTTACATCAATAAGTTCTTTTACTCTCTCTTCAGTATCATATATTGTTTTAAGCTCTGGATTTAAATCTAAAGCCTTATCTATTGTTACCCCAAGAACTGTAGGTATTTGTTTAGCTATTCTATCAACCTCTGCATAAGTGTAATTCATAGCTCTACCTACGTCTCTAATACAAGCTCTCGCTGCCATTGTTCCAAAAGTTATAATCTGTGATACATTATCGTGACCATACTTTTCAACAACATAGTCTATAACCCTTTGTCTTCCCTCATAACAGAAGTCAGAATCTATATCTGGCATACTTACTCTCTCCGGATTAAGGAAACGTTCAAAGAGTAAGCTGTATTTCATAGGGTCTATTTTTGTTATTCCTAAGGTATAGGCAACTAAGGCTCCAGCTGCTGATCCTCTTCCTGGGCCAGTTGGTATTCCATTATCATTGGCATACTTAATGAAATCCCAAACTATTAGGAAGTAATCAACATATCCCATTTGCTTGATTACTCCAAGCTCATATTCAAGCCTTTCAATATCTTCTTTTACCTTCTCATTATTCTCACCAATTTCATAAACCTTATCTATATCATATATTCCCTTTTCCTTAAGAGGCTTAAGTTCTTCTAATCTATCTATAAGGCCATCAAAGCAAGTCTTTCTTAGATATTCAAAAGGCTCTACCCCTTCTGGAAGTGGGAACTTTGGAAGCTTTGAAACATGGAATTCATAATCAAAATTACATTCTTCTGCAATCTTTAATGTATTTTCTAAAGCTTCTGGAATGTAATCAAACATATCCCACATTTCCTCTGGTGATTTTAAATAGAATTGGTCAGAGGGGTATCTTCTTCTATTTGGATCATCCACAGTTTTTCCAGTTTGTATGCACATAAGTATGTCATGTGCCTTTGAATCTTCCTGATTTATATAGTGAACATCATTAGTTGCAACTAAAGGAATATTAAGCTCTTTAGCTAACTGTATATTCACCTCATTAACCTTTTTTTGCTCTTCTATTCCATGGTTTTGAAGTTCTAAATAAAATCCATCCTTAAATGTATCTCTATAGAATGTTGCAGCTTCTCTTGCTTTATCTATATTTCCATTTAAAATAGCTTTTTGAACTTCTCCCCCAAGACAAGCACTTAGGGCTATTATTCCCTCTGAATGTTCTTTTAAATATTCTCTATCAATTCTTGGTTTATAATAAAATCCTTCAATAGATGCTACAGAAACAATTTTCATAAGGTTCTCATATCCCTTTTCATTCTTAACAAGAAGAACTAAGTGATATGTTTTATTATCTTCATCATTGCTCTTTATCTTTCTAGACTTAGGCACAACATAAACTTCACATCCTAGGATAGGTTTTATGCCTTCTGCCTTAGCTTCTTTATATAAGTCAACGCATCCATACATAACACCATGGTCAGTTAATGCTATACTTTCCATTCCAAGTTCCTTTGCCCTTTTAATAAGTGGCTTTATTTTTCCAGAACCATCAAGCAAACTATACCCAGAGTGTAGATGCAAGTGACAAAACTTCTTATCCCCCATTTCCTTCACATCCTTTCATCTAATATTGTTTCTATAAAATATTTTTAATCATATATAAAATGCTATTTTTTAAGTTTAAATCTTAAAAATAATCTCTATTTTTTTATTAAAGCAAACACTTAAAAGTTATGTTTTAAATTAAGTGTAATATATTAATTTTACCATATTAAAGAGAAATACACTAAGAAAACTTTATTGTATTAATTCTAATTATTAACCTCTTAAGGAAAAATAATCTTTTTATAAAAACATATCTAATTTACCATATTAATTTAAATTAATATGTTTTTACTAGAACTTTACTTTAATTAATTTCTTAAAATTAATTTATTTAAATAGTTAGCTAAATTAACATTTAAACTAAATTAAGCCTATATTAAAAATAAACTTTTAATATAGGCTTAATTTCTTATTTAAAACTATTTCTTGCTGCATCTACAGCTTCTTGAACTTTAACTCTAGCATCATATGCAGATTTTTCAATATCTTTCATTGCACCAATAAACTCATCCTTAGGCATTGCTAATATTTTATTTCTGTTAGCGTCTAAATCACTTTTAACAGTGCTTATAGACATTTTTAAATTATCTATGCTTTCAACTATTTTTCTGTTGGCATCATTAACTTTTCCATCTGATGGAGAAACTTTGCTGTTAAGTTCATTTTTTAGATTTGTAAGTTCAGTATCTAGATTTTTATAATATTTTTCATATTCTTCATAAGTTGCTTGCTTAGTATCCTCTGTTACCTTTGAAAAATCATATTCTGTACCTAAATTTACATCACCAATATAAGTTTTTATTTTTTCTTCTAGCATTGTTTTATATTCTGCTGGAGTAGTTGCTGATAGTCCTGAGTTCTCTGTCATTTCATTAGTCTTCTTTGTACATCCAACCATACCTATAATTCCAAAGATCATTACTCCTACTAAAAGCCAAATTGTCTTTTTAAAATTTCTTGCCATATTAATACCTCCACTTAAAATAATATTTTTCAAAATTATCTTCCCCATAAAAACAAATTAATATTATTCAATTTGGTAGGTATTTTTTTGCATAAAAAAACTTTTAAGTTTTTTAACAGCAAATTTAATATTCGCTGTTAAAATAATTACTTAAAAGATTTTAAAAACCCGGCTAGAAGTTGCCTGTTCTAAGCTCTTCAGCTATTTTTTCAATTTTTCTTAATCTATGATTTACCCCTGATTTTCCAACTGGTGGTTCAAGCATTTCACCAAGCTCCTTTAAGGATTCCTCAGGATAAGTTAATCTAAGCTCTGCAACTTCTCTTAAATTCTTAGGAAGTCTTGCAAGACCTATTTCTCTCTCTATAAGCTTTATACTCTCAACCTGTCTAACAGCTGCATTTACAGTCTTACTAAGGTTTGCAGTTTCACAGTTTACAAGTCTATTTACATTATTTCTCATCTCTTTCATGATTCTAATGTTTTCAAGTTCTAAAAGTGCAGTGTGAGCTCCTATTATATTTAATAAATCTACTATTTGCTCTCCCTCTTTTATATAAACTATATAACTATTTTTTCTTTGTATCACCTTAGCTTTTAACCCAAAAGTATTAATTAACTTTCCTAGATCTTCCGCATATTCTTGAGAGTGAGTAACAAACTCTAAATGGTAAGTTTTTTCTGGATTACTTATACTTCCTCCACCAATGAATGCTCCTCTAATATAAGCTTTTTTCTTTTCTTCTGTATCAACTAAATTCTCATCTATATGATAGTCTAGTGACATTATTCCATCTATCTCTCTTAATATACCTGTTATTTCAAGTAATTTTTTTACTCCCATTTCTTCGGTTACAACAACCATATAAATATTATTTTTCTTTAAGGAATTACTTTTTTTAACCATAAGCTTTGCATGTATGTCGAAGTAATCCTTTAATATAGTAAACATCAATCTTGCAGACGCAGGATTTTCTGTTGTCATTTTGAAGCTTATTTGTCTACCACTGAAAGCAAGTGTACCGCATACTTTCATGATAGCTGATATTTGAGCAAGAGCTTCCTCTTTTGATATATCAATATATCTACATATTTCTCCCTTTACTTTTGCTGAAAATGACATGGCTACTCCTTCCTATTTGAACCTTCTCTTTTCTTAATTCTTTGTGATAAATATATATACTCTAAAATTTTCTTTCTATCATATAATAAATGCTTTTCCATTACTGTTTCAATGAGAAGTTGTGCTAAATAATCCGAATTATGTCTTATATAATCCCCTTTAACCTTAGTTAAATCTCCATCAACAACACATAGTCCCATCTTTTTAAGCTTATTAATATCAAGTTCTACAAGCTCAGAATTTTTATCTAAATACTTTTCTTTTAATTCTTCTGAAATATCTTTAGAGTTTGCAATTATACAGTCTACCATATCTTTTCCACAATGATCTAATATAACTTGAACATGGTCAGATACCTTAAATCCATCAGTCTCACCTGGTTGAGTCATTATATTGCAATTATATATTTTAAATGCTTTACTTTTCTTTATAGCTTTACTTATATCTTTTACCAAAAGATTAGGTAATACACTAGTATATAAACTTCCTGGTCCTAAAACTATAGCATCAGCATCTTCTATAGCCTCTAAAGCCCTATCTAAAGCCTTAGCATCCTCTGGTATTATTTTTAATTTTTTTATTGGACTACTTTGGTCTATTACTTCCTCTCCTATTAGAGATTCCCCTCTTACCCTATGTCCATTCATAAGTTCTGCTTCTAAAACCATATTTTCTAAAGTTACAGGTAAAACTTCACCCTTAACGGCAAGTACAGAACTCATTTTTTGGACAGCGTCCTCAAAATTTTCAGATATTCCATCCATAGCCGCTAAAAATAAATTACCAAAACTTTGGCCCTTTAGTCTACCATCATTAAATCTATATTGCAATAATTCGTTCATCAAAGGCTCAGTATTAGCTAAGGCTAAAATACAGTTTCTTATATCTCCAGGTGGCAGTATTCCTAAGTCTTCTCTTAAAATACCAGATCCGCCCCCATCATCTCCAACTGTTACTATAGCCGTTACATTAGATGTATAGTGTTTTAATCCTCTAAGCATGGTGGAAAGGCCTGTCCCCCCACCTATAACAACAATCTTTGGCCCTTTAATTAAAAGTCTATCATCTTCTATTAGGTCTTCTAAATCATCTTCTTCAATAGATAAATTTATATATCCTTTATTAACTAATGAAACCACTGACTTCACGCACCAAACTATTGATTTATATCCTACTAACCCAGAAAAAATTATTAGTATTATAAATACAGCTTTATCATGAATGGTGGTTAAATGCCTCTCATCAATTAACTTTGCAATGGCAACAGCCATTGTAATTATAGATGCTAAAGCCAAAAAAATGTATCTTTTAACTCTGATACCAGGCTTAAGCATTTTTTTCATCATCATAGTTTTCTATCTCCCCTATTTATATCCTCATTAATATCTCTATGCTCTAAGGTAACGTGGAAGTTCTTAGATAGAAGGTCTTTATATAAAGCATTAGCTATGGCTACTGATCTATGTCTTCCACCTGTACATCCAATAGAGATAATAAGTTGTCTCTTTCCTTCTTTTATATAATTAGGGATTAAAAATTCTGCCATATCTGAAAGTCTTGATAAAAATCCTTTTGTTTCTTCTTGAGCAAGAACATAATTTTTAACTGGTTCATCTTCCCCTGAAAATGGCTTTAATTCTGGAATATAAAATGGATTTGGTATAAATCTAACATCAAAAACTAAATCTGAATCTGATGGAATACCATACTTAAATCCAAAGGATAAAACAGTTATTGAAAGATTTTGCTCAACTGGCTTACCATCTCCATATAAAAGATTTATTTTTTCTCTTAAATTTCTTATAGGATAATTTGAAGTGTCTATTATATTATCAGCTCTATCCTTAAGTTCTCTAAGTCTCATCCTTTCTTCACTTATACCAGTTATTATTCTTCCATCTGGTGAAAGCGGATGACTTCTTCTTGTTTCTTTAAATCTCTTAACTAAAACCTCATCAGAAGCCTCTAAGAATAAAATTTCGTAATTAAAATCATTAGCCTTTAAATACTCTATGCTTTCAAATAAATCATCAAAGAATATTCCGCCTCTTATATCTATTACTAATGCTATTTTATCTATTTTACCTTCACTTTGAACACAGGCCTCTGCAAACTTAGGTATTAACTTTGGAGGTAAGTTATCTACGCAAAAGTATCCTAAATCTTCTAAACTTCTTGTTGCTTCTGTTTTTCCAGCCCCTGAAAGTCCAGTAACTATTACAAATCTCATATTATCATCTCCTATAAATCTATAATCTGTTTAATAACTTCAAAACATAAGAAATGCTTTAATCACTTAGTAATTAAAGCAAACAAACTAATTTCTTAAATAGATTATAACATAAAATAAGTCAATTATTACTTATTTTATAAACCTCTAATTTTATATATTTTTCTATTTTCTAAGTAAAGAATTTTTATATTATGATACGGCTAAAAAAAGAGTATGCACATGCATACTCCTTCTTACTAATCTCTACCAATTATTCTAACTTCAGTATGAAGTTCAACATCAAAATTTTCTTTAACTGTTTTTTGAACATGAGCTATAACATCTAAGACATCCTTAGCTGTAGCTCCACCTTTGTTTATTACAAAACCTGAATGCTTTTCTGAAACAGCAGCTCCTCCAATTGAGAAACCTTTTAATCCTGAATCTTGAATAAGTTTTCCAGCAAAATATCCTTCTGGTCTCTTAAATGTACTACCTGCTGATGGATATTCTAAAGGTTGCTTACTCTCTCTTCTGTTTGTAAGATCATCAATCTTATCTTTTATACTAGCATACTCTCCGCTTTCTAGTTCAACTGTAGCCTCTATAACTACATATCCCTTTTTCATAACTATTGAACTTCTGTAACCAAGTTCTAATTCCTCTTTAGTTAAATTTTTAATATTACAATTTTCATCAATTACTCTAGCTGATTTTATTACATGTGCCATTTCTCCATCATAAGCTCCAGCATTCATAAATACTGCGCCTCCTATGCTTCCTGGTATTCCACATGCAAATTCAAAGCCTCTTAAGTTATTTTCTAAAGCAGCCTTTGATACATCTTTTAATAAAGCTCCACTCTGAGCTGTTACGCAATTTCCCTCTGTTGTGATCTTGTTTAATTTGTTAAATTTAATTACAACTCCAGAAATGCCCCCATCTTTAACTAAAATATTAGAACCGTTACCTAATATAAAATAAGGTACATTATATTCCCTACAAAGTTTTAAAGTATTAACTACTTGTTCTTCATTAACAGGAGTTACTAGTATATCTGCTGGTCCTCCTACTCTAAAATAAATATGTTCGCTCATTGGAGAATCCACAGTAATATCTTCTTCATTATAAAATTCACCTAATAATTTATAAAACTCCATGTATTGATTCATACCCAAACTCCTCAATTTTAAATTTAATATCCTAATTTAATAGTATAAATTAATTCTTGACATATTTTCAATATTTAGTACAAATTTTTTTTATTTTCCTATGCCATAATATTATATATATTATTCTAAGTCAATTTCTGTTAATAAAATTAACTTGAAAAATATTGTTTTATACTCTCTGCTGCTCCTTTGTCTATCCCTGGTGTATCTAATAGCTCTTCCATAGATGCCTTTTTAATATTGTCTATACTTCCAAACTTCATAAGAAGATTTCTTCTTCTCTTTTCCCCAATTCTAGGTATATCTTCTAATATGGAATGTAAGGTTCTTTTATCTCTTAAACTCCTATGATATGTTATGGCATATCTATGAACCTCATCCTGAACTCTAGTTATTAGATTCATAAGGCCTGAACCCCTTCTAATGAGGATTTCCTCGTTATTGAATATAATTCCTCTAGTTCTATGCTTATGGTCTTTAACAAGGCCACAGACAGGAATTTCTATACCAAAGTCCTTTAGAACCTCTAAGGCTATGTTTACTTGCCCTTTCCCCCCATCCATCATTATCAAGTCTGGGAAAATACAAAACTTACCCTTTGAGTATTCTAAATTTCTCTCTTTTATTTTATTTACTTCCTCTAATCCATGAGAAAATCTTCTACTTAATATTTCCCTCATACTTTCATAATCATTAGGACCTTTAACACTTTTTATCTTAAATCTCCTATAATCTGAATTTTTAGCCTTTCCATTTTCAAAGACCACCATGGTTCCTACTGAATCTACCCCTTGTATATTTGATATGTCATAAGCCTCTATTCTAACAGGTAAAGAATCTAATCCTAAAACATCTGCAAGTTCAGTTAAGGCAGACTTATTTAACTCTTTTTCCTCAACCATCTTTTCTTTAAATTGATCAAGCATTATCTTAGCATTATTTCTAACCATATCTAAAAGATTCTTTTTATCCCCCTTCTTAGGGACTTTTATCCAAACCTTAGATCCTCTTTTTTCTGTAAGAAACTTTTCTATAAGCTCTTGATCCTCTATTTCTTCCGGCACATAGATGGTCTTAGGTATTTGTGCAGTTCCTCCATAAAAGGATGCTATAAAGGAACTTATTACTTCTTTAACTGGATCATCACTAATATTTTCAATCATAAAGTGCTCTCTGCCTGTAACTTTTCCCTCTCTAACAAAGAAAACTTGAGCACATCCATCCTTTTCATCAGTATATAAGTCTATAAAGTCTTCGTCTCCTTCTTTTACAGTGAACATTTTTTGTTTTTCGCTAATCAATTCTATGGCCAAAATTCTATCTCTAATTTTAGCTGCTTTTTCAAACTCTAATTCTTCTGCAGCTTTTTCCATCTCTAGTTTTAATTTTTTTATTATTGATGTATCTGTACCATTTAAAATGTTTATAATTTCATCTATCATTTCCCAGTACTCAGCCTTAGATATATAGCCAGCACAAGGAGCTTTACAAAGGTTAATATGATAATTTAAACATGCTCTCGTAGGCTCTCCACCTTCCACAATTGCCTTTTTACAGGTTCTTAAGGGGAATAACTTCTTTATAAGCCCCATAACCTCATAAACGGCTGTACCATTAGTATATGGTCCAAAATATCTATTTCCATCCTTAGCAAAATTCCTTGTAACATAAACCCTTGGAAAATCCTCATTAGTGGTTATTTTTATAAAGGGATAAAACTTATCATCCTTTAAGGCTATGTTATATCTTGGACTGTATTTCTTGATAAGATTACATTCTAAAATTAATGCTTCCATTTCAGAATCTGTAACTATGTACTCAAATTCAGCTATATTCTTAACCATAGCTCTAACTTTTTCAGAGTGATTCTTAGAGTTTTGAAAATATTGCCTTACTCTATTTTTCAATACCTTTGCTTTTCCTACATAAATAACTTCTCCAAGAGAATTTTTCATTATATAGACTCCTGGTTTATCAGGCAATATCTTTAATTGGTGTTGAAAATCAAACATCATTATCACCTCGCATCTTTTATTATAAAACTTATTTTTATAAATTAAATAACATTTATGTAAAATCACTATAAATTAATACGCCCTAACATACTATTTTTCATAGTAATATTAGGGCGATTATTTTTTTATTAAGTATTTAGTTATATTCTATAATTATTTATTAAAATATGCTTGCATTACCCTAGCTGTAACAGGGGCTGCCACCTTTGAACCTGAGCCACCATTTTCAACTATTGTTGCAACAGCTATTTTAGGATCATCAGCTGGAGCAAAAGCTATTAACCATGCATGAGAATTTCCATCAGGAACCTGCGCTGTACCAGTCTTAGCTGCCACATTCATTCCTTTAAAATATCCCCAGTTATCATTTATTCTATCTTTTGCAACGCCTTGCATATATTCATTTATGATTTGAGCTTGTTCTTTGCTCATAACTGTATCTTTTTTAGTTGAGCTAAACTCTTTTACAGTATCCCCATCTTTATCCACAACTTTACTAACTATATAAGGTTCCATTCTAACCCCATTATTAGCTACTGTTGCTGCAACCATTGCCATTTCAATAGGACTTGATAAAACTTCCCCTTGACCTATAGCATCATAAGCTATAAGCCCTTTGTCAACAGTTTTTCTATCTGGGAAACTTCCAGAATAAGCTTTAAGATTTCCTAAATATAAATCTTTATTAAATCCATACTTTTCTGCTGTCTCTCTTAGTTTTTTGTTTCCAAGCTCTTCTCCAAGAATTCCTCCAAATATTACGTTACTTGAAACTGATAAAGCTTTTCTTAAGCTTATATTTCCATAAGCATTTCCATTTTCATTTGGTAAATCTTTTGTACCAACATTTATAGAACCAGTATCATTGAAGGTTCTTTCAGTTACCCCTGGAAGATTTTCTAAAGCAGATGTTAAAGTTACAACCTTAAATGTAGATCCTGGAGGATATTGACCATTTAAAGCTCTATCAACTAATATGGCATCCTTAGGATTTCCATTAGGGTTATTAGCAATTTCATATGTTTCTTTCATGTTATTAGGATTAAATCCTGGCTTTGAAACACTTGCTAACACCGCTCCAGTCTTAGGATCTAAGGCAACTACAGCCCCTCTATTAGCTCCTAAGGCTGCATAGGCTGCCTTCTGTAAATCAGTATCTAAAGTTGTTACAATACTATTTCCTACTTTTTTATCTAATTCATTTCTTTCTTTAAAATCTTTTTTCAAGTTAAATGATTTTAAGAAAGCTTTTAATGATACATTTTCATAAGTAGTTAACTCTTTTGAATATGCTCCTTCTAATCCTGCATTTCCATATATTCCACTAGCATATCCAATTGGATGAGAATATATTTCCCCATAAGGATATTCTCTTTTTTGAGTTAAATCACCACTTTTAGTACTTTTAGCTAGAACATTTCCATCTCTATCTTTTATTTCTCCTCTTATGACCTCGTTCTGAGCAGCCATAACAGCAGAGTTGCTATCCATCTCAGCTATCTTTGGAACTTGTATTAATTGGAAGTAAGCTATATAACTTATAAGCCCTACTAATAGCACTAAATAGACAAACATAACTTTTTTTATACTTCCTGATAAATCTTTTTTCTTTGCCATCTATCTTAGTCCCTCCTCTGAAATTTTCTGAAGTATTCCTAAGGCGATGAACACTGTAAGCATAGATGTTCCACCATAACTAACTAAAGGTAAAGTTATACCCGTTAATGGAATTACTGCAAATACTCCTCCTATAATTACTAAAACTTGAGCAACTATAAGTGTACTAAATCCAACAGCATTTAATTGTGAAAATGGATCATCTGTATTTAATGCCGCTCTTATTCCTCTATAGAATAATAAGAAATATAATAATAGTAATCCTATACCAAAAACAAGACCTAACTCTTGTGCTATTAATGTAAATATGAAATCCGTAGATGCAAAAGGTACTAATTTAGGATAACCATTATAAAGCCCTGTCCCAAACATTCCACCTAAAGACATGGCATAAAATCCTTGAACTATCTGATAACTTTCATTACTAGCATATTTCCAAACATCTTTCCAAATCATTACTCTTTTTTTAACATGGCTAAACAAGAAATAACTTACTGTTCCACCTAGTGAAAATAATACTAATCCAGTACCAACATACTTCCAATTACAAGTAGCTATGTAAAGCATAGTTATAGATACAAAGAAGAACATAAGAGCTGATCCTAAGTCTTTTTGTAAAACCATAAATCCTAAAGAGTACATTACAACTAATGCAGGCTCTAAAAGTTGTTTAAATTCATCTTTTATATTATTCTTTTTTTCATACTTCATTAAAGCAGATGCTAAATAAAGTATTAAAAATATTTTACCTATTTCAGAAGGTTGAAAACCAAAGCTACCTATATAAACCCAGTTTTTTGAACCATTTACAGTTTTACCAATAATCATAGCCATAGCCATAAAAATTAAAGTACCACCCATATAAATATACTTATACTTAGCAAAACTTTTTAAATCTGGCATAACTATTACAATTCCCATATAAAGGGCTATTCCCAAACTAAACCAAACTAATTGCTTAATTGCTAATTTAGGATCTAATCTATAAAGAACTGCTATTCCAACTACAGCTAAAACCGATGCAAAAATAAGCATATATTTATCCCCATCAGGATAAAACTTTCTTATTATAAAATGTGAAAACCCAATAATAATTATTAATATACCTGCTATTATAAAAGCCATTTTGTCTATAGGGGTTTGCTTAACAGCTATATTAGTAAATAAGGCTAAGCATAAAAGATAGACTAATAGCAACATCCTTTTTTCATACTTTAAAGTAGTATTCATATTATCACCTCTTTTATCCTATAACCTTAAATACGGTGCTTCCCATTCTTATTTGATCATTTACTTTTAATCTCACTCTTCCCTCTACTTTTGAGTCATTTATAAATGTACCATTTGTACTTGCTAAATCTTCTAAATAAAAATCATTGTTTTTAACATAAATTTTAGCATGATATGATGATACAAACTGATCATTTAGCACAATTGAATTATCTTCTCTTCGCCCAATAGATATAGTACTCGTCACTGGTATAACCGAGCCAATGCCTAGAGTTCCATTAGAGATTGTCTTTAAGACTTCTAATCCATGTGCTTTCTTTCCAAGGGCTTTCTTCTTTTTCCCGCCTTTAACATCTTTATACATTATTTTTAATGCATAATAAATTATGGAATATAGTATTACTATAAATATTATTCCAAAAACCCATGTCATTAGTTTCGAAAACATCACTTCACCTCTACATATTTTATATTTCTTTTATATTTTACTTTATTTAATAACTTGATTATACAATAAAAGATTACAATTTCATAATCATAATTAAAATCCCTAATTATTATATCATCTAAAAAAGGGAAAATTATGATATTTATATTTTTATTTTACTTCTTTTTATATTTTTCTAACATTATTTTAATTTTATAACCATTAACTTACTAAATTAATATAATATCTATGAATAAAATATAGCTATCAGAATTTATAGCCATAAATTCTGGTAGCTATTTAAATTAATCTATTCTTAAATAATATATTTACTTTTTAAAATTATATTCCTTTATTAAAGATATTTCTTTAAATATTTACCTGTATAGGATTCCTTAGCCTCAGCTATTTTCTCAGGAGTTCCTGTGGCAATAATAGTTCCACCTTTATCTCCGCCTTCTGGACCTAAATCAACTATATAATCTGCACATTTAATCATATCTAAATTATGCTCTATTACTATTACTGTATTTCCTCCATCAACTAATCTTTGAAGTATTTTTACAAGTCTATTTACGTCATGTATATGAAGGCCTGTTGTAGGTTCATCTAAGATATATAAGGTTTTTCCTGTACTTCTCTTAGATAATTCATAAGCTAATTTAATTCTTTGAGCTTCTCCACCTGATAATTGAGTTGAAGGTTGACCTAATCTTATATATCCTAAACCAACATCCATTAAGGTTTGAAGCTTATTTTTTATTCTTGGAATATTTTCAAAGAACTCTAAAGCTTCCTCAACAGTCATGTTTAATACATCAGCTATATTTTTCCCTTTGTACTTAACTTCTAAGGTCTCTCTATTATATCTTTTTCCCTTACAAACTTCACATGGAACATAAACATCAGATAAAAACTGCATTTCTATCTTTATTATTCCATCTCCACTACAAGCTTCACATCTTCCACCTTTTACATTGAAAGAAAATCTTCCTGGTTTATATCCTCTCATTTTAGCTTCTTGAGTTTGGGAGAAAAGCTCTCTTATTATATCAAAGGTTCCAGTATAGGTAGCTGGATTACTTCTTGGAGTTCTTCCTATAGGGCTTTGATCTATATCAATAATCTTATCAATATTTTCATATCCTGTTATTTCTTTAAACTTTCCTGGTAAATCCTTAGCTTTATTTACGATTTTATTTAATCCTTTATAAAGAATTTCATTAACTAAGGTACTCTTTCCAGATCCTGAGACTCCAGTAACCATAGTTAGAGTCCCTAAAGGAAATTTAGCAGTAACATTTTTTAAATTATTTTCCTTAGCACCCTTAACTGTTATGAAATTTCCATTGCCTTTTCTTCTTTCCTCTGGAAGCTCAACCTTTTTAGCCCCAGTTAAATACTTACCAGTTAAGGAATTTTCATTCCCCATTATTTCATCTAAAGTTCCTTTTGCAACTATCTCTCCACCATGCTCTCCTGCTCCTGGCCCTATATCAACTATGTAATCTGCTTCTCTCATAGTATCTTCATCATGTTCTACTACTATAAGGGTATTTCCCACATCTCTAAGTTGTTTTAATGTGGATATAAGTCTATCGTTATCTCTTTGATGTAATCCTATTGAAGGCTCATCTAAGATATATAATACTCCCATAAGTTGAGATCCTATTTGAGTAGCTAGTCTTATTCTCTGAGCTTCTCCCCCAGATAAAGTTCCTGCTTTTCTAGCTAAGTCTAAGTAATCTAAGCCAACATTTATTAAGAAACTTAATCTTGATTGAATTTCTTTTATAATTTGACTACTTATTATCTTATCTTTTTCTGAGAAATTTATTGAGTTTATAAAATCTAACTCTTCTCTTATAGCCATGCTTGTGAATTCAAATATATTTTTTCCTCCCACTGTAACGGCTAAAGCTTCTGGCTTAAGCCTTGCACCCTTACATTTAGGACAAGGATTATCACTCATATATTTTTCTATTTCAGCCTTCATGGTATCTGAGTTAGTTTCCATATATCTTCTTCTTAAATTGTTTATTTCCCCTTCAAAGGAATGATTATATACAGCCGTTACATTTTCTTTTGTATATGTAACCTTTAATTTTTCTGGCTCTCCATACATTAAAACCTCTTGAACCTTCTTAGGTAAATCCTTATATGGAGTGTCTAAATCAAAGTTGTACTTTTCCATTAAAGCTTTAAGAACACAATAAGTCCAAGATTCCTCCTTCATTCTTGAGTCTCCCCAAGTAGAAATAGCCCCTCCTCTTATGCTTAAATCCTTATTAGGAACTACTAAATCCTCATCAATTTCCATTAAAGTTCCTAATCCATCACATCTTTCACATTTTCCAAAGGGTGAGTTAAATGAGAACATTCTTGGTGCAAGTTCATCTATACTTATACCACAGTCAGCACAAGCAAAATGCTCACTATAAAGTTTATCTTCTTCTCCTATTATATTAACTAAAACTAATCCTTCAGCCATTTTAAGAGATGTTTCTATAGAGTCTGTTAATCTTCCTTCTATTCCGTCCTTAACAATTATTCTGTCAACTACAGCTTCTATATTATGCTTTATATTTTTTTCAAGTTTTATCTCATCCTCTGTTAAATCATAAATTTCTCCATCTATTCTAGCCCTAACAAAACCTTGCTTCTTAATATTTTCAAGAACTTTTTCATGAGTTCCTTTTCTTCCTCTTATTATTGGAGCCAAGATCATTATTTTACTTCTCTCTTTAAGTTCCATAATTTGATCTACTATTTGATCCACAGATTGCTGAGTGATTTCTTTTCCACACTTAGGACAATGTGGCACTCCCACTCTTGCATATAATAATCTTAAATAATCATATATCTCTGTTACTGTACCTACAGTTGATCTTGGATTCCTAGAAGTTGTCTTTTGGTCAATAGATATAGCAGGTGAAAGTCCTTCTATGGACTCAACATCTGGCTTATCCATCTGTCCTAAGAATTGTCTTGCATAAGATGATAAAGATTCTACATATCTTCTTTGTCCTTCTGCATAGATTGTATCGAAAGCTAGAGAACTTTTACCTGACCCAGAAAGTCCTGTAAAAACAATAAGCTTATCCCTAGGAATTTCTAAACTTACATTTTTTAAATTATGTACTTTTGCACCTTTTACTATTATCTTATCCTTCATAAAACTCTGCTACTTTAACTCTATCTCAAAATATCCATATTAAGAAATCCTCTTCTCCATATAATAACTTATTATATGAATCTCTCTTTAATAAAAAGTTATATTTTCACTACTTTAAAAATTATGTTTTAACTTCTTACTTTTAAATATTTTGACTAGTAGCTTCTCCCTTCTTTTATATTTTTTAAATTTATATTTCCTTTAAAATCTGTCTATCTCACTTAATATCTCTCTGTAATTTGTGCTTAATATATAGATTATAAATATTTAGTAATATATCTCTTGTACTTTATATTACTATACCTCTTATAAATATTGAGTTTTATATTTCTTTACATAACTCATTATTCTTAAAACTACCTTTATAACTTATAAACCTTTGGTTTATAGTAATAAGATTACGAAAATCTAAATAACTTCATATATTATTATGTCTCTAAAATTCGTGTATTATCTAAGAAAGTACACTGAGATTTATCCAAAGTTATTTAAGTAAATTCAACATATTACCCCCTCAAACCAAACATAAGTTCGCATAATAATATTTTAATTCTCTCTCATTTATATGTCAAATTCTTTTTTTATAATAATTATTATCCTTGATTATTTTCTTAATTTTCAAATAATTCAGAATAATTCTCCATATTTTTCATATTATTATAGTAAGAAAACTTTTAAAAGCCATCTCATTTAAACATTAATATTAATTTTTTACTTTTAATAAATACTTCTCCAAAACAAAATCTATTTAAAAAAAATAAAGAGTGGTTAGCATGAATTTGCTCACCACTCTTTTATAGAATTTAAAGTATTAAGGCAATTTTATTGTTAATTCAGTAAACATTTTACATATACATCTATTAACAAATTCATTTTATCATGTATACTATAGGTATAGTTATGACATATGTCTTATAATATTTGCTTTTATAGGAGGTAAGCCATTGTTATTAGTAAAAAATGAAGAAAAGCTACTTGAAGTAATAAATAAATACGAACTTAATTCCATATTTTCACAAGAAATTATGCCCTTTTTAGAACTTCATATGTTTAAAAAAAATGAGCATATATGCTTTATGAATGAAGAACTTAATTACCTTTACTTTTTTGTTCATGGCAAAGCAAAAGTATACAAAACCTTACCTAACGGTAAGTCCTTACTTTTGGAATTTTATGAACCTGTCCAATTAATAGGTGATTTAGAATTAATATCTAAGATAAAGGCAAACTGTAATGTTAAAGCATTAAAATCTAGTCTTTGTATAGCTATTCCTATAAAAGCTGTAAATTCAATAGCTCTTAAAGACCTTAATTTTCTTATGTACATAACTAAAAACCTTTCAAACAAACTTGCAAAATGCTCTGTAACAAGCTCCATAACTATTACTTATCCACTTGAAACCAAACTTGCTAGTTATCTTTTAGCAATGAATAGTAATAATATAATTATGATTGATAATTATTCAAACTTAGCTGATTTATTAGGTACAAGCTATCGTCACTTAAACAGAGTTTTAAATAAATTAGTTGAAAAGGGAATAATTTTAAAAGATAAAAATGAAATAAAAATTCTTAATAAAGAAGAATTAGAAAATATTTGTGTAGACTTAAATTAACCATAATAAAGTAAAAGAACCCATTTATATTTAGATAATAACTATTTATCAAATATACAGGTTCTTTTTTATATTATTTTTCAATAAAACTTCTGAAAATAAAACTATACTTAGTAAACTAATAAGCATAGTACTAATTTTTATTACAATAATAATTCATTGCCTCACTTAAAAAGTTAGTAAATCCTTCTCCATATTTATCTATATTCTTAGCAAACCTTTCATCATAGATATACATATCTGCAAGCCCTTTAAATATCTCAATACTACATTGGTAGAAATTTCTACTTATAAGCATTCTCCACTTATGAACTAAGCTCTGAACCTCTTCATCTGAAACATCTGTATCCATGAGTTCTGCTAAATTTTTATATAAATCATCTATTTCTCCCATTATATTATTCCAGTCTTCTTTTGAATATTTACTTGTTTTTTCCTTTGACTCCTTATAAGCATCACTTTTTCCATACTTATTTTCTACTTCTTCCTCATAAAGTTTATTGTGTTTTTCTATATCAAATCCTTCAAACATACCTTTTTTATTCATTATAAATTCCCCTTCCATATCTTTAATTGTGTTTTCTATGGTCTCAACTATTTTATTTAATCTATCTCTCTTATCTATTATGAATTGTTTTTGTATCCTTAAGGTTTCCTTTAAGTCTAAATTTTCATTACTTAAAATCTCTTTTATTTCTTTTAAAGAAAAATCTAATTCACGGTAAATTAATATCTGTTGAATAAGCTTTAGATCATTGTCATCATATAATCTATATCCTGATTCACTTATAGCTGTAGGTCTTAAAAGTCCTATTTTATCATAATGATGTAGCATTCTAACTGAGATTCCTGTTAATTCTGAAACTTCCTTAACTCTATACATATAACCACCTCCTGGAATTTATATTACTCCCTAACACAATGTTAGAGTCAAGGAGAAAATATCAATATATTTTAAAATAAAAAGGTTACACTCACTTAATATGAATGTAACCTCTTAACTAAATTAATATACTTTCTATTTTTTAAATACTATTACCCACTTATTTCTATGTCTTTAGTTAAATTAACTACCCAAACCTTTGATAGAACTCTAGGTAATCCAAAAATGGCTTTAACTATTTCTTCTGAATAAGTAAATAATACTAACATATATATTGGAAAGCCATTTATTGCTCCAAAGAATGTTAATGGTATTGATACAAGCCACATACACCCAAACTCTAGTGCAAAGGCATACTTTGTATCTCCTCCACTTCTTAATATTCCTACAATGACCAGAATATTAAATGATTTTAAGCCCATTAGAACTCCCATTATTACAAAAATTTTAGTTAAATCTCCAGCCATAGTTGAAGATGTACTATAAACTTTAAGTAATATTGGAATACTTAATATTAACATTCCTCCTAAAATACTTCCCACAACAAAAACTATCTTAGAAAACTTATTAGAATAATCTATAGCTCTATCAGTATTATCTGCACCAAGCTCATTTCCAAGCATAATAGCTGCTCCAGTAGCAATACACATAGCTAACATTATAAATAAATTAGCTGTGCTAGTTGCAATCTGACTTGCTGCTATTGCTGATGTGCCAACCATTGCATAAGCTACAGAGTATGAAACTGATCCAATAGCCCAAGCGAAGTCATTTATAAATATAGGCATTCCCTTAGACATATAAACTTTGAAAAAGTCTTTATTTATTCCTTTAATATCATTAATATTAAACTTAATTATATAATCTTTATCTTTTAAAATAACATATCCAACTAGTAATAAGCATTCTATTATTCTAGCAAATACAGTAGAGATAGCTGCTCCCTTAACACCTAACTCTGGGAATATACCTATTCCAAATATTAAGCAATAATTAAATATAATATTTATAATAAGAGAAGCTCCACTACAAAACATTCCTAGTTTAGGATTTCTCACAGCCCTAGCCCCTGCACTTATTACCATGCTCAAGGCTGTTAAAGGATATGAAATCGCAATAACAACTAAATAACTCTTACAAAGTTCAACTACTTTTGGGTCAGTAGAAAAGATTCCTATTATAAGCTCTGGAAAGAAAAAGGCTAAAACAAAGAATATAAAACTAAATCCTACACATAAAATAGTACTTAGTCCCATAACTTTCTTTATACTTTTTCTATCATTACTCCCATAAAATTGAGATATGAAAAGTCCTGTAGCTCCTGTTAATCCTATTAATCCCATATTAAATAAGAAAAATACCTGATTAGCTACTCCAACAGCTGCTATAGATTCCTCACCTAAACTACTTATCATAACTGTATCAATTACATTTACAGAAGTTGATATAAAGTTTTGAACTATTATTGGAATACATAAAACTAATAATACCTTGTAAAATTCTCTATCTTTACCTACTAGCTTCTTTTTTAGAAATAAAGTTACTCCTAATATAATCAAAGCTGTAACAAAGAAATAGACTCCAAAATACATTGGTGAAAGTCCAAACAAAAAATCTCCCCCTAATTCATATATTTTACTTAAAAAAATTTATCTAATAACTAAAGAAATCATTAGATAAAAACACTATATCATAATAACATGATTCTTAATAAGAAATAAGTCTCAGTAAGTATAAAAATTATTCAATATAAAAATATAAAGTGCTACATGTAAATCCTCCACCAGCTTTTAAAATCTCTGAATAATCCAAATAAAACACTTCAAAATCAGCATTTTTTAACATATCAAACACTGTTTTATTTGAAGTCAATATTCTCCCATCACCTAAGGCTACTATATTAGCTCCTAGTTCTTCAGATGTCTTTTTATCAATGTTATAACAAGTTTTTATTCTCTTTTTAATTTTATCTTTATCATATAAGTAATCACTAATTATGCATTGATCCTTACCTAATATATTAAAAACACAATCTAAATGAAGCATCTTTTCCTTATTAAAATTTATTTCTATAATTTCATATCCCATATTATATTCATTTATATATTCTTTTAGTTCCTTAATCGCTTCTAAAGTAGTTCTTTCGCTTAATCCTATAAAGATGTAATTTTCATATACTATTACATCTCCACCTTCTATTTTATTCTCCATTCTATATACTTTTAAGTTATGATTTTTTATGTACTTTTCTAAGGCTTTAGTTTCTTCTATTCTCTCTTTATTGCTCATCTTAGAAATAAACAATATATCACCTATAATAAAACCTACATCCCTTGTAAAAACTTGATTCTCTCCATATATAGGCTCTAAAAGTTGAACTTTAACCCCTTCTCTGCTAATTAAATTTATAAAATTATTGTATTGTTCATACATTAAAGGATAATTTATTTGTACCTTCCCTTTAACTTTAAAATTACAAGGATAACACACTATTACAGTTTTAAGTTTTCCATATCCCTTATTATTTCTTATTTCCATACTTTCACCTCATTTTATACAAAATACTTATTCCTTATTATTTGAAAATTATCATTCATATATCCTAATAATCTATCTTTTGTTTATTAAATATTTTGTAATAAATCTAGGTTAGTATATTTCTATAATAAGTTATATTTAATTAGAATTTTCTCTACTAAGGCTATTTAAAATCATTCCAAAAACAACTAATACTATTCCAATTACTCCAAACACCCCTGGTACTCTATCATTAAGTATAAAAATCCCACCTAAGGCCGTAAATATTACTTCTCCAGACTGAGTTGATTCTATTACTGCAAGTTTATGTGCATCCTTACTTACAATATCAGTTGCCTTAAAAAATAATATTGTAGCAATAACCCCTGAAAAAATAGCTACTAAAAATGTTTGAAAAATTTGTTGTGTACTAGGAAAACCAACTGATGATATTCCATATATGGATAATATAATCCAAAAAGGCATACTACATAAAGTCATTCCAAAAACTCTTTGAATAGTATTAAGATCCTCACTACAAAATTCCATCATTTTACGATTTCCAAGTGGATAAGAAAATGCTGCTATAATGACAGGTATTATTACTAAAAAACTTTGTAAGAAAGAAATATGCTCTGCTTCTCCAAAAAGCATTAGAAATATTCCTATTAAAATTATTGAAGATATTATTAAAGTTTTTTTGGGGATTTTATTTCTTACTTTAACTATTCCACTTTCAGTTTTTATGTATTTAAAAAACAGTGGAGACATAAGTGCTCCTGCAATTATAGTTATTTGCCAAGTTCCTGCAACAAGCCAAGATGCACCATATTCTGATGCAAAACTTAATGGTGCATAAAACAATCCAAATCCTACTGTGCTCCAAAGAATCCATTTAATAGGACTATTTTTTATACTTTTTAAAACATCAATTAATTGATTCTTTGTAAGTACAATAGAAAATAAAATAGGCAACATAAAAATATAACGTAAAGATGAACTCCAAATCCAGCTCCCTCCTGAAATATTCATGCTTCTATTTAATATAAAAGTGAATGAAAAAAAGAACGCCGATCCTATTCCATATGTAAGTGCTTTTTTCAAAATTACTCCTCCTAACAAATATCGTACAATATAACATGCTTAATATGCTATATTGTACGATATGTAATTTACAAAAGCAACATAATATTATAAAATTATATATATTAATGAAAGATATAAGCCTTAAAATACAAGGAGTTTTGTAATGGAAGATTTGAATTTAATTATAGGAAATAGGCTAAAAACTATAAGAAATAATAGAAATTTAAGTTTAAGTGAAGTTTCTGAAATAACAGGGGTTAGTAAGGCCATGTTAGGTCAAATAGAGAGAGGGCAATCAAACCCAACAGTTTCAACCTTATGGAAAATTGCTAATGGATTAAAAGTATCTTTTTCAATGTTTATTGATGAAAATAAAGAAGATTTAAAAGTAATATATCAAAGAGATATTACTCCAATAATAGAGGATGATAATAAAATGAAATTATATCCTATTTTCCCCTTTGATCCTAAAGAGGGATTTGAAGTCTTTACTATAGAACTAGAACCTGGATGTAATCACATATCAAAACCTCATAATGATGGCGTTGAAGAATATATCATAGTTACAGAAGGAGAACTTGAAATTGAAATAGATACTGAGACTTTTGTTCTTCAAAAGGAACATTCAATTAGATTTATGGCTAATAAAAACCATGTCTATAAAAATACAAGTAAAAACAAAGCTGTGTTTCAAAATATAATACTTTATAATAAATAAGGAACTATAAAAAATATATAGTTCCTCTTAATTTTATTATAACAAAAGTTAGATTTATTATTAGAAATCATCTTATCGTACTTAATTTTACTTAGCCTTATTCTAACTTAAATATAAAAATTTTTTATATTTTTTCTTTTACTTTATACTATTCTTTTCTTAGATTGTTTATAATTAATTTAGTCACTATAAATCTTATTTTTTCATAGGAAACATCCTCTTCTAGATTTTCCTTAATAGGTTTTAACTTGCTATACCCAACCTTCTCTATGGCGTCTAAAACCAATTCTTCTTCCCTTTTTGAAAATAAGGAATCAAAATCTATTTCAAAGTCTATTTTATTTCCCTCTTCTAAATATTGCTGAATATGAGAAAGCACTGTAGTAATAGAAAGTTCTCTTTCCTTTGCAATGTTATGAAATTTTTCCCCTTCTCTAAGCATATCTATGGTAATTTCAAAGGATTTTTTCTTTCCATCCTTACCATTACCTTTTTTAAACTTTTCTTCTAGCTCATCCTTATTAATTTTTAATCCTGATTCCCACTTAACCTCAATATTGTTTACCTTAACATATTCCTTTATTACATTTAAGAACATTTCTCCATACTTAAGTATTTTCTTTTCCCCAACACCACTTATTTCTGAAAGTTGACTCTCATTTACTGGTATTCTTACACTCATCTCTTTAAGTGTATTATCACCAAATACTATATATGGAGGTACCCCTTCTTCTGAAGCAATTTCTTTTCTTAAGCTTCTTAATAAATCAAACAATTCATTATTTTTAGATACCCTCTTAGCTTTTATCTTTTCCTTAAACATAACTTTTTCATTACCCTTAAGAATATCTATGGAACTTTTATTAAGTCTAACTACAGGATACTCCCCTATATAATCTATATATCTATGTGAAATTAGAGTATTTATAAAGTCCTTAAGCCCTTCTTTAGAATAATCTTTCATTATTCCATAGGTACTTAGCTGATCTAAGCCTAATTCAATTATCTTCTTATTTTTTGAGGCTCTTAAAACATCTATTATTACTCCTATTCCAAAGGGTCTTTTCATCCTATAAACACAGGAAATAACTTTTTGAGCATCTATTGTTTTATCAACTAATTCTCCTTCCATTTCACAATTGCTACAATTATGACAATCTTCCTCTAAGTCTTCTCCAAAATAATTAAGTATAAATCTTCTATAACATCCATTAGAATAAACTAAATCCATCATTGTTTGTAGCTTACTTAATTCATTTATCTTTCTTTCAGGATTTAAGGTACCAGTTTCTATTATATATTTCTGTGTCTGAACATCTCCTGGTGAAAAAATAAGAATACACTCTGATTTTTCTCCATCTCTTCCCGCTCTTCCTATTTCTTGATAATATCCCTCTATGTTTTTAGGCATATTATTGTGAATTACATATCTTATATTTGGCTTATCTATACCCATTCCAAAGGCATTAGTAGCAACCATTACACTTAACTTATCAAAAACAAAATCCTCTTGATTTTTCTTTCTTTCATCATCTGAAAGTCCAGCATGATATTTTGTGCACCCTATTCCTCTTGAATTTATAAGCTCACATAAGGAATCTACCTCTTTTCTAGTAGCACAATAAATAATTCCAGAAACATCCTTATTTTCTTTTAAATAATCTAATATATAGTGAGCCTTGTTAACTCCCTTTTCTATTATTATTTTTAGATTATCCCTATCAAATCCAGAAACAAAAACCTTTGGATTATTAAGCTCAAGTAATTTTACAATATCTTTTCTAACTTCCTCTGTTGCAGTTGCTGTAAAGGCTGAAACTACAGGTCTTTTTCTTAAAAGATTTATAAACCTTCCAATAAACTTATAACTACTTCTAAAATCATGTCCCCATTGAGAAACACAATGTGCCTCATCAACAGCCACCTGTGAAATATCTATATTAGAAACTAAATTTAAAAATTCCATAGATTCAAGTCTTTCAGGTGCCACATATAATATTTTTATATGTCCATCTTTAACACTTTGAAATATATTATTTATCTCTTCATTACTAAGAGTAGAATTTATATATGCTGACTCTATTCCCATGCTATTTATGGCATCAACTTGGTCTTTCATAAGAGAAATAAGTGGTGAAATTACAACTGTAACCCCTTCTAAAATCAATGCAGGAATTTGATAACAAATTGATTTTCCTCCACCAGTTGGCATTATAGCTACAACATCATTTCCATTTATAATCTCATTTATTATTTCCTCTTGTCCTTTTCTAAACTCACTATATCCGTAAAAACTTTTTAAAATCTCTTTCGCTCTATTCAATATTTCTCTCCTTCCAATTTATAAACCAACAAAATTATTTAATAAATACTACTTATTTTCATTCTCTAAATTAAGTAAACATTCCTTTTTACTTAATCCCCCACCATATCCTGTTAATGATCCATCTTTTCCTATAACTCTATGACAAGGAATTATTATAGGAATAGGATTTTTATTATTTGCTCCTCCTACTGCCCTAACAGCCTTTGGATTTCCTATTTTCTCAGCTATTTCTTTATATGAAACTGTCTCTCCATAGGGAATATCCCTTAAAGCATTCCATACCTTTCTTTGAAATTCAGTTCCCTTTGCTAAGTCAACCTTTACTGAGAACTCACTTCTTCTACCACTAAAATACTCTTCTAATTCTATTTTACACTTTTCTATCTCTTTACTAATAAATTCTTCTAAACAATTATCATCTTCTACAAAATTAATCTCTACTATATATCCATCTGACTCTATTATCTCTAAAATTCCTATAGGAGAATTGTAATATCCCTTTTTTATTAAACTTTCTTTCATAAACATCATCTCCTTTTTAATTATTTACACATATTAAACTAAAATTAAAATTATCAATATTTAAACATGCATTTATTATCTCTAGATCAATAGTGTTAGGCTAAATACATAAATTAATTATACTATATATTTTTCATATAAAATTTTATATATTCTACTAATAATAATTGTTATAAACATAACTCTAATGCTTTTAACTAAAACTTCTAAAATATAAAAATAAGGCAAATAATATCTAATATTACTTACCTTACTTTTATTATTTACCTACTATTAATTTTTAAGCTTGCCTTTTTTCTATATAACTTATTCTATACTAATTTTGTGATTTATATTGATTATAATATTCAGATAACAATTCTAAAACTTGTTTTGCTATTTTCTTATATGCCTCATCTGGCAAGTTAGCTTCAGAAACACGCAATATTCCTGGTGCTGCTCCAAAGCCTACTCCCTCCATTAAAACTACTCCATTTATCTCTGCTAAACGTAATAAGAAATCAATAGGTTCAAAATTTTCCTTTAGATATTCCTTAAAATTATCATCATATAAATCTCCAGCTAACTCATAAATATCTATTAATGAATAGTATTTAGCATTTTCTCTACTATCATCTTCTTTAATTCCTAGGGTATTGCATAAATCATGATATCTCTCTCTTACTAAATTTTTAGAGCTTTCTATATATGGATCTCTGCCCTTAGTAATCAATGAAGTTAAAGAAAATAAAGCCATTTGAATTTGTTGAGGTGTTGATAAGCCTGAAGTGTGATAAAGTCCAACTGAACGGCTATCTGCAACAATCCTCTCAATAAATTTAAACTTTCTTGGTTCAAAAGTTACAAGGCCATATCTTTTATCTAAATCCTGTAATTTTTCCTCTGGTAATTTACTTATTAACTCATCAAAAACATTGTTTTCATTAGCAGCTATTAATCCTAATCTCCACCCTGTTACACCATATAGTTTGGAGAAGGAATAAACTAATAAGGTATTATGAGGTGCTACGGAATATATAGTCTTAAAGTTTTCAACAAAGGTTCCATAAACATCATCAGTTATTATCATTAAATCCTTACGTTCTTTAACTATATCAGCTATGTGATTTAAAGCCTCTTCACTTAAAGCCTTAGAAGCTGGATTTGAAGGATTTACAAAAAATAAGGCTTTAATCTCCTTATCTCTTAACTTGTCTAATTCTGAATCCTCTATAACCCAATTATTTTCTTCCTTTGAAATTAAATCTACTTCAACCATCTCATAATCTTTTAATTCTGGTATTTGTAAGTAAGGTGTAAATATTGGAGTGTTTATAGAAATCTTATCTCCAGCTTTTATTAGTCCATTTTCTTTTAATGAATTAAATATATAGCATATAGCTGCTGTTCCCCCCTCTGTTGGGAATACATTAGTTTCCTTAGCTAATTTTACTCCTCCAAAAAGTTCTTTTTCTAAATACAATTTTAAAATCTTTTCTGTATTTACTAAACATCTATTTGGAACTGGATAATCATTCCCAATTGCTCCATCCACAAATTCTTTAACTAATTCATCTTTATTAACACTTAAAGTTTTAATGCTATAATCTATGGCATCACGTAAAAATTTATCTACTTCATGACCCCCATCTAAGAAATCCATTAATCTTTCATATATACCATCTAAATTGGTGTATCCAGCTAAATTTCCCTCATGTATAGTTCTTCTTGATTCAAAAACACCAAATTCCACTATTCTACCTAAGGCTAGTCTTCCTTCAGTATTTATCCAGTTAGGATTTCCTCTTCCTGCATTCAAAAATTTGTTGTGCTTTTCATTGTTTTTAGCTAACTTTAACATCTTGCTACTAATTTCAAAAGCTCCTAATCCTTCTAGCTTTTTTTCAAGATCTTTTGTTATCATGAATAACCACTCCTTATAGTAAATTATCCCCAAATGGTTTATACCTTTATTTTAACACTTTGTTAACTTTTATGGTTAAATTCCCACATTATTTAAGCATAATTTTCCTATAAAGATACAAAGTCAATCCCTTTAATAATTACTATATTCCACTAAGATTTTAGAATTATTACTCTAAACATAGTTCTGAAAATTATATAGATATTTTCTTTATACTATTTGCAAGTTTTATAAAAAGTTATTTTAATACAAACCCTTAAACCTTATTTTTGGTATAGCCCTATAATACAAAACTATTAATAATAAATATTATTCTCCAGCTACAGAAAGTTCCTTAATAAGAATACTTGGACTACCATATCCTGAAGTTACTCCACTTTCCTCTAAATCATTTCCTACCTCTTCAATATTATTTAGTAAATCAAAGAAGTTTCCTGCAATAGTTATATGTTTTATTGCCCTAGTTAAAACTCCATTTTCTATTTTTATTCCTTCTGCAGCTAAGGAAAAATCTCCTGTTACTGCATTTGCGCCTGAATGAAGCCCTGCTAAGTCTATTATATAAATTCCATTTTCCACAGAACTTAAAAGCTCTTCAAAGGACTTATCCCCTTCTTTTATATAAAGATTAGTAGGACTTGCTTTTACTGTAGATTTAAATCCTGCTTTAAAGCCGTTTCCAGTTGGATTAACCTTTGACTTCTTCGCAGTTTTTAAACTGTGTAAAAATCCTTTAAAAACTCCATTTTCAATTATATTTTTAACTCTTGTAGGTACCCCCTCATCATCAAAGGAACAAGTTGAAATTCCTCCCTCTAAGAAAGGATCATCCACAAGGGTAACTTTACTAGAAGCAACCTTCTCTCCAATTTTATCCTTTAAAAGTGTTTTATTTTCTTGAGCTATATGACCTAAGAAATTATCTTCCATAGTTCTTATTAAGGAAGCCATAACTTCTCCATCTATAATAACTTTGTATTTACCTGATTTTATGGAAGTAGCTCCTTTTTTTCTTAAAGTATTATTTATTGCTTTCTTCATTAATTCCTCTATATTAACATCATTTAACTTAGTTGAAACCCTAGAAACTCCATCTACAATCATATTTTCTCCATCTTTAGCTATAGGAGAAATTGAAGCTTGAACAATAGTTTTCTCTTCTTTTAAATCAATTCCCTCTGAATTAACTATTACTCTCTCTAGCTTAGCTGTATTAAATTTAGTGTACTCACTTTTTATTATTTCAGAATTTATCTTTGATGGCTCAGTACTTAACTTTAAAGCCTTTTCTATTTGCTCCTTTGGAGTTAAGCTAATAATATTTTCATCATAGGAATTTACTTCTACATACTTAGCTTTATCCCCAAATATAAACTCCTCATCTTCACTTTCTACAAGTTCAGCACATTCAATTGCTTTTAAAAGTAAGATTTCTATTGATTCCTCATCTAATTTCTCTGTATATGAGTATCCCATTTTCCCCTTATATATACCTCTAAAAGAAACTCCTATAGATGTACTTAAGCCATATCTTTCAACTTCTCCATTAGATGAAGTAATATTTAATGATTCACTTTTACCATAATATAATTCATATTTTTCAAAATTAAGTTCCTTAGCTCTATTAAATAATCTTTCTTTAAAATTCTTAAATTCCATAATAACAAATACCTCCTATCTTCCCCCAACTGTGATTTCTTTAACTCTTAAAAGTGGCTGACCTACGTTAGTTGGAACTGCTCCACTTAAGGAACCACAGACTCCTTGCCCATGGTCTAAGTTTTTTCCAACCATATCTATGTTCATTAAGATATCAGCACCATTTCCTATTAAACTAGCTCCTCTTACAGCCCTATCAATCACTCCATTTTTAACTAAGTATCCTTCAAGAACGTTAAAATTAAAATCGCCAGTTATAGGATTTACTGATCCTCCACCCATTTGCTTAGCATATAATCCATTTTCTATAGATTTTATGATTTTTTCATTATCATCTTCTCCATTTGCTATAAAGGTATTTGTCATTCTTGAAGTAGGAGCATATTTATAAGATTCTCTTCTTCCACTTCCTGTAGAATGCATACCCATTCTTCTTCCATTAAACTTATCAATCATATATGATTTAAGTATTCCATTTTCTATTAAAACTTTTCTTCTAGTTGGCTCTCCCTCATCATCTATATTTAATGAACCCCATGCATTAGCTATAGTTCCATCATCTATTGCAGTAACCTTTTTAGAAGCTATTTGCATGCCAAGTTTATCACAGAATATAGAATTTCCTTTAGCAACAGCAGTTGCCTCAAGAGAATGACCACAAGCTTCATGGAATATAACTCCACCAAAGGAATTTTCAATAGCTACAGTCATCTTACCCGCTGGGCAATAATCTGCATGAAGCATTGTTACTGCTGACTTAGAGGCTTCTCTACCTAAATTACTTAAATCTATAGTATCAAAAAACTCAAATCCCATAGATGCACCTGGAGATCTTGTTCCAGCTTGATTATCTACTCCATTTGAAGCTATGGAACTTATGGCTATTCTTGATCTTATTCTTCTATCTTCAGTAAATAATCCTTCACTATTAGCAATTAAAACCCTTTGATCCTCATCCTTCATAGTAACTGTAACTTGAGATATCTCATGACTATATCCCTTTGCTCCCTTATAAGCTTCCTTCATTTTCTCAATTTTCTTGGCTGAACTTATAGATGAAGGAACATATAAAATAGGATGAATATTAGTATTTATTCTTTCAACTAAATTTAAATTAACTGTATGTCCATCTATAACATCCCCTAAAGCTAAAGCCGCCTTTTTAGCAGTATTAACTAAACTCATAAGGGAATCATCATTGGTATATGCATATATGCACTTTAGTCCTTTAAAAATTCTTATACCAATTCCATAATCTTTTCCTGAAATAATATCCTTAACCGCCCCTGAAGTTAATACAATATTATTATTTAACTTTTCTTCAACAAAAACTTCTGCAAAGTCTCCTCCTGTACTAAGAGCTACAGAAAGTACTTTTTTAATAGTATCTTTACTTAACATAAAATCACTCCCCAAATTAATAAACAATTATCTTTAATAAGATTATGCCTTGTTTTAAATATTTAATTCTATTTTAATTGTATAAACATGAAAATTATATAATTAAAAGAAATATTATCATTATAAAAAATTTTAAATTAATTAGCTTTTTCAATCCATCTTAAAGTTATCATCTATTTACATAATATTTGAAAAGTGACATACTATGTTAATTAGCTTAAAATATAGGTTATTGAACTTATTTTTAAATTAAAGGAAAAGAGGAATTAATGTGAGTATTACTAAGGAAAGATTCTTTAATGAATTTAAGAAAGATCAAGCTACATATGATGAAATTCATGAAAATATATTAGATGGGGTTAATATAGGTGGGGCTAATTTTATCATATTAATGTGTGCCATAATAATAGCCTCTGTTGGTTTAAATATGAATGCTACTGCTGTTATTATAGGTGCAATGCTTATTTCTCCACTTATGGGACCAATAATAGCCATCGGATATTCAGTAGGAATTTATAATTTAAAACTTTTAAAAAAATCTGCAATTATACTAATAATAGAAATATTCATAAGTATAACTACTGCCACTATTTATTTTTCTTTAAGCCCGATATCCAGTGCAGGAAGTGAGATTTTATCTAGAACTTCCCCTAATATATGGGATGTAATAATAGCTTTTACTGGAGGAATTGCAGGAATAATAGGTATAACTCGTAAAAAATCTGGAAATATTTTACCCGGAGTTGCCATAGCAACTGCCTTAATGCCTCCACTTTGTACAAGCGGTTATGGTTTAGCCACTAAAAACATTCATATATTCTTAGGTGCAGGTTACTTATTTTTTATAAACTCATTTTTCATAGCACTTTCAACTTTACTTGTTGTGAAATTTATGAAAATACCAACTAGAAATACTTTGTCAGAAGTAAAACAAAAGAAACTAAAAAAAATGATCATAGTTTCAACTATTTTAGTTACTATACCAAGTTTAATCTCAGCAGCCACTATGGTTAATAGCTTTTTAAACAATACTAATCTTAGTAACTTTATTGAAAATGAAATGCCTTCTGAGTATATACTTAACAAGGAAATAAACACAAAGAATAAAACAATAGAATTAGTTATAATAGGTAACACCATAGATAATTCAGAGGAAGAAAAATTACAAGAGGCATTAAAATATTATAATTTCAGCGGATATAAACTTATAATTCAACAATCAACTGATAATTTCCCTGAATTAAAAATGTATTTAGATAAAATTAAAGAGCAAGATTCTGGTTTTATAGGTGATTTAGAAATAAATAAAGGAAAAAATAACTCTAATAGCAATAATAATGTTACATCAGCATTAAACTCAGTTACTTCCTCCTTACCAGGAAAGTTTAATGACATAACTAAAGTTTACAGTGGAGTTTTAGATAATGAATTGCCTGTGTTTATTATAAATCACTCTAAAGATTATATTGATAAAGATGCTATTAATGCTTATATTCTATCTAACCCTGAATTAAAAAATGCTAAAATTTACTTTGAAAAAGAAGATTCAAATAAGGAAAATACAAAACCTCAATAGCTTTTATATTAAGAAACTTCTAAAAAGTAATTTTAAAAAAGCAATTTAAAAAATTATTCTAAAAGAAAATAAAAAATTTTAAATCTCATAAAATAAAACATAAATAAAGAGCTATAAAATATTTTAAAATAATTTATGAGTTCTAAGGGTTTATAATACTCTTTAAAAACTTATAAATTTAAAAAATAACTTTTATAGCTCTTTTTATTTATATAACTTAAAGGACTTTATTTCATTTTAAATATAATCAAACTAAAAATAATTAAAAACATACTTTTAATATAATAACTTTATAAATTTATAACTCTATTAATTTAATTAATTCTAAAATAAAATCCCTATATTAATTATCATTGTTTTTATTTATTAATGAATGCTTTCTTCCATAAATTAAGTAACTTATGATTAATAAAACTAAAACCACAATAAATATTTTCCATGTTTCTTCTGATAAATTGCCCATTAAAAATAAGCAACTAAATGCCCCTAATAAAGGAATAAATGGCACTAATGGGGTTTTAAATCCTCTTTTTACATGAGGATATTTTTTTCTAAAGGCTATTAAAGATATACAAACTAAAGTGTATGTTAATAAAAAGGCTATATTAGCAAAGTTAGCTAACTGTCCTAGATTAAAAAATCCTGCTAATAAGGCACCTATTATACCAACAGTCCATAAGGCTGTATATGGCACATCTTTTTTATCAACTTTACTAAAGAATTTTGGTAATAATCCATCTCTACTCATGGCTAAAAGTATGTGTGATGTTGTAAAGTTACCTGCAAATATTACGGCAAGGATTCCTATTACAGTTCCTAAGGATACTACAAAGGCAACTCCCCTTTGCCCTACTAATTTTAAAGCATAGGATAATGCATCACCAACATTTAAATTAGTATATGAGGTTACTCCTGTTAAGACTAAGGAGACAGCTATGTATATAATTGTGCATATTACTAAAGAACTTATAAGACCTAATGGTAAAGATTTTTGTGGATTTTTAACCTCTTCAGCAGCTGAGGCCGTTGCATCAAATCCACAATAAGCAAAGAATAAAGAAGCTGTTCCAGTAACTATGCCCTTAACTCCAAAGGGAGCAAATGGATGCCAATTACTAGTATTTACATGAAAAGCTCCAACTCCTATGAATAAAGCAATAACTGCAATCTTTATAAATACCATAATATCATTAACCTTCTTACTTTCTTTAGTACCTAAAGATATTACAAAAACTATAAATAAAATTGATATCATTGCTGGTAGATTTACTATTCCCCCTTCACTTGGAATAGCTGTAAATGTCTTTGGTAATTTTATTCCTAGAATATCTAAAAGACTTAAAAGATAAGATCCCCATCCCGATGCTACTGTGGCTGTGGACAAGGTATATCCAATAACAATGCATAATCCTGATATATATGCAATAATCTCACCTAAGGAGACATAAGTAAATGAATAAGACCCTCCAGCACTTGGAATACTTGAACTAAATTCTGCATAGCATAAAACAATTATAGCCGCCGCAATTCCTCCTCCAATAAATGCTATGGAGGTAGCTGGTCCAGACTGTTTAGCTGCAACAATCCCCGTTAAAACCATAACTCCAGTACCAATTACTGACCCAACACTCATTAATGTTAAATCCAAAGCACTTAGGGTTCTTTCCTTATTTTCATTTGCTTCGCTAAGTATTCTTTTTAAGCTTTGCTTTTTAAAAATCTCCATAAATTAATCACCCTTTTAAATTTAGTAAATTTCACTTTATACATTATATGTTAACACTTTATTCATCATTAAGAAATATTTTTATTGCATAAAAAAAGACTGCATCTAAATAGATACAGCCTAATCAATAATTTATAATATTCATTTTAAGTCAGGGATTTTTAAAATTTATATTATAACTTATTAGCTAATTAATTTTGATTTATAAATTTCAACTTAAATACATTATTTATTCTTTCCTTATCTAATTTCAACTCTAATATTATGGCAGCTATAATTATTAATATAGCACCAACTATTTGCTTACCATTTAATACTTCTCCAAAAATAAAGAAAGCAAATATACTTGATAATACTGGTTCCATAGAAGCTAATATACTGGTAACACTAGCCTCTATGTATTCAGTTGATTTTATATAGAATGTATTAGATATAAATGTACTTAAAATACCTATAGATAATATATTTAATATGACCATACCAATATTAGGTGCATTTGCAATTATATCAAATGATTCTTTAAAGTCTGTAAATAAACCTATAAATATACTTGCAAATATATAGCCATAAATAAGCAATGTGTCTTTTCTATAACCACTAAAAAATTTAGGAAATATTATTTGAAAAGCAAATAAAAATCCTGTTCCTAATCCAGCAGCTATTCCTATTGCACTCATATTAAAATGTCCTAAAGACATATTTGAAACCATTATGCATCCTACTAAAGTTAATAGGATAACAGATCCCTTCTTCATATTGAATTTTTCGCCAAAGAATAATACCCCAAAGATTGTTACCCATATTGAGTTAGTAAACATCAATACTGTAGCTACAGATATAGGTATATATTCTACTGACAAGTTATATCCAATAAAACATAATGCAAAAGTTCCTATTCCATATAATGCTGAAATAGCTAAACCTCTTGGATCTATCTTTAAAATTTTTCTATCAGTTATCATTATCCAAATAAAAAAGCAAATAGAAGATAAAAAGCTTCTACTAAAAGCTATAAACATTGTGCTTAATCCCGCTTCATATAGGATTCTACTGCTTATGCCCATTATGCCCCAAAAAACTGTCGCTATTAAAACTAGACTTATTCCCTTCTGCTTATTGTTCATTATAATTCCTCTTTTTCTAAGTTTTTAACACAAATTCTATTATATACTTATTAAGAAAATTTAAAAGCTCCAAAAATGACATTTTGCTTTTATTAACTTTCATTTTCTGCCCTATTATATAATTTTAGTTATTATATCTTAAAATTGCTCAAATTAGCTTATAATGTGGTTCTTGATTAAAATTAAAAACTTTTTACTTTCTTAAAAGTTGTCAGTTCAATATTATTTTTGAAGGAAAATTTTAATAATTATTCAACACTAAGTTTATAAAATTAATTTTTTTAACACTTTCATAAAACAAATTAAAGCTCTATATTTTTATAAAGAAAAAGAAGCTATATCAAAACTAATAAATAAAACTTATGAATATATAAAACTTCATATTATTTTTAAGCTTTATTTACATGTTATTTTGATACAACCTCTTTAAACAATATCTTTATATTTATTATGTAACTAACTTATGTGCTAAAAGTTTCTATAAATTATTTAAAGTAAACTTTATTATCTTCTAATTTATCTATTATTGCAAGAGATTCAACTCTTACCCCTAAATCTTCTAAAACTTTTCTTCCGTCTTGGAATCCTTTTTCTATAACTATTCCTATTCCTACTAACTCAGCACCAGCTTGCTCAACTAAGTCTATCATACCTTTAGTTGCACATCCTTGAGCTAAGAAGTCATCAATTATTAAAACTCTTTCACCTTTATTTAAGAATTGCTTTCCAACTCTAACTTTGTAATCTTTTTTCTTTGTGAATGAATGTACATTTGATTCATAAACATCTTTATCTAAATTTAAACTTTCAGTCTTTTTAGCAAAAACTACTGGAACATAATCAAAGTATTGAGATGCTATCCCTGCAATAGCTATTCCTGAAGCTTCTATTGTAAGTATTTTATCTACTTTTTCACCTTCAAATCTTTTTCTAAATTCCTTACCAACTTCATTAAGGAATTTTATATCCATTTGGTGATTTAAGAAACAATCAACTTTAAGTATGTTTCCCTCTCTAACTTTTCCTTCTTTTAATATCTTTTCTTTTAATGCTTCCATCTTCCTTTTCCCCCTGCTATAAAAATTATTTCATTATAATAAATAACTCTGTTTAGAATTTTCTAATTGAATCTATTAAAGCTCTATGTAGAGGCCTACTTCACTACAAAGATAATTTCTATAGAGCATATTAAAAAGAAAGCTTAATTAAAGCTTTTACATAATAATTTTATATGAATTAAAAAAATTCCTAAGCCAAAAAGCCTAGGAATATATAATAATCTCACAAAAAAATATAGAAATCACCTATATATTCGTAGTTAGGATGTTTACGGCCTCCTAGTAGAAACACTCAACCCATATCGTCGAGCATATACGATATACTTATATAAGTACATATTAAGTTATTAAATAGTATTATAACTACTTATTCTTTCAATGTAAAGTTTTATCACTAAAAAAATTTTAATGAACATAAGAAACATTAAATAACCTATTTAGTTTATTACTTCTTAGAAATGAAACATTACTAATTTTATATTTTCTAAAAATGAAAACTTTAAAACTTGCTCTGATAATTTTAAAATAGAGTTATTATATATATAATCTTATTTAAAATCTAGTCTTGGAATAGTCGTCCAAATTCTCCTAATACACTGCCTTCCCCAACATCTCTAGATCCTGGAACTTGAGGTGCAGACGAAACAACCTTAGATGCAAGTCTACTAAATGGTAAGCTTTGAATCCAAACTTCTCCTGGCCCTACTAAACTTGCAAAGAAAATCCCTTCTCCTCCAAAGACAGCATTCTTTATTCCCTTAACATACTCTATATCATAATTTACATCTTTTGTCATAGCAACTAAGCATCCTGTATCCACTTTTAATTTTTGTCCTGGTAGAAGTCTCTTTCTAACAATAGTACCACCAGCATGAATAAAGGCCATACCATCCCCTTCAAGTTTTTGAAGTATAAATCCTTCTCCACCAAAGAACCCAGTTCCTAATTTTCTTCTAAAATCAATTCCTATACTTACTCCCTTAGCTGCACATAAAAAAGCATCCTTTTGGCATATAAGTTTACCACCATAATTTCTTAAATCTACTGGAATTATCTTTCCTGGATATGGTGAAGCAAAGGCAACCTTTTCTCTTCCTACTCCCATATTGGTAAATGCAGTCATAAACAAGCTTTCCCCTGTTAAAACCCTCTTAGCCGCTCCTCCTAACTTTCCAAAAAATCCACCTGATCCACTACTATTACTTCCATCACCAAAAATAGTTTCCATTTCTATGCTACTATCCATCATCATCATTGCTCCAGCCTCGGCAACAACAGTTTCTCTTGGATCTAATTCAATCTCTACAAATTGCATATCATCTCCAAAAAGTTCAAAATCAATTTCATGTGAATTCATCATATACACGTCCTCCAATAAATAAATCTATTCCAACACTAACTCATAATTTTATTTTACATACTATCATAGAATATATAACTTCTACAATAAAAATATTCCAAGGAATAAAGCCCTTATTATTCTTTTCGTAATTACTAAAGCCTTTATTCACACATCTTTATATAAGCTCATAGTATTTATTAAGAGGGTTTTCAAAATCTTAATAAAATCATAGTATTTTCGTAATAAAAACTTATTGACAGACAACTCAAAGAGATATAATATGATATTAAACTTAATAATATTTAATATCTATTGTGTTAAGAGGGAGTAGTTGCAAGCTATAATATCAACATCGCGGTTAACGAAAAGTTACCTGGTATTATACACCAATTTGGTTACAAGACTTTTAATATAATCTAAGGAATTTAAGGTATTTTATGTACTATTCCTTAGATTATATTAGGAGTCTTATTTTTTTGCCTCCTATACATAGATATTATTTGTTAGAAATTATCCTTAATCAATAATTTATATTAAAGAAAGGAGACAATAATATGAAGAAAGTTTATTCAAAATCAAAAGAAGAACTTTTTAAAGAACTCGGTGTAAACAAGGACGGTTTAAATGACACTGAGGTTAAAAGCATGGAAGAAAAATATGGTAAAAACGAATTAGTTGAAGGTAAGAAAAAATCTACTTTCCAAGTATTTCTTGATCAATTTAAGGACATGCTAATAATAATTCTTATATGTGCTGCCGCTATTTCAATGTTTTTAGGAGATATTGAAAGTGCCGCTGTTATCATATTCGTATTAATAGTAAATGCTACTCTTGGAACTATTCAGCATCTTAAAGCTGAACAATCTTTAAGTAGCTTAAAGGCTCTCTCCTCTCCTTCTACTAAGGTGCTTAGAAATGGTGAAAGAATAGAAATAGACTCAAAGGATGTAGTTGTTGGAGATATTATCTTTCTTGAAGCTGGAGACTATGTTCCTGCTGATGGTAGAATCCTTGAAAACTATAGCTTACAAGTTAATGAAAGTTCATTAACTGGAGAATCTGAAAGCATAGTTAAAATGTCTGAAATAATAAAAGGAGAAGAAATTCCTATTGGTGATAGAAAAAATATGGTCTTCTCTGGAAGCTTAGTAACTTATGGTAGAGCTACTATTTTAGCAACAGCCGTTGGTATGGATACTGAAATAGGTAAAATAGCTCAGTTATTAAATGATACCAAAGAAAAGAAAACTCCTCTTCAAGCTAACTTAGATAACTTTGGTAAAAAGCTTGCAATTGGAATACTTGTTATCTGTGCAATAGTATTTGCTCTTAGTCTTTATAGAGGTGAAGCTATTATAGATGCATTCATGTTTGCAGTTGCCTTAGCCGTAGCTGCTATTCCAGAAGCTTTAAGTTCTATAGTAACAATAGTTCTTTCTTTAGGAACTCAAAAAATGGCTAAAGAAAATGCCATCATAAGAAAATTACAAGCAGTTGAAGGCTTAGGTAGTGTATCTATTATATGTTCAGATAAAACTGGTACATTAACTCAAAATAAAATGACCGTTAAAAAGATTTTTGTTGATGGAAAAGTAATAGATTCAAATGAATTAAACTTAGAAAAGAAAATAGATAATGATTTATTAACTATGAGTTTACTTTGTAATGATGCAATTACAGATTGTGAAAAAGAAATAGGTGATCCAACTGAGGTTGCCCTTGTAAACTTAGGTGATTTATACGGAGTAGATGAACTTGTTCAAAGGGATAAATTTAAGAGACTTGGTGAAATTCCTTTTGATTCAGATAGAAAACTTATGAGTGTTGTTTATAACATTCATGGTGAAAATATTATAGCTACTAAGGGAGCTGTTGATGTTCTTCTTAAGAGATCTACTAAGATTGAAACTTCTGAAGGGGTTAGACCTATAACTAAAGAAGATATAGCTAAAATAGAAGAAATTAACCAAGAATTCTCAAAAACAGGTCTTAGAGTTTTATCTTTTGCATATAGAAATATTGAAAGTAGAACAGATATAAAACTTGATGATGAAAATGACTTAACCTTCATAGGTCTTATATCAATGATGGATCCACCAAGAGAAGAATCTGCTGAAGCCGTAAGAGCTTGTATAGAGGCTGGAATTAAACCTGTAATGATAACTGGTGACCATAAAATAACAGCTTCTGCCATAGCAAAACAAATAGGTATATTAAAAGATGAAAGTGAAGCTATTGAAGGTTCTGCTTTAGATAAAGTTAGTGACGAAGAACTTAAAAATATGGTAGAACACATTTCAGTATATGCTAGAGTTTCTCCAGAGCATAAAATAAGAATAGTTAGAGCATGGCAAGAAAAAGGCAATGTAGTTGCCATGACTGGTGACGGTGTCAATGACGCCCCAGCTTTAAAACAAGCTGATATAGGTGTTGCAATGGGTATTACAGGCTCTGAAGTTGCTAAAGATGCCGCTTCTATGGTCTTAACAGATGATAACTTTGCAACAATAGTAAAAGCTATTGAAAATGGTAGAAATATTTACTCAAATATTAAGAATGCTATTAAATTCTTATTATCTGGTAATACTGCTGGTATATTATCAGTATTATATGCTTCCATATTAGCATTACCAGTTCCATTTGCTGCGGTACACTTATTATTTATAAACCTTTTAACTGATAGTTTACCTGCAATTGCTTTAGGTCTTGAACCTCATAAAAAAGAAGTTATGAAAGAAAAACCAAGAAAAGCTAATGCTTCTATATTAACAAAAGACTTCGTTACAGATGTCTTATTTGAAGGTATAGTTATTACTATTGTTACTATGATAGCCTTCCATATTGGATTAAACCAAGGTGGACCTCTATTAGCAAGTACAATGGCCTTTGCTACTTTATGTTTATCAAGACTTGTTCACGGATTTAACAGTAAATCTAAAAAACATGTAGTATCAAAAGAATTATTCTCTAATAAATATTTATGGGCTGCATTTGGTGTAGGATTTGTACTATTAAACATTGTTCTTTTAGTACCTGCATTTGAAGGATTATTCCAAGTTGCTCCACTTACACTTAATAACTTATTAACTATATATGGATTATCATTATGTACTTTCATAGTTGTTCAATTTGTTAAATTTATAAGAGAAAAATTTACTGAAAACAAAACAAACACTGTTCAAGAATCAAATAAAGAAAATAGAGCAGCTTAATTATAATTTTCTATAGACCATGCCAATTCGGTATTAGCATGGTCTATATTTATATCTAATAATACCAATTAAGAATAGACAGGAGGATTATTTTGCATGGAGTTTTTAGGATCTCTATTAACATTTTTAATTGATATTGTAGGTTCCTTTGGATACTTTGGAATCTTATTAATAGTTGGGTTAGAATATGCTTGTTTTCCATTACCTAGTGAAGTGGTTTTAACCTTCTTTGGTCTTAGTGCATCTCAAGGAGAATTTTCACTTATTGGAGTTATAATATTTAGTATTATAGGTGGATTATTAGGTTCATTAATCTGTTACGCCATTGGCTACTATGGTGGTGTCCCTCTTCAAGAATGGTTAGGACGTAAATTTCCAAGCAGTCAAAAAAGTATGTTAGCATTAAATAAATGGTTTAAAAAATATGGAAAGCCAGCTGTATTGCTAGCTAGGATAGTTCCACTTACTCGTACATATGTATCCTTATTAGCTGGCGCTGAGAAATTCAGCTTAAAATATTTCATCTTATACTCTTCTTTAGGTATAAGTATTTGGAACATTTTTTTAGTTTCCTTAGGATATTTTATAGGTGATAATCTACCACTTATAAATTCAATAATGGAGAAATACACCTTTGTCACTTTAGCTATTTTAATTATTGCTATAATTATTTTCATTTATCTTAAATTTTTCAAAAAAGAAAAGAACACATCAAAATAATTATAATTAAAAAGACTATGCTAAAATCTTATTTCTTAGTTTTAGCACAGTCTTTTTTTAATTAAATAACAATCTCAACTTTTATTCTAAATTATCTATTTCACTATTTATTATTGATTAATCTTTCTTTAATTAAATAATAGTTTTATCAATTGTGATAAAATTTATTTTTATTCCTTTGTATATTTTTATTAAATAGTAGTGTTAGCACTTCTTATTCCTTTATAGAAAAGATAGTAAGTTAACATCATATATGGTTGTAACCAAAGCATACCTATTCCAAAAGTAAGGAAAGATAATATCATCCATCCTATAAAGCTTAAGTTCATAACTATATACTTCCATCTATATCCCTTAGTTATATTAAAGCTCATTTCTATAGCTTCCATTACTCCAACGCCCTCATCTTCTGTTAATATCATAGGTACAGGGAATAATATTGCCTCTATAAAAAATCCTAAAGCAACTAAAATAATAAGAACTACAATAATTACTACTATGCTTTGACTAGCTATAAAAGCAACTGAAAATATCATTGTAAATATAATCCAACCTATTCCTACAACTAATCCAATTAAAATATCACTCAATAAAATTTTAAGAGTAGTCTTGAAACTTATTAAGCATTCTAAGTATTTTACTTTTCCCTCTGTTTCATTTAGCTTAATACAATACTTTATAAAGCTTCCAGTTAAAAATGTTGAGATTAGTGCAATTATAATCCACCCGAATACAGGTATTGGAGATAATAAAAAACTTAATAAAAATGTTGAAACAAAAAATAACAAACATGCTCCTACAGCATTTTCCCATCTTCCTCTTAATAATTCCTTGGCTTTTAGTTTACATTCTACTCTATCAGTCACTAAATAGCGCCTCCTAAAAATTGATTGCTTAATTAAATACATCTAATTACTTTTATATTATTCATAATCTTTAATAATTAACACAAAAACTTAAGTAATATATTAAAATATAAATTTCACTTTATTATCTGATATAATTTAAACAATAGGATTCATATTAAACTATGATTTAGGTAATAAACCTTTTAAATTTATTACTAATTATAAAGGTTATCTCTTTATTAAACCAGGATTTAAAAGAACCTAATTAAGCTAATCTTAATTATGATTTCTATAAAGCTTTTTAATAAAATATAATTTAATGAAAGGTATAAATTTATGAGAAAAAAATATTTTATATTAACCATTTTAACCATGATACTTGGTCTTTTATCTAGAAAATTCATGTCCTATGTTCCTAGTTTAATAGCACCATACTTAGGTGATGTCCTTTGGGCAACTATGGTTTATTTTGGCTTTAGATTTCTATTTCCAAAACTAAATACTAATACTTCTTTTTTAATCGCTATTCTTTTCTCCTTTGGAATAGAATTTAGCCAAATATATCAAGCCAAGTGGATTAATAATATTAGAGCTACAACCCTTGGCGGCTTAGTTCTTGGACATGGCTTCCTTTGGAGTGATTTACTTTGTTACATCATAGGGATATTAATTGGATCTTTTATAGACAGGCTTGCTTTTATTAAAAAAAGCTCTAAGGTAAGCAAAAAACCTTAGAGCACAGAAGAGGTATCTACAATAGCAACCACTATGTGATAAATAGCTTTAAGTTTCTATCTTTAAGCTATTTATTATCTTATATTCAAATCTTTCTTAAAATATTCCTATTTATATAATACCTCTCCATTTAACTTTAAAGTGCTTCCTTTAGTTACATACTTATCTTCTCCAACATCAACTTCTACTTTCATATCTGAAATCATCTCATGAATTTCAATATATCCACCATCGCCAATTCCATAATTATATGAAACAATAGAAATTATGTTTTTTCTAACAGATTCCATATATTCAAACTTTAAATCATTATCTAATTGTTCAAATTTATCATTACCCTTTGCTATAACAGTAGAGTTTCTAAATCCCGATAATTTATAACTTGATATATACTGATTTAACCTTGAATCTCTAATAAAAGTTTTTATTTCATATGTATTTTTTACTAAAGGAAATGTAATAATAATTACTATTATAGTAGTAATTAAAATTCCAATTAACCATCCAAAACTCGCCTTTGCCCCTAGTTTATTAATTAGAAATTCTCCTTTAAGTAGATCATAAATCCACCATATAATTAATATTAAAAGAAAGCAATCTATAAATAACCATGTGCTCATAGGAACCCCCTTAATCTTATTCTTTAGTTTGCAAAGTTAAACCTATTTAAAGGCCATACTGTTATTTTGGCTTTTCCTAATATATCATCACCATCTATATATTTATCACTCCAATACCTTGCATCTTTACTGTTATCTCTATTATCTCCTAATAAAAGATATTTGTCTTCTGGAACTTCAAAATTCATATTCACTTTCCCACCTGGATATTTTATATAAGGCTCATCTAACTTTTCATTATTTACATTCACTGTTCCATCCTCTTTTATTTCCACCTTATCTCCTGGTAATCCTATTAGTCTTTTTATCATTTTTTCATCAAATTCCTTTGAATAAAAAACTATCATATCTCCTCTTTCCATCTTAGATAAATTATATATTCTTGTAGCAAAAAGTTGATCTCCTGGCTCAATAGTTGGTGCCATGGATGGAGTTGGAACTACTATTTTAAAAAGTAAAAATTTATTTATAAGAAGTGTTAATACTATTGCTGCACAAATAATAACTACGTACTCTTTTAAATTTTTAGACATTTCTATTCCCCTTTCTAAACCTAATTTTTTATTATAATTAATTACATCTATTATATCATTAAATACATTTTTTTCTTTAATTTCTTTTAAAATACAAATTATTTCCCTAAAAATTAATTTTAATTAGATAAATATGTTAAACTAAAAATAAATTTTATTTTTTAAACAAATTGTAAACAAAACTTTCTCATTAGGTCTATGAATTTTTTGTGAATATGTTATTATTAATATGAACCTAGTCCACAATGAAAATTAATTTTCACATATTAAAGTAAATCCAAACTTTAGATTTCTTTTAATATATGAAAACTTCAACTTAAGGACAGGCTATAAAATTTTATTCTAATTTAAGAAAGAAGGTTTTTTTATGCCTAAATTATTAATTCCAGCTATTATATTTATAACATTAGCACTAATATTTTATACAATTGGTGTTTGGAGCGAGCATAGAGCAGGTATATTAAAGAAAAAACATGTAATAATCTTTTGGTGTGGTTTAGTATGCGATACTCTTGGAACTTATACAATGAGTAGAATCGTTGCTGCAGGAACTGACAAAGGTATCACTCCAACTGATTTATTAATACATCAATCAACAGGTATGCTTGCTATTATTTTAATGCTTATACATGCTGTTTGGGCAACAATTGTTTTAAACAGAGGTAGTGAAAAAGCAAAAGCTATATTCCACAAATTCAGTTTAGTAGTTTGGTTCATATGGCTTATCCCATACTTTGTAGGTATGTATATCGGAATGACATCATAATAAAAAATACTCCTTTTAAACTAAGTTTAAAAGGAGTATTTTTATTAACTTTTATATGCTAATTAAATTTTCAACTTATTTTATTCACAAACCTTACCTGGATTTAAAATATTATTTGGATCAAAGGCTAATTTTATTCCTCTCATAATATCCATTGTGGCCTTATTTAAGGATTCATTTAGATATAGTCTCTTAGCTAAGCCTATTCCATGTTCTCCAGAGACTTGTCCATTAAGTTCTCTTTGTTTTCTATAAAGTATTTCCATGGCTTCATTAAGTTTTTTATGCCATTCATCCTCTGATAATTCATCCTTTAATATATAAATGTGTAAGTTTCCATCACCAGCATGTCCAAAACTTCTTATTCTAACATTAAGTTTTTTCTCTACTTCATTAGTGAATTTTACAAACTCTGCTACCTTATTTCTCGGTACAACAACGTCAACCTCATCTAAATCACTTGTTGATGCCTTTATGGCTTCTAAGAAAGCTCCCCTAGCTGACCATATTGATTCTTGTCTTTCTTCTGTATCTGATATAAATACATCTAAAGCTCCTTCTTTTAAACATATATCAGCTACTTTTTCATAATATCCTTCAACCTCTTCCTTTGAGTTTCCATCAAAGCTTAATATTAAATAAGCATTTGATGAATTATCAGGAAATTTCTTTCCTAAGAATTCCTCTGCTGATATTATTAAATCTCTTTGCATAAATTCTATAGCTGTTGGAATATTCTTTGATTTTATTATTTTAGGCACTGTTTCTATGGCACTTTCTAAATCATTAAATGGAACTAAAAGACTTATTACCTTCTTTGGAAGTGGTAATAATTTTAATACTATTTTTGTTATTATTCCTAATGTTCCTTCTGATCCAATAATTAAATCTTTTAAGCTATATCCTGAACTATTTTTAACAACTTTTCCACCAAGTTCTAAGACTTCTCCACTAGGAAGAACTACTTCCATTCCTCTTACATAATCTCTTGTTACTCCATATTTAACAGCTCTCATTCCACCTGCATTTGTACTAACATTACCACCTATGGTTGCTGTTTTTTCTCCTGGATCTGGTGGATAAAATAAATCATGTTCCTCAACAAATTTAGCTATTTCCATAATAAGAACTCCAGGCTCAACTGTAAGAGTTAAGTTATCTTCATCTAACTCTAATATTTTATTCATTCTACTTAAATCTAATAAAATTCCTCCTAGTATTGGAACTGCTGCTCCAACAAGTCCAGTACCTGCTCCCCTTACTGTTACAGGAATATTATTATTATTTGCATATTTCATTATTTCTACAATTTCATCTCTACTCATAGCCTTAACAACAATATCAGGCATATGCTTTTCTGAACCTAACTCATCATGAGAGTAATCTTCACTTATTTCTTCTCCAATAAATACTCTTTCGTTATCATTTATTATTCCTTTTATAAATTCAATTCCACTTTCATTTATTTTGTTATAACTCATATTAAAGCACCCCTTCCCCTTTTATTTTTTCAATAAGTTTAGGAACAATTTCATAAATATCACCAACTATTCCATAGTGAGCAACCTTGAATATAGGTGCTTTTTCATCTTTATTTATGGCAAATATATAATCTGCATTGTTCATTCCTGCTACAAATTGAATAGCTCCAGAAACTCCACAAGTTATTATAAGTTTTGGTCTTACTGTTCTTCCACTTAATCCCACTTGTCTATTAGCATCAGCCCATCCATTTTCTATAAGAGGTCTTGTGACTGCAAGCTCTCCACCTAATAAATCTGCAAGTTCTTTTATTAATTCTAAATCTTTTTCTGATTTAACACCTCTACCAGCTACTACTATTACCTCAGCATCTGATATACTGTGTTCTTTAGGTTTTTGTTTAATTTCTTTAACTTCTATATCTGATTTTAATTTATCCTTTTCTATTTCAAAGTACTTAATTTCTCCAGTACATTCCTCATTTCTTTCAGGAGCAGACATAACTTTATATCTAACAGTTGCCATTTGAGGTCTTGAATTTGGAGTTACTATTTGTGCCATAATATTACCACCAAAAGCTGGTCTTATTTGAACTAAATCTGTATTTTCTTTTATATCAAGTATAGTACAATCTGCTGTAAGTCCTGTTCTACATCTAGCAGCTACTCTTGGGGCTAATGATCTACCTAATGTAGTGGCTCCTACTAAAATTGAACAAGGTTTAATCTTGTTTATAAAGTCATAAAAGACAGCTGTATATGGCTCAATTCTAAAGTTTTCAAGCTCTTTATAATCATATACAATAACTTCGTCTACTCCATAGTGTAAAAGCTCTCCAGCCTTATCTTTTATTCCATTCCCCATAAATAAACAATAAACTTTTTGATTAACTTTATCAGCTAATTCTCTAGCTTTTCCTATTAGTTCTAAGGTAACTGGATGAATTTCTCCATTTACATGGTCAACGTAAACGGCTATACCTTTCCATTCATCCTTATTTACTAAGACCTTATTCTCATCTTCAACAAACTCAAAGGCTCCCTTAGGTCCTTTTCTAACACATACCTTACACATTCTACAACTTGCATTTATTTCAACTTTCCCATTAACTATTTCCATAGCTCCAAAGGGACAAATTTTTATTACACTATTTGCATCCTCTATTTTATCTTGATGAACAACTAATCTTCCCATAACTCTTACCCCCTATATAAATTTAAGCTCTCTTAATTTATCTTCCATTCTTTCACTTAATTCAGATGAATCTCCTGTCCAAATTTCATGGTCATCATTATTGCTTGGTGGAAATATTCTTTCAACTTGAGTTGGTGACCCATTTAAACCATATTTTTTCTCATCTTTATCTTCAAAATCATTTAAAGATATTACATTTATTTCTCTTTCATCTGTTTCAAGTTTCTTTTTATAGGAAGGTAGTCTAGGTTGAAAAATATCTTTATCTACAGTTAAAAGACAAGGATATTTTACTTCTAGTACCTCTATTGTATTAGGCATATCCATTTCAACTTTAATAAAATCATCATTAACATCTAATATTCTTCTAACATTAGCAACATGAGGAATTCCTAAATATTCAGCCATTTCAGGTCCAACCTGTGCTGTATCTCCATCTGTAGTTTGTTTACCACAAAGAATAATATCAAAATCTCCACATTTTTTAACCCCTTGTGATAATGTATATGAAGTTGCTAAAACATCAGCTCCAGCAAACTTTCTATCTGAAACTAAGGTTCCTTCATCAGCTCCCATAGAATAAGCCTCTTTTATTACTGCCTTAGCTTGTGGTGGCCCCATACTTATAACTTTTATATGTCCACCTTTCTTTTCTTTTATCCTCAATGCAGTTTCTAAAGCATATAAATCATAAGGGTTCATTTTAGAATCTACTCCATCTCTCTTTAAAACCCCTGTTTTTTCATCAACCTCAACCTTTGAAGTTCCTGGAACCTGTTTAATACAAACCATAATCTTCATAAAAATCACTCCATTCCCTTTATAAATCCTTTAATTTTTAATACTTTAATAATTGAGACTTTAATTAATAAACATCAACAAACGTTTTCAAAAATTACACAAAAATTAGGCTTCCTAAATAGCTTATTAAACCTAATAAAATTACATATACTATACATACTTTTAATGTTGAATTTAATATCTTTCCTTCTTTACCAGCTAGTCCTGTTGCCGCAGTGGCCACAGCTATGCTTTGAGGAGATATCATTTTACCTGCAGTTGCCCCACAAGTATTTGCTGCCCCTAGCCATGCTGGGCTTATTCCTAAAGAATTTGCCGCCTCAGCTTGAAGAGAGCCAAATAATACATTGGCGGATGTATCACTTCCTGTTACAAAGGTTCCTAAAGCTCCAATAAAAGGTGCTATAAAAGCATAAAATGAACCTGTTATCATAACTAATACTGTTGCTATAGATGCAACCATTCCACTATAACCCATGACCTTAGCTAGAGCTATTATTGCAAGTATGGTTATGGTAGATTTACTCATTTGTTTAATTGTCTTTAATAAAATTTCTACCATTTCTTTAAAAGAAGCTTTTTGTATAAATCCTCCAATAAAAGAAGCTATTAATATTAATATTCCAGGAGTTGTTAACCATACAAAAGTATATGGTTTAGCTCCCACACCAGTATATATACTAACTGATGTCCTTACTTCGCTTAATTTATTATATAAGCCTGGAAATAAAGGACTAATTCCTATTATTATGACTAATATTAATATAAATGGTGAAAAGGCTACTAAGACACTTTTTAATTCAAACTTTTCTTCTCTTTTTGTTTCTTCATTATGTTTATAGAATTTTTTTGCTATAAAAATTGTAACTAATAAAGAAACTATTGATCCTAAAACTGCTGGTAATTCAGGTCCTAAAAATTTTGCTACAAGGACTTGAACTATGCCAAAGGAAAGACCAGAGGCTAAAGTTATACCAAAGACTCCTTTTCTCCCCTTTAAACTTTTTTCAGTTAAAGCTACCAAGGCAAATGGAATTAATACCACAAAGAGAAATAATTGTAGTACTACATAATAACTTAAGGATTCTATAGGAATTCCTGATACATTAGCTAAGGTTATAACAGGAAGACCAATTGCTCCAAAGGCTGTGGGAGTTGTATTAGCCACTAAGCATATAACAGAGGCAAAAAAAGGATTAAATCCTAAGGCTGCCATTATTCCAACTGGAATAGCAACGGCTGTTCCGAATCCTGCCACAGCTTCTAAAAAGCCACCAAATCCCCATGCTAGTATAAGAACTAAAATTCTTTTATCATCACTAACACTTATTAACATTGATTTGATTACTTCCATGGCCTTTGTGTGAACTACTAAGTTATAAGTAAATACTGCCGCTATAATAACTATCATTATTGGCCATATTCCTAGGGCAATACCTTCTAAGGCTGCTGTTAAGGAATCTATAGTAGGCATTTTCCAAATGAATATGGAAAGTAAAATGGTAATTATTAAAGCTATAGGACATATTTTATGAGCTGGAATTTTAAGAACTCCTAAACCTATAATTAGGATTATTATAGGTATAAGAGCAAGAAAAAACATAAGATACGTATTCAATTCTTTCACCCCTCATAATAACTTTTATACCATAAAAAAATTTTGGTATGACCAATTTTCTTTTATAAAATATAGCATATTATTTTAATATGCTATATTGATATTTATTACTAAAAGTCTCTTTTTATACCCTAATTTAACCTTATACCTTTTAGATATTTTAGTCAATTTTTACAGTTATTATATAGGCTTATAATAGGTTAAAATTCACTTTAATTTTAGATAAAGTTTCTATTACTAAATATTTTCCTTTATTAATTGGAAATGCTCTTGCATATGTTTATATGCAGAATAAGCATCTCTATTTTTTATAGCTAAATATATTTTTTCATGAAAATCTAATAGCTTTCCTCTATTTCTCTCATCACTTAAAATAGCTCTTCTTCCTTCACTTATAAACTTATCAACTAACTCAGATACCCCTTCTAATAAATTAGTTATAAGTACATTATTTGCTCCTTTAACAATTATGCTGTGAAATTCGCTATCAATTTTAACATTTTCTTCTTCATCTCTAGATGTCTTAAACCTCTCCACAAGTTCACCAAGCTTTTTTAATTCTTCATCAGATATTCTCATTACAGATAAAAATATAGTAGACAATTCCAAAACTTCTCTTAATTCAAATATATCTTTATTTGTTCCATTTTGAAGCATAAATACTATTGAAAGCGGTTCTAATAATACATCATCAAACTCTTCTCTTATATAATTACCTGCTCCTTGTCTACTCTCTATTAATCCTACAACCTCTAAAGCTCTCATAGCTTCTCTTATAGAAGTTCTACTTACTTGAAGCTCTTCTGCCATAACTCTCTCTGTAGGAAGCTTATCTCCTTTTTTTATCTGTCCTACTCTAACCATTTCTTTTATTTGATCAACAACCTGCTCATAAACTTTCATGTTTTTAACTGGTTTAAACATCCTAACAATCCTTTCTAAATAAAGCCTTCTAGCTTTTCTGATCTTCTATATGACTTGTTTATTATATCTTTTGGATAACCTATATATTCTAGTAACTTTATAGCATTTCTAGTTTTAGATACTCCTCTTTTTAGCTTATAATCAAAGCTTAATCCATTCTTACTATCAACATTTTCGCTAAAATAATAAAACTCATAACTTTCTTTTAATATGTCAACTAATTCTCTATCATGAGTTGCAACTATAGAAATACTGTTTTTATTATTGATATAAGTAAGAATTTCTGCTGAAGCTGATATTCTCTCTATTGGATTTGTCCCTCTAAAAATCTCATCAATTACACAAAATACTGGTAACTCTTTATCTAAGGCTCTTATTATTCTTAAAATTGATTCTGCTTCGGCCATGTAAAAACTTTTACCAACACTTAAATCATCATTTGGACTAATTGAAGTAACTATATTAAATATTGGCCCCTCATATTTTTCTGCTAAAACAAAATTAAAGGCTTGAGCAAAAAGCATATTTACTCCTAGCATCCTTAAAAAAGTTGATTTACCTGACATATTAGTTCCAGTAAGAACAATTCCTCTCTTACTCATGTTTATGGAGTTAGCCACTGGATTTTCTATAATTGGGTGTATTCCATTTTTTATTTCTAATGTTGTTTCTCTTATGAATTTAGGTCTAGTTATCTTATCCTTTTTCTCTTCTTCATAACTTCCAATAGATATTATTGCTTCCATTTCACCTAATGTTTTATAAAGGCTTAAAATTGAATCTTTATTTTTCTCTATTGAATCAGCAATTTTATAATATGCAGTTTCTTCTAGTAAAAATAATACGGATATAAATTCAAATACTCCACCCCACATATTAATAAAGCTAATCATTATAGTATTTCTATCTATTGATTTTAAATCTTTTAAGTTTTCTCTTATCTTTATATTAAAAGACTCTAAATTTTTATCATTAATTTTAACTATCTGCTTAGATGCCTTTATTACTCTTCTTAAATACATAAGCCCATTAGCCTTAATTCTGTCTCTTTCCTTACTATTTATATAAATATTAAGGAAGGTTACAGCCATTAAGCCAAGCATTGTACTTACGCTTACAAAGATTGCAGTAAGTATTAATATTAAAGGTAATATCTTTCCTGTAATTGTATAAAAATAATATTTAAACTTATTAGATTCTATTAGCTTTTCATTAATCATATCTAACAAGCTATTCTTTTTATCTCTTCCTAACTCAAAAAATATCCACATAATCTTAAATCTTACTTCTTCGTTTTCTTTAAAGTACTCTATTTCTTCTCTTCTCTTATTTAACTTTTTTTCATCATTTAGTGGATTTCTAAGCATTGAATAAAGGGAAGCTTCTCCTAAACTACTATAATTTCTATCTAATTTTGAATAAACCTTATCTAAATCTAAATCATTCCATGTTTGTTCATCTATATGGTATTCTTCTTTTTCGTTCATATCATATAGTGTTCTTATAGCTTTTAGGTTTCTCTTTTTATCCATTTCTACTGCATAGTCATGCTTTAATACTTTTAACAACCTCTTATCCATATAAAACTCCTTACCCTAAAAAAATTTGATGGTTTTATTATATCTTCTTTTACAATAAAAGTGAAATTTTAACCAATTATGATATAATTTATAAACTTTAATTTTAAAAAACTTATATGATAAGTAGTTATTAAAATATATAAAAATTTAGCTTTCTATTAAAACTTAGTATTAAAAAGTATAAAGTTTAAAACTTTAAACCCAAGTTCAAATACTTCATTTACATCAACTTGAGAAAAATCATGACCGCTATTTTCTAAGGTAAGTATTTGAATATCGTTACCCATATCCTTGCTCTTATTATATAAGTTCATTGAATTACTGTATGGAACCAATTTATCCTGACGTCCATGAACTATTAAAGTCTTTGGTAAGTTAGGCTTAACATAATTTATTGGACTATATTTATCCATGTACTCTGTTATACTTTCTTCCCCTCTTAATTGCTTTTCAGTTTTCTCTATTGAATTATTTAAATCCCATGAAGCCATAGTCATGTCTAAGGCACTAAGTTCAGTTGGTCCAAAGAAATCTACAACATATTTAACCTTTGATGGATAGTTAGAGAGTTCCTTATCATCAACAAATTCATCTTCCCCACTATATGTGGCTAACAAGGATAAATGTGCCCCAGCAGAAGCCCCTATAACTCCTATCTCATCAGTGTTAAATCCATAAGTTTCTTTATTTTTATAAACCCATCTTATGGCATCCTTAACATCTGAAGCTTGTTTCTTAAAATCAACCTTATCAGTAGCAAGTTCATATCCTACACTTATTATGGTATATCCTTCTTTTCTAAAGGAATCTAAAAGAGGTGCTATAAGATCTGGTATTTCTTTGTTTCCATAAACCCAACTTCCTCCATGAACATAAAGAATTACTGGTGACCCATGTCTTAACTTCTTTTCTGGTCCATAAATATCTAAAGTCTGAGCTTTTCCATTAGTATCTTTATAAACTACATCCTTAAAATCCATATCCTCACTCATTTTAATGTTCTTTAAATCCTCAATACTAGGTGGATTTTCCTTAAACTCTAAATACTCTTTTCCTATGTTTATATAAAAACCTATTTGTCCTCTAAAATAATAAGCTAAAGCTCCAATCATAATTATTAAACTTAGTAATATAACTCCTACTACTTTTAAAAATTTTTTCATTCTCTCCCTCCTTATAATTTAAATTTTTCCTATACTTCATTTAAATAATAACCTTAAATCAGGGTAAATACACAATTATACTTACATCTATTTTAAATTTTTATATATTTAAAAAGAACAAATTAAAACTTTTAAATTTTAATTTGTTCTTTACTAAAATAATATCAAATATACTTATTTTATTATTTATAAAAAGGTTACGTTTTTATAAATTATTATATTATAACCTTTTATAAGCCTCTAATCCTTTTTTCATAAGAATTTTATATAAAATTAAGCTTACTATTAGCAGAATACTTATGTCTATTAAAAATACTATTATTGGACTTTTGGTAACAATTAAACCTATATTAAATCCTCCTATTACTAAGCAAATTAACATTACTAATAAAGGTTTAAAATTTTTACTATATAAATTCTTTGTATCTGTCCATTCTAACTTAGGTGATAAATAATCTAGAATCATTCCCCATAAAGATATTGCGACTATGGTTCCCATTTGTACTAATAAACTCATTACGATAACCAATGGAGATGCCTTTAAATAAATTAATATAGCTATTCCCAATATAAGTGCTAATCCATTTACTATGAAAGAAACTATAAGCTTAGATTGAATCTGTACCTTATAATCTACTGGAATATATTTCGATATAAATATTTCTTTTCCTTCTCTACTTAAGGCTGTTGATGCAACTGAGTTACCTGCTATGGTTAAGGCTGTAACTATAAAAGTCGCTGCCATTATTATTGTATCCTTTGCTAACTGAGTATCCCCTGCTAAAATATTTCCTTTAATAAAGAAAATAAATATAAATATAGGCATATAAACAATCATAACAACACAGTTTATAAAGTTACTTGGATCTCTTAATATTGTTCTAAGCTCTCTTAATACCATTGCTTTTCTTACTGAACTCCTTACAACAACCTTATCCTTATTATTTTCTAGTATATTCTTTCTCTCACTATATACATTTAAATTTCTACTTAGTATCTTTTTATACATTAATTTTCCTAAGAAATATGCAATTATTAAAGCTACTATTGATATAAGAATTAAAAGGCCTAAATTTAATAATCCCTTTAAAGAATTGCTATAAAGTAATGCTTTTACACTAAAGGTAGTAGTTATGAATATTTTGTTAGTTAAATCCACTAATGCTGTCTTATTTTTTAATGCCACTGAAACATTCTCTGAATTTAATCCTGTTGAATTTAAAGAATATACTCCTAAAATTAAGACTATTCCTAATGTACCAAATATTATTTTAAAAGCATTTTGATATTTAGATACATTTATGAAACTCATTAAAATCATAGTTATTAATATGCAAAATATTACTATTATAATTGGAGCAAATAAATAAACTGGAATAATCATAAGAAAATAAGAAAATCCCATTTTAGCATTTAGCCCAAAAGATATTAAGGGAATTATTGTAATACTTAAATAGATATACATATCCACTAAACATGTTATGAATTTTCCTATCATTATTTCACCACTTTTAAATGGTAATGGCATTAAGGGTTCTATATCCTGAGAAAAGAAAAATGAATCTAAAATATCATAAACTCCTAAAACCAATAAAGTTAGTGATCCAATTAAAAATATAATTGAAAGAAGATATCCTTCTTGTCCAATACTAGCAAAGTTAGGGTACATAGAATCTATCATATTAGCTATAGGTGTAGATATTCCTATTATTATTAAGATATACATAACTATAGCTAGATTTCTAGATTTTATGTTACTAGAAGCATTGTTAAAAGAGTTTCCTATAAAATATTTTAATAACAATTTAATTCTATTCATTTTCAGTAATCTCCAAGAACATTTTTTCTAGTGATTCATCACCTTTAAATTCTTCTTTTAACTCTTCTAATGTACCTACAAAAATAAGCTCCCCTTTTTTTATTATGCCTACCCTATCACATAACTTCTCTGCAACCTCTAAGACATGTGTAGAAAATAATACAGTATTCCCTTCACTTGCATGTTCTCTCATCATCTCTTTTAATATGTATGAGGATTTTGGATCTAATCCAGTTAAAGGTTCATCTAATATCCAAATACTAGGCTTATGAATTAAAACACCCATTATTATTATTTTTTGTCTCATTCCATGAGAATAACTTTGAATTTTATCTCCCAAAGCATTAGTCATTTCAAACCTTTTAGCTAAGTCTTTAATCCTTTCTTCTCTATCTGATTCACTAACATTATAAACGTCTCCCATAAAATTAAGATACTCTATACCTTTATATCTTAAAAACATATCTGGACTATCAGGAACATATCCAAACTGCATTTTAGCTTCTACAGGATTCTTATTTATATCAATATTATTTATTTTTATTTCTCCCATAGTAGGCTCTGTTATTCCTGTAATCATACTTATTGTAGTAGTCTTTCCAGCTCCGTTTGGTCCTAATATACCAAATATCTCACCATCTTTAATTTCTAGATTTAAATTATCTACAGCTTTTATTCCTTGTGTGTACTCCTTATTAATCCCTTTTAAACTAATCAATATTTCAATCCTCCTTAACCTTTTAGTAACATCATTTTAACATAATATATATACATATTATAGTTTCAAATACAATTTTAACCATCAAAACCTTAATGCTTAATAAAGTCTTTAATTTTAGTTTATCTTTAGACAAAAACTTCTTTCATAAATATATGCTCTATTTATGTGAAATAATAAAAAGAAGCTTGATAAACTTATATAAATTTATCAAACTTCTTTTTAAATTATATTTAATTAAGATTCTCTAGCGTAAGCTATACCTACACTCTTAACTCCTACATGTACACCTATAACTGCACTTATTTCACCAATCATAGAGTCTAAATCTAATTCTTCTTTAAGTCTATTAGCTAAATCCTTAGCTTCATCTTCAGCTAATATATGACATACAACTGCTTGTTTTATTCCTTTTTCCTTTAAATCCTGTTTAACAACTTCTACAATCTTATCTATTGCTCTCTTTTTAGTTCTAACTTTATCCATTACAACAACAGCGCCCTCTTTAACTGTTAGAATTGGATTTATCTTAAGCATTTTTCCAAATAAAGCTGCTGCTCCACCTATTCTACCACCTTTTTTAAGGTTCTCTAAAGTACCTGGAACAAATATTATCTCTGATTCTTCTATAGTATTTCTAACTATTTTTGAAACCTGGTCAAAATCTTTTCCCTCTTGAGCCGCCTTAGCTCCTTCTAACACACCAATTCCAAGTGCCATTACTGAAGTTTGAGAATCTATAAGATCAATCTTAACATCAGGATATTTTTCTAAAATCATATCTTTTATTATATGTGATGTTGTGTATGTTCCACTTAATTTAGATGATATAAACGCTGCGACTATATCATGACCATCCTTAGCAAATTTTTCAAAAGCATTATAAAACTCATCCATTGGTGGTTGAGATGAAGTTGGAAGTTTATCACATTTAGCTAATTCATCATAAAAAGCTTCACTATCTATATCAACTTCCTTATAACTTTCTCCATTCATTATAACGCTTAAAGATACTATCTCTACTCCGTACTTTTCTGCTAAATCTTTTGGTATGCAACTAGTGCTATCTGTAATTACTTTAACAGCCATATATTCCTCCTAAAACTTAAATACATTCTTTCAGCTCTTTTAGATTTCCCTATAAAATTAAACATTACCATTTATTTAATTAACTCTAATAGTGCCTTTAATTATATACTTATGCTTTTTTTATTTGTATTATATTTTATCTCATTTTATGTTTATTTTTATAATCTATTATCCATTTTAACATCTAATTTAAATTTGTAAAACTCTTTTCAATACAATAATTACTTTAATAAACATAATTATGTAAATACATCTAAAAAAATCTTTATTTAGAGTTTTCTTTTAAATCTTTTATTATATCTCTAAGTTCAGCAGCTCTTTCAAATTGAAGATTCTTAGCCGCTTCCTTCATTTCTTCCTCATATTGCTCTATAAGTTTTTCTATAGGAATATCTTTCTTAGCTGCCTTTTTAACTTCATCTTCATAGTTTTCTTTTTCTTCTGAAACCTTAGTAGCTTCAATTATATCCCTAACTCCTTTGATTACAGTAGTAGGGGTAATATTATGTTCCTCATTATACTCCATTTGAATAACTCTTCTTCTTTCAGTTTCTTTAATAGACTTATCCATAGATTTAGTAATATTATCTGCATACATTATTACCTTACTTTCTGAGTTTCTAGCTGCTCTACCTATTGTTTGTATTAAGGAAGTTTCAGATCTTAAGAATCCCTCTTTATCAGCATCTAATATTGCAACTAAAGCAACTTCAGGTATATCTAATCCTTCCCTTAAAAGGTTTATACCTATTAATACATCAACCTCTCCAAGTCTAAGTTCTCTTATTATCTTCATTCTTTCTAAGGTATCTATATCTGAATGCATGTATGTAGCTTTAACATTTAAGTCTTTTAGATACTTTGTTAAATCCTCAGCCATTCTCTTTGTAAGAGTTGTTATAAGAACTCTAAATCCTCTTTGTACAGTTCTTTGAATCTCACCATAAAGATCATCAATTTGTCCCTGTATAGGTCTTATTTCAATTACAGGATCTAAAAGTCCTGTAGGTCTTATTATTTGTTCTGCTACCACTTTAGAATGATCTAGTTCATACTCTCCTGGAGTAGCACTTACAAAGACTACTTGATTTATTTTGCTTTCAAACTCACTAAATTTAAGAGGTCTATTATCAAAAGCACAAGGTAGTCTAAATCCAAACTCAACTAAAGATGTCTTTCTAGATCTATCCCCAGCATACATTGCCCTAACTTGAGGTAGTGTAACATGGCTTTCATCTATAAACATTAAGAAATCCTCTGGGAAATAATCAAGTAAAGTTTGAGGTGGAGTTCCTGGCATTCTTCCATCTAATATTCTTGAATAGTTCTCTATTCCTTGACAATATCCCATTTCTCTAATCATTTCTATATCATAATTTGTTCTCTGCTTTAACCTTTGTGCCTCTAATATTTTATCCTCAGCTGTAAGAACTTTTAATCTATCTTCAAGTTCATCTTCTATTACCCTTATTGATTTTTCTAAGGTTTCCTCAGAGGCAGCAAAGTGAGATGCTGGAGTTATACTAACATGTTGTCTTTCCCCAATTATATTTCCTGTAAGAACATCAAACTCTCTTATTCTATCTATCTCATCTCCAAAGAATTCAATCCTAATACCCTTAGAAGAGGAAGATGAAGGAATTATATCTAAATTATCTCCTCTTACTCTAAATGTTCCTCTAGCAAAATCTATGTCATTTCTTTCATATTGTATTTCTATAAGTTTCTTAATAACTTCATCCCTATCCTTAATCATACCTGGTCTTAAAGATATTGTAAGCTTTTTATACTCTTCTGGATTACCAAGTCCATATATGCAAGAAACTGAAGCAACTATTATTACATCTCTTCTCTCTAAAAGTGCAGAAGTAGCTGAGTGACGAAGTTTATCAATCTCATCATTTATAGATGCATCCTTCTCTATAAAAGTGTCTGTTTGAGGTACATAAGCCTCTGGTTGATAATAATCATAATATGAAACAAAATATTCTACTATATTGTCGGGAAAGAATTCCTTAAATTCAGCACAAAGTTGAGCTGCCAATGTCTTATTATGAGCTAAAATAAGGGTTGGTTTTTGAGTTCTTTCTATTATATTTGCCATAGTGAATGTTTTTCCTGATCCTGTAACTCCTAAAAGAGTTTGCCCTCTATTACCATTTTCAATAGACTGAACTAAAGTATCTATTGCTTTAGGCTGATCCCCTGTAGGTTTAAATTTTGATTGTATTTTAAATTCTCCCATAATGTTTTCCCTCCTAACTATAAAAGGCTGTATCTTAAAACAATTCTCACCTTACTAGGTGAATCTTAGATACAGCCAAGTTAACCATTATTTATTTTTTACTTCTTCATCCTTACTGGCTTTTTTCAATTTTTCTAAAAATTCATCTATCTCTTTATCAAAGGATATTCCCTTAGGAACTAACACTATGCCAAACTGCTTTCCTCTATCCTCGCCTGTAATTGTATGCTTCTCAATATTTCCATTATTTTTTCTTATTTCAAGATCTAAACCATAAAAATTTCTCTTTATTGCCATAAATACTTCTTTTTCATTCTTAGGGATTTCTTCATTAATTTTAACTATTTTATCTCCACTTCTTAATCCCTTCTTGTATGCAATAGAATTTGGTAAAACATCTAAAATACATATTTCATCATCATTTGAAAAATATAAAGGCTCTCTAAGAGATTCTAATTTTAGTTCCATTCTTATTCTAAGTTCATATAATAATGGAATTAAAATAATTAGTGCAATAGTAAAAACAAGACTTTCTTTTAATAAATAAGCTAATATTATAACTACTATACCATATGCAATATTAATTAATCCAGATGTTATGGTCTTACTTCTTTTGCTTTGAGTAAATGTAGTTCCTTCATATGAAGTTGCTCCATAAGCTGCCAAGGTTCCTAAGGCCGCAACACTCATTAGTTCTCTTGCTTTATCTCCATAAAAAAATGGTAACCACTGTGGTAAATCTTTAACTTCATTAATAATTGAATTTCCACTATTAGCTCCTAAAACAACTAATAAGCATAAAGGCAGTGCCCAAAATCTTTTAAAGCCAAATCCACCTACTAGTTTCCCATCTTTTTGAGTAAATATAGGTAAATAACCTTTGTCTCCATCTATCATTGCTAAGATACCCTCAACTATTGAAAAAACACCTATTAATACAATAATTGAAGTTAAATTAATAGAAAAACTAAAGCCTCTTCCAAAATATTCAGTATTTTTACTTACTAAAACTCCTATAACCCCTAGCAAGGCTGCTATATAAGGGAATTTAAGAAATCTATTTTTATATAAAACGGAAAATACTGATACTGTTAAAATAACATCTATTAAAGAACTATTTTCAAAGGTTACTCCTAAAATACTTAGTAATAAACTAGCTATTAGCCCTCCTAATATACCAATTAATATCTGAAGTAAAGTCATCTCAAGAGGAGATTGAATACTCCTCCCAAGCATTAACTTTTGCATAAAAGCTATCTTCCTATTTTTAAAATAAAATATTATAGCTATTACTATTAACATTAAAGACAAGGTAGGACTTACTAATGCATAAGATATACCTCTTATATTTTCTATAAGTAAATTCATTTTAAGTCCTCCAAAAATTTATTTATTTTATCTTTTCTTGTATGATTTCTAAGGCTTTTTCAAATTGAGGATCAGTACTTCTTGAATATGTCTTTTCTTTAAGCTCTTTTGGATATTCAATTGTAACATCTGGTCCTATACCCTTTTTGTGAATATTTTCTCCATTTGGAGTATAGTATTTTGAAATAGTTACTTTTAAAGCTGTACCATCTTTTTCTTGACCTATCTTATCTAAAACAACTTGAACTATTCCTTTACCAAAGGATGTTGTTCCAACTAGAGTTCCTAAATCATAATCTCTAATAGCTCCCGCAACTATTTCTGAGGCAGAAGCAGTACCTCCATCAATTAAAACTACTAAAGGCATTCCCTGTGCAATTCCGCCTTTAGATACACTTTCCTCTTTATTACCATACTTATCTATTGTAGACACTATAACCTTATCCTTTGGAACAAAGTTTGATACTAGGTCTACACATTCCTTCATGAATCCTCCTGGATTTCCTCTTAAATCAAGGATTAACCCATTCATACCTTTCTCTTCTAAAGCTTTTAATTGAGTTTCAAAGTCTTTAGCTGTTCCCTCATCAAAAGCTAAAACTTCTATATATCCAATATCGCCATCAATCATTTCACTTTTAACGTTAACTGTTTTAATTACATCTCTCATAACATCAACGTCAAATTCGCCTTTACCTTCTCTATATAATGTTAATTTTATATTTTCTTTTGTAGTACCCTTCATCATTGAAACGGCTTTATCCAATTCATTTCCTGAAACTGGTTCTCCATTTACTTTTAAGATAATATCTCCAGTTTTTATTCCTGCTTTTTCAGCTGGCCCTCCTTGAATAGGAGAAATTACTACTATCTTACCATCCTTAACAGCTACTTGAATCCCAATTCCCATGTAGTTTCCTTGACTTTTTTCTTTAAAATCTGAAAATTCTTTTTCATTCATATAATATGTGTATTGATCACCTAAAGATGAAACCATACCCTTTATAGCACCTTCAGCTAACTTACTATCATCAATTTCTCCATCATACCATCTATAAAGCATTTCCCTTACTTCTAATACCTTTTTAAAATTTTCTGTATCATTTACCTTCTCTAATGAAGATTGAACTGCACTTACACTAGTTATAGGTAAAATACCAAAGGCAGTTAATCTATTTCCTGCATATACAGAAACACCAATTATTAAAGTTAAGGCAACACCCATGGCTAAAGCTCTGAATCCTTTTTTCTTCTTAAGATTTTTAATAATATTATTATATTTATTTTTTTCATCCTTATTGCGACTCATAAAAACCCACCCTTTCAAAAAAAAGCTTAAAATACGCTATATTTAAATAGTTTACGTATTTTAAGCTTTTTATATTCTATATTAGATATTAAACGTCTAAGAATTTTCTTAAAGCTATTATACTACCTATTGCACCAATAACAATACCTGCTAGTATAAACTGCCATGACATTGTTGTTAAAACATACATTGGTTGTACAAATTGTGGCATATATAGTGATGATGAAGATACAATTTTTCCATATAAGAAGTTATATCCTGCGAATAATAAAAGTGTTGAAAGAATACCACCTACAAGTCCGATTATAACCCCTTCTATTACGAAAGGCCATCTTATGAACCAGTCAGTTGCCCCAACGAATTTCATTATTCCTACTTCTCTTCTTCTTGAGTAAACTGTTATCTTTATTGTATTTACTATTAGGAATAGTGATACACCTACGAATACTACACCTAAAACTAATCCTACTGTATTAATAACTTTTACAAAGGAGTTTATAGTACCTATAAGCTCTTCGTCATTACCTACATCTTCTACACCAGCCATAAATTTATCATTAGTTTTCATAGCGCTTTCAACGCTTGAAGCTACTTCTGGGCTTTCTAATCTTACTATGTATGAAGCTGGTAATGGGTTATTTTCTTTGCTATATCCAGCTAAAATCTCTTTATTATAATCACTTGAACCTTCCATCTTTGCAAAGGCTTGATCTTTAGATTCAAATTCTACTTCTTTTACCCCTTGAACAGTCTTAAGTTTTGCTTCAACTGCATCCTTTTGCTCTTGTGTTACGTCGTCTTTAAGGAAAACCTTAACCTCAACTTTGTCTTGAACATCTGTAACCCCATTTTTAACATTTAAAGCAGTTAATAAAAATGCTCCAAATATAAATAATGTAGTAAGAACAGTTGCTATAGAAGCTATACTTATTGTTCTATTTCTCTTTAAACTTTTGAAAGCATCTGATATGAAATATCCTATAGTACTAAACTTCATATTCATATCCTCCTTTCTGAACATCACTAACTACTTCACCCTTATCTATAGCTATAACCCTCTTTTTCATTGAGTTAACTATTTCTTTAGCATGAGTAGCCATAACTACTGTTGTTCCTGCCTTGTTTATATCATCTATTAATTCCATAATTTCTTTAGCTGTTTCTGGGTCTAAGTTACCTGTTGGTTCGTCAGCTATTAAAACTTTTGGATTATTAACGATAGCTCTTGCTATTGAAACCCTTTGTTGCTCTCCTCCTGATAATTCAGTTGGGAACATTTTATATTTATTAGATAATCCAACTAGTGATAATACCATTGGAACTCTCTTTCTTATTTCTTTTGGCGAAGCCCCTACTACCCTCATTGCAAAGGCAACATTTTCATAAACATTAAGAGTTGGTATTAATCTAAAGTCTTGGAATACCATTCCTATTTTTCTTCTATGATAAGGTATTTGTCTTCTTTTTATTTTAGATAAATCTTCGTTTCCCATAACTATGTTTCCAGTTGATGGTTCAACTTCTTTTAATAACATTTTTATGAAAGTTGACTTACCAGCACCACTCGGTCCAACTAAGAATACAAACTCACCTTTATCAATATTTATATTGACATTTGTAAGTGCTTTGACATTCTTATTATAGACCTTGCTAACATTCCTAAATTCTATCATTGTTAACACTCCTTAATAACTTTTTTCTACTCAACAAATTAAAATCTAAACAAATATTTAGAAAATATATATATAAATTTACCCGATTGCTATCAACACTAATCTATTTTACTATTTTACCCTACTTTTCTACATTAATCTACTTAATTTTTGTTAATATTTCATACCTTAATGTAAAGCATCTTAATTATATCATAACAAAGTTCTACATTTCTACTAAATCAAGAAAACCTTCTCCAAAGACTTCTTTAGAATCATTTACTGTTATAAAGGCTCTTGGATCTATTTCCTTAATTTTCTTCTTAAGACTTATAAACTGTCTTCTATTTACTACTACATAAAGTATTGTTACAGGTTCCTTTGAATATCCTCCAGTACCTTCTATTTTAGTACATCCTCTTTCAATTTCTTTCATTATTACCTGAGAAATCTCTTCACTTTTTTCACTAATTATTAAAAGTTGTTTACATGAATTAAAACCTTCTATTATTTTGTCAATCAATATTCCCATTATAAAAACACCAATTAATCCAAATAAGGCTTTATCAACTCCAAATACTAGAAGTGCACATACTACAACAACACAATCTGCACATAAAAGTGATTTTCCTATTTCAATATGTAAATACTTATTTAATATTTTAGCTACAATAGCTGTTCCCCCTGTTGAGGAATTTTGGCTAAACACTAATGCTATTCCAAAGGCTCCAACTACGCTACCAAAGATAGTAGCTAAAAGCATATTTTCTGTTACTGCAAAAGTTGGTAAAAAGCTTTCTATTAAACTTATTGTTATGGATAATCCAAAGGCTGCATATATACTACGTCCTCCAAAGCTTCCACCTATAAGCCAAAATGCTAAAGCAAATAATATAACGTTAGCAACATTCATAAACATTCCTTGTGATATACCTGTTATCTTGTTAACAACTAAAGCTAAACCTGATACTCCACCAGCAGCAATATCATTAGGATAATAAAAGTATTCTAAAGATACAGCTAAAAGAATTACTCCTAAAGTAATTATTCCATACTCTTTTAATGTTTTCATACTAATCTTCATTTTAAAAACCCCCTCTTAAATAGATTTATATTTAATTTGCTCTCCCCATTTTAAATTAATTATTAATTCATCATTTATATTATTGCCCTCAATTTTTAATATTAACATTTATATTCATATTTTGGCAATAAAATTCAAATTAATACTTTTTTGTATTTTTATGTATAAAGAAAAAGCAACATGAGAAAAATTACTCATGCTGCTTCTTTTTTTATATCTTATAGATTATCTTTTTAAGCTCATTGCTTTCTTAGCAGCCTTAACTGCTTCTTCAGAAGTTAATCCATAAGCCTTTAATAATTGGTCTGGTTTACCACTTTCTCCGAATGTATCTTTAACACCAACTCTAACTACTGGTACTGGATATTCTCCTCCAACAACCTCAGCTACAGCTGATCCTAATCCTCCGATTATATTATGCTCTTCTAATGTAACTATTGCTCCAGTTTCTTTAGCAGCTTTTAATATAAGCTCTGAATCTATTGGTTTAATAGTATGAATGTTTATTAATCTAGCATTAATTCCTTCTTTAGCTAAAGCTTCAACAGCTTCTATAGCTACATCAACCATTATACCTGTTGCAAATAATGTTACATCATTACCTTCTTTTAATTCTATACCTTTTCCAATTTCAAATTTGTACTCTGGTCTATCATTTATTACATTAACTCCTGCTCTTCCTAATCTTACGTAGCAAGGTCCATTGTATTCAGCAATAGCTCTTATTGCAGCTTCTGTTTCAACTGCATCTGATGGGCATATTACTGTCATGTTTGGTATACTTCTCATTAAAGATAAATCTTCTATAGCTTGGTGTGATGCTCCATCTTCACCAACTGTTAAACCAGCATGAGTAGCACATATTTTTACATTTAATCTTGGGTAACATATTGAGTTTCTTATTTGCTCAAATGCTCTTCCAGCAGCAAACATAGCAAATGTACTAGCAAATGGAATTTTTCCACAAGTTGATAAACCTGCTGCTACTGACATCATATTTCCTTCTGCAATACCCATATTTATGAATCTTTCTGGACATGCTTTTTTGAAATCAGCAGTTTTAGTTGATTTTGAAAGGTCTGCGTCTAAAACTACTATGTTCTTATTTTCGTTAGCTAAAGCAGCTAATGCTTTTCCGTATGCTTCTCTAGTTGCTATTTTTTTCGCCATTAGTTGTCCCCTCCGATCTCTTTTATAGCTTGCTCACATTGCTCTTTAGTTGGAGCTGTTCCATGCCAAGCTGCTTCATTTTCCATAAATGAAACACCTTTACCTTTTACTGTGTTACAAACTATGCAAGTTGGTGCTCCTTTTGTACTCTTAGCTTTTTGTATAGCATTTATTATTTCTTCATAATCATGTCCGTTTATAACTATTACATTCCATCCGAAAGCTTCGAATTTCTTGTCTATTGGACATGGACTCATTACTTCTTTAATGTCACCATCTATTTGTAATCCATTGAAGTCAACGAAAGCAGTTAAGTTGTCTAGTCTGTAGTGAGCTGCTGACATAGCTGCTTCCCAAACTTGACCTTCTTCTAACTCTCCATCTCCTAAAATAGTAAATACTCTGTAATCTTTGTTGTCTAATTTACCAGCTAATGCCATACCTACAGCTGCTGATATACCTTGACCTAAAGAACCAGTTGACATATCGATTCCTGGTAAGTCGTTCATATTTGGATGTCCTTGAAGGTTTGAACCAAATTTTCTTAATGTTGTTAATTCTGCTGGATCAAAATATCCTCTTCTTGCTAAAGCACTATATAATACTGGTGCTGCATGTCCTTTTGATAAAACGAATCTATCTCTATTTGGATCCTTTGGATTTTTTGGATCAATATTCATTTCATCGAAGTATAAAATTGTTACTATATCTGCGATTGATAAAGATCCACCTGGATGTCCTGATGCTGACTCAGTAAGCATAGTTACTATGTCTTTTCTTATAACCTTAGACATGCTTTTTAACTCTTGTATCTTGTTGCTCATAATGACCTCCTGTACATTTATGTAAACTTTTTTAAAATATTGTTTTACCTTTTTGCCAAGTTCATTCTATCACAAAAAATTGATTTTTCATATAGTAATTTTTTATTTATGCTAATCTTTTTGTGCTTTTTGCTTTCATTAAGAGTACTCTAATACCCTATTAGACTACTCTATTTCTCTTTGATTTTTATGGCTTAAACTGATCTTTTTAATATTAAAGACTATAATAGTATATCCTGGATAAATTTTTATATGAAAAAGTTTTAATTAGAGTATCACATTTATAGCTTTAATACTATACAGAAATTATATCGATTACAGTTAATTATTTTTTTAAATTTTATATATTATTAGCTAAAAAATATTGAAAAATTCCTTTTTAAGAGTAAAAAATTAAGGCTATGATTAAATATTTAATCATAGCCTAAGTTATCTAATTATTGTAAATTCAAACTTATTAACAGAGATTTATTTACTTTTTTCATATCATCCTCTGTCATATGTCCAATTTTCTCTTTTAATCTCTTCTTATCTAAAGTTCTTATTTGTTCTAAAAGAACAACAGAATCTCTATTTAACCCATATTCCTCAGAAGAAATTTCTACATGTGTAGGCAATTTTGCCTTATTTATTTGTGAAGTTATAGCCGCAACGATTACAGTTGGACTATACCTATTTCCTATATCATTTTGTATTATTATGACTGGTCTTATTCCCCCTTGCTCTGATCCAACAACTGGACTAAGGTCAGCATAAAATATATCCCCTCTTTTTACATTCAAACTAGCCATTTATATCACACTCCGCAAAGCCATGTCTCATATTCTATTTGATCAAAGTATTCTACAGAAGTTCCTTCTTCAGCATATTGTGAATTTATTAAAGCCATAGCCTTATATCCTTCCTTCATTGCTTCGTAAAAGTCGTCTTCTTTTTTGTCCTCACTATATGTTATTATATTTCTTCCTTTTAATTGACTAAAATTTTCGATTTTCTTTTCTTTTTTTGAATCTTGTTTATTAATCTTTGATACTGACATGTACATCACTCCTAAATGCAAAAAGAGTTATAAAATTATGTATAGATTATATTACAAAATATGCCACCTTGTCAAAGATTTCATCTTATGCAAATGATATTTTTTGACATAATATTTATTATTAAATTTGTTTACTATTATTTTTTCTTAATAAAATATATTAAATATGTAGAATTATACTTAAATATAAATAATTTACAACATTTAATATTGTGATTGCTAAAAAAGCAATCACAATATTAATTTTAATTTTTAACTTTACTAAAGTTATTGAACTTTATAGAAACACTTTCTGAATCATCCCTATCATAAATTGTAGCTTCTTTAGGAACTTTTTTCTTTGCATCTATAATCATTACTTCTCTTGAAAAATTTTCATTCCCATTTAAATTTTTAAACTCTAGTATTATTTCAGACTTCTCATTTTCATCATTCCACTTGTAAGTAAATTCATGTTCTTCATTACATAAATCCTTTAATTCATTTATGAACATAAATCTATAGAACTGATCATAGTCTCTTCCAACTTCATAAGTCTTTTCATCTTTAACGTAGTTTATTATTATTTTGTCCTTTTCAAATAATTGTTCTCTATCATCTAAAACAATTTTTGTGCCAACTTCTTCGTCATAATAAATTCTACCTTTTTCTTGGAACTGACCTCTAGAATTTTTAACATCATATATTATTTCTGTTTCATAAGATTCTATAGAAAACATATCTTCCAATATATCTTCTGGTGTTAAATTATAAGTTCTTTGATAGATAGCTAGTCCACCTATAACCCCTAAGATTATAATTAATAGTATTATGAGTATGGCATTTCTTTTACCCTTCATGAAAATCCTCCCAATGAAACCTTATACCTTACATACTATTAATTAGTAATCCTTTTTATTCTAAAAGCTAATCAATTCTTTAATTTTATTAGGAATATTTTTTATAATTTCCATAGCACTTACTGTGAAATTCTCCTTTGATAATTCATCACCTATGTATCCATGTATATATGCTCCTAAAATAGCCGCATCAAAACTATTTACTCCTTGAGATATTAATGAAGTTATAATTCCTGTTAATGTATCTCCCATTCCCCCTGATGCCATAGCACTATTTCCAGTAGGATTCACAAATACTTTATCCCCATCAGTTATTATTGTATTATATCCTTTTAATAGAACTGTAACCCCATTTTCTTTTGCAAAATCCTTAGCAATTCCAATTCTATCTCTTTCAACATCTTTAATCTCTATACCTAATAATCTTGCCATCTCTCCTGGATGGGGTGTTAATACTATGTCCCCTTTAAATTCTTTTAAAATGGATTTTTTTCTCTCTAATACATTTATTCCATCTGCATCTATGACAAGAGTTCCACTATAAAGATTGCATATATGATTTAACACTTCAAATGTTAAATCATTATTACCCATACCTGGTCCAAAAGCAATTACATTTGCCCCACCAATAAATTCTTCGTATTCTTCTTTAGAATTATATGTTCCTGTCATTCCTTCGTTTAACTTAATAGATAATTCACTTTGGACATCTTTATGAGTAAATACTGTAACTAAACCAGCTCCAGTCTTTATAGCTGCTTGCCCTACCATGTAAGCAGCTCCAATAAACCCTTTATGTCCAGCAAATATCAAGGATCTTCCATATGTACCTTTATGACCATATTTATTTCTATAAGGAAATTTATTTCTTATGTACTCTCTATCTGTAAATCTCATATTATCTGAGTTTTTATAAACTATACTCTTAGGTATTCCTATATCTACAATTTTTAAATCGCCTAAATATTCAAAGCTCTTGTAATTTAAAAATCCTAATTTATAAACCTGAAAACTTATAGTTTCATTAGCCTTAACAGCTATTTCACAAATACTACCATCATCTGAATTTATACCTGATGGAACATCTATAGAAACTGTAAATTTACTATTTTCATTTATACATTTTATAGCCTCAAAATATATTCCAGAAATCTCTTTATTAAGTCCAGTTCCCAAAATACCATCAATAAGTATTTCACTATTTATTATGTTATTTTTTAGTATCTCTAAATCCTTATTATTAGAGATACCCTTTATATAGCAACCTAGCTTTTCTAATATAGTAAGATTAGTTTTATAATCTACAGACCCCTCTTTTTCTTTCTCTAATATATGTACATAAACTTTTTTACCTTTATTTAATAGATGTCTTGCAATACCTAAGGCATCACCACCATTATTGCCTCTTCCAGAAATAATAGTAAAACTTTCTTTAGTTAAATCTATATTTTCTAAAAATTTAATTATGGCATTTTCCATTAAAACTATGCTTGGCATATTAAACTTTTCTATATAATCTTTGTCCATATTTCTTATGCTATTAGAACTACATATTTCCATAATATTCACCCTCCAAAACAGAATAGGCAATTGCACTACTATTATTATGAGAGATACTTAAATGTACCCTTAGTGAATTATTATTTCCAACTAACTTATTTCCTATTAAATTTGCACCATTATGCAAAATAACTTCAGGTTTTCCTAATTCATTTCTAAGAATTTCAATATCTTTAAAAGAGAATCCCCTTATACCAGTTCCTAAAGCCTTACTTACAGCTTCCTTAGCAGCAAAATTTCCAGCTATAACCTCACTATTCATATTTCTACTAATAAAATAATCTAGTTCTCTTTCAGTAAATAACTTACTTAAAAAATTTTTATTATTTTGAATAGCTTGTCTAACTCTTTCTATTTCAATGATGTCCACACCAATACCTATTATCATAGAGATCCTCTCCCTTAATCATTAATATATTTATCTACTATGATACTACTAGAAAGCAAAATCAGCCACACAGTTATCAACGTCTTCACCTATAACATCAATTAGATGTATAGGTGATACTTCGTACTTATGCAATTTCTCCACTAAGACTTCTACCTTATCTTTATTTGGAGATATCTTATCAACTGAATCTCTTTCTATATTAATTAAATCTGAATCCTTAAAATCTTTTCTTTCAACTTCTATTCCATACACTGTTGTTCCCTTAAAACAACTTTCTATTAATCTATAACAGAATTTGTAACATTTATCTTCTAAATTTATTTCCTTATACAGATTTTTTACGATTTTCATTTAATTTCCTCCCTATTTCCCCTAATCTTATATAAATGTAAACCTTAATCACCTTTATCTTATCACCTTTATAAAAAAAAACATGTCAAATCATGCACATATAAACATATTTTTTATCGTTATTTAACGACATAAGTCTCTTAATAGAAACCCAAATTTCATTTTTTTTGTATTTTTCTGTGAAAATTTCTTCTTTTTTATCTTTATTTTTTTATCTTTTCATAATTTAGTAATAAATTTTATGAAAACGATGTAAATTCTATAATTTATCCACTTATTATGTAATTAGTTATATTTATGAAAATATCTAATTATGTAATAATTCTTCCTGTAATCGTTATACACAAATTAAATATTAGGGGGATTTTTTATGACTAACAAACAAAAAATGCGTAAGCGTAGAAGGGCTTTACTTTGTGTTTTTGCAGCATTTGCATTTTCTTTTAATCCTTTAGGAAAGATAGCTTACGCAACACCTAAACAAGATACAAGTGTTGTAAATTATGTGAAAACTCAAGAAGAAACTTCAAACTCAATTCAGAATCAACCAATCTCATCTTATTGGTATCCAGAAGATTTATTAAAATGGAGTGCTAACAATGATAAAGATGCAAAATTTAATAAAAGCACAGTTCCATTAGCAAAAAGAGTCGAAAAAGATAAACTTGATACTATTAATGACACTCAAAATAAAGATGTTAAAGTTGTAGCAATTTCAATAATGAATGCTAACACTAGTGGTAATCCATCACAAGGTTCAAATAAATTTAGTGCTAATACATTCTCTTATTGGCAATACATAGATAAATTAGTTTACTGGGGTGGATCAGCTGGAGAAGGATTAATAGTTCCTCCAAGTCCAGATGTTACTGACTCAGCACACAGAAATGGGGTTCCTGTTTTAGGTACTGTATTCTTTCCTATGACAGCTCATGGTGGAAAAATGGAATGGTTAAATAAATTCCTTGAAAAAGATGCTAATGGAAACTTCCCTATAGTAGATAAGTTAATTGAAGTTGCAGAAAACTATGGCTTTGATGGTTGGTTCATAAATCAAGAAACAGAAGGAACTGAACAAGAACCTTTAACTCCTGAACATGCTAAGCTTATGCAAGAATTAATAAAGCAATTTAAAGCTAAGTCTAACGGAAAATTTGAAATCATGTGGTATGATTCCATGACAAAAGATGGGGATATGGATTGGCAAAATGCTTTAACTGATAAAAATGAATATTTCTTATTAGATGGAGATAAAAACAAAGTTGCTGATAGTATGTTCTTAAATTTCTGGTGGACATATAATAGTTTAAAAGATAAAGATTTATTAAGAGTATCTAACGAAAAAGCTAAAGAAATAGGAATAAACCCTTATGACTTATATGCTGGAATAGATGTTCAAGCAAATGGATATAAAACTCCTCTTAGATGGACTCATTATCAAAGAGATGACCAAGCTCCATTTACTTCATTAGGTCTATATTGTCCAAGCTGGACTTATTTTGATGCTAAAACACCGGAACAATTCCAAGAAAACGAAAGTAGATTATGGGTTAATGAACATGGTGATCCATCAAAGGCAACTAATGCTCAAGGAGTTAATTGGCGAGGAATTTCAACATACTCTGTTGAAAAAAGTGCTGTAACTAGCCTTCCATTTACAACTAACTTTAATATGGGTAATGGATATGATTTTTATGTTGATGGTAATAAAGTATCTACTCAAGATTGGAATAATAGAAGTTTAAATGATATAATGCCAACTTACAGATGGGTTATTTCAAATGAAGAAAATAATAATGTAAAAGCTGACATAGATTATACTACTGCTTACTATGGTGGTAACTCAATTAAACTTTCTGGTTACCTAGCTGAAGGAAAAGCTTCTACAATAAAACTTTATAGTTCTGATTTGACTTTACCTGAAGGTGTACAATTCACTACTACTGCTAAGGCTAATGGAAATACTGTAGATATGGATTTAGTTCTTACATTCCATGATGGTACAGAAACTACTATTTCTGCTGATAAGAAACTTGGTACTGATTGGACTAAACTTAATTATGATGTTTCACCATATGTAGGAAAATCAATTAAAACTATTTCTTATAAACTTTCAAGCCCAGTATGTGTTGATAACTTCTCAGCAAACTTAGGTAATATAACAATAGAAATTCCTAACTCAAGTTCAAAAGTAAATATATCTAATGCTAAATTAAATGATGTTGACTTTAAAGATGGAATATATGCAGGTGCTAGACTTTCATGGAGTCCTGAAGGAAATTCTTCTGATGTACATCATTATGAAATTTACAGAGTTATGAATGATGGAACTAAAGTTTTACTAGGTGCAACTCCTAATACAAGTTATTATGTTAGTGATTTAAGAAGAAATGATAAAGAAACAAATACTAATTTTGAGGTAGTTGCTGTTAATAAAAACTATAACAGAGGAAATAGTCAAAGTATAAATATGGAATGGCCTGCTTACCCTGCTCCAACAGCATCATTTAAGGTTTCAAATACACTAATAGCACCAGGACAATCAGTAACCTTTACTAACACTAGTTCTGAAGTTACAGAAGAAATCCAATGGAAATTCCCAGGTGCTAAAGTTGAAAGTAGTACAGAACAAAATCCAACTGTTACTTATGAAAAGGAAGGTGTTTATCCAGTAACACTTACTGCTAAAAATTCTTCTGGAGAAAATGTGGAAACTAAAACTGAACTTATAACTGTTACAAATGCTGCAAAAGATGGTTTAGTAAACTTATCACTTAATAAATCAGCTACAGCATCAAGCTTTGTAAACGAGAATGAAGCTCCTCAATATGCTTTAGATGGAAATGTTAAAACTAAGTGGTGTGCCGTAGGCTCTGCTCCTCATACATTAACAATAGATTTAGGAGATATTAAAACTATAGGAGAATTAGAAATAAGCCATGCAGAAGCAGGTGGAGAAAGCAGTGGTATGAACACTAAAGCTTACTCTCTTGAAGTTAGTAATGATGGTGAAAACTTTACTCCTGTATTAAATGTAGATGATAATACAAAGGCTATAAGCAATGATGCTTTCCCTGTTACTAAAGCTAGATATGTTAGATTAAATATTATTCAGCCAACTCAAGGTGCAGACTCTGCAGCTAGAATATACGAGGTTGCTGTAAAGGGATTAGATGGAAATGTAGATTTACCACCTGTAATAAACCCTGATGATTCAAATAAACCAGTTGATCCTGATAATCCAGAAAATCCAGACAAACCAAATAATCCTGAAAAACCTGAAAACCCAGATAATCCTGGTAATACAGATAAGCCTGTTAATCCTGATCAACCTGGCGATTCTGAAAAACCAGAAAATCCAAACAAACCTGGTGATACAGAAAATTCAGGTGAAAAACCTTCTGAGCCATCTGCTTTAGTTAGTAAAGAAATCACTGAAAATAGTGCTTTACTAAGTTGGAAGGCTCCTGAAAAAGTAGACTTAATTAAAGAGTATGTTATTTATCAAGATGGAAAAGAAATTGGTAGAGTTCCTGCTGACAAAACTCCACTTGAGTTCTTAGCTAAAGACTTAAAACCTAATACTAAATATAACTTCCAAGTATCTTCAATTGATAAAAATGGAAAAGAATCAGATAAAATATCATTAGAAGTTACTACAAATAAAAAAGATAATGGAAATTTACCTAATACAGGATCACCTATAGGGGCTGGTGCTTTAGCTACTACTGGAATTGCTTTATCATCTGCTGGTGTTTATTTAACTTTAAAGAAAAAAAGAAAATAAATAATGAATTATAAATAAAAATCAATTTAAAATAGCCATACTAAAGTATGGCTATTTTTACTTATATCCATATATATTTTTACAGTTTATACCAAGGGTTTCATGCAATTTTTAACTAAAACTTATTAAATATTCATGCTAATTTTCTGAAAATTCTCAATTGTTTTTTAGTTTAAAAATCAGTTAATAATGCCCAATTTCTATTTACTTTTAACCCTAAAAGTGTATAATTAATAATATCAAATAATAAATTTTATTAATTGATATTATTAATTAATTAAAAGGATAATTACACTTTTTTATATCATTTTATCAAATATTTATAAATTTGTTTAACATAGTAAAATAATTATTGGTAATTCTATATAAAGCTAATTTGTACTTTTAATTAATTTAATATCATTTTAGGTTTATGTATAAAATAATTCTTAATTTATAAAAAATATTACATTTTGAAGGGAGGTAGCTGCATATTATTCTACAAAAAATATGTAGCGTATGTAGTGAAGCACTTAAATATTAAAGACGATTTATTTTGGGTAGGAGCATTAGATCCAAACCTTAGAGTATTTGACATAATAATGTACACACCTTACGGAACAACTTATAATTCATATGTTGTAAAAGGTAGTGAAAAAACAGCAATATTTGAAACTGTAAAAGCTGAATTCTTCGATCAGTATATAGCAAGATTAAAAGACTTAGGTGTAGAACCTTCAGAAATTGACTATATCGTTGTAAGTCATACTGAGCCTGACCATGCTGGTTCTATAGGTAAAATATTAGAATTAGCTCCTAAGGCTAAAATAGTAGCGTCACCTATAGCTATTAACTATATAAAAGAAATAGTTAATGGAGATTTTGAATCAATCCCAGTTAAAGATGGAGATTCAATTTCTTTAGGAAATAAAACTTTAAAATTCATGTCAGTACCATTCTTACACTGGCCTGATACAATCTACACTTATGTAGAAGAAGATAAAACTCTTATCACTTGTGATTCATTCGGAAGCCATTATTCTTGTGAAGAAATGTTTGATGATTTAATTCCTAATGAAGAAGAATATATGGAAGCATTAAAATACTACTTTGATTGTATAATGGGACCATTTAAACCATATGTTTTAAAAGCTCTTGATAAAATAAAAGGATTAGACATAGAAATAATCTGTCCAGGTCATGGTCCAATCTTAAGATCTAACCCATATAAAGTGGTTAATCTTTATAAAGAATGGAGTACTCCAGCTCCAGCTAAGGAAGTTAAAAAAGCTTCAATATTCTATGTTTCTGCATATGGATATACTAAACAATTAGCTGAAAAAATAGCTGAAGGTATTAAATCTACTGGAAACTTAGACATAAATCTATTTAATATAATAGAACATGATATGACAGAATTAGTTGGCGAAGTTGGTTCATCAGATGCTATATTATTTGGTTCTCCAACAATCGTAAATGAACTTGTTGAGCCAGTAAGAGATTTAATGGCAAAACTTAACCCTGTAATTCATGGTGGAAAAATAGCTGGTGCCTTTGGTTCATATGGATGGAGTGGTGAAGCTGTTCCTAGAATAGAAAGTAGATTAAAAGAATTAAGAATGAAAATGCCTGTTGAAGGTTTAAGAATTAAATTTAAGCCATCAGAAGAAGAAGCTCAAAAAGCTTTCGACTTTGGTGTTGAAATAGGAAATGCTTTAAAATAATTCTTAACTTAATTATACTAAATATACATTAACCAAAAGTAGTAAGTAAATATTTGCTTACTACTTTTTTATATTAAAAGTTATTATCTACCCTATCATGATTAAAATTAACACATTTAAAATCTTCTACAGATACCTCTACAATATATCTTCTCTTCCCTTCAGTATCCTCAAAGCTTCTTGTTATAAGTCTTCCACTAACACTTAAAAGATCTCCTTTTTTTAGATATTTACAAGCTATCTCTGCTTTTTTCTCCCACATTATTATTGGAATAAAATCTTTTTTTCTTTCTCCTGTGGAAGACTTAAAATTTCTTGCCACAGCAATTGTAAATTTTGTATATACCTTCTCCCCACCCTCTACATATCTTAACTCTGGATCCTTTACTAAACGTCCTAATAAAACTATTTTATTCATTTAATATGACCTCCTAAAAAATTCTCACCTGTTATTTTAACCAAAAAAGTGAAATTTATTCAAAATTCATATTAAATTTCGTTTATTTTAGTAAAACTTTTACTTAAAATAGTATATAATGTTATTAGAATAAAATTTACTGGAGGTATTAACATGGCAATTTTAGTTTGTGGTGGTGCTGGCTATATAGGTAGCCATATGGTTGCAGAATTAATTGAAAACAATAAAGAAGTTGTTATCTTAGATAACTTCGAAAAAGGACATGAAGATGCTATTCTTGGCGGAAAACTTTATAAAGGTGATTTAAGAGATAGAAAAATATTAGACAAGATTTTCACTGAAAATAACATAGAAGCTGTTATTGACTTTGCTGCCTACTCTCTTGTTGGAGAAAGTATGACAGAGCCTTTAAAATATTTCAATAATAACGTTTCAGGAACTATAAGTTTATTAGAAGCTATGAGAGATCATAATGTAAAATACATAGTTTTCTCTTCAACAGCTGCTACTTATGGAGAACCTGAAAATATTCCTATATTAGAAACTGATAAAAATCTTCCTACAAATGCTTATGGAGAATCTAAGCTTCTTGTTGAAAAGATTTTAAAATGGTGTGATACTGCTTATGGAATAAAATACACTGCTTTAAGATACTTCAATGCTGCTGGCGCTCATGTTAACGGAAAAATCGGAGAAGATCACTCTCCTGAAACTCATTTAATTCCTTTAATATTACAAGTTGCATTAGGAAAAAGAGATAAAATAATGATGTTTGGAGATGATTATGATACTAAAGATGGTACTTGTGTAAGAGATTATATCCATGTATCAGATTTAGCATCTGCTCACTCATTAGCACTAGAAAGATTAATGAATGGTGGAGAAAGCAGAATATACAATCTTGGTAATGGTACTGGATTTACTGTAAAAGAAGTTGTAGAAGTTGCAAGAAAAGTAACTGGCCACCAAATCCCAGCTGAGGTAGCTCCTAGAAGAGCTGGAGACCCAGCTATATTAATAGCTTCATCAGATAAAGCTATTGAAGAATTAAATTGGAAACCTAAATTCAATTCATTAGAAACAATAATTGAAACTGCTTGGAATTGGCATAAAAACCATCCAAATGGATATGAAAAATAATAAATGATAATTATAAAAAGAGTCATTTAACCCTTAAGGTAATGACTCTTTTTATAATTTCTCTATAAATCTTTTAATCTATTTTTTTCAGCTAAAACAGCATTTATTTCTCCACCTAAAATTAATATCATAGAAGTTATAAACATCCATGTCATAAACATAAATACGGCTCCTAAACTTCCATATAATCTTGAGTAATTACTAAAATTATTTACATAATAGGCAAAAATATATGAAATTGATATCCACCCTAATGTTGTTATGACAGCTCCTGGAATTACTTCAAGCCATCCTAGCCTTACACAAGGAGTTGCATTATATAAAAACATAAAAAATAATATCATTATTAAAATAACTACTACATATCTTAACATATTCCATATATAATATATAAACTCAGGATGCTCTAATACTTTCATAAAGAAATCTCCTATTACATCACCAAATACAAATAAGAATAAAGTAGCTATAACAATTAAGGCTAATAAAATTGTGTATATCATAGAAATTAATTTTAACTTTATATAAGATCTATTCTCTTTAACTCCATAGGCCTTATTCAGCCCCTTTATTACGGCTTTAAATCCTGAAGATGATACCCATATGGCTAAAGCTATACTTATCCATAATAATCCTGTTTGTTCTCTGTCTACTATTTCAATAACAGTACTTTGAATTAGATTAAAAGCTTCTGTTGGCATTACATTACTCAATAAATTAAGAACTGCATCACTATTTAAATGACTAAATCCTACTAAGGTCATTAAGAACATTAGAAAAGGAATGAATGATAATACCATATAATATGCCAATTGAGCTCCTAATGCAAAAATATCGTCATCTCCTATTTTTTTTATAAACATAACAAGAAATATTACAGTTTTTCTCAGAAAACCTTTTGATTTCTTTTTCATAAATTGCTCCTTATAAATAATACTAATTTTATAATTAACTATAGATATATTAATTATACACATTTATAATTAATATGTATAATTAATAAAAATGTAACTTTTTTGTTAATCTATAGGAATAAAATTATACTAGTAAATTGTGTAAAATTTTAAAGGGCGAAGGTTGGTGAAATTAATGTCGCAAGGCAAACATGCAAAAAAGAATGATTCTAATAGTCAAGGTAATACACCTAAGAAAAAAAGTAAAGTGAAAATAATAGTATTAACATTATTCTTCTTATTACTTATAGGTATAGGACTTGGAGCTACATATGTTTACTCAACATTAAATAAAATGGATATAAAGAAAATAGCTCAAGATGATAAATCTTTAGGTATTGATGAATCAAATAAAGACCTATTCCAAGATGGTATTTTAAATATAGCTCTTTTTGGAGTAGATAGTAGAGAACATGATAATGTTGGACGTTCTGACTCCATAATAATAGCTACAATAGATACTAAACATGATAAAATAAAACTTACATCTCTTATGAGAGATAGTTATGTTGAAGTTGATGGACATGGTAAAACTAAATTAACTCATGCTTATGCTTATGGTGGTCCTACTTTAGCATTAAAAACAATAAACGAAAACTTTGGATTAGATATAAAAGACTATGTAACTGTTAACTTTGATAACTTAGCTGAAATAATAGATGATTTAGGTGGAGTACCAATAAATATAAAACCTTATGAAGTTAAGGAAGTTAATAATTACGCTAAAAATGTTGCAGAAATTGCTGGAAGAGAATATGAGCCAGTTAGTGAAGGTGAGCAAGTATTAAATGGTGCCCAAGCTGTAGGTTACTCTAGAATTCGTTATGTTGGTGATGGAGACTATGAAAGAACTGAAAGACAAAGAAATGTTCTTGATGCAATCATAAAAAAACTTTCCGCATTAAAGCCTTCTGAATACCCTGAAACAATAAAAAAACTTTTACCTTATGTTGAAACAAACTTAACTCCATCTAAAATACTTAGTATTGCTACTTCTGTAGCCTCAACTGGTATTCCACCAGTTGAAAATATGCGTTTCCCTCTAGATGGATATTGTAAAGGGGAAATGATTGATGGTGTTTGGTATTTAACATTTGATGAAGCTAAAACAAAGGAACAAATACAAGACTATATATATAAGGATGTTAATCCAAAATAATATATTAACTAGCTGGAAAATAATCTTAAAAGATTGTTTTTCAGCTTTTTTACTATAGAGAATTAATGATATAATTATTTTAAAATATACTACTCTGAAAGGATGAGATTATGATTTATACTCTTGAAAATCAACACTTAAAAATCTCTTTAAGTAATCATGGTGGCGAATTACATAGTATAAAGGGAAAAAAAGATAATACTGAATTTTTATGGTCTGGAGACGAAGCTTATTGGAAATATCATGCTCCAATACTTTTCCCTATAGTTGGTAAAGTATTTAATGGTAAATACACAGTTGATGGCATTACTTATGAACTTCCTCAACATGGATTAGCTAGAGTTCGTGACTTTGAAATGATAGAACAAACTAAAAACTCAATATCTTTTGAACTAAAATACTCTGAAGATACATTAAAAGTTTATCCTTTTAAATTTTCACTTATAATAAAATACACTTTAAATGATATAAATTTAAGTATAGACTATATTGTAAAGAATTTAGATAATAAAGAAATGTATTTCTCAATTGGTGCCCATCCAGCATTTATGTGTCCTATTGAAAATGATAAATTTGATGATTACTACTTCGAATTTAATGAGAAAGAAAATGCAAGCATAATGCAATTAGTTGGTACTGGTTATTTCTCAAAAGAAGAAAAACCATATTTAAAGGATGAAAATATAATAAATCTATCTACTGATTTATTTAAAAATGATGCTTTAGTTTTTAAAAATCTAAAATCAAATAAAATTTCATTAAAATCAAAAAATCATAAAAAGTACTTAGAATTTGATTTTGGTGAATTCCCTTACTTAGGATTATGGACAAAAGATACTGGAGCTCCATTTGTTTGTATAGAACCTTGGTTTGGACATGCAGACTTTGATGGATTTAATGGAGAATTTAAGGATAAAGCTGCAATCCAGTCACTTATGCCTAATAAAGAATTCCATTGTAACTATAATATATCTTTCTTTGAATAAAAAATAAAAAAGTTGAAGCTTTATCTTCAACTTTTTTATTTTTCTTCTTTATGATATCCATTAACTATTTTTTGCACTACTTTCTTTACTACACTTGCTTGTGCTATTAATGTCATAACAGTTAGGAAAGTCACTATGCAATCTCTATCTTCTTCTTTTATATCAGAAACCTGTATTATTTCTTCTATTTTATCGTTATCAACTAATGGCACCTCTAAGAATCTTTTTATGCTCTCTTCTTGTACTTCTCCGAACATCTTATAAGCCGTTTCCCAAGATATTATATCATCGCTTCTATCATTAATATCATTAAATGCTAAAGCAAATACTTTTTTGATCTCATCGGTTTTTAATAGGGGTCTCATATAACTTAATAAAACCAATTGAGCTAAGTGCACCTTAGTATATCCACGTTTTTTCCCATCTTCCGGCTTTGATATTACCTCACTTTTAATATAGTTTTGCACTATATTATTAGTAAATTTATCTTCCGTAAACTTATCATTTAGATAGTCTATAACCTGTGAAAGAAATAAATCATACTTTGGCAAATCATCATAAGAAACCATACTGTTTTTTGACATCTCTTCTGCCAAAACTTTTATTTGTTCAGAATTAAAATTATTAATATCCATAGCACACCTCAAATTTCGTTTTAAACCCTTATTATGTATTATATAGTATTTATAATCACATTACAAGTTAATACCCTCTATTTTGTTTTACATAACTTAAATTTATAAACAATATATAGAATAAATCATATTTATTACAAAAGTTTTTTATATTTAATACTATATAAGTAAAATATATTCAAATTTTTTTGAAAAACTTTAAATATATTTTATCTATTAATGTATTTTTTTTATTAAAAAGTAAATATTTCATTATAAATTTTTAAATTCATATATTTTACCCTATTTTCTTAAATAATAATAAACAATATATTAATTTAATCATAGAATATTATATAAATTAAATAATTTTCTATACGACATTTTTATTATTTTTTTCCAATTTTATTTTTAAATATATATTTTATAAGTTAATTGTTATTTTCTAAGTATAAATTTATATTAATATATCAATATTTATCCTTTTTTTTAACTTTTTGTCAAACAAAAATTAGTCTATTTATGTAAAATAAATTAATCTTTACCTTGACTTTTCAAAAAAATGGTAGTATATTTAATATATAATTGATTGAGAATAAAAAAAATTGTAAACAAACATTTTTTTTGACAAAACATATTGACTTAATATGACAAGTTTGTTAATATTATAATGCGTTTTGTCGAAAGTTGTAAAATGCAAGGAGGAAGTATAATGAAATCAACAGGTGTAGTAAGAAGAGTAGACGAATTAGGAAGAATAGTTATTCCTATAGAGTTAAGAAGAACATTAGATATAGCAGAAAAGGATGCTTTAGAAATCTATGTAGATGGAGAGCAAATCATATTAAAGAAATATGAGCCAGCATGTATATTCTGCGGAGATGCTAGAGATGTTGTTAACTACAAAGGTAAAAACATCTGCCAAAAATGTTTAGATGAATTAAAAAAATAGTAATTAACTTATTTAATATAAATAATTAATTAACATTTTAACCCTAACCAATAATAATTTTTAACACTATATCCCCTTATAGTGTTAAAGCACTTCATAATCCCCTATGAAGTGCTTTATTTTTATTTATCTATATTTTAATAAATATTTTCTTTAATTTACAATTCTTTAATTTTAAACTAGTATTTTTTATTTGTTAATCCTAATCAAATAATTATATATGCTAAATTTCCCTTTAGATAAAATATAACTTTATTAAAAGTTACCACATATCTTAAATTAAATATTATAATACTTAAATCTTATATGTTAACCCTAAATATCTAATGAAAATTTATATATTTCTGATTTTGCAACTCCTCTATCCTTTGCTACTTGTTTTATAGCATCTTTTTTCTTCATTCCTTCATTATCTATATAATGTATTATATGTTCCTCTATAGACATACTAATCCATTTTGAAGTATTTTCTTCTTCTATTTCTTTATCTGTTTTTCCTGATATTACACAAACAAATTCACCTTTTGTAGCATTTTCTTCAAAATGAATTTTTGCTTCCTCTAAAGTTCCTCTAAATATTTCTTCATGAAGCTTAGTTAATTCTCTACATATAGCTACTTTTCTATTTCCTAATCCTTCTTTTAAAGTATCTATAGTATCTAATATTCTATATGGTGATTCATATATTATTACTGTTTCTGTTCTATCCTTTATTTCTTCAATAAAAGATCTTTTATCCTTATTTTCTCTTGGGAAAAATCCTTTAAACATAAATTTAGTTGTATCTAATCCAGAATATATTAAAGCAGTTGTAAAAGCTGTTGCTCCTGGTAAAACTTCAAATTCTATACCTTCCTCTATACATTTCTCAACAACTACACTTCCTGGATCTGATATTCCTGGAGTTCCAGCATCACTAACTATAGCAACTGATGTTCCTTCTTTAACTCTTCTAAGTATTTCTTCACCTTTCCCTTGCTCATTATGCTTATGATAACTAATTAAAGGCTTTTTAATCTCAAAATGATTTAAAAGCTTAAGTGTTTGTCTTGTATCCTCAGCAGCTATTAAATCAACATTCTTTAAAACCTCTAAGGCTCTTAAAGTTATATCTCCTAAATTTCCTATTGGAGTCGGTACTAAATAAACTTTACTCATTTTTATTTACTCTCCCTTCCATATATCTTATCTATTTCTTCACTATATCCACCTTCATCTTTATACACATATAAAGGTGCTTCCCATTTTAAGAAAGCTCCGCCGTCTCTTTGACCTTCTACTAAAACTATATTTGCAGCTTTTTTTGTATTTGGATGAACCATTCTAACCCTTTTAGGCTCTATTTTATATTTTCTCATAAGACAAAATATATCAGCTAACCTTTCAGGTCTATGTACCATATAAAGTCTTCCATTATCCTTTAAAAATCTTCTACTTGCTGCTATAACATCCTCTAAATTACACATAATCTCATGTCTAGCTATAGCAAGTTTATCTTCTGGATTTACAATACCTGCATTATTTAACTTATATGGAGGATTTACTGTAACAACATCAAATTTAGGCATTGATTTGCTAAGCTCTTTATCCTTTAAATCGCCACATACAAAAGATACTTTATCTTCAATATTATTAATCTTTGCACTTCTATTTGCCATTTCAGCAAATTCTTCTTGTATCTCAATTCCAACTACTTCTTTAGGATTTTTTTTTCCGTAAATAATAAAAGGAATTATTCCTGTACCTGTGCACAAATCTAATACAGAATGTTTTCTGTTAACATTAGCAAAATTAGCTAGTAAAACAGCATCCACTCCAAATCTAAACCCTTCTTTTTTCTGAATTAGATGTAATCCATCTAACTGTAGATCATCAAGAGTTTCATTATCGTTAACTAAAGTTAAATCCAACTCTTTTAAAGTTTTATTCATACTTCTTCACACTCACCTTTATTGTAATCAGTAGACCTGTAAAATCAGTAAATAAATTAAGGTCTCTTTAATTGTTATAGTCTATATTATAGCATATACTCAAAATTCTTAACCTTTTATAAAAAAATATGCCAAACAGCTATTTCTACTGTTTGGCATAAATATATTTTAAATTATAATATTCTTCTTGCTGATGAGAAATTATATATAGGGCCTACTATTACACCAACACCTGGTCTAGCAGCGTGAATCATGTTTCCACCACCTACATATATTCCAACGTGTCCTACACCATTAGTAAATACTAAATCTCCTGGTTGTAATTGATCTCTTGATACAGGTCTACCTTGATTTATTTGTGTATAAGTAGTTCTAGTAATTTCTCTACCTACTGCATTTCTATAAACATAACTAGTAAATCCTGAACAGTCAAATGAATCTGGACCAGTTGCACCAAATACATATGGTCTTCCTATAAACTGATATGCATATGATACTACCGCTGAAGCTGCCCCTTCACTTGGAGGAGCTACTGTGCTTCCACTATTTGATGATGAACTTCCATTACTAGTTGAAGATGAACTTCCACCAGAATTAACATCTCCACCTCTGTTAGGTGCGCTACTTACTGCTTCTTCTGCTTTTTTAGTTTCGATTAAATCTTTAGCTTTTTCTATAGCTTGAACAGCTTCTGCATCTACCTCTGGAGTTTTTATTTGATTTCTTAAACCTCTTAAGGCTGTCACAGCTTGATTTAAATCATTTACTGAACTATTTGAATTTATTTTAGAAGTCCATGGCTCAATTAACTGTCTTTCTAATGGAGCTAATTCGCCAACAACTTTTTCTTGCTCAGCTTTCATATCTTTTATAGCGCCTTCTTGTTCAGCTTTCATTTTGTTTAACTCATCTATTTTTGATTGAGTTTCTGAATTAAGCTTATTTAATTCGGCAGTCTTATCTTCTAATTCTTTAACTTGGCTATCAAGCTTTTCCTTTTCAGAAGTTAACTCATCAATAACTTGCTTATCCATACCCATTACTTTGCTTATAGCTTGTACTCTTGATAAGAAGTCACCAATTCCATTAGAATCTAATAAAGCAGTTAAGTAGTTTGCTTGTCCACCACTTTTATATGTTGCTCTTATTCTTTGACCTAAAACTTCTTGTTGTTTTTCTATTTTCTTCTTTGATTCCTCAATTTGAACTTTAACTGTTGAAATTGATTCCTCTGTTTTAGATATTTCTTCTTTATTTTTTTCTACTTGGAAAAATAAAGGTTCTATTTTAGCTGATAACCCATCTATCTTATCTTCTAACTCTCTTATCTTACTATTTATATCTGCATATTTATCTTGACTTTGTTCCATTTGTTGCTTTTGATCATCTGTAAGTGGAGTTGCGAATACACTATGTCCTACTCCAAATGTCATTGTAGCAGCAAGAACTGTTGAAATTATTTTTTTCTTCATATCTACTTGCTCCCATTTAATGAAAAATAGGAACTCATCCCTCCCCTATGTTAAAAGTTTTACACTTATACATTATAGCATTTGAAACCTTTTTGTAACAATATAAATTTGTCATTTTTTTGTTAAATAAATATAATTTTTTCACTTTTTTTACACTTTTTTAACTTTTTCTTACATATATATACTATTTTGAGATTTTATTTCCAATTAATTTCTGAACAATTGACCCACCTATTATAATAACTACGAAAGCTATTTTTATTGAATTTCCATTAACGAAGTTATCAAGTACTCCTAAAATAGTTCCTAAAAATCCTATAAAAATATTTCCTATTGCATTGCTTTGAATGTACTTAGCACTATATTTCCCTGCTTGATTTTCTCCTTCAAATCTTTTTTTGTTTGCAAATAATACTATTCCAACAACTATTAATAAAAAACTAGCTGCTAGCATAACAATTGAACTTATCTTCATTTGTTTCACCTCATCTTTTAATTTTTAAATTACTACTTAACATTATAACATCCTCACAGAAATATAATATATTTTAAGTAGAATATAATATTTTTTAATTTTTTAAACTTTTTTTATTTTTTTGTTGACAACCTTATTATTTTCTCATATAATAATAAATGTCGCCGGGGTGTGGCGCAGATGGGAGCGCGCGTGGTTTGGGACCATGAGGTCGCAGGTTCGATCCCTGTCACCCCGACCAAAAGGAATTGCAAAAGCAATTCCTTTTTTATTTTATATAAGATTTTAATATTAATACTCCAGTTAAATCTATTTAGACTTAACTGGAGTATTATTTTTATTAGTAGATAATTTTAATATAAAATATATAATCTACTTTAATCTTATTAATAAATTATATTCTTAAACATATTTTTTATTCTAAATTATCATTTCCCTCTTCTTTAATACTCTTTGCAAATTCTTCTTCAAAGTACCTATCTTCCTTTGCGGCTGCAGTAAATAAAGCCATATAAAACATCCATATAAGTGCTAATATCCCAGTTAATATAATATATTTCATTGTATATCTCCCTCTTTTTAAATTAGTATCTACTTAAAATACTTTCCAAAACATAAAAATTTATACACTCCACTAATACAATTCTAATTTTTGTACATAATAATTTTATTGAACTCATTGTAGGAGGATTTATTATGAATAAAAAGTATGACTCTTTATTTAAAGAACTTATCTCTTCATATTATTCAGAAGATAACTTTGATGAAAAATTAAATGATATAGTAAAAAATAATTTTAATAGTAAAGAAGATGCTATTGAGGTTCTTTCATCCCTATGTGGAGTTGATATAGATAAAAACTCAGATAATATTGCTTATGACATAAGAAAAGCTATAACAACACACAAAATCAAAAAAAATATAGTTGATAAAGTTTCTGTATGTACAAAAAACTGTTCAAAAGAAAGTAAAGGTAAATGTCAAAGCCTTTGTCCCTTTGATGCAATACTGACTGATCCTATAGATAATAGTAAATATATAGATCCAAATCTATGTCAAAATTGTGGTATATGTGTTCAGGTATGCGAAAGTGGTCATTTCTTAGATAGAATTGAACTTCTTCCTATTATTGATTTAATAAAAAATAATGAGACTGTAATTGCAGCAGTAGCTCCTGCTATAGCTGGACAATTTGGTGAAAATGTCTCCTTAGATATGCTAAGAGAAGCATTTATAAAAATAGGCTTCTCAGATATGATTGAAGTTGCCTTTGCCGCTGATATGCTTTCAATTAAAGAAGCTGTTGAATTTAATCATCATGTAGAAAAAACTGGAGATATATTAATAACATCTTGCTGTTGCCCTATGTGGGTGGCCATGTTAAGAAAGTGTTATAAGGATTTAGTAAAGGATGTCTCTCCTTCTGTTTCACCTATGATAGCTGCTGGGAGAGTAATAAAAAAATTAAATAAAGATGCTAAGGTAGTTTTTATAGGTCCCTGTATAGCTAAGAAAGCTGAAGCAAGAGAAAAAGACTTAGTTGGTGACATAGATTATGTCTTAACTTTTGAAGAATTAAAGGGCATATTTGAAGCATTAAAAATAGATCCATCGTCTATGAAAGGTGTTCCCTCTATAGAATACACCTCTAGAGGTGGAAGGCTTTACGCTCGAACTGGAGGGGTATCAGAGGCCATAAATGATGTGGTTAAAGAACTTTATCCTGATAAAGCTAAGATATTTAAGGCAGTTCAAGCTAATGGAGTTAAAGAATGTAAAGAACTCTTAAATAAAGTTCAATCTGGTGAATTAAAAGCAAACTTTATTGAAGGTATGGGATGTGTTGGAGGATGCGTTGGTGGTCCTAAAAGAATAGTAGATACTAGCATAGGTAAAAAACACGTTGATGAAGTTGCTTATAGTTCTCCAATAAAGGTTGCTACTCATAGCCATACTATGGATGAAGTACTATTAAGATTAGGAATAAATTCATTAAAGTCTTTTGAGGATAAAGAAAAAATATCTATTTTTGAAAGAGAATTCTAAAACATATTTACTTATAAGCTTAATATTTAACCTTACCTTCTATATAATTTATATGTTAAACTGTATTGGGGGTGAGGCAACAATGCTTAGCAATATAAAAGGTGTAATCTTTGATTTAGATGGAACTTTAGTTGATTCAATGGGAGTATGGGCTAAAATAGATTCTGATTACCTAACTGACCTTGGTCTTGAAGTTCCTAAAAACCTTAAAGAAGAAATCACTCATTTAGGATTCAAAGAAGTTGCTAAATATTTTAAGAAAAGATTTAATATAGCAAGTTCAGAAGAAGAAATAATGAAAACTTGGCATGATATGGCCTATGTAGAGTATAAAAATAATATCAAACTTAAATCTGGTGCAAGAGAATTTCTTGAGCAATTAAAAGAATCTAACATAAAAATAGGATTAGCTACTAGTAACTCATATCCTTTACTAGAAGTTTGCTTAAAATCAAATGATATCTTTCATTTATTTGATTCAATAACAATAACAGGTGAAGTACCTAGAGGAAAGGATTTTCCTGATGTTTACTTGTTAGCTGCTGAAAGATTAGGATTAGAGCCTAAAGAGTGTGCAGTCTTTGAAGATATATTACCAGCAGTTAAAGGAGCTCTTAGTGCTGGAATGAAAGTTTTCGCCGTAGAAGAACATACTGTTTCTGAAGAAGAAAAATCACAAATTAAAGAAATTGTACATGAATACATAGATTCATTTAATGATTTACTTGTAAATTAATATTATACTTACATAATAAAAAGATAAATTACTTATGTAGTTATAATAATAAAAATCCACCAGCTTAGCTGGTGGTATTTCCTTAGCCCTATAAGGGCATACTACCTGCGTTGCGTCTTAAGACGCTTAAATTAGTCCGCCAGCCGCATACTTCTCTACTTGCTACCCTTAAAAGGGTCCATATATTCTTTTAAACTTATTTGATCAGCTATCATATCTTCTTGTTCTTGATTTCTTATATAGTCTTCAATTGCCTTCTTATTTTTTCCGACAGTATCAACGTAAAATCCCCTACACCAGAAATGTCTATTTCCATATTTATATTTTAAATTTGCAAATTTCTCAAAAATCATAAGACTACTTTTACCTTTTAAAAACCCAACGAAACTTGAAACACTCATTTTAGGTGGTATTTCAACAAGCATGTGTATGTGGTCTACGCAAGCGTGCGCTTCGACTATCCTAACCCCTTTCCATTCACAAAGCTGCCTTAATATCTTACCTATTTCTTGTTTTTTCTCTCCATATATTTCTTTCCTTCTGTATTTTGGTGCAAAAACTATATGATATTTACAATTCCATTTTGTATGTGCTAAACTGTTTGTATCCATTTAAAAACCTCCTTTTGTTATGAAAATTGGCTGCGAACCTATTTTCATTTTAACAAAAGGAGGTTTTTTCTTACATCGCTAAAGCTCTTCTGAACACACTCGCATAGCGAGTGGTTTTCATTACACAATAAAAACTCAATTTAAAACTTAGTAATGTTTTAAATTGAGTTTTTTTGTAAAATCTATTTTATTCTAGGTTTTTAATAGCCTCTTTTATTAATTCAGCTCTATTATCCCAGGTATTTTCTTCAGCTTCTCTTCTTAAGATATTAAAATATTCTTTGTTATCTACTTCTAGCTTTAATGCCTTATCAATATTTCTTATAAATTCATCATAATCCTTTGAAATCAAACAAGATTCATAATTTTTACACTCATTTATATCAGTAGTTACTATGGGCTTTTCTAAAGCCATATACTCAAATATTTTTAATGGTGATGTAGAATCAGTTATATCATTTTTTATAAAAGGTACAATACATACATCAAAATATCTTGAATAGTTTATTAAATCTTTATAATCAATCATACCAAGATAAGATATATTTGAATAATCTTTTAGATTACTTTGATCATAAGACCCATCATAATCCATTCCTATTAAAACTATTTCGTAATCTTCTCTTTCCTTTGCTAATTGCTCAATTAATTTATAATCAAACCACTTAGCTAAAGCTCCATAATAACCTATTATAGGCTTTCTCTTATTAACTATAGGCTGAATTTTTTCACCTATTTCATGTCCATGATTTTTAAAGTCTTCTAAATTAACAGCATTAGGAGCTAAAATATTATTTTCATTTTCTCCCCTAAATTTATTTGCAATATCTTTTAATTTTTTTGCAGTTGAAACAACTAATACATTTTCTTTATCTCTCAAGAGTTTTTCATGATCCTCTATCATTTTAGAAGTTATGTTATATCCACTTATTTCACTAGATAACTCGTCTACAAAATCATATATGACTTTAAATCCTTTATCCATATATGTTTTTATCTTTTCGTAATCAACTGAGTTTAAACATGTAGCATAAACATGTAAAAATTTAGGCTTATTAATTGATTTTATTGCCTCAAAAAATGCCACATTTAAACTATACATATCTAAATTAAGAACATATAAATTGTCCTTTATCTTTTTAATTGAATAAATGTTATCATTTTTTACATCGCTTCTATATATATATAATACTTTCTTTTTACTTAATGCCTCTGCTAAATGTTGAGGTCTTTGCTTCATTTCTATATTCCATCCAAAGGAAGCATGAAAAACAATAATTTCATCAAAGTCTTCTAATTCCAATATGCTTTTAATCTTTTCATAAAAACAATTAAATTGTCCCTCAAATAATATTGAGCTTATAGCATCATCTATATATTTAGATGTCTTAGAACATAATTCATTGAAATTTCCTGATAAAATATCTTCTTCGGTTATTTTATTCTCATAGTATGCTGTTTCTTCCCCATCCTCATTAATAACTTTAGTAAGTTCTAATCCAGAATATATAAGTTCTTTAAGCTTTAAATTTTCTATAAGCCAGTTATTTAATTCTCTTTTCTCTTCATATGTAAAATCTCCAATATTCTTTTTTAACATAACTTCAAAAATATTACTCATAAGAATTCTCCTTATCAAAAGACTTTAATATTTTTCATTATTAACATCTTTTCACATAATTAGTACACAAAAGAGGATATAAGCCATATAAACTATGGTCATATCCTCTATTTTTTATGTCCATGTAGAATCTAAGAATACAAAACCTTCAGACTCTCCTTCATTTTTCACCTCAAATGAAACTACGTCTTCTTGTGTTTCTAAAGCAACAAGATTTTGGCTTTCTGAAAATATAGCATCTAAATAATAAATTCCTTCCTTAACATCTAGAGAATCAATTTTAAAAGTAATTTTATTTCTTCCCTTTTTCCAAGGTATAGTGAATTCATCAACATTACTATTTACTGAGAATATAAACTGATCTGCATTTCTATACTCACAAGGCTCTCTGTATGCCTTTCTCATTTCAATAGTAATACCAGCATTTTTAACTGATGGATTAAACACCTCATATTCAACTAAAAATTCTATAGATTCGCCCTTTTTATAAACTTTTTTATCATCTAATATTTCCACATTGATAAGCTCAACAAACTTACCTGTTTCAACCTCTTCTTTATCATCACTTTTCATAAGCTTATCATAATATTTTTCAACTATATCAAAGGATGGTCCAATATCAACTACTCTTCCTTTTTCAAGCCATATAGCTCTTTCACAGAAGGTTTGAACAGTTTCAAGGCCATGTGATACATAAAGAACTGTTTTACCAGCCTCTTTAAATTCATTAAACTTATCCATACATTTTTTTTGGAATCCAACATCTCCAACGGATAATATCTCATCTACAATAAGTATATCTGGATTAATATTTATAGCAACGGCAAAGGCTAATCTAGCATACATACCACTTGAGTAACTTTTTACTGGTTGATTTATAAATTCTCCAATATCAGCAAACTCTATAATATTATCCTTTACCTTATCAATTTCATCTTGAGTTAATCCCATGAGACTTCCATTAAAATATATATTTTCTTCTCCAGTAAGCTCTGGATTAAAACCAGTTCCTAATTCTAAAAGAGAAGATACTCTTCCATTAACATTAACTTCTCCTGATGATGGAAATGAAACTCCTGTTAATATTTTTAACAAAGTAGATTTACCAGCACCATTATTTCCAATGATACCTACTATTTCATCCTTATTTACATGAAAAGAAACATCAGTTAAGGCTTTAAACTCTTTAACTTCTTTTTTTGCAAAAGGATTTATTATGTTTCTTATTCTACTTGATTTTGAATCATAAACTCTGTAATTTTTACAAAGATTTTTTACTTCTATTGCCTTTTCCATGATTTCTCCCCCATTAAGAGTTTAGTATAAGCTCCTTAATGTCCTTTGCCTTTTGTCTCCAAGTATTTTGATTACCTTCTTTTCTAAGTAATTCTATATATTCCTTAGAATTCTCTAACTCAGCAGCTTTCTTAATGTTATTTATGAAATCTTCATGTGAATCACTTACTAAAGGTGATTCATATTTTCTACACTCTGGTAAAGCTGTTGTAACTATAGGCTTACCTAAAGCCATATATTCAAATAATTTTACTGGTGAAGTAGCTTCTGTTATTTCATTTACCACAAAAGGAATTATAGAAACATTAAAGAACTTAGAATATGTTGGAAGTTCATTATAGTTAACAGTTCCTAAATAATGAACATTGTCTAATTTTAATATTCCGCTCTTTCCTAAAGATTGATCATAATCTATTCCTATAAGAACTATTTCATAATCATCCTTAAATTCTTCTGCAAGCTCCTTAATTAAATCATAATCAAACCAACTAGCTAAGGCTCCAAAATATCCTATTATCTTTTTCTTACTATTAACAATATTTTTCATCTTATCAGGAATCTTTTTGCAATCAATATTAGCAAAATGCTCATATTGAACTCCATTAGTTACAAGAGCTAATTTATTTTCTCCTCTTAGCTCTTTAGCTTCTTGATAAAGCTTATCTGCAGTAGTTACCACATAAACTTTTTCTGTATCTTCAATCATTCTCTTATGACTTGCTTTAATTTCATCTGATATTTTAAATCCAGCAATATCATCTGATAAATCATCAACATATTCATATATTATTTTAAAGTTTCTATCTGTAAATTTCTTTAACCAACTGTCATATTCAACAAATGAAGTTGAATATATTTGACCAAAAGCAGGAACTCCACTTTGAGATACTATATCTATTAAACATTCTTGTAACCAATATAGATCTGTGTTAACTAGATAAAGATTTTCTTCCATCTTCTTGTAAGTTTTAATATCCTTATCAACATAAGGTGATGCTTTATAAAAATATAAAACATTTTCCTTAGCTAGGTTTAAAGCTATATGTTGAGGTCTTTGGAACATTTTAACCTCAAATCCAAAGTAAACATCAAATATAACTATAGCATCATAATTTCCATTCTTTATTGCACCAGTTATTTCATCAAAGAATACTTGTTTTTGATCTTCATGTCCTTTTTCTCTATATTTAAGCAACATTGGCTTCAATATAGGTCTTAATAAATTTTTTAAACTTCTTTTTAAACTCATACTATTACCCTCTCACTCTTAAATGTTTTTTTCAATTAATCTATCTAGTATAGCTGCCTTTTCTCTCCAAGTATTTGCTAGAGCTTCTTCTTTTAGATAGTTATAATACTCATCTTTTTTATCAAGAGTTAATGCAAAGTCTAGTTTTTCTATAAAGTCTTCATGGCTTTTTCCTATTAATACTGACTTATACTTTCTACATTCTCTCATATCAGTAGTAACTATAGGATGGCCCATTGCCATATATTCAAAAAGTTTAACTGGACTTGTAGACTCAGTTATATCATTTAATAAAAATGGTATAGTTGATATTGTGAAGTATTGAGAATATTGATTTAATTCCTTATAATCAACAATACCTAAATAATGAACATTTTCAAGTTCATCTATTTTACTATCTTTAAAGCTGTTATCATATAAAAATCCTATTAATACAATCTCATAATTAGGTCTTTCTTTAGCTACTTTTTTAAGTAATTCATAATCAAACCATTTTGCTAAAGCTCCAAAATATCCTATTATAGGATTTCCTTTGCTTACTATATCTTTTAATTTTTCTGGAACCTCATCACTTCTATATTGCCAATGATCATATTGAACTCCATTTGTTATCATTGCAACATTTTCTTTTCCTCTAATCTCTTCTATTTCTTCTATAAGCTTATCTGCTGACCCTACAGCTATATTACTCTTATCTTCTATAATATTCTTATGTCTATCATATACAAAATCAGGTAAGTGTCCTGATATTTCATCTGAAAGTTCATCTATATATTCATATATTATTTTAAAACCATTATCAATGTATTTCTCTTTAATATATTGCTCATCTAAATAAACATCTGTTGAATAAAGAGATAAGAATTTATGACCTTTATACTCCTTAAGAAGATCAAACATAGCATTTTGTAAAGCAAAATTAGCCATGTTAACTAAGTAAAGTCTATCCTTCAGCTTTTCAACAGTCTTTACATGCGGATCAAACTGCTCTGAAGTTCTATAGAAATAAAGATATCCATCATCAGTAAGCTCATTTGCCATATGTTGAGAACGTTGGAATAAAGGAATATTCCATCCAACTCTTGAATCAAAAACTACTACCGCTTTGAATTTCTCTTTTTTTAATATCTTATGAAATATAGCATTAGCCTCTTCATAATTTTTTCTATAGGTTAATGCATTATTATCTAATTTATCTTTAATACGTCTTTTTATATATCTTAAAACTCTCTTTATAACTTCTATTAAACCATCTTCTTTAAGAACTTCCGTTGTTCTCCTAGCAATTCTACCTACGCTCATACTATTCCTCCGATTAATTACCCCAAGAATGCCCCAGTATTAAGAAACCTTCTCCTCTATACTTGTCATTCAAAGTAAAACTATATCCATTTATTTTTCTATATACTTCCTCTTCACCATCTCTTAAAACAAAGTCAATATAATAAACTCCAGCAACTAAGTTAACCTTATTTAAAGACACTTTTAACTTATTAACTCCTAAATTAAAAGGAATATTTTTTATATTATCTTTACTATTTATACCACAAACAAACTGATCATTTCCTCTAGTTGTACCTGGCTCATAGTCAGTTTTTCTAAACTCTAAAACTATGTTAGGGTCTTTTAAGTCATTTGAAATAAGATCATATTCAACCTCTAAATCTAATTTTTCAAGATATTCTACATTTTTTGTATTAGATTTAACTACTATACTATTTATTATGTCACTTTTATGATCTTTTAATTGTTCTATATTAGCAGGATTAAAATTTAAATTATAATATCTCTCTACTACAATTACAGAATTCCCATCATCTACAACTTCACCTTTTTGAAGCCAAATTGCTCTGTCACAGAACTTTTTCACTGTTCCAAGTCCATGAGAAACATAAAGTATTGTTTTTCCCTTTTTCTTAAATTCATTGAATTTTTCCATACATTTAACTTGGAAACCAACATCTCCAACTGATAAAATTTCATCAACTATTAATATATCAGGGTCTACATTAATAGCAACGGCAAATGCTAATCTAGCAAACATACCACTTGAATAATTTTTTACTGGTTGCTCTATAAAATTACCTATATCAGCAAACTCAAGTATATCTTTTAATTTTCCATCTATCTCTTCCTTAGTTAAACCATTTAAACTACCATTAAAATAAATGTTTTCCATACCAGTAAGCTCAGGGTTAAATCCTGACCCCAATTCTAGCATAGATGCTAATCTTCCATTTATCTCAATCTCTCCAGAAGTAGGGAAAGCCACTCCTGTTAGTAATTTTAAAAGTGTTGATTTACCGGCCCCATTATGACCGATAATACCAACACATTCTCCCTTGCTTATCTCAAAAGAAACGCCCTTTAAAGCATAAAATTCTTTTATATTCTTTTCTTTACCAAAAGCATTCGCTAATCTTTCAGATCTCTTTTGATATAACTTATATTTTTTAGTTAAGTCTTTAACTCTTATAGCAACAGACATATTCTGTACCTCTCTTTTTATAAAACATCATCAAATTCTGGTCTAAATTTTTTAAATACTTTAGATCCAAATATGAATAATATTATAGTTACTACCCAGAAATAAACTCCATATGCTAAACTAACTGTATGTGTTCCTAAATATGCGTCCCTAAATAAAACAGCTAAGTAATATAAAGGGTTTAATTTTAGTATTTTCTCAATCCAAGGCATACTAGAACCTACAGGCAATTCTCCTGCTTGCCACATAACTGGACACATCCAGAATAAAAATTGCATAAATACAGATATTCCATGTAATATATCAATTGACATTACTACCCATGCAGATAATAATCTTGATAAAGCTGCCAAAAATATTATAGTTATGATAATGGCATAAATCAATTTAGGTATATTTATTAGATTTAAGTTACCATTGACTGCAAATATTATAAAACTTATTACTAGCAAAATTAAAAATGTGTAAAAACTAATTACTATTCTTATAGTAGGTAATATTTCTACAGGGAATTTAACCTTTTTAACCAAAAAGGAATTAACCCTTATGGAACCTGCGCCTGACATAATTACATCAGAAATAAATATCCATGGTATGTATGCTGAAACTAGCCAAACTAAATAATTAACCTGTACATTTGAACTAGTTGTTCTCATTCCAGTTGAAAATATCATCCAGAAAACAGTTATCATAGCTAGTGGTCTTATTATCGCCCAAGCCATACCTAACTTAGAACCAGCAAACTCTTTTTTAAATTCTTTCTTGGATATGCTAAATATCATTCTCCAATGAGAAAAAATACTTTTCTCAATCTCAAGCCAATCCTTCAAGTTGTTCACCTCTGCTTATCATCTATTTTTTTGTAAAATAACTAAACCTAATTATACCACAAATACTTAATAAATATTTATACATTTCTCTTACAAAGTAGCAAAATATCCTTCTTATTTAAGCCTTTTCTTAAAAGCTACAAATATAGCTAATATTTTCTTTCAATAAATTAACTTCATATAAAATCCAAATTCACTAAAAACTATTAAATATAAATACTAGATATATAAATTAATCTTAATTAATAATAAAGTTACTAGGACATTCTTATTATTCTAAATTCTAAAATATAAATTATAATTTATATTTTTAATACCTTCTAATTTTAAAAATATATAAATTAAGTTTATTAAAAATCTATAACTTAAGTATTGTCATTTATACATATTACTACACTAAAAACAATAAAAAAAGTTAGATATAGAATAAAATTCTACACCTAACTTTTTAATAGAGTCTTAAATTAAGCTAATTTAACTCCATATTTTTCTCTTAATTCTTTTATTAATTCTAAGTATTTCTTTTGTTGTCTTTCTTGAATTAACATATTAACAACTTGCTCTTTAACATCTTCAAAAGCCTTAGTTTTAGCTTCTGTTTTGTCTTCAACTTTTATTAAGTGATATCCAAATTGAGTTTTAACTGGAGCACTAACTACTCCTAACTCTAAGTTAAATGCAGCTTCTTCAAATTCTGGAACCATCATTCCTTTTGAGAATGAACCTAAGTTACCACCTTGTTCCTTTGAAGGACAGCTTGAGTATTTGTTAGCAGCATCTTCAAAAGTTATTGAACCTGAAGCTATTTCTTCTTCTACTTTTTTAGCTTCTTCTTCTGATGCAACTAAGATGTGCTTAGCTGTTACAGTTTCTAATTCAACGAAGTTTTCTTTATGCTCTTCGTAAAAAGCTTTTGCTTCATCATCTGTTACAGTAACTGATGATAAAGTCTTTTTCATTACCATTTGAGCTAATAATTCTTTAGCAAATTTATTTAATTGATCTTTAAACTCTTCAGTCTTATCTAATCCAGTTTCTTTTGCAAATTCAGACATTAATTCAAAAGCAATAGCTTGCTCTAAAACTTGTCTTTTACCTTCATCACTAGCAAGCATAGCTTGTTGTTGAGCTGGGTATCTTGCTATTATCTCATCTATATAGTCTGAAGTTATTTCTGTATTTCCAACTGTTGCTAGAACTTTCTTTTCCATATATATTATCTCCTTTTTAATTAAAGTTTTATTTTCCTATACTTCATATATTAACATACATTTAATGAATTAAAAAGAAATTCTGAGTATTTTCCTAATCTATAAAAATAAGTTTATATTTTAATAATATATAATTAAAAATTTCTTGCTTATAAATTTTTTCTCTTAAAAATCAGGCTCAAGTTTAACAAACTAATACTACATATTTTTTATATTCTTAGACTTTAAGATTTTAAATACTAACTTTAAGGTTTCTAACACTTAAAATTCAAGTTAATTTCTAACTTCTAACTTCTAACTTCTAACTTCTAACTTCTAACTTCTAACTTCTAAAAAAATTATAATTCACCCTATAAAGTTAATCACTAAAAACTTACAATTCACACTTTAAATTTAATTATTAAAAACTTTAGTTTATATTCTAAAGTTTTTATCAACTAATAAAAAGTTATAATTCTTATCTCTATAATTTTCTCCCTAAAGTTCATGTTAATTACTAAAAGACAATAAATTCCGCCTCTAAAATTTCAATTTTTATATTTAAACTTTATACATGTGAATATCTCTCTTCCACTTTGTTGATAATGAATAGTAATTATTATATAATATATATAATTTAAAGGAGGGATTCTTATGTCAATTGAAATAAATAAATTAGCTCCAGATTTTAAACTTATGGGTTCTGATGGAAAAGAACATTCACTAAGTGATTATAAAGGAAAAAATATAGTTTTATATTTTTATCCTAAGGATAACACTGCTGGTTGTACTACAGAAGCTTGTGATTTTAGAGATAACATACAAAACTTTCATGATTTAAATGCAATTATTTTAGGTGTTTCTAGAGATTCTTTAGCGTCTCACGATAAATTTATTACTAAATTATCACTTCCATTTGTATTACTTAGTGATCCAGATGAAATAGTTTGTAAATTATACGATGTAATAAAAGAAAAAAATATGTACGGCAAAAAATATATGGGTGTAGAAAGAAGCACTTTCTTAATAAATAAAGAAGGAATATTAATAGAAGAATTTAGAAAAGTAAGAGTTAAAGGACACATAGAAAAAGTTCTAGATAAATTAAAAGAAATAAATTAAAAGAGGATCTTATTAAGATCCTCTTTTAATTTTCAACATAAGTTCAAAATATAAATTCAAAGTATAAATTAAAAATATAAATTATATTCTTATTTTACATTTTAATAATCTCATATAAAAAATAGCCTTCTATGTATGTAGAAAATAATTATACTATCACTAAAACTTTTCTATATTTAATAAAAACCAGTTTGTATTGATACCTAGTTTAACCGTTCTACCCTTAAAATATAATATTTTGTTTAATAAAAACAAATATATATTTTTTATCCTTATAGTCTTCTTATTGTAATCTAACTATTTTATAGATATTTATGACTTATTCAAATCTCAATATAATATTATAACTTCTTATTTAGAACTCCTTATTTTAAATAAGAGTTTGAAATTTATGTACAAAAAAAGCTTAGTGAATTATTCACTAAGCTTTTGGTGGCTCGAGCAGGAATCGAACCAGCGACACGAGGATTTTCAGTCCTCTGCTCTACCGACTGAGCTATCGAGCCATAAAATAAAAACCTGGCGACCACCTACTCTCCCACACAGTCTCCCGTGCAGTACCATCGGCTTCTAAAGGCTTAACCGTCGTGTTCGGAATGGGAACGGGTGTTACCCTAAAGAACATCATCACCAGATGTTTGAAAAAACTTTGTTCTTTCAAAATTGCACATATTTAATTTACTATATTTGGTCAAGCCCTCGA